>Ga0210059_1005155_pt1 | contig 21013 bp, 15 predicted proteins | sample Ectturendosymbi2_FD_188042 | JGI IMG/M metagenome (GOLD analysis project Ga0210059, IMG submission 188042) | Ecteinascidia turbinata endosymbiont from Florida, USA - Sample 2 (SPAdes) (version 2) | ecosystem: Host-associated > Tunicates > Ascidians > Unclassified | place: Key West, Florida...
CTATCTCTGCATGCAGAGATAGCTATCTCTGCCACAGATAACATCTCTGCATGCAGAGATAGCTATCTCTGCCAGAGATAGCAGTTTTTGTGCTAAATCTGTCAGATAGAATATTTTTACAAACGGCGCCCCATACACATAATTTTATACGGTGTGAAAAGAAGCATTGCTGCCAACGAAGCGCATTTGTGGGAGTGTTGCCGCAGCACGGGGCATTTTCTTTGTGGTGTGGAAAGGGTAGAGCGTTATGTCAACGTCCATTTGCATTGTATGATCAGCAACGTGAAAACGACAAATAAAATGTCGACTTTGCCCAGCCCTGCAAAAATTTCTGCGGACGCTCATGCCTGTGTTGTCTGTGTTTGTAAATCTGCTTTGTACTGCGCTATGAATAACCATTTTGTAATTTTCGAGCACCCTTTCGGTCGGCGTGTCGTTGAATGTGCAATTCAACACGAACGGGATGTGCGCGAAGACTGACACCAAAGGATGTAGTGCTAACAATAGAGGTGTGGGAAGACACCCAAAAAAACTAGCCGTTTTAAAGGAGCTTCAAACTTGTTTTAATGCGAAACGTGAAAAGGTGTGGGAACGCCGTTCCCATGGGTTTCCGCCCCATTACACTCCTGCTTACACCATATATATGTGGCGCGAACAAGCGAAGACTTACACCTATATATATGTAACGTGTGAGTTTTTGGGAACTGATTATTTCATCCCCAGTCGTCGGTGGCCAGTGGACCCCCTTCAGCAAAGTTTGCCCCCCCCTTGGCTCTAACCTCTAGTTACGCCACTGGTTATAAGCGAACAGGTTAAATATCTTTCAGGAATACCTAAATGTCCTGTGAATCTCTCAGCTTGAAGTTTGCACTCACAGGAGCTGGTGATGTTTGACCTCTAAGACGTGGATCGATTTGAGAGATAAGTAACTTTCCACACACTTTTTGCCTTGAGAAGGCTTGTTTGGTGGCAAGGTCCCTTGCGAGTGAGCACAATGCTCATTACCAGGGCAACCAATTTTTTGACCTCAAACTTTTAAATTTTCAATTTATAATTTACAAATTTTGACTTTATTTTGACCTATCAATTTCATGCGTTTCCAATTGAAACTCAGATACAAAGCTGAAATTAGAAATGAAACCGATAGGTTAAAATCTGTTTTCTGTTGAAATGAAAAAATGTCAAAAAGTATGAAAGACCCAGCGAAGCTGGAGGTAACAAACCGCAGACGAAAATCGATCCAAACGCACAAGAGAAATATCCAGTGTTAATAAATATCCTGAGGTCACTCAGAAAGTTTTACCTTGTTATACTTCAACATCAACTACTACCCGGCCAGTAGTGGGCAAAACAATAATATTATGTCAGAAGTTGCAAAGCTTATCTCAGAATATCAACTAAACTTGCAAAAGCCTGTCAATATTTGTTGTTGTAGCTTTAATAAACTATCGATAAAGCGAAAAAACTGTGCTAGACGAAATTTTGCCCTAACGATAAATTTTGACCTGATGATAAATTTGGACTTTTTTGACCTAAGAACTTCGGAGTGGCTCATGGTATCAGCGTGAAATTTGTTTTGTGGACGTTTCATAAACTTTGAAAACGGCAGAAACATTTTGATTTTATTGACTTTTGGTTGCCCTATTGATTACACCAGTGCAATAAAGCAATTACTTGCAAATGTTTTAACAATGCTGCAAATGAATTACTGTATCGAAGACTGAGTAAAAGTGAATGGGAGAAAATTTAAAATATGATTTTCAAGTCATTGGTATAACTGATCGGTTATAGTTTAACAGTTTTCAAATACATCTTGTTACTTTTTTTACTTTTGCATTTGTCTATCTTCAGGATACAGCCATTTTTCTTTGACTTGGTTTGAAAAATGCTTGGGAATAATTAAGTATGCAATCACTGAGCGTCGTGGAAGCTGAACATGAATATAAAGCTGAATACGTTCAACCCGAGGGTAGTAAACCAATGCGTGAAAGTATTAAGTACTTTGCAAGTGCATTGGAAATGCTTTGCAACGTTTGAAATTAGAAAATCTCATCCAGACACTGGAAGCAGACTCCTTATACTTTGCAGCTTACCATCGCCTTTTGTCGGGGGAGTTGGTGCCAGTGGTCGCTTGAGAAGAGTAAAATCTTTAATCGCTAAACCACAGTTTCAACGGCATTCCTGAGCAAAAGCATTCAGCGAAAAGTTGCTTGTACATTGCGATTTTATTGTTTCAGTAATCATAAGAGTTTGTAGTAATACATGCTTTCTGCCCTCTTCTACTGAGACGTGTTTGCTTTTATACAGGATCATATCCACAAAACAATGTCACATACATTTAGTATGGATCATTTCCTGCGCATCAGAAGGCTTCTGGAGAAAGGAGATTTTGCAAGTTTGCAACATAAATTGGAATTCATCAACACGTAAAACCATACTTTGATTTTTTGGCACTTTACCAGTTTGACTTAAAGTGTATGTTGAATTCTATGGAGGCCATTGCACAGTTCTGGGTAAACGCACTTACACAAATTGCGCTTGCCGCTCATAAATTATTGGCTTAATCAGTGTAATATTCGGCACCAATTTCGGTCTGTTTTGCACAAGGGTCAACACCAAAGACCCGGCATTTTTTGGGACTATTTTAGCATCACCGATACATAAAATGCCATCTATTTTTGCTTGCATAGATTTTTGATTGTGTTTATACACCACCTCATACACACAACATTAAGTGTCAGTCTCATATACAGTATGTACTGCTTACATATATGTAGAAAAATGTAATTCAACTGCAACATTTACCCTGAGATTACAAACATATTGCAAAGAACGTGCAGCATGGCGTTTTATGACGACGAAATGTGAAGGTGCTGATATTTAAACGATACTCATTGCTTTTACATATAGCCAGGATCTAAACTACCGCTTTTATTTTGCTGTACGTTCGTTGTTGCTTTTTGTAATCACAAATCCTGGTTTGTTTTCACAGATGCTCGATTGCAACATTACTAATCGTTCTTGCGGTAGCCTACGTGCAAACCTACATGCTGAAAAGGATGTTCAACGTCAGCGTCACGACACCTTCGCACAAACCGCGTGCTTAGGCGAAGGAGCTGTTGGATGAGGACAAGAGTGATGGACATGGGCGTCGGAAGGATTTTTTCCAGGGGGTGGCAGTAGGGGATTTTCCCAAAAATTTTTCCAGGGGGGGGCCAAAAGTGGTGAAATTTGGTTTTTACCCTCGAAATTGAAAAAAACAACCTTTTTTTGCTAATAATTTCAAAATCCGTGGGGGGCACGGCCTCCCCGGCCCCCTTCTGACGTACATGGTGATGGAACAGTGTTTTTGGGACGTGGCAGGAAGTCTTTCTGATTGTCGAAACATGCTACCACTCTCTCTTCAAAACAAAACTTCGAGAGCAGAAATCTAGTTGATTGATTGACAATGTTCTGGTCTCGTTTTGAAAACTTACGTCTTCTTTGGAAATACTTGCTGTCTAAAATTGCCAATACAAATAATAAATTAAAGAATCACATTGGTAAAGTGAGTGAAGGCTTTCATGATTTTGATCGACCGCACCAATGTATAATGCAATTATAAAGTGCCAGTTTAGAGGGAAATTAAAACTAAAGTGACTGATTAGATTCACGTCTATAGCCTTCGTTTAGTTCCATTCCGCTATTTTTGTTATAGTCCCCAAAACGTCATAATAAAACTCTCGCCCTGTTTTTTCATTACTCCTTTGTAGCCAGTGCATATACCAAAAATACTGTTTATCAAACTGCAGGGCAAAAACCTTAAAAATTTTACACCTGCGATAACAAGGTGTTTTAGTGTCTTCTTTTCTAACTGGATGTTACAAGATTTGCCCGAAGCTCAGCCTTTGGATCGAAGTATGATTTCTTGGACAAAAACAGTGACGTGGGTTTCTTGCGCACAAAGCTCGTTCCTGGTTTGACCTGCGAATAATTTTACTCAGTGAAATGACACAAACATCTTTCTTGAATTCTGCTCTTAGTAGACCTAATAATCTTCACCTAACTAACAGTACCCGCTCCTCAGTAGCGTAGCCAGCCCAAAAATTGGTGGGGGATTCAAAAATTTTTTGGGGAAAAATGTTTGACTTTAGGCGACTAACACTATTTTGTTTGGGATGTCGCCTCTCAAAGCACGAAATGACTATATGTTCTAAAAATTTTTTGGGGGGCATGGCCCTTTAGGTCACCCTGGCTACGCTCCTCACCTGGTGATTAGGCCTACATAGCAAGTTACTTGCTTTTCTCTACCGATCCATTATGCACGGCAATTAATATTACTGTGCATAGCTTTACGCTTATCGCACTTTGCTGTCGACACAAAAAGATTTCTATCTAAATTATTACGGAACTAGTGTCGCTCATTGGAGTGCACAACTTTGGCTGTTGGAACTCACCTCCATTATTGCATTCTGATTGATTGCTTTCGGTATCACTCGTAAGAAACATTACAAGTCTTACCGCAACCGTGCCATCTTTAAAACAAACACCTTCATCTTTAAAAAAAATTAGCCTCAGCAGAAACTACCACAAGTGCGACCATTTGCAGGGAAAACTGATTTATGCACTGCTGATGGCTGCTGCAACCGTTTATCTCACCTTATACGGTGGCAAAATCGGGTTGCTTCATGAAAGAGATTTAATCAAGATAGGACAGTATTCACACAAAACCATGCTGAGAGTTTGACTTGGTTGAGAAAATCCTGACGATGTCTGCTCAACGTTGTCTCCTATGCGAAGCTATACTATGTTTCAAGTTTTGTTTCGAGTGCTTACGAACAAATACTGTCGAAGACATGGACTCATCGCTTTTCAACTAAGCTTCACTTTTCAAATACGTTTCCAAAAACCGATGGTCAAGACATCACATCTGTTGAAAAATTTGGCTGACTTCTGGTGTGGATAGTGATCATTATTTCAATTTTAATAGCATATCCCAAAGAATTTAAGTGAGGAAGAAATTTCAAGAAAGATAAAGCTCGAATTTTGTCACGCTTGTGACATTACGTGTAATAAAAAAGAAACAATCGTTAGCACTGGATTGTTTGAGAAAATTGTCAAGTGACGATTTCATTTTAGCGAAAGTTGAATTTTTTGCACAAATGTTCCACATTTTAAATACAACTCTTCCAGTACATCAGGTGTTATGGCACTGGCGGTTGGCGCTCATAGGTAGGCTTTGGGAAGTTGTTCACGCTGGCATTTTCTATATAATCTTTTCCGCTGGTTTCCGCAGCAGCTTATTTGAAAGTAAACAGCGAGAAAGCACTACTGTTTCTGTTTCAAATATTAACATGATAAGAGCACATACATTTTGAAAATGATCCAACTTCGAATCGAAAAACAGATGTTCTGACGCAGTGAACTCCAATTTGTGTTAGAGTTTGTGAGCTTCACCAAAAGAAACTAAATTACATGGAAGTTAGGATATGCAGAGATTATCGTTTCGTCCAGATGGTTTTACAAAATGTTACCGTCTTTGAAAATATTCAGATCAGGAATTCATATCTGCATGGTCAGTCTTTAAATAAAAATAGCTAAAAGCACACTAAACATTTTTCAACTATGGCCGAATATGTCATCGGACACGCTGTCATATCGATCGAAGGTTAGTTCAGCGTGACAAAATGCGCCCAATGTCCGCTCGATGCAAACTTGCTGCATCGTGCAAAAATGTGAAGAGTTTCATTTGTCCTATCATTTGTGGTCTGCATGTGTGCCCATGACTGCTTTCCTTGTTTGAAAGCATAGCAGCATGAAAAAGTTATTATAACATGGTAGGATTCTTCGGCTCGAAGATCAATTTGCCGAAACGCAGGTATATCCGAGTGCAGGGGCGTCGCCAGCGAGGGGCAGTGGTGCCCGCCCCCCCATTTAAAATCTGTGCCCCCATTTCATGTTTGGCATCCTGGTTGCTGCAGACATCCAATATTGTGTTTAAAAAATGTGGCCCCCTTGTGGTTTTGGCCCCCCCTACTGCGAAATTCTGGCGACGGGCCTGTCAGAGTGGCTTAAATATCTGCACGAACTTTTGCGCATGCAAAACCATAACTTGTGCTGAAGACCAGAACGTTGCATGCAGTTTTTCTGTGTTTCAAAAAATATACAGACTTTTTGCCTCGAGTGAGGATCGACTTCATGACCTTGAGATTATGAGACTCAAGGCGAATCTACACTGAGGACGCGCCATGAGTAGCTGTGCACAATTCTTTGGTTTGTTGTATTGTATCGGGTAATTCTGCGCCGTGCTCTGCTCGGCACGGCAACCTCTGGCAGAGCACGCCTCGTAGCGTTTCTCACGGCAAGTACGCCTGCTGCAATCGGTACGCGAGTTCCGGTACTCCGGTACGCGAGTTCCAAATGTTCTTTCAGCAGGTCCATTGTTATCACGTTGACCGTTGAGGGAAGTAATAACCTAGCGGAACAGCATTGAATAATGATTTTAGTAGGGATGTAATGCAGGAAAAGTTTGAATTTAATGAGTACAGTGTTTTCAGTAAACTACCTCGCGTTTCGTGACGTATAGCCTTGAAATTCTAGCATAGTTAGCCTACTATGCTTTTTGTTGTACACCTGAATTTAATCGAAAGAAGCAGTCAACTTGGAGTATTACTGGAGAGTTATTAGCGGACAAAGTGGTGAAAGCCTTTGATTTGCCTTGCTTTGGCTCGGAAACTTCAAGACGTCAAGTTGCTTAGTTGGGAGACCGACCTGTGCTTCTGCAACAACTAGGTTGACCACTCAAGCAGTTGGGATCTCTTTGACATACCTACAACCTCAATCCCTACATTGGTTCCCAGAACGGGAATCGAACCCGAGCCGCGTGAATGAGAGCAACGAATCCTGTGGCAAGTCGCCTTCGATGGTTATGCAATCCTCATCGCTTTCTTCATCTTGTGCATTGTAGAATGCGACCAACGACTCCTCGCCTGCCACGTCGTCACCCTCTCCCGACAGAGTTCACACGCATACACGGACACGCGCCGTTCGCCGACCTGCATTCTTCCGTCCATACTAATCAAAGATTCAGCTTTTGCTGTACATTTTTGTCAGTTTTGTGTTTCATTCAACGTCTTTTCTCAGTCCGCAATCTTCTCTCTGCCCACGTCTCAGATTTTTTTACAAAGACCCTTTGAAAACCGATGTTGATTTTGACAGACAACCGTTTCTTTTACAACTTCATCATACTTGTGTAGATTCTCGTCTCGTCTGCACTTCGACTGCAGTCACTTTCATGTTACATGGTTGCGATGGGTCATTTCGTCCTACTAATGCACATCATGTGACCGAGTTTCCTGCCTTCGACCGTACGTTGTTGGCACCTGTGACTGGCCTATTCTTTGACGTTTTGCATCGATCTTTTGCGGTCAACGGTACAGATGCACCTACATTGTTGGGCGTGTCGGTTGACATTTTTCCTTTAACCTATTCTACGCGTTGTCGCTGATCGTTTGGGCAACGTTTCTGGCCGTGACTGTAAACTACTATAGCATGCTATGTGTGATTTAGGTGTTTAGATATTCACCGGCTGCTGTAGCCTGCTGTACACAAAGGAAACAGTACAGGTGTACTGGATAAGTCAACTTTCTGCCTAAAAAATTACTAAAAAGTTATTCCTTTGATATCTGTCAACTGTCATAAACTCTGTTAATTATTTAATAGGAGTGCCAGCACAAAAATTGTAACAAACCTTGCCATAGGCCTACAGTATCATGATGATGATGATACTCAGGATGTGTGGTGAAGGTTCAACTCAACAGGACAACAATTTGTAGGGAAATTATGTGCTCCGTTACTACGAATGATGCTTTTTCTTCATTACTGATAGAATAACTATCATTTCAGAATATTTCTAAAAGAATCATTGCTAAAGCTCCTAAATACAGAGCCTCCAAAAAGCATTTAGCCAGTCAAAGATACCGCTGTCTTTGAACCACAAGGCAAATATATTTTTATCAAAAATAAGGGTTTGATGTCCACTAAATCTCAATGTAAGGTCTCTGATTCACTGGTCACGTATGAGTCATCATATTTTACGCATCCTTTCCAACCTGTTTCAACTTTAGTCATTATTTGTCAAATATTTTGGCATGATTAAGGTTTGTATTATTCAACTAAGAACTATATGTAGGTCTGAAAATACAACACTTGTAAAATTTTGCATCGTTTTGTTACTTGATTTTGATGTTTTTACATAATTTTCAAGGATAAATACTGTATGGGTCTTTAGGTTTACTCATCATCCTGTGCATTTGTTGGTCCAAAAGAGTGGTCTCCAGTACCAGAAACCTTCAAGTCTTCTGCTACGTTTCTTTTCAAAAAGCAGAGTAAGAAACACAAATTTAATGAGCAAAATAAATCATTGTGTGTTTACCTAACATTCCACTTCAAGAGGAACATAATGCTGCCTCTACTGGTTTTAGCAATTTCAATAATCGGAGTTGTTGTTCTTTATGATTTTCTTCTGTTATTTTTCCTGGTACTCACCAAATTAGCCTACTACAGAAAAATCTACACTCCAGAAATGTTTTCTACTTCAATTATTTTTATAGTTCCTGTTATATCTACTATTTTTTGACCGAGACGAATTGCCTCAATGAGACCAGACCCATTCCTTCACGCACATAGGCATACTCTTTTCATATGTACTTTTACCTACCATATTTTGTGTTTTTTTGTCCTTTTAAACGTCCCTATTCTTTCAATATTTTATAGCACTTGTTATAATGTTTTAAATAGGGTTGGTTGACTCGACGACCTCCATGGGCTTTACCAGTCCTATGTGACACAGCGCCAACAGTCTTTGTTTACACTGATCAGTCATTTTTCCATTGTGCTCACTTCATTCCAATTCCCATTAAAAATTGGCTACTTCTTTGCATGATGGTTTTTTGCATTTTATGAGCTTAGTAGCTGAGACATCATAAATAATTAATAAATCCCTTTCATCATCTCACCACAAGAAAATATTTTTTTTATTTTGCCAATGACAATGGATTTATATAACAGACCGATAAATGAAACAAAAACAGTGAAAATGATCTTTGTATAGCTTTTGTAATGCAAAATATGTACAAGAATCTTTGATAATGTTGCAACATCAATAAGAACATATTAACTGACAAGCACCTACAATTTTAAAGAATCGTATATTCAAAACCACTCACGATTTTAAGTTGAAATTTTAATGCTAAGTTCAGTCGCACTGCTAAACATTTTGTCACAATTGTTTGCAAGTTAATAGATGGTCAAACTGGGAACTTTAACTTTTAGGATATTTCATGTGGAATTACCCATCAAAACAAAATATATTCAATCAATGTACCTACAGTACTTTATGATAGCCTTGACCAATAGTTTGTAACTTTTTAGACTAAGTATTAGTTGATAACAGAAATGGTTTATAGCATTTCACACCAGTATTAGTTTAAAAAAGAAATGGTTTATACAGTTTCACAACTCATGTCTCATCTTTGAGACAATATAAAAAAGTAACAATTTTGGCATTTTACTAACTAAAGTTAGAACACCACGCATGCTTAAAAGATTGAGCAGACGAAACGAAATCTCGCCACAGCAAATATAGCTTTGCACTTAGTGCTCACTAAGAAGTCAGAACTAAAACTTAACGATAAAGACGTGTTCCTCAAGCCTGCACAGACATATTCTGACAAGCCACGTATTTTTATACTGTGCGAAAACAAGCCTGCATAAGAGTTGTTTGATTAAGCTACTCACCCGGGCACACTGACCACAGTTTCACTCTGACAATGGATTTTTGAAACTTGTGGAAGCACTGCTGCAGATTTACTCATGCTTCTTTTCACACAGAATAAGTGGCTTGCCGCTATCACAAGTGTCACTGTCTCGCTGCATTGTTTTCCAATACGTCTGTTTGTAACAGTCAATACAGGACTCCCATTCAGTGATTTCAAATAAACCCAAGTTGCACACCAAAAATCCAGCTCGAACAATAAAACCCCAGAAAGCTTGTGTTACGAACAAAAACATATGAGTGCGGTTATTTGAATTGAAACGACAAATCGAATACTGGTTTAATTATAGTTTCTCTTCCAAATTTTCTCCTGCAGGGCAAACATTAACATTTGGACAACCTTTTTGTTGCTCAAGACGTTTTATAACGCTGGTAACGTACTCCGTTGATTATATATCTCACTAATTGTAGGTGTACATTTGTTATTAAACTAGGAAATTCTGTGCAATCTTGAACTGCAGCGGAATCTAAAATCCCACAAAACTATAATCCCAATCAAGGGCGTAACGAGGATAGATGGCGCCCGAGGCGAGAAGCAAGTTTGGCGCCCCCGTGTTCGAATTTGAGGTCTCTAGGAAGCAAATGTGCAGTATTGAAGAAAGCACTTGTGACTACGCCACTGCTGCCCAACCCGCGGCCCGCGGGGTTGTTTTAAGTGGGATGTAATAAGTTCGTAAACAGAATTTCTAAATTTTTAGTGTGTTTTTATAGGCTCAAGTATATTTGCCATCAAAATACACCAAAATTATACCTGTTGTTTCTGTTATGGGCCTACCATCCAAAAACTTGCATGACGAAAGCTTCGAAAATATGTCCATTTTTTATTTGGTTCACATCCACAAAAGCTGGCAACACTGCGTACAACTGTAGGACTCATTATCACCTCCTGTTATCGCATAAAACTAATCAAAATAAAGTGATTTGTTACGTCACAATAGCTCATTGTTGCATCATCAAAACGTTTGTGGCCCGCAATAAAGTACATCATGTGAAATTGGCCGGCAACACTTAAAAGGTTGGGCAGGCCTGGTCTAGTGGTCTTGCGTTTTTGTGAGCTTTTTGTCAGTGGAAGATTGAACATCAAGTAAGCCAAGCAATGCTCTTTCTTTTACCTTTCATCTTGCAACCATAGGCGTTGACAGGGGGGTTAAGGAAGCTATGCCTCCTCAAATTTCTAGCATATCTTGTCATTTTGTGTTTTGACAGGCAGTGTCCCTAACAAAATACTGTTGCTCGCTTTAGAGCCAAAGTATTTGGCCCCAGAAAAGTTTTGGCTTGGCTGCGCTACTGCCTGTAACTACTTTCATACAGACGGCCTACATCTTTCTCGCGCCCAGCCATGTTCCTCAGTATCAAGTCTTTCACACAGCCTACATTTTCCTACTTGATGTTCAATCTTCCACTGACAAAAAGCTCGCAACAACGCAAGACCGCCAGACACTGCAGAATTCCCATGAAAAGCGGTATTATAATTCTTATATTGCGTAGCAGAAAATGTTGTTGTTTTGTTACTGTACAGATAAGAGTCTGGACATTTGCACTTTCGCTCGTTTCAAAGTAAATTGTGAAGTTATGCCTCTGTGCAGTTTCGCAATTTTTAAGTTAATGAGTCGTCATAGGAAGGAGTTACGCGGGGCCCCCAAGAGCGCGGGGCCCTAGGCCACGGCCTATTTGGCCTATGCGTAAATCCGTCACTGAATGTAACAGGAAGATCCAGTGTGGAAATTCTTGTAGGCGAATGCTGAATTTATTCGAACCATGTAGTGCAGTCTTCTTTTTTATTTGGTGTAGGAACGGCGTTCCCACACCTCTTTTTTGGTACTACACTCCTGGGCATGAGACAATAACATTACATGTACAACCTCGAAAATGATGTTGTATGAGGATATCAAACCGATTGCACACGTTCTGCTTCACCGATATGCGTAGTTCTCACCTGATGTGCGCATGCAAACACCGCAATATAAAGCTATCTTCATATTATTGAACACTGAAGTTGGTGATGAACTCATCACATCAACGAACAGATTTAACGCAATTTTTTATAATTAACTTAGACACCCATGCCGACTAAATAAAGCAGATCTGGGTGAAAAACAACGCAGTGGGAGCCCTGGTCACATGCGGAGAAACGCCTACTACCTAACTTGAAATGAACGTTTGAAGATTTATTGCCGTGTTATTGCCACGCAACAAAGACTAACAGTAAAACAATCCGCTAGCAAGTTTCGCAACGTGCCTCTGCAGGCAAAGGAGCGGACATAACGAATTGCAATCTCTTCATTGCTCGTTTGACTTTGAACAAATTAACCACATGCGAACCGTACCAAATGGTCACCCCCAATTGTCTTCGAAGTGTAGTCTGCCAAATCGTATCAGTTTTGACCGGTGCTTTTGCAAAGTAGAAACGAGGGCATGTGCAACGCTACGCAGTTACGCTACGCGTTCAGGAGGCCTCGCGGTCATGACTTTGGCCGGGGCCTCCCGTTCATTTAATCCGGCCCTGCCTCTTCAGCATTTCTACAGATGAACAATGAATATGTACCAGAGATAAGCGGATACTGATTTTTTAACTCCTGATCCATATCCGATAAATTTTTTGAATATCCATATCCAATCCTTATCCGAAAATTTCTGAAATTTAGTATCCGATATCCATCTGTATCCGAATGCGACACTGGTTAGATACGGAACAAACAGGCAGTGGTTATAGGTCCACCATTGGACCTTCATTTTTGAAAACTTATTCATCCATCGCCTATAACATGACACTAATCCATGACAAGTGTGCAGCAAGCTGGACTACACTTGGTAAAAACTTAATAAACCTAAACCTAAAACTTATTAAACCTAAACCACATATCTGACCACAAACTTTTGGAAACTTTTGAAAAAAGCAAATAAAAACCAGTACCATGAAAAGCCAACCACTGATACCAAAACAAATGGTGCCCGATTATGGCAAGAGTCAGCATAAAAACCCTTCACACAGCAAGACGCGTCTACCTGACGACCATGACAGTGCTGCTAATGTGACAAACCCAGCGTTTTATTCTGTGTCACTCCAGCGGGCCTGCAGCCACTTCCAAACAAAAACACCTGTCATTTTGTGACCCAATCCATAAAAATAACATCACGTGTTCTGCACTTTCAATTATAAAAATAGAAAATTAGTGTATATTTTGCTCCTAGAGGTATGGCTCTGCTGTGGTAATTTTTCCATTTGAACTGTAGTGTATCTGGCTTTGTCCACTTATAACACTGAGTTCGTGGCACTAGCAGTTAGTACAATGAGCCTGGTCCAAAGGGAATTCCTGCTGTGCGAGTGGTTGTCGTTTGGGCCCTCAGCATTGTTGTTTAGGCTGGGCTGATAGAGACGACTCTTTTTATGGGAAAATGTGTGATGTAAGCTGCAGCACTTTTTTAATAAATTTTCAAAACCAGACACAGGTTTACAATTTGTGTTAGGGTTTTTGGTTATATGGCAGAGAAGATCCACTAATCCAAGGATATAGTCCTTGTCATGTGACCAATCCACCTGCATCAGCTGATTGCAAAAGAGCTCAAAGCATTCAATCAATTGATGAAATAAAGAAAATATATTTTGTAACACTGTGAGTAGATCACAGTATAAAATATCGTAAAACTATGTAGCTTACAAAAACTACAAACTCAAACTGTCTTTTAGCAAAGATTGACTGCATAAAACTTGAGGAAGAATGTTCAAATTCTGACCAAAAGTAAATGCAGCTTAAACACTGAAATAGTCCAGGGGTGGTCAACAGGTTGCAGGTTGATTGCATCAACCGGTGGATCACCGAGTGTCACTTGGTCGATTGCACCTGATTCGGTATTGAATTGACAAGCTGCCTAAAAATAACAACTTCCAATCAATATATTCCAGAAAGTACATAAAAATTATCCATCAGTTAGTTGGTCACGTATATTCTTTGGTGAATCTTGTGATGGCTGACAGTGTTGCCACTGGGCTCAGTCTCGTTAACATCAGATTGTTGCCTTTTTCAACATCAGATAACATCAGATTTGTACATTACAGTGCCACTGACGCTAAATGCCTGTATTACCACTACCTACAGTACTACCTAGCAAAGGGCGATACACCGTGTTGAATCTGAAATAGAGCGAAGTGTCGTCATTAATTGGAGAAGTACGTCATGCTTATCAACCCAGCGAAGAGAACTTCTTCAGTTTGTAACGAAAAACAAACACATGTGAGGTAGAGAGTGTAGTGAGATTGATTTAAAAAAAATACATTTTATGCATCTAACTTATTTTTATCCCCAATTTAGGGAAAATGTGGTAAACAAAAGCAACAGCGCAGTCAACATCAGATTTTTTGCCAAAACATCAGACATCAGAAATTTCTCTGAAAACATCAGATCTGATGTTAAAACATCAGAAGTGGCAACACTGATGGCTGACCATAGCCTAGCTCAGGAGATGCCGCAAAGGTATTGTAATACGTTTTTCTATTATTGCGTGGCAATCATGATTAAGTGTAACAGACACTTTGCCTTCTGTCTGCGCATCACTAAGGCGACGGTGCACTGCATTTGAACATGTGATACTCAACTTTGGCATTTTGTATTTGCGACAATATTTAATATTACCAACTGGTCGACCGCGAGTTATTAAGAAATTTTCTAGTCGATCTCAGTCGAAGACAAGTTTACCACCCATGAAATAGACTATATTAGCCTACACAACACACACATATGCCACTCAGCACAACAAAACAAGGCAGCATACCAGCAATTTAAGAGCAGCTTACTACTTCCACCTCGCCGGAAGATATTTACGATGAAGTAACACAAATTAATTATCATTGATTGTGATGAGTGCAGCACATAGTCTACTGACAAAATCATTTTGATTTTTTGTGAATATAAAAATCATAGCAAAGAACAACAGCACCAGTGATGCCAGGTTAATTTGTAAAAACAAGCCCAAAATGGGTAATTCAACGGAAAAACAAGCCCAACGTGCGTTTGGTAGGAAAATTAAAAAAACATAAAAACAGCAGGTTAATTCAATACAAAAACTGGGAGGAAAATCCGAAAAACAAGCCCACAATGAGCAAATTTACGCAAAAACACGCCCAAATTTCGTTTTGCAGTAAATTGAAAGAGCAAAATGGCTATGAAATTTGATAAAAAAGCAATCCGCAACGGAAATTTCCAAAAAACAAGCCCAAAATCAAGCAAATTTTAATCAAGACAAGCCTAAAAATAAGCAACCCCCAAGTCTTAAAAAAAACGCAAATCCACAAAAAAACAAGCCCAAATTCGCGGGAAAACCGCAAGGTTGGCAACACTGAACAGCACCTTCATTTGTGACATCTTGAATCACTCTCAGGAAAATTTCGTTATAGAAATCAAACAAATATCCTGATCCTGTCCTGATCCAAATTTTTTCAAAAATAAATATCCAAATCCAATCCTGATCCAAAAAAATCGCAAGTATCCTGCAGGATGTCCAATCCTAATCCTGTCCATGCTCACCTCTGACATGTACCCCTAAAATCTCATATAACAAAATATTTTATCACGGTTATTCATAGATATATTTAACAATAAGCATATGATTTTGATATATGTATAAATATATCGAAATAAATATAATGTAACTATTTTTATCTTATTCAAATGTACCCCATCAGATAGGCAAATTTACCCCTGGGGGTACATGTACCCCATGTTGGGAACCTCTGTTTTAGAGCGCCAGAATCGTCATTTTTGGCCTAGCGCTTTTCTATTTTCCCTAGTAACAGTGGGAGATGGTACCTTACAATTGGATTAGCCTAAAGCGGCATCACATCAGCTAAATCCGGCTCTGAGTATACTGAAGGATTTAAGTGTAACAGAAAACAGAGCTATGTTGATTCCAGAAATGAGTCAAAACCATTCTTTGACGAAGTTTGTTCTAAACGGAGAGGTTCATACGATGACATTCTTTCTGCTTTTGTGCTTCATTTATCACATAGTATCCGTCTACTTGCATTATTTCTGCTGCATAGCGAACCGCCTGATATGCTGCAGATCGTGCGACATAAAAGAGGAGGCGAGGGGCAAAGGTGGAAAGCGAGGAAAATCTACAAGGAGATAGCAGTTTTAACGGTTTGCTAAATATGCTATTTCTTGTCTCTTCCCTTGCCTAATTTGCAAAGCATCAAATGACGGTGCTCAGCAGGTTCGGCGTTAATATCTGTATAACTTTCTGGGTCGAGTTAAATGTGCATAAAGTTTACATATTGCAGGCGACATTTTCGTGGCGGTTACTGCATACATCCAACACTGCATTTAAAAATGTGCCCCCCATCTTGCGATTTTTGCTCCCCCCCCTGCTGCGACATCCTGGCGACGGCCCTGCTACCCATGCAGTTCCGATTCCTAGGTCGTCCACTTTGAGGAACGTAAATGGTTCAGAATCATGCCCGAATAAAAAACGTTTTTCTTACTGTGTATTGGCAAAAAACTTGCAAGCTGGTGATCTACAGTAGAATTGACAAGCAATCTAAAATCCAATATAACTTAACCAGGCGTGTAGAAGACATATTCCCAGAAACAAGAATATGTCGCTACTGCGACAATCCTTATCCCCCTCGGATCGGTGACGTGTTTCTTTGTACTGCTCGTTTAAAACCAGTTGCTTCTGGGGGAGTTGGTTTCTGGATGGTTGTTATTTTAAAATGATCATAGATTTATGCAACTTAAACCAGTTGTGTAGTGGAGAGAACAACGTTACACCATGTGTTTTGAAGAAGGAAGGACGTTTTCTTCACTTTTTTATATCTTTTTAACGCTGGCGCTTCACTTGTCATTTATGCAAATTTTTTAACAAAAAGTGATTAGCTATCATGAGTGTGACTAAAAATGTCTTTTTTGTAATAGAGCGTTCCACCTCTTTTATCATCACTATACTTCTGCTTAAAACACACGGTCCAATGGTCCTGAAAAAATCCCGGAAAATTTCAAAGAAAACAACTCAATTTTATGTTGATAACCTATGGAAAAAATACTTGCACGAAAGATTAATGTGGATAACTGAATCTTGAAAAATCAGTTTGGGGGAAATTGCAAGGTAACCTAAAGTACTAATAGTCGAGCTGCTTCTCCGAATAGGGAGGTCTCAGTGCGATGATTAAGCAACGTGACCACAATTTCCCAGGAAAGATTAGCGCGGCGAGCCTTGCTGGATACACTCACGTCCCCACAATAATGCGGCCCAGGTCGACCAAGGACCAGTTGGGGTGCTTACATTTCCCAGCTGGATTGGTTCCGTCTGGTGTGCTGGAGGCAGAAGTACTGTCTGAAGTTGCTGAAAACCGTGAGGTATTTCGAGTCCTCCTTGGGTTGATGCACTCGCGACCTCAGAGGAAAAGCTGGTATGAAACTGAATGAATGCAAGGTTATGTATTCCATGCAAAAAACGTTGGGCAAAGATCTTGCTATTCCTCAATCAGAGATTTTAGGAATTTGTAATGAAACAGGTGTTTTGATATATACGCTTGCTAATCAAATGCCACCTTATTGAAAGGTTTAATCAACTGAAAAATAGGACTGTCTGAAAGTAGTCACAACACAAAATGAGACGTTACCACGCAGAACACTACAGTCAATAAATTGCCATTACCGCACGGCGAGGCAATCAGTCCAGACGTTCCAGAGATCTCCAAACATTTTTGTCCGAGGGCCGCGTACGCTATTACACATCAATTCGAGGGCTAGACATAAACGACCGGTCCAAAATAGAGTATAAGGATGCCACACATGAATTTGATTAGTAGAAAAAGTACATTTGTTAAAAAGAATGGTTAAATTGCTTCATTCATTTTAGCATAGTGGGAAAATGAGGCTTCAGCTGTCAACAAAGATGTCAGACTGCAGCAACATATCAGCAAAGCTTTTAAGCCAACCCGCAGTGCAGTAAAACATAGTCAACTGGCATTCACGTTACCATCTTACGTAATGTTATTGTTTCGGGATATGTTCCATTCCACTTCCGCTGTGGGCCTGGCTGTCCCAGATTTGTATGCTGGGCGTGCAGCCACGAGTGAGGACCAGTGTACACCCAACCAAGCGCTCCCTTATCACGAGATCAAACGGCTTCCCTCGGTACAACGTGTACCTGGCCTTCAGGCCTTTTGAATGTTTGTGTCAGACGTTTTGGTTTATATTGTTGCGATCGGAAATCCCGAGCGGCAAGTGTGCAAAGCTTCGCACCGTGGCAGCAAGCAACAACAGAGTTCACATGCCATGATCACTCTATCATTGCTTGTTCGCGCCACATATATGTATGGTGTTGTTCTTCACGCACATTCCGTTCGTGGTGAATCCCACAATCAACGCAACACCACCGGAGAGGTTGCAACAGTATAGACCCAAAACCAATTTCTGACTAAGCAATTTTTACGTCATACTTCAAAGCTCTTGTCACAGTTTCCTTCATTATTTATTTTGGTGGTTTGCCCCCGATTTGCTAAGTCATCTTAACATTGCAATTATTTCTTTCTTTACTTATTTTGGTGGTATGCCCCCGTTTTGCTTAGTCACTTTTACATTGCAAAACAACACTTGCATGGCGAGATCACCTTCACGTAAATATGTAGGTCACACACACATTAAATAAAGTATCATCAAATTCTGGTAATTCTAACAATATCGCTTCATTCACTAGTTCATCAATTTTTCGGTTTTCTAGTTCATCATTAAAACTGTTTAATATATCAGCACCTTCAATGCTTAACCGTATTTCAGACACATTCAACGTTTGATATGTACCATTAACATTCCAATGATGAAATATTTTACCAAATAACACTGGCACATTTCGTATATATTGTACTTTTAATCCTTTTATGTCATGTTACGTAAGGGTCGTCGAATTCGTATACTTCAAAATAAAAAGAGCATTCTGTGTTATGATCAGCGCGTTCAAAGCGCTTCATACCTGCGTCAACCCGTGTAAATCATCCTTTCTGTCACTCAAAATTAAAGTGACATGCTTGCACATTATATTTTTCAAACGCTACAGCATCTGGGAATAACGCAACATTGGTAAGAAAGTCTTTTTCAGTACTTTCGCAATTTCTTTTCTGCTTCACCAATATCATCAGGTTTTGACTTTTCACTTGTTTGCCTTTAACAGCAACTCCTCGTACCACTTTCTTTAAACCCCTTCGTCTATTCACGTGCTTGCATTGCATTTCGTCAAGGGTTAGCGTTGCGTAACGCACCCCACGAAGCCAGCAATGCAATGCTTGGTTCAATTATCTCCGGCGCTTAATGTTTTGATGAACCTTCGCTGTCATTCACGTATCGCTCTAGATTTGTAAATCATCCGTTTTCCAGAGACTTCGGTACGTATCACAGCATCTCATCCACTTCTTACTTTTAAAGTCAACCGTGTCAGGGTCAATTTCGTTTACAGTGGCTATTTCTTTAGTTCATACTTTCATTTAAATATTCGACCACCACTTTGTAAGCGCTTCCCTTGCACATATTTCTTTCTGTAAAACATGAAATAGTTAGTCATAGCTGCTTTTCAGTCAGTCTTTACTTCTGCCTCAGCAGGTACTTTCTTTTTGTGAGTACGGTTACCAAATTTAATTGGTTCTTTTAGCCCGCTTATTACTGTATAAGAATTTCATAATTAGCATTCAGGTTTTTCACAATTTCTTAACTTCCTCATATATGTTGCGTTTTCCTTAATATACCAAATACATATCAATACACGTTGTTCAGTTCAATATTCACACTATAACTTTTTGTAAATCGTTAATATAGTGCACAGTTAGAATACACACACAACACATTTTGTCTTTTGACTACTTCAATTCATTTCCCCATGCCTTCCTCAGCTTATATCAAAATGGCAATTCGCACAAGTTATTTCTTCAATGCTGATTCACTGCTATTTGCACCATTTTCTGAGCCAGTCATGTTATGGTCACTTGTTGCCATAACAATAGCTTTGCGACCGACAGAGTCTAAATAAAGCTCTTTTGAGAGGGTGTGTCCTTAAGCGATCGGGGTATAATTTAGCAACGAAACAGTAGTTTCTCAATCGCTCTGTAAACGTATATGGGCGTAACGCGGAGTGGCCTGAATAAGTTCTACTTCATCGACAATCGGTTCATATTTGCTCGAACTAACATGCCGTTTTAAAATCGCGCACCCAGGGCTACCTATCCAGGTAGGAACAGAAGGACCAAGAGCGGAACGTCGTTCCAAGTTAAAGAAGCGTTCGTGTGGGGTGCAGTGCACAGTAAAGAACGTATAATATGTAAAGCTTCAGGTAAAGCAGCTGTTACAACTGCTTGTAATACATTAGAATTCATAGTTGGCCTTGATCCTACGAAATAAATTTTCACTTTTTGGTGTCGTTGCATGAAGTCTTGACTTAAATGACATCAGTCAGGAAGATCTTTCAGAACTGCCTTTGCCATTGTCGGACGTTTTGCAGTTATTTCGCAAGTTCTCAAACTTTGAGAGTTGAAGCCGTTGACACCTTTTTTGACGCCTGAAACAAAACACGTCGCAAGAAGGACATTGGCTGCATGGGTGGGTGGCGTTTCGTTCCACTGTAAGAATTTTTCTTCCAGAGAGTTGCAGCATATTCAACATCCGAATTCTCATCTGGCTTATCATTGACGGCTTCCTGGGTTGAGGAAGCAACAAGTTGGTGGACTAAATCAAGGCTTCTCAAACTTTTTTGTTCTGCGAGCGAGCTTCCAGAGCTTGACAAAATCCGCTCAATCCTTATAAAAAATGGCTACCCGGAAAATTCAATCAATTCCACTCTCAAACGAGAACTTCAACAACTTAACTCGAACCCGGTCCACACAGTGAAAAAATGCCCAGTCTACCTACACGTTCCATGGATCTGAAACGTTTCGACGAAGCTCGAAAAGCAGATCACGTCTGCCGTGAAACGCTGCTTCTTTTCCGTCGAACCATGTGTTGTTTTTACGACCCGACAGCTCTTACCAACAACAAAGAAAGACGTGCTACCTTCCCATCATCAAAACAACGTAATTTACCAATTTGTGTGCCACTGTGACAGTCGGTACGTTGGTCGCACGTCTCAGCGCTTAGAAGAGCGAATCAAACAACACATCCCAAAATCGATTACCAATCCTCCCACCCCACACATCCGTCAAAGCCTTCCCCACCCCGG
>Ga0210059_1005156_pt1 | contig 21009 bp, 8 predicted proteins | sample Ectturendosymbi2_FD_188042 | JGI IMG/M metagenome (GOLD analysis project Ga0210059, IMG submission 188042) | Ecteinascidia turbinata endosymbiont from Florida, USA - Sample 2 (SPAdes) (version 2) | ecosystem: Host-associated > Tunicates > Ascidians > Unclassified | place: Key West, Florida...
CCACAGTAATTGGTAAAGAAGTCAAGCCAGCACCGTCAGCGCACGCGCTGATCTGACAAAATAAAGACAATTGTTACGAATAAAGTGAACTATCACGTAACACAAGCATGAAAATACGTAGTCGACGGGAGGTTTGCAAAAAGTGGTGAGATGGTTCTTGGATACAGGCGATAACCCAGATTCCCACCAAAATGTAATTATTTCTTTTTGGTCCATTTACAGCGTTCCTTGAAATTTTCATGCAAAGTCATTCTGTGGTTTTTGCGTTAAGTTGACATCAAACAAGCAAAAAATGTACGAAAACATACACAACTCCTTTGCATAAGTAATGACGTTTTTGTAACATAGCAAATTCAAGGGGGGGGGTTAACCTCAAACTCCCCCACCCTTGCGTACGCCCTTGCCCATTGGTCCCACATTTCACCTACGACGTTTAATACAGGACAAATATTTTACACTCACCATGACAACCCTGGAAAAAATGCTTGGCGGTCGTTTACAGCAGTTGTCGAAAACTTCCTCTGAAATTTCAAAGCTCCGTACTATCACGACCTTTTAAAACAGCTGTTAAATTCTTACGAAGAGTTGGGTGCAATATGAGTGTGAAGGCTCATTTTCTTCATTGTCATGTAAACTATTTTTCTGCAAACTTAGAAGCATGATCGAAGAGCAAGGAGCGTACTTCCACCAAGATATAAAAACAATGGAGAAAAGATACCAGGGACGCTGGAATACCAACATGATGGTAAACTATTGTTGGTGCTGAAAAAGAGAGGTTGTTGGCAGTAGCTATACTAGTGTTGAACAAATTGGAGATTTTTGCAATCCTAAACCAGTCTAAAATTTTCATTGAGTAATCCAGTCCGCTCCTAATCGGGTAGACCTGTCCAGATATTTGCTCCAAACCGGTTTATATCCGAAAAAACTCTGATTATGAGCATTACACTGCAGTGATCAATGGAGTTTGGACATCCATATCTGATCCAGTTGTTTTTTTTCAAAATCCAGTCCAATCCGGATCCTGTGCTGAATTGCAGAATCCGGGTGGATCGCGATCCGGAAACCGGATTATGTTCAACACTTACGCACTTTACACTGACTGCACTGTTATCGGATTGACCCTTGAGCGATTCGTCGCCCTTGGCTTACCTTCGTGAACGCACTTGCAAACTCGGTATTGGGGCGTTTTTACACTGCAAGGACTCAAAGATTTGCTTCGTGCGCTTGACCTATGGCAGTGGTGTTCAAACCGTGGCTCGCGGCCCGCTGGAGTAGCCCGCGAAGCAATTTTCATTGGAAAGGAAACTTAAACACTTTAATCATTTAAGAGAATTTTTTAGAGATTTTTATTGAGATTATTAATTCTTGTGGCCCGCAAAGTGTTTCTGAAAGACAAATGTGGCCCACGAGCCAAAACGTTTGATCACCACTGGCCTATGGTATTGCGAAAGCTGGGGAATAGGTGAAAATGAAGAATGAAAGCTAATTCCACTACACAAAGGTGGTTTTTGTACGTGTTGTCGGAATCCCCGAGATGTGATTTTATTTTGTGTAGTCCGAAAAATAACAGCCAGCAGAGAAAATCGTGGAGAACTGCTGGGCGATAAGGTCAGGAATCGCATCGTTATTGCAGTCTTCAAGTGACTTTTATAGAATTTGAACAGCGTCTACATGGCAGGAAATGGGAGTTAGTTTTTACATTGCAAAGCCACTTTGTTGATTTCAGCCATGATCATTAACTAGTCTGTTCTCTGCAGTACAATACAACAAGACTGTCAAATATGAGGATTCACAGCACTTTGTAAGTAGTAATCTATGAACAGTAGGTAGGCTACTGCAATTCACCAAATTGCAACTGTAACCTATTCCACAAACTTTTATGCCACATTTTATGCTACTCCATGTGTTCCATTATGAACTGAGGAAATCACAGCCAAATAACTGGGATACAAAGTTCAAAGTGTAGCCTATACTGAAGTCATCCACTTCCAGTATTAGGCTACATATTGTGCACAGAGGTTGAATCACTCTACTATACCAAGGTGTAATGAAAAGCTAATCAGTATTGCGGTAATAGTCCCTCAGCCCAATATCTGATGTCTTGTAACCTACCGAATAATCTTCCAGTTAGCTTAACCGATTCAATTTTGCTGATTGTTTCCCTAATTAGGTGTAGTTAGCCTACAGGCAAAACTATTAAATAAATTAATCCGTCATTTTTGCTACAGATTAGCTTGAATAGGCTAATCGGTTACACGGTGATAGTTTTAACATCAAACAAGTCCAGAAAAGGCTGCACAAGACTTAATACAAACCACCCTACCTCTTTTCTGCTCGAATCCCTTATTATCGGATTCTCAACCTACCTCTGCTAGTTGGATTCGCTGAATCAGGTATGGTTGTAAAAATGCGCGCTCAAGCAGCTCGGTGAGACACTCACGGTCGTGCATGAGCGATTTATGGGATTCCCAATCCAACGCGAATACGATAACAGTGCAGTGTAAAGAGGGTAACTGGTAGCTACTCACGAAAAACACAAAAAAGGCAATTGCAGGATTAGCAACCACGCATTATTATCTCTCATGAAAAAAGGGTATGCTATCGTATTTGGGCTACTCTTGGCATTTTAACGCTTTTCTGTCACCAAAATATTTGCATTGAAAGCCCATAATACAGGATTTATTTTCTCATCTGTGTTTTTGCAAGTATAGCCTACAGTAGCCTACACACTAACTGAAGTTTTGTGTCTGTTTAACCTCTCTGTACGTTTTCTACGCTGCACATTGTTCTTCATAAGCTAGTTTATAAATCATGGTTATTACAAGAAGCCACTAGTGTTTAAATAACATGTTAGCAAGTTTCACAAATCACGAAATGTGTAACCCTCTTATCCAACAATAAGCTCAAAAAGCTATATTGCATAAACCAAAAAATATCAAATAGCCGAAAAACTTGACCACATAGGAAAAATCTGACAACAGTTTTGAAATCAACGCCCCAAAAGTATCCCGAAATCGCTCTTAAACCCCAATCCCCACGAAAATCATTTAAAATTGTTGAGCTGTGATAATAAATACATGTCATGCGCTCGCACTGCACCATGAACTTTTAAAATCTAGTTCTTGATTATAAATTGTAGGGGATACGAGGTCAGAGCAAACCTTTTTAGTGGGCAGCTGCAAAAATTGTTGGGAATCTCTAACTAGAACTTCAGCTTTGAAATGGAATCTACTGAGTGGTCACACACATATTCATTCATACGTACACATCTTCTGATAAACTTGTCAACATGCCTGGATTTTAAACATGACTGACACAAACATAAAAACACCAACTCACAGCGGGCACCTTCCATGTGCTTATTATATACATGGTATATGTTATAGTTGATCCTTATGGTTAACTGAATTTTTTAATAAAGTGAATATATATAGGCGTTGATGCAACAAGGGGGCACTAAGGGCTCCGGGCCCCAGGCGACACCTTCTGATGGGCGGCGATTTGTTGATTGAAAATTAATTTTTGAAAGCAGTTTAAAGTCAGAACTCTTATTTATCATTTGTAGACAAGTTTTTAAAAGCTTGAGCTCTTCTCAGTGTTTGTGTTAACCCTACAGACTGGCAGAGCTTAAAAATTAGAAAATATGGCTGTGGAATGAGAGTGAGTAAATTGATTAGCTCAAATGTTTGGGTCAAATCCAGTATGCTGAAGCAGCCCAGTGTTTGCGTTGAAATCAGGGATTTTTAAACATAGCTTACATGCTTGGGGGCAATTTTTCCCCAGTCCTAAACCTTCCTTTCCAGCCAAATCCATTTCCCCCAACCCCGTCAAATTGTTTTTTAACAAAGGACAGAGATGACATTCGACCGCAGATTAGCAAACATTAATTGTCCGTTGTGCGATATTTCGAGATTTATATTGTCTCTCCACTCAAAATCTGATCGAAAAGCCCTGCGTGAAATCACGGTAAATATTCAGGCCTAGTTTAATGTTTTTTCTCCTACATTCAGATCCTTAGCCAACGGCACATCGTTACATCACCTGGCATCTAGGCACTGGCGACAAAGATTTCTTGGAACGTCACATGCTATTTTTTAATGTTCAGTGCAGGGCCGCATTTTCCAATCGGCCATGTAGCATTGATAGAGTTTGGAGACTCGGTCTCGAGACGAGTCTCGAAACCCATTTTTGTGAGTCTCTGTCTCGAAGGTTTCGTGTAAGGTTGCCAGACGTCCGCCAAGCACTTTCCTTGAATTTGCTGTCAAAACTGGCTATGTCCTTGATCCTTGAAAAACATTTTGTTGTCCTTGAGTATTTTCAGGCGTCATTGAAAGTACGTAAACAGTTGTGAAATGGTTCATTATCGAACTATTGATTACACTGAACATTCAAGAACCAAGATTAAACATTGTAATTGAACAGAATAACGCGTAGATTTGTTGCATCTTAAAACACTTGTGTGGTAAAACTTGCCCATTATTATTCAGCAATGTTTGTTTAAAAAAATGTGCTGCACCAGTATAACCAAAAAGTGTTAAAAATAGACATGAACTAAAATTTCAATAATCACAAAACGATAAAAATGTCCCTGAAAAAACTTGAAGTGATCTGGCAACCCTAGTTTCAGGTCTTGTCTCGGTCTCGAATGCTACAGGTCTCGGTCACCGCATATTGTCTTGAGACTTGAATAGCGCAAAGAAATGGCTTAGTAAAACCGTCTGTAATTCAACAAGTATGTTGTATTTGCAGGTAAGAAACAACCAAAACAGGTCAAGTGCGCATGCAGACTATATAGTGTCGTCATACTCAAATCACGTTGGCTGCTTCCTGTGGTTGGTGAATCGTGTCGATGGTTATGTGTGAATCAGGCGAAAGAACTTGTGGTTGATAGGGCGTGATAGGGCGTGATAGGACCTCATCCTAGCTTAAGGCTATACTGTAGATAAGAGATATGTCTAAGGCTAACATTATCCCACAATAAAAACATAATTGCTTCTTCTGAACCTGAGCAATACAATAGTTTTGTTAGGGTTTTATTAATGACGTTCAGAAATCAGGTTGCTGTTGAGCACTTGCGCAAGTTTGCAGGCTACTGCTCCCATGCTAAGGAACCAGAGAATATTTTGATGAGCTATAAACAGGCAAAAGTCACTTTGCCAATTGGCAACCACAGAGCTCTACCCCAAGGTGACAACAAGCAAGCAAACAGCAAGAAAATTACAACAGCGTTTGGGTCTGATGACTTAAGAGTAGTGGTTCTTGGTTTATCCAACCTCGCGGATCCTTATTTCTTAGCTCAGGGGTTCCCAGCCTTTCTCTGACCATGTACCCCTTGAGCATTGCGACAGATAAGAATGTAGGCTACCCTAAATTTCTTATGACAAAAGTAACATAACAAACCTTCGCTGAATTTTTAGTAGAACTTTTATATTTTAGAGTATATGGAAATAAATAATATGTAAATATACTTTTCTTTTGTATTGCTAACCTTAAATGTACCCCTTTAGGTAGGCAAATGTAGGCCTACCCCTAGGATGCATGTACTCCAGGTTGGGAACCCCTGTCTTAGCTTGATAGGCACTAAATGCTCAGGAGAAATGTCTTTTTCAAGATTCACTTAAGACTGAATTAAAGTGCCAAGATGTTCCAGCTCCAGAATAGGTTGGCCACACTAAGTATTCGGTGCCTTAAAATCTGTAGACTAAGCAAATTTGAGGGGTGGAAAGGCGCTACTTAATCTCGCTACGCCACTGAATACGTGTTAAGAAATAAAAAAATACAATCATCGAATCAAGTAAGGCTGAACGGAGCACAGTAAACAATTAAAAAGGTTTTCTCCTGGCCTTCTTCATAACAAGATCATCTAGGAATTCATTAAAATTTGTTTGTCTAAGTTTGTCACTTTTAAAATGACGGAAGATCATGTTTCGCGCTTATGAGGAATAATAAAGCATTTGAATATCACAATCAAACACTCACAAACTGAAATGGATCTTGTTGTCATTGTCGACTGTGATTCTGCTTCTCCTAATTGTCGCCACCTTTCTCTTCATTACTCTTTCTCTTCTTCATTTTCTTGCTTTTTTGACATTTTGGTATATGGACCCGGCATATTTCGTCAAATTTTTTTCCGTGTTGGCTTTCAGTCTTCGGTAAGCCTTGGCTTTAATCGTTTAGTCATTCCAGGAGATCAAAGAAAAAGATTAAGAGAAGTGATGACAGCATACCTACTTCACAGATGTAAACATTTATGAGTATGTATGTTTATATTTCGTGCAATATCCCCGTCTTTAACCAAAAAAGGTGCATATTGCATAGAGCAGGCTATAATAATAAATTTAATATCAAAAAACGCAGTCATGTAAGGCTAAGGAACGCTTCATTGCTCACTTCACATTTCAGTAGTGGTTTAATTTTCTTACTAGAGCCTTTGCAGATGCTTGAAAATGAATTGACAGAGCACTTTAGCTACATTGAAAATACTTCACATCATAGGTCTAGGACAGGGGTGGAGGAACCGCGGGGGGTATGGGCACGCACACCCACTTTTAAATTTCGAATTTTGCTTAAATAATATTTTAGAACATTGGATATCTATTTTTACACCATCATCATGTTGAAAGTCTCTCTCACGCCCAGTGGCGTAGCCAGCCTAAAATTAATATATTTCGGGTGGGTCCAAAATGTTTGATTTTAGGCGAATGACAGTATTTTGTTTGGGTTACCGTCTCTCTCAAAGCACAAAATGACTAGATAGGCTATAATAAAAATTTGGGGGAGGAATGCCCCCTGGGCCCCCCTGGCTGTGCCTGTGTAAGATATGTGGACGCTCCCTTATCTTTGTGTATGTTGTGCTTGTGTACTTACTAGTGAATTTACACTACAGCGAAGTAAAGTGGAGTAAAGCGCAGCGCAGAATTTTGAAGTGGAGTGCGGGGTTTTCCTGAAGCCGAAAATTCACCTTTGCTGTGTTTACATTAGGGTTGTGGAAGCGGCTATTTCGTCAACCGCTTCCGCTTCAGCTTCCACTGCTTCCGCTTCCAACAGAACCTGGACTCTAACGGAGCCTGGGCTCTATCTCATCTATGAACTTGCTGACAAGCATGACTATCAAAACCAGCAGCTTACGATTTACAAGGGCACATTACTAGTTAAAATGATCGCATAAGTTAGTATCTGTCAGCACGGTACTGCTACTATGTTCTTACAAAAAACACAACCTAGAAAACTGTCTTCAACACATATCAATACAAACAGCACTTACAACAACCTGACCTTAGCCCAGGGTTTCTTAACATGTGGTGCCACCCCCCAGGGGGTGCTGAAATCAATTTCTTAACATGGGGAGCACCCCCAGGGGGTGCTGAAATCAATTTCAGGGGGTGCTGGGGAAGGACACATATTTGGCGGCAAAAGGTAAAAGGAATACGTTTGTCTTTACTTTATCCTTATAGTAACCAGGTGTTAGCCAATGGTAGGGGTGTTGAACTGCTTAGGCATGGCCAAACGGGGTGTTGAGGTAGAAAAAGGTTAAGACACTCGGCTTAGCCTAACAAATATCAAGCTAAATTGCATAGCGTACCGTAACCGTTTAAGGTTTCTTCGAATCGCTTTGATTGTCATACATTATTACGCCATAATAATGCTTTGAGCAAAATTTTAGAACGCAAGGTTTTGGACAAACTTGTTACATCTTCAGTAAAATGCGAAAAGCATTTTAGACTGAGTTGGCAAACACATATGTTCAGTAATATCTAAGTTAAGTTCGCATCCCAGTTAAGTTCGCACAAAGTTATGAAAAAATCTGGATTCAACTTTTTCAGCAATTTATTGGTATTTACAGCAAATCAAACGTGACAATTGGTCATAAAAAATGTTAAACACGAAACATTATATTGCTAAAGTTCACTATTTGATGTAATTGTTCAGCAAGTTCGTTTGCTTTCAAAATGGTTAGTGAAGGTGGAAGGGGCAGTTTGCTCGATGCATGTTATCAATCCAAAGAAATACCTTCCTAACCAGCTCTGTTAATCCGCGGACAGACGCACTAACTTTTTTTGTGTGTGTCTTCAGACATTAGGGCAAATAACGTTTGCACATAACTTCCCGCTTCGCACAGACTTTCCTAGAGCAGCTTACACTCCGCACTGTCATGCGATGTTTCGTTAACTTGGATCAGTTGGATGGTTTGACTCAAAATGACTCAATTAAACGCTTGGCTTTGCCTAACATTGTTTGTGAAGTGAATAGCATAATGTAAGTGAATACTATATGCCTTGCTGAAAAGAATAGTTAGCTTCAGTCAAAGCATCAATCAGTCTCCAAACATTAGCCCTAATGATCAACATCTGTTTGCTAAGGCAGTTAAAAGCACAACTGCTAAGTTCGCACCTACCACATAAGTTCGCACAAACAGCTCAGATTCAAGTTGCGAACATAACCGGGAGATTGCTGTGCTTTCAAACTGTTACCATTGTAGTAGACAGCAGCTAGGTTTGAAAAGTCAGCCTCCGATAAAATCGGTAAGTTGCACGATGACTTGGCCTTCTATGAAGAATGCCATGGATGCTAGTTATGCTTTATCTCGTTCTCTCGCGCTACTGATATCGCGCGTTCATTCCGACTTATAGTGCAACTTCACCGCTTAAATCCACATTGGGAAATGGAAAAAACTTTTTCGCCAAGTTACTCTCCAAGTCAAATAACCTATGTGGAAGCGGAAGCGGTAGGATTTTCGCGCTTCGGCTTCCGCTTCCGCTTCCACAGAAAAAGGACCGCTTCCACCGCTTCCAGCTTCCGCTTCCACATCCCTGGTTTACATAGCACATGATAATTGCGGCCTGCCTAAAGTCAAATATTTTTCAGTGGTTATACTTATTCCAGTACTGTAGCTTGTTGTGGGTATCTGAAAGTTAACCAAAAAGTTTTAATTTACACAACACACATCCAAAACGTAAACGCCAAACTTTATTCCTTTACTCTCAGAAGCAAAATAACTGACAAAGAGTAGTAGGTAAGAGATTTCGCACAGGTCAGAAATTTCGCTTGACACCTGCCTTTAGGTCCTAAAGAATACTAAATATCCAAATGTCAACTAAAGGAGGCCCAGTTTTTACAATTTGCTTCCCAGGGGGAGGCTCGCCCCCTTGCCCCCCTGTCTGTTACGCCACTGCATGGCCCCTTGCAAACTTCTGGTGTATCTTGTCATTTGTGCTTCGACCGGCAGTTTCCCGAACAAACTACTGTTACTCGCTGAAAATCAAAGTACTGTATCTGCCTCTCAAATAATTTTGGGCGGGCTAGGCTACTGCTTGTAACCACTGTTTTACAGACGACCTGTGTCACTCTCGCGCCCAGCCATGTTCCTCAATATCAAGCGATTCACACAGCACTTTTTTACTTGATGTTCAATCTTCCACTGACAAAATGCTCGCCACAACGCAAGACCGCCAGACACTGGAGAACTCCTATGAAAAGCAGTACTGTCAGGGACGCCGGAACAGCGGTAGAGAGCAGGGGGGTAGAATAAGTGTTGAGGGCAATGGAAGCTTGTAAAAAACAAACAAAAAGTTACCAATTACACTTGTTTTTGTGCAGCAAGAGTAACGACGTTAAGCTAAAAAATAATAGCAGAATATATAGAAAACCATTCTGAATTTTGTGGGGGCGCGAATAGCTGCAATAAATTTGTTTCAAGTCAATCTTTGTAAACTATACAATTACAGTAGGCCCTACCTATGATTCTGTTATGCAAAATGAACAGGTACCTCCGCTCCCGTTGCCCCCCTTTTGCAAGGGCAGGGAGCAAATAACCCCGTCATTTTACCGCTCTCCAATGTCCCTGAAATTACCTACGATGCTTTTATGTGAAGGCACCTGTGCTCCCGTTTCCCCCTCTTTCAGAAGACAGGGGGGGCAGTGCCCCCGTCATGCACCCCCGTTCCGGCGTCCCTGAGTGTTGTCATTCTTATATCGCGTGGCAAACAAAATTATCGTGTTGTTTTTGTACTGATGTAACACAGGATGCGACCCCTGTAGGGTGGCATCGTAATGTGCTTTAGATATAGTAGATATCATTTATGCGTGAGTTCTCACTACTGAAACGGGGACCGTTCTCGCAGAAGCTATGTCTGGTTAACAGACCCTATTCATTGCCCGTTTGCTACTCATTTCTCAACGGTTCATACTAGAAAATACACACGCCAGTGAAGCATATAATTCTCAGTTTTATAGTTTTTATTCGTCACGACATATATGTTCAAATAAAACAAAATAGTACTCACCAAAGTATGACGTTTCATAATATTCAATCACTTCTCGACATGTTCTAACGCTCACATACTTTCATATCTTAATTCTGTTCGTTATGATTTGCGATAAGGAGCTCAACAATCTATTCGGATCGGTTCTCGTATTCAAGCAATTTGCTTATACCAATAAGACTCAACTTTGTATATCTCGATAATCTTCACTTGGTAAAACTACTCGATTGAATTCAATATACATGTTATTAAATATTTCACCCCAGTGCGTACTACCTTAAAAATAACTGCACTCAGTGGGTACGTACGCTTTCAATCTACTTATGCTCACGTTTCACTGCTAGCGAAATGCGTTTCGTTCTGCGCGGCAAGGAGTGATAGTTCAGGCGGAAATTTATCATTAATTAAAATTTCGAATGTTGCTGTTTTCATTCGAAAGTAAGTTCAGTCAAGAGGGGTTGATCCGGAGAAGGACCAAAGTAGGTTTTAATGACCGCTGCTAAGCTGGGTTCAACCCAAGCGGATTGAAAAGGGATGCAATCGACATGCCGAGCAGGAACGGGTGCACATCAAGATGTACACGCGTGTTGAGAAGATGCAAGTGATTCTCACCCGAGTGTGGCTCGGCCACAGCGGCATAAAAAGGAGCATTGCTCACCTTTTATACGGCATCCCGAGGTGGTAAGCGGAAGAAGGTAAAACCTTCAACGGCTGAAGAAAGTAAACCAATTGACTGGACTCGGACTTGTACAGCAAATTAACAGAGATAGGATTTGGTCATAAACACGTTTTAATCCTGAACAATTTGCCTGACAAAACTACGCTAGCACAGTACAACATTCAGAATTTAAACTGGCAGCACTTCACTTTCACAGTATGAGTTTCATAAAATAATCTGACAAAACTTCATTTTCACAATCTGACTTTCACAAAATAGTCTGACAGAGCTTCGTTCGGACAAGCCACTTTCTGTAATTTAACCTGACGGGGATTAACCCGGACAAGGCCAGTTTTTACAGTCTGGTCTGAGAGGGATTAACCCGGACAAGCCAGTTTCTCCTAACCATTGCTGGCGCTTAGGGTCCCGCAACGACTTAACCGCAACCCCTGGGAAACGGTGGAGTGAGTCTTGAAAAAGACTGATTTTTGGTCTAAAATACGGCTGTATTTATACTTGACGGTTGCTCCAGAGTTGGACAACTCCTCCTGCGTGTTCTTATTGGTTGATTCTTATTGAATCTTCTGGTAATTGGTTGATTTCAAAGGCTTCTGGAACTTTCGGGTGCTTGTAGGTGCTTGGGGTTTCACCATTTGATTGTCAGTTTGTGTTACGTTTGTACATTTCCGGTCCTAATCGTTTCCTGGTGGTGTTGGACCTTTACCTAATTTTAGCTAGTTGTCTTGTGACTTCTGTTGACGTTTGGTGACATTTTCACTGGGGTGACTTGAGGTTAGTGTCCCAGGATAACAGTTTTCAGTCAAGTCAGCTGACTAATATAATCAGCTGACTTGACTGAAAACCTTGTTGTAGCTGCCTCGGATTTGAGGTCTTTTCAGCAGGTTTGTTTTCTGTATAAAGATGACTTGTTACAGGCAAACTTGGCTGTAACACTGATAAGAGCATAGACGTTTGCATTTTTGCTCGTTTCAGAGTAAATTGTGAAGTTATGCCTCTACGAAGTTTCGCAAATTTTAAATAGATAATTAGTCGTCATAGCAAGGAGTTGCACGGGGCACTCAAAACGCGGGTCTCTAGGCCATGGTCTATTTGGCCTCTGCGAAAATCCGTCACTGCTTTTGAGCAAATTGTTATTTTGAGCAGAAGGTTTGTAAGTGGGTAAAAATGCAATTTGTTGAGGATTATTCTTTTGGTGCGAAAAGAAATCGCCCGATAAGGGACTTGAACCCTTGACCGTTGGATTAAAAGTCCAACGCTCTACCGACTGAGCTAACCGGGCTGTCGTAATTGTGCAGTGGATTAGTGTTGGACACGTTCACACCTTGCAAATGTCTCCCACAACTTTCTTCAAATATATCAATTGATTGCACAAACAGTAGCATCTACCCAGTCGAACATGCGACATATTCTCTTGCAAGGGTACCCAAAGGGGATGCAGTTAACCCCCCTTGAGCTGGATATTTTACAAAAACTTTATTACCTACGCAAAGGAGATAAATTGTTTTCGCATACATTTGCTTGGTAATTTGTCGACTAATGCAAATACCACGGAATGAATTTTCGTGCAAATTTCAAGGAATATTGTAAATGGGCCAAAAAGTAATAATTATGTTTCGGTGGGAATCTGCGTTAAGATTGTGTTCCGCGATAATTCGCTCTATCCGAAACATTTGCCTTTGTTTTGTCTGCTAAAGGCCAATCTACACTGAGGACGTGCCAGGAGTTGCCAGGCGTAATCCTTTGTTTGTTTTTCTGCGTCGGGTAATTCTGCGCTCGTGCACGGCTCGGCACGGCAACTCCTGAGGGAGACAAAGAATCGTGCGCGGCTACTCCTGACAACTTCTCAGTGTAGATTGGCCTTAAGCGCATACGCTGACCGCATTGGCTACATTACCAATTTCTGTAGCATGAGAGAACTGTTGCACGAGCTCAAAAACAGCAGTTTGTTAACATAGAAGCATTCAGGCATTTGATAATGTCTCAGCAGGGAAAAGAGAAAACTTAAAGTTTGCTGGAGTTCTATAAATAACAAAAGATTGAAAGTTCTTGCGTTCTTTATGCGCATTCTCAATTCTTGTGTAGTTTAACAGGATTCGATCTTACAAATCGTGTTGTGCGTCAGCCAGTCCAACCGCACACTTTCTATGCTCGACTGCTCGTATTCGACAAGACATTAGCGCAGCCTCATTTTGCAGTTGCAAATTGTTCTGACCATAGGAGCAGGCAAATTTTTGGGGGTGCGAAGGATTTTTGCCCAAATTTCCCTAAGCTTGCCCCAAAAAATCTTCAAAGAAAATGACCTCAAAAAAAACCAACTGCATTTCTTCTCATGTTAGGTGTATTTTTTAAAATCAAAGCACACTTCAAGAAACATTTTTGCGAACATTTCCCTTACCTTGCCCGATAAGGACCAAAAAATATGACCTCCAAAAAAAACGTCTGCACTTTGATTTTGGGAACCTTTTCACAAATTTTGCCCAAATTTCCACAGATTTTTCCCGGATTTCAAGTGATTTTGCCCAGATTTTAACCAAATCAAACGTTTTGGGGGTGCGGTTGCACTTCCTGCACCGCCGCCTCCTACACCAGTGGCTCTGACGCATTGATGAGTGTGTTTTTCTCCCCTGTTTTAACGCGCAGTCAGTTATTTTTGCCGTTATGAACTGCTGTGTCGTAGCGTTGAGTTTATTTTCCTCCGATATCCTAACCTCGAGCGCTGATAGTTTATATTCAGTTAAATGACACATGAAGTGAGGGGCGTGGATGTAGAAAAATATGCATATTATGTCAATAAACTTCGCCAAAACGTTGGTTTGGAGACATGAATATGACGTCAAATTGTGACGTCACAAACAGCGCACACCAAATACAAACGACCACCATATGCCACTGAATAACCCTCCCCATGAATAGAGAATCTCTTGCATTAATAAGCCAGGTTGTTTCTCACAACTGTTCAGTTACTTTTTGTACAACATTTCTGTGTCAAAAGATTCTGAATCCGTAAATGGAGCAAAAATACCATGGACCTTGTAGTGAATGCATTGAAAGTTTAAATTTTCGAAGAAAACATTTTCGAAAATTCAAGGACCAACCAAGCCACTGTTTTCTAGAATTTTGTTTCCATACTTTCGTCTGTATACCGTTGTTGCGTTGGTTTGAAGAAAAGCTAAGTGAAAACAATGCATTAAAGGCATCTTGATGTTAAACAGATGCACAGCCCCGTAGTCCCGGGGGGACATTCGGGACAGCCCCCCCAATAATTTTTACCTCCCAAATTTTGTTGTGACCGAAAAAAATTGTTTTAAATATAATAAAAATAGAAATCTTCCCCTTAAAAATGTATTTTGTTCCCCCAAACCTTAAAACCTGGCTACGAGCCTGGAGAAACACAAACCGACCGACAGATAGTGTTGCGCTATGGCGGGCAACACAGGGCATTGACCCAAAATTCTGCACGTTGCTGTACGACGAAATTTTCGATTCATTTACCACCTGCGAAAAAGTATTTACAGGCATTACGACTAAGCAAAGGACTGGAGCTGCTAGTTGGTCGACAGTTAATTGCAAATAAGTGGGCTCATTCGTTTTCTGCGACGTACGGGCATCGTGTTTTCCAATGGTGTGGCTTTATATAGAAACGAAATGCTCTGCGTCGAGACGCATGGAACCTACCTAAATTGATACTTTAACTTATGCATCAAGTGGCATCGCGTCACTATTCTGTGCGTCACTGCTTCCAATCAACTTATTTCATGCTAATGCTAAACTCGCATTCCTCCGGCTCAAGATCAAGAAAATTTGATGTCTGGAAGAGTGTCAAGCAAGGCTGTGTTCCTGTTCCCTCTCTGTTTGAACATATACTTTTCAGTACCACTACTCTTTGCCTTTCCTGACAGTTCTGGCATCTTGTTGCATTCGCGCTCAGTAGAAAGCTCTTCAATCATAACCATGTTCGTGCCAAGACAAAAGTTTGTCGAGCGTTCGTGAGCGAACATCCACAGGCAGACGACACTGTCTGGTCTTTCAGTCTGCTGAAAAGATGCAGGACCTCTGTAACTTATTTACAATTGCTTGTTTCAAGATCGGCATGTAAATCAGCCCGAGAAAGATATGTTGCTCGATCAGAATGTTTCTGTAACACCATCAGTGGCGTGCCGAGGGCCCCGGTCATCCAAGGCAGTGCCGGCTGATTCCAGATACAGTTGTGAATTAGAAAAATTAAATTTTACTAAAATGCTGTAACTAGATGCTTGTTCGTATCGTATTGCAAGGCTACTAACACATATGACATGCATCTGATGGAAACTTTACTGAGGCCCTGAAGGGGAATGCAAATCTCAGTTAAGTGACCAGAGATATAGAGATGAAGTACTGTCATCGTTATCTTAAGGCCTTACATCCTATCTCTCTTCCCCCTTTGTACATTGGCCAATTCCCGCTAGTCAATTTGCAATCCGCAACTCTTCAAACTATGTTTTGATTCTCTCTGGTCTAGAGTCCTGGCTCTTAAAGTAGGGGGGCGTGGAAGGTTCGCAAGGGGGGCGCGAATATGGCAGCTACATATTGTTGAAATTGTTAAATGCATTATTTTTATCATTTCGCTATTAACACCATAATAAAAACAAAGCCGACATTATAGCAAACAAAAACTGAGACCTGTTAAACTTGCTTGTTCAAAATTGGATTTAAGAATACAGAACACTTATGTTTCGATGGTGCTTGTATGCTTGGTTTCATTTTTAGAGGCAATGCGAATTGTGTCACAGAACTATTCCACCATATCATGCGTGACGATTTGGCGATAGATTCGTCGCTTTCAATTGTTGTGAAGAAGACCGAAATAATATAGTAAATTTTCAGGAAGACAATCGTTTGGAGCTGTTAAAACACTTACAGCACTATACACGATAACTTTGACAACGTACTATTTTTAGCAGAGTGCTGTTGCAACCTCTCCGGTGGTGTTGCGTTGTTTGTGTGATTCACCACGAACGGGATGTGCGCGAAGAAGAACACCATACATATATGTGGCGTGAACAAGCAATAATAGAGTGATCATGGCATGTGAACTTTATTGTTGCTTGCTACCACAGTGCGAAGCTTTGCGCATATGCCGCTCGCAACAAAATGGTGCTGTGACCAGGATGTGAACGTCGTGCGGAGTTCAGCCTTCACACAAAGAACGTGCGATCGGTGCGGTTCATTGTAAAAAGGAGGGGATGTTGTTGCAACCTCTGCGGTGGTGTTGCGTTGATTGTGTGATTCACCACGAACGGGATGTGCCTGAAGAACAACACGATACATATATGTGGCGTGAACAAGCAATAATAGAGTGATCATGGCATGTGAACTCTATTGTTGCTTGCTGCCACACTGCAAGCTTTGCGCATATGCCGCTCGGGATTTCCGATCGCAACAGTGCCAATGCACTTTCTGAAACGTAGGCCTACGTAATTTTTTTCTCGCCAAAAGTGACATGCAAAACTCTGTGCCCTTGCACGTACGTTTTGCAATGTTTTTAACAGCCTTGCTATTGTTGCGTAACGTGGTACGAGACTCGTACAGACTTGACGTGAAATTTTTGTGGCGTAATCAGTGCCGGATTAACAATAGTAGCAAATGTAGCAGTTGCTACGGGCCCCGCGCTTTTGGGGGCCCCGCGGTCTTCTGCAATAAATCTTATTTATTACATTATATATAATAATTTTTTCAGTATAAGAAATCAGTATTTTGCTAAATTTGCCGTAAGTAGTATGCAAAAGTTTTCAATAGCAGGCTGTCTGTGTCCGGAAATTCTTGTTTGATTCTTTTTGCACAGTTGCGTAACAAAAGGCATAAGATTGCGGTCACTGCATTGTTGCAAATTTAGCTGATTTGCTGCTAAATCTAGCAGGATTTTCTTACTATTAGCTGTAAAGTTTCCATTTCCAATCTACTAGTTAGCTGATTTTCTCGCAGGATTTTATCAACCGTTTGACAGGTTTAGCAATTACAAATTCCTGACCAAAACCCCGTTTTAGCAGTTTTTAAAGATGAAAACTATTACACCTTCTTCATCAAAAATATTCTTCTCTTTTATGACGTTTTTAATTGGGTAATACCTGGACAAAGCACAACCAGTTGTCTGCAATTATTTGAAATTTTTTTATGATGGAACGAAGTGCTTAGTAATTAGATAGCTTGGTGAAGCTTAAATGATTTGCTTGTGTGCTCCGAGCGTGTTAGGTCAAAAGACAACATCAGCAGAATATGTTTTTATTCCACGACACGATGTTTCCAAGTGGTTCAGTTACACTAGTAAGTAGTAATGTCTAGTAAAAAAGTTCCTGGTAAACCAAAGCTGCCAAAAGTTTTGACATATAGCCTATGGTTGCAATATTCAGAACAAGTTGGCTCAATGCCTACACTGCTGATTCAAGAAGAGCCTTTAGCGAAGTTTGCACTTTGCAATAGCCTAATGCAATCATAGCGAAACGTTGTCAGCTTGAAAGGCAAAACTGGGAGCAAAATCACTCAGGTAAGACTAAAGACCTTTTTGCATGCCCCCTAATGTAACACAAAGTTTTAAGTTACAAATACCAGACTTAGAAAGTTGTAGGGCTGAAGCTATGCTCAGATTGTTTATCGCTGAACATTTTTCTACTGTATGAAAACATGCAACCATTTGACAGAGATCTTCAAAAACTGTGTGTCATACAAAAACGAGGTAAGGTGCAGTTACGTTGCTCAAATTGTTGACTGAAACAAAATCATTGGGCCGAAAAGTGTGGTGGTCAAGATCGGCATTTTCAGCCCATGCTCATTGAGAGTGAGTGCAAGACGAAAAATTAATACTCGTATATTGCATAACTGTATAGGTTTCTTTTAGTCACCTTAAAAATACCAAATTTTTCAACAGAATTTCACTGCTTTTAGCAGATTTTAGACGAAAATTTGTGACAAGATTTTTAGCAGAATCTAGCAGTTTTCTGTGACATCATTTAGCAGATTTAGGTCACAACCATTTGGCAACACTGGCGATTAGCACGATACACTCAGACTGTCATTACACGATTTGAACTGGATAGAGCATGCAGAAAATAAAGCTGTAGTAGCACGGATGCCTTGCCCACACACTTTGTTTTAACAGGTGTTGAATTGTTTTTTTAACTTTGGGCCCCGCGCTCTTGAAATCCTACAGGCCCCGTGCTACCTTAATCCGGCACTGGGCGTAATCCTTTTGCACGTTGTAAATGTTTGGGTAGTTAGTTTTTCTGTGCTTGTATGTCTCACATTCCTCAATACTACAGTAGTTTTTGGTAAGGGGGCATTCAACGAAGTATTCGCCCGAACATCACCAGACTCTCAACCTGGAAATTTCAACGTGGTCCACATCGCCGCCAACTTGAACGTCGTCTGAATGTATTTCATTTTGCTTGTTTGCGTTTCATTTTAGGCGTCTCGTGGCACAAACATGAACCGTGCGTGATGAAGCTCATGGACATCTAAGCGATTTGAGATTTGCACCATGCTGAAAACATACCGTCTCCGTTCGGAAAGTTATATGTGCAGAGCCAAGATGTGAGGCGGTTGTGTTCGCTTTTTGGCAGCATCAATTAACAAGAGAGCTTTGGTGAATGATGGTGCTAACAGCACATCGTTGACTAGACCATTACTAAGTGTTCGGCCCTACGTTATACCCTAGGTCGGCCTCTAACTCAGTTAATTCAATTATGTCACGCAGGAGTTATCAGTATCCCAAGATTTATTAAGCATCAAATTCAAAATACAGCCTCAATTTATTCACTGAGACTACGCCAGGGGTTTTAACACTAGGTCAACAATAAAAGCTTAGGAAAGATTCGACAGAATCACAGAAAATTTAGGCGGCACTTGGTTATGGCATCGTAAGTCAGGGACAATTAGGCAGCGTAATGCTGTTCTTTAACCCAAAATCTTGCTAGGTTATTTAAGTTCTGCCGGGCACTTTCTCTACTAGCCGCCGAACTAGAAAAGTAGGGGAAAGCTCTGCCGAGAGCTTGATTCAACTGACGGGCAGATCAGAGTTGTGACTGTCTTTAATGTGAATTTTTGGTGCCTAAAGTAGGTTTTGTCGCATACGTTCATTGGTCGAAACAGCTGACAGCACGCAATCAAAAGTTTCCATGTTGGATCTTTCTCAGTAGCGTTTTCACATTGGACGAATCGTGTGCGGACAGTTTGGTACAATTTCCCGTAAAAAGACTACGGACCTTTTTGAATTGGCGTGTCTTTTGAGTAATATTGCTCCCCTTTTCTCTGTAGCCTGCTGCTTATTACATTCAAGTAATCACCAGTGAACACGGGGAGACTTTGTATATTATTACCAGTGCGGAAATCAGGGAAAAACAAACAACGTTTATGTTTTCGATATTATTATGCCTCGGAAAAAAGCCTGAGTGACATCTTGATATTTTTACCCTTCACTTTCCTTTACAAGTGTTGCAGAATATTTTGTTCTAAACTGGAGTATAAGTAAAATTTTTTGGTGTGATACTGAGCAGATAATCGTGTAGTTACGAAAGTCTTAAAAACGTTCAAAATTAGGAATGCCTGTTGGTGCCCCCTTTTGCAACTGAAACCACCAGAACACAAAGTCTGGATATAGACTATACCGCTGCGAGATCTAATCTGAGGATATACAAGCGAGTAGAATGAATAAAGCTCCATTACAATTTCACATTACATTCATTCATCCGCTCTACACAAGGTCTAATGCAGGGGTCTCAAACTCAAATTGGTCCGTGGGCCAAATGGGGACTCATAAGGTAATTCGCGGGCCGCATTGTGACGCTGAGGCAACGATAGCGGTACCTGAATGTACTAGAAACAGCTTTTACATCTTATTTCCTGCGAAACATGTCATGAATTACAGACAAATCATTTCTAGCCGTCTCTCACATTCGTATTAATCAGTTCTATTCATTTTCATGCTCGCTTTTCGTCTAGGGGAGGTCGCGGGGGCAACAGCCATAGCAGGACTTGGAATACCTCACAGTCAACAGCAATTTCAGATAGTTCTGCTGGCTCCACACCAAGACGAGACCAAGCAAGGTCGGAGATGCAGTTACTCCACTTAGGCCTTGGACGACCTCTGGGCCGCTTTTCTGTGGTTTTAGCCAGCACGATTTGCCTCACCAGTCTTACGAGGGCATTCTGGATACATGGCCGAACTAAAGTATTTGTGTTCTCTCAATTCGGAGAAGTGGTTCTACATTCAGGGCTCTGCTAATTTCACAGCTGCGCACTTTGTTGCGAAGTGTCACACCAGGGGAGTAACGCGGAGAGCACAATATCCGGGGTGCCGAATCACTGGGGTGTGTTGAAAAGTCCCAACGATGTCACAAGTTTTTTCTTCAATACAGTAGCCTGCATTTACTCCCAAAATACCTTAGGTTTGAACATGGGGGCGCCAAACTTGTTTTTTTTGCCCCGCGCGCCATTTAACCTCGATACGCCCTGGTCACACCGTGGACTCTTCGCAAAAATCCCATCTATGGCGCTTGCACCTGAGTTAATATTCTTTCGATCATTACCCAAGATTCAGGACAATAGGCAAGGATCGGAACAAAGACCGATTTGAAAACTGACAGCTTTGTGGTGTTTAAAAGCTCCCATTTTGTGACCACAGAGCGATAAAGCTCACGCCGAACTGCATTAGCTTTACCAATCCGTGTATCAATATCCTAGCTCCAAATTCTGTCACTCGCAACTACCACCCCTAGGTGCTTGAACTTCTCCACCTCCTGCACTGTATTGCCACTCACTTGCAGCATACACTGCCTTGGGTTTGTAGAGAGACATAATACCTCGGTATATTTAGTGTTAATTTTCATTCCGGCTCGGTCGCACGCAGCTGAAAACCGATCGAGTGCATGCTGAAGACACTGCTGAGAAGATGCTAGCAGTACCAAATCGTCTACAACAGTGTTTTTCAACCTTTTTTGCATCACGGACCACTTTATGCAATAAAAAAATTTTGGGGAACACCAAACAAAATTTTATAATCACGCAATAAAATAAACAACATAGTAACAATTTATTCAC
>Ga0210059_1005157_pt1 | contig 21008 bp, 13 predicted proteins | sample Ectturendosymbi2_FD_188042 | JGI IMG/M metagenome (GOLD analysis project Ga0210059, IMG submission 188042) | Ecteinascidia turbinata endosymbiont from Florida, USA - Sample 2 (SPAdes) (version 2) | ecosystem: Host-associated > Tunicates > Ascidians > Unclassified | place: Key West, Florida...
AGCCTAAAGCACAAACCTTGTGAAACGACAAGAACGACCTTTGGACCTGGATGATACGAAAACATTAAAACAATGATGTAATGAAATAGCTGAGAAAGTTATGGACGAAGAAAATAACCAAGTATGGACATAAATTATAACATAACCAATTATGGACACACAAAAGCTGAAACAAACTAGAATAAAGAGTGAAGCAAGATTACCACTCTAAGAGCCGCAACTACTCTGACTCGTGGAAAACACATAATTACGTCAAGCAACAAGCAACAAACAACCTGCAGTAAAACACCTGCTAACATAAACGAAGTAAAAAGTGAACTTCCGAAGCGGGTATTACCCCAGGTAAATTACTTTCGAGAAGGCAACGTGTGGAAGAAACAAGATAATAAATAAAATAAGAATTTTGTCAGTTTCGTGAGCAGAAATAAGAAAGAGATAAGTAAAAAGCTATAAAAGGCCACAAAAAACTGCCTTAGCCCAGACCATCTCCCACATGGCCTCAGGAACGCAAGACGAAGAACCAAGAAGAAATCTAAAGCAAGGACGAATACTGCAATGACAGCACGGTCAGGGGTAACCCACACCTGTTGCTCATTCGTAGTTTCGCCCGAGAAGAAGGCAAAAGAAAAAGACGTACACTGCAAAGACTGCACCGTCACCCCCCACCTGCTGCTCATTTTTAGATCTGTCTGAGAAGAGACACGTTTGCTACAGGTCAGCCTTCATGAACGCCTGTACTATGTCAGTTTGGCATACTGTGTTTGGCAATTGACAGAAGTACGAATGTTTGATGTCAGTTGCAACGACGTTTGACATGTTCTACATTTGTTCAAGAGTACACTATGCCAACTCCGATTTAAAAAGAACTATGTAAGTTGGAATTTTATAGACCACTCATTAATTACATATGAAACATAATGTTTAATTGAAGTGAAGACTTAAATGCTAGAAACGATTGTATGTTCCGGGTAATATTCGGGTATGTTAAACAAACTTAGCTTTTGCGACAATGTACCTTGGTACTAGTATGGACCCACTCGAAAAAAATACTGTACCTAAAGTGTCTTTTGTCTTGTCGTATGCATCCAGACCAAAGAGTATATGGCGACACAATATAGATATAACACCAGTGCTGTATTAACAATAGTAGGAAGTGTAGCAATTGCTACGGGCCCCGCGCTTTTGGGGGCCCCGCGGTCCTTTGCCTGAAATTTGTTCTTTATTACATGCAAGGATGCATATTACAATTTAGGTGCCCGAGGCAAACTTTTAGAAAGGCCCTATATTTTACACATGCTACACAGAAACGTTATTCGCTGAACGCAAGTTAAATTTTTCATTTTCTCGGGGAATTAACCTCTGTGTGAAAGCACATTGCAAATTGAAGTCATAAGATTTTAAATTGTTCTTTATCTACACATCAAGTTGTGGAGGGGCCCCTTTTGGCACATTTGCACATAACTTCGCTTTGTTTTGCTAAATATATGACTTGCTTCAGAAATTATTAAATGTAGCTTTATAGAGATTGAACCGTCCAAATTAGAAATAGTATGATAACAATAAAATCGATCCGCACCATGGTCGTCGTAAAGGGGGGAAGGAAGGGCAAGACCCCATCGATTTTCAAATTTGATATTTTCCTATTGAATTTGATATTTTCGTTAGTTTCGAGTTGATAAAATGCAAATTCACCTCTGTTGGACCACATAAACCCTTCAAAACCCCACTGTCGGCCTCACTGGAAAAAATCCTTCCAAAACTAGCTCAAGACAACCAAAAGCCAGGGAGAGCATTTCTATTCCTTGGGGAGGATTAGGACTTGTGACGTTGTAACCATAGAAAGGTACGGTAAAGTGTGGCGTATTTTGACAAAATGGCATGAGGGAAATATCTCACCAAATTAGCCTGACGTCATTTGTGGAAACTCGATTGTGAAATCATCTACACCTTATTTAGTTGTTAATCTGTTATCATTATTTGCAGACTATCCTTGTACGTTGTGTGATGTTTATAAGCCATGTACACCACCAGCGCTTGTCCCGCGCCGTCGCACAGGTTTGTTCTTGCGAATAGTTCTGCGTTGTTCCGTTGCTGTGTTTTTATCAGCATTAGATTTATGATTGAAGCATTAACTTGATTTAGCGATCATCATCGAAGCAGGTGAAACGTCTATGAAGTAAAGAGTACAATCACGTCTTTCACGAATAAATGAAAGTAAGAACAAAATATGGCTTTCAACAGCACACCAACTACAATGGAAGAAATCACAAAACAAGAAACCAAACGTTAAGTTGTTCTGCTGCAACATGGCGGGCTGAAACTATGCACCATGAACCGCGAGCCAGTCCAGAGGTGAATGATCTGGCAAGAAATGAGATGGACGGCTTAGTATAAAAAAGAAAGGGTTGAAAGTGTTTTGATCACATTGGCAGTAAAAAACTTTCTCTGTGTGTAGAGTTTTTGCAGTACCAGCTTTATGCGAAGATTTCAGTCCAACATGCAAATTTGAAGTTTAGCTATGAGGTGACGCCAAACGTTTCTGGTCAAACATGCATTTATCGTTCACAGGAACTATTTCAAGGAAAATGATAGCCTACTTTTTGCAGACGCCAGGCGACACTAGAGCAAAAACCGCTTGACAGGAAACTTGCGGACAATGCAACATTATTCATAAGAACATGTTTCTACTTCACGCGACATTACTCTACGTGAAGCTGAAAGAAAGCTTTCGCTTGCGAATGAGACCAGTCATCGTAAATGCGGGAGGGAGGATAGTTTGGAAAATATGCGGCGCTTGTTCCATGAAAGTGACAATGAAAGCTGACGCTTACAGGTGATAAATTTGCCAAATTCTAATGATAGTGGAATCTTGTAATACAACAAATACATAATCTAACACTCGAGTCCAATATAACATCACGATGCTAGACTTGAAGTTACACAAATGAGCAATGAATCTGACTGATTCAAAATTATTACAACGAAGACAATCTCTGAATGGTCAAAGGCGATAAAGAAACAAGTACACGTAGTCTTGAACAAGGTTTGATTAAAAATTAATTTTAATGAACTAACTGGTTTCCACAAGGGTGAAGGTTTTGAATCAATCAGTAACTTTTGAAATAAAAAAATTGTTGATTAATTCAAATTTTTCACCTGTGTGGAGACTATTAACTTGAACACAGGAGACTAGTTACTTGAATGCAGATATGTGTCAGTTTCAATCAAAGCAAAAAGATGAAAGCAGAGCACATTCAAATGATTCCTCGAAAGCTTACAGCAAATTTAGAGCTTTTGGTTTTAATAACATGAGGTTTTCTTTTTCTGACTTTGACCTAACTCTTGTAGAATTTGTTTATCTTGTACTTAGAGATGAACATTGAGAATGTTTGATAGTTTTTTCAAGACATTATACCTACGGTTCAACATATTCGTTCGGACAAGGATGTCCTTGTGGGTTTTTATTCGTTGGGATCCAGAATGCGAAATGATCAAGCCTGGAAACGCTGCATTATTTTCTTGGCAGGCGGTAAAATCTCTGATAAAGAAATAAATCTATGCTACGCGCCTTTATTTAAATAGAATGGCTGCGACAACATCAATGAAATCATTATAGGCATAAATAAATTTCAATAACTGTTGCAAAATCAGCTGGGTTGTGAAAAAGTCAGAAAAGGAAAAAGACAGTCACTGTTGACTTGGTATTGAGTAGGCGTATAAATATCACAATCAATTTTTGTTTTATTGATCATTGTTATTCGAGATGCCCATTTCTGTCGCATAACGCGATTTTAGACTCGAAAACAACGTTTTTTCAGTGAATATTGGTCTTGTAAGTGACTGATTCGCAGAAGTTTTGATTAAGTTATCTACTGTATAACCTAAACAAGACTCATTTTTTATTAGGCTTAACTACGTTTGAGGTTTGGAATACCCGTATCTATCGAAACCATGCCTTTATACTGTATCTTGCATTGGTTTTTTGAAAACGTCATGGAATTCAAAACGTGAACCGATGCATGAGCAATGTCTTCAGCACCTGGAAATATTCCAAGGGCTGTTCCTTCGCTGATGTGCCTTTCTTGTATCGTGACGTGCGATCTGAGCAATTTTCACTTTTGTATGTGTCTGTCAAGCTTGGTCTTTCCAGCAATGAACACTAGATTTGTTGTTCCAGAAATTATGTTTAAGATATAAAAAAACAAGCATATGAATTTTTAGTGAAAGATTGACAAGTTCAATTTGTGATAAGAGTTCGAATGATCTGATCTAACCTGACGTGTTTGCAATTGTAACATTAGCATATTACATGAAATCAAACGAGTTTTCCGATCATGGTCTCTCAATGAAACGAGATGCTACGCAAAGAACAAGTCAACTTCCAATATATCTCATTTGAAACTTTGGCAGAGACTCTGATGAGTCTTTTGCCTCTTACACCTTCAAGATCTTCGTTACACAACTTGTTTCTTCCCACAATAGCCCACTCGTTGCAAAACATATGGACTGCACATAAGCTGTTCTGATGTGATCACATAATCATAATGTATATCACGCAACTCATGATTTTATTTCTTTGATGTGGTTTAAGATATAGTGCAACGAGATGTTTGGATAACGGACTGCGCGTGCGACGAGTACCAAACAGCCGTATGGATGCTAACAATCGCATTGGGAATTTCTTGCCTTGTTATCGTCTATAAAACGATGACCGTGCTGATGAGAAGGTGTCCACCAAGGTAAGGCTAAATGTGATCAATTAAGATGAAATTGTTTCGTTTCTTATACTTTTATATGGCCACGAATGCATAACCGATCTTAGGCTTGAAATAACGTTTAAAAAATCACTATGATTCATCAATGCCAGCAAGAAACAGAGCTTGATAATTTAGAATTGCCACGTTTCGCTTCACATCGATGGATATTTAATTGGAGTTTTAGCACCAACCCTGATTAGCACCTAGACAGAGGTTCATCTCCCTTTTTCAGGACATTGCAAGCTTTCTAAGCAGCATATACGAATATTTCTTGGAAACGTGGCCACCTAGCTTGAAAGTCCTCTGAGAGCATAAAGTTGTGGCTAGTCTGCACGATCCTTCAAACCATGAAGTGCATCAGACCAATAATGAAAAATTTTGTGCAAGAATTTCCAAGGACTTTTTTAACATAAAGGTGAAAAGTGTACGAGGTGTAAGTTTATTTTTTACGTTTTTCAGAATACCAGTCGATGAAGCTTTAGTTGTTACTGAAGGCATGGAGACGGAAGTTATATTTGATGAAGCGAGCTACATTTGGATGACTGTTCCCGTTGGATACAAAGAGAAACAGAAACAGTTGAAGGAAATGAAAAAACGGCAAATGAAAGGTGTTGAAGCATCTCTGGATTATATATAGAACACCTTCTGCAAGAAATCAGTGTACAAAAATAAGCTACACAAACAACATTTTCTATGAGATATCACTGAGAATTTTCTGATAGAATTTTATATGAGTTTCTCTTAGAAAAAACTTACAACATAACTCTTTCAAGCGCTTTCCCACTCACTTGTCATCGTCTGTTAGTTTATTCAGGTTGATCTCAGCACTTGATTCGTATCGTTGATGAATCAATGGATTTCTACAAATGTTTTGCAAAATATGATTGTCTAGTGCAGGGGTTGGCAACTTTTTTTAACAAAAGAGCTATTCTGCTCATAAGCGTAGCCAGGAAGTGGGCCTAGGGGCCATCCCCCCAAAAAATATTTTTGGAACATGTGGTCATTTTGTTCTTTGAGGAGCAGTATCCCAAACAAAAGAGCTGTTATTCGCCTAAAATTAAACATTTTGCTCCTCCATATTTTTGGGCTGGCTACGCTACTGATTCTGCTTCATTTTCCAGCCGGTATGACCAATGAGGAGACACAAAGCGTTGATGCCGTTTTGTTTTTCGTGCGGTTTCACGTGGACATCGACTAAGTTGCACTCAACATAATTCTAATGGTAATCATAATCAAATGCAAATTTCAATTCAAAATTTTGTCAAATCCAAAGAGAGCCACTTTAGAGGCGCTAAAGAGCTGCAGGTTGCCGACACCTGTTCTAGTGTGTATTCGTCATGTGGGAGGAAATATCCGGTGGCGCGGTTAGAAACACACTTGGGATGACGTGTTGAACACAAGGCATTGCGTCGCTTGTTTTTGATCGATTGAGACTCATTGACTGATCGATTTGATTGATTTATTGTTTCCTATGACTCAGTTAATAAACAAACAATACAAAGAGCCATCGCGCAATATGGAAACCAGTTGTCAGTGATCATAAGAATGAATGAAAGTACAACGGCAAAATAACTAATCAATTTAAACAAAGAGTGCTACTGTGTGACTTAGGATTGGTAAATGACCATTGTGGTCTCTAGTCAAACAACCCGCATATCATTTTGTAAAGAGTGTTGCAAATCAATAGTTGAAAATCGAATAAGTACAGTTAGAAAAACAAACAAACAAACAAACAGAGAACACGGTGAGGTAAGTTTACAGATGAAGAAAGCATTCCTATTTACCTAACAGAATGGATCAAATTTAAATTGAGGAAAGTTGGTGTGGTCAAAAAATGTTGAAACAAAGTATAAAAATAAAAAAAATTGATGAGGTATGAAAAAAAACTAAACAAAAAGAACTATGGAGTCTTATTTATTGCAGATAAAACGGAATGTTTACAAGAAGGAACGAGAAACAAAAAAGTAAAAATACGACGAAAAGAGATCAAATTGCACTATTTAAATTGTTGATACTCTCAGCATTTAATTCTTGTTAAGTGAAATGTTGCGAAAATGCATAATTATGTATTTTTTCATGTAAGTAAGAGGTGTTTGGTAAGTTTCCATTTAAAGATAAAATTGGCAGAAGACTTAATACAATATGGTATTGAAAACCACTCTTTTGGGCCAGCAGATGTACATTATCCTGAAGAAGAGATGAAAACATGTTGTTAGAAGTGGATAGTTTTGTGTAATAAAAATTAATTGAGCTGATTGGAATAAAATATTCATCAAAATGGTTCGGAAGCAGTTTGTTGTAATAAGAGTGCATGAATTTGCCTACTGATACCATATAAAGATTGAGAAAGTATAAGATGTTTTAAGTCGAGGAAAGATTGTTCCAGAAATGCCGGATTAGTTGGTTTATTAGTTTTACAGATTTATTTTGGAGTTTAATGAAAGGCTGAATGGTTGCGTTCGACGCACGTCCCCAATCGAGGATTGAGTAAGTATAAGGCAGGGATGGATAAATGAGTCATAGACAACTTTCAATAACCTACAGATTGTTTTGTCTAATGCTTAAATTTGGATAGAACTCCACAAGCTCTTGATAGTTGAGTTTTCACCTTTTTTACATGAGGTTTGCAGCATAGCTTATTGTCACGAAGAACATCTAGACAATACACAAGCTTTAGACAAGCTTCTGAATGTGTGTTAACATATCATCCCTTTCAACTGGTTTACAACAGCATACAAACTCCTTTGACATTTCATGACACTGCAGTGAAGTCTGTGCTGTTCATGAAAATTATTCGCAACTGACTGTCCACTGGCAAAACGAAAATGCAAGTTTGGTGAAAATGCAAGTCACCTCAAATGTCGGATGAAGTGCTTGAAACGAAAATTTTCATATGAAAGTATACCTGGTATAGGTTTTTCAACACAAGAGCATACTTTGTGCTAACCTTCACATAAAACCTCTGTATGATGGTAACTAACTAACTTTCTTATACGAAATCATATGTAAAGTAAAGGTTTAAGTTGTTATACCAAGTAGGAACTTCACTATCATCCTAGTGTTGGATGAAACTTTTTTTCCTTGCTGTCGCGCAACCTTATATCGGAAGCACCAATCTTGCAACAGCACAAAAGGACAAAACATTTGACAGCAGATATTACGGTATCAGTGTTGTTGCAACAAGGTGCAAAGCGGCTACATTCCAGATGTAATACACACAAATCTGGTGATTCGCGTTTCAGTTGCGATAAAATGAATGCTGGGTTTGTTAAGAAGCATGAAAATTTACCATTTCTTAAGTTCCTTTGCATTTCAGTGTATGCACTTGCGAAATACCTTACGCACATTGGTGTCTTTTTCCAAAGTTTGGGTAACGGATATATGTGCAACAAGAGCTCTAGGTTTTCTGTACACTTTCGAAGAATCAGTCGACTGGGCTCTGCTTTCATTTTTTGCGATGATTCAAATTTTACACATGTCTATATTCAAATAACTACTCTCCACATGTAAGACAAGCAAGGAATCTATCTGCAAATTTTTATTAGGAAATCACTTGAAGAAGATGCAAGGACTGACGATGCGTGGTATGACGTGAAATCGATTTCCTATTAAAAATTTGTAGATAGACTCCTTACTTCTCTCGCATGTGTAGAGCAGTTACTTGAATACGGATATGTGTACTTAAATGAATGGGATTAGAGACGATACTACATTCTTCTGTCAGTAGAGCAAACCACCATATTCAATTCTGTATACAAACACTTCGCACTGCAATTTGGAGAGCTTGTTTACTTGTCTGTCCAGTGTGGTTTAGATGCTACGTCTACTTTGAATTTAGTTTTGTAAACCCTTTAACATGTCATTACTTTTATTAAGCTTATCTAGCTGACGACAAACTCTTGTCCAAATAGAGAAAAACAGGAAAACAAGAGCAACAGATTTGAGAAAATCACGCGAGGTTTTGCAAAAATAACTTTTTATCATCAGCGAAATTCTTATAAGCTTTTATTCTGTGAAATTATCGCACGCTGTAACCGACATTTTGCATACTTGCAAAGGTTTTTTGCTTTTGCATTTTTTCACATATTTCAAGGCAAGGCCAAGCCAGTGTTTCAGCTATTGCGCAAATTTATGAAACAACATTCCTTCTTTCTCGGTGATGGATTCAGAATTGCTGAAAGAAAAACGCGCAAACGAAAATACAAAGCACATCGCATTACACACTAACAGGCGTCTTTCGTCCAGGGTTGGATCCAGCCACTATTAAGTGGGGGGAGCGGGCGATTTCATTAATATTTGATAGTAAGTCTTATGTCTTATTACGGGTTCACTACTGTGAGAGAAATGAAGTATATTTCACGGCACTGCTGTGACAAAACAATGGACCCACAGAATGACCTCATATCGCGAATGCTGTTTTCTGAATTATACAAAATCATGATGGATAAAGTTACTTTCGTTGGTTTTAGGGTGGGCGATCGCCCCACTTGCCACCTACCTGGATCCGCCCCTACATTCGTCGCATTTGTTTTTCTTGCTTCTTCAGGCCCTCTTTCAAATTTTCCAAAATTTGAGGCATTGTGTCTTTTCTTTGTCATTTGACATGATTGTGTGTTGCCACTTACGCGTGCTGGTAACTGGCAGGTTATTCAGTAACTGATAGGCTATCCAAGTTCCTTTCGGTAAAAGAGGGAAAACGGTGTGGAAAATGTTCAACGATGATCAGCGCTGGGATAAGAATTTTAAAATGTGTCTGTTTGCCTTAGAATTTTAAAATGTGTCCAATTTTCGAATTTCTATTAAAGCAGCTGTTTTAAATTCATATATTTCACCATTTGGTGCTGTCTAGATGTTGTGAATACGAAACGCGAAGCAACCTAATCAAAATACGATTTTGTGACCATCAAGTGCTTTGCAATTTCGACAAAAGCCTCCTAAGTGTTTTTTTGGGTTTTACGCCAAACTCGTTGCCGATACCGGATTTTTTTCGAACGCATCATTAAAAAGAACGAGAAAAATACAGCCAGAATAAAAAAAGTCGGAACTTTTCAAACACATTAATTTACCTTTTGCCGACGTTTGGTCAAAGTTTCGTCACGTTTTAAATTGCCATGTACGTTTCTCCTAATTAATGTTTCTGCTTGAAATTTGGTAGGATGTTGTAGGATGTAGATGTGAACACGTTCTGCAAATTTCAGATAATTTTGTGTGGGGAGTCGAGTGTACCCCCAAAAATTTTGCGCAATTAAAAAAATTCTTTTTTTACAATATTTGTATTTTGGCCGACGTTTTTCATGTATAATGATTTTTTCTAATGTGTCTGTATATTTTGACGTCACATATTCATGTGACGTCACATATTCAAATGACCTCACATATTGATTGTCAAAAGCTTGCGCGGCGAAAATACCTTTCTTACAAACAATACCTTGCGGGTGAAGGTAAACGTACCTGAATCATCGCAAAAAGACGAAAGCAGGTGGTAGTCGACTGATTCCTCGAAAGCATACAGAAACACTAATGCTTTTAAGTGTACCTCCAGCGCTTCGCGAGTTATCGCAAAAATCGCGGAACAATGTCGATATATCGGCTGCTGCGGTTCCTAAAGGGTTTCGCTTGCGTCCAGTGTCCCAAGGGTTTCGCTTGCATCCAGTGTCCCTCTTTACTGAACGTAAAGAGGATTTTTTGCGGTCTTGGATATGGGTTATTTCAGTGTGTGCCAGAAGTAGCTTACTGTCGTTTTGATAATCAGTTTGGTATAAAAGTATGGGGCGCCATTTGCAAAAAATTATACGGACACATGAAGGAAGTCCGCATGTGGCAGTTTGAAGGAAGCCCGCGGATAGCAGTTTGAAGGAAGCCCGCGAGTAGCAGTTTGAAGGAAGCCCGCGCGTAGCAGTTTGAAAGAAGCCCGCGTGTAGCAGTTTGAAGGCAGTCCGCGTGTAGCATTGGCAGAAGGTACGCATTGCGTGCTTTTGGGGTTTTCCGCATGGGAGAATGTTCGAGCTGAGCGACAGAAATGGGCAACAACCGGTGATCAAATGTAGGGGGTGAAATTTCAAGCTCCCCAATTAGCGACGAAGATATAACGAGCAATTAACGACGAAGGTGTAACGAGCATCGAGCATTGCTGGGAATGCCTCAGTATCGGCTGAAGTATTGAAGCCTGAAGAAAATACAACCACCAGCAGTGACTCAGAGAATGCTGTTATCGCTGATAACGATACTGAATTGTTTTGCAATTGACAAATTGTTGGTTTATTGCCAGTGAAAAGTTTTTCTTTAAAGCTGCCTTAACGAGGATTGATGTTAATGAAAAAATGTTGAGCAATGATTAATTACATGTCGCTATTTTGGAAAACTTATTCAATAAATTGATGACATGCGTTTCATGCCTTTCTATCATGTTTCCATGTAAAATCTAAGAGCGTAGCTACAGTATATCGTAAGTGGCAAATGTTGAAACCGATGCACTAGGTGTGGTGAAGTGAAAAACGTATGAAAATTTCTTTAACTGAAAGGCAGTGCCTTATGAATAGCGTTCACAGTTCGTATCGCTACACTTTGATGATCTCATATGGCTGTCAGGAGTAAAAAGTGTCTTGCATGTAGTCGAAAATCAAAATTTGAACTTGGCGAGCTAAGGTGCATCAGTGATAACCAACACGGGCGGTCATTTGTGGTTTGGTTTTGGCCAGAGAAAAGCCAGGATCGGCTCAAGCGCAGTCCTGCTGTCGACTGAATTGCCACAACCGGCCCAATGCCGAGATACGGGCTTGCGTTGACTTTCGACAATGGGTCAGAGATTTTTAAGCTTCAGGTTTGCTGCAAGCTTCCGAGAAATCAACCGGCTGGTCTCTGCTTCGTTCGCTTTGCGAGCAAATAAATATCTCCGCTCGTCAGTGCTGGACGAAGCCCCTGGTGGGCTGCATTTCCGTGACTGCTCAGGGATTGTTCTGAGCTTGAGTTTCATTTATTCGCTGATACTTCCTATGCTCGCCAGTTTATCTTGGAACTTCGACCGGGGATAATTTTTGATCTGTGACACCATCGGCATGTCAATAAGCGAACTATTGGTTAACGATTTTCGATTGCTTTTCAGATATGATGCACACATTTATTTTAGGCAAGGCTTTTTTTTGCTTCATTAGAATAATCTCATACGATTACGATACGAGGTTAGCAGGCACGTTTGAGTTATTGGTGATGTTCATTATAATATATATTTTGTCTTTTGAAACGTTTCGTCTTCAAAATCTCCAGTGCTCACATTCGTAGTTTATTTATTTTAAAACAGTTGTTGCAGCAGGCGTTTGCTTGATTGGTGCAAGTATGTTGCGTCACAACGAGGTTACGAACAAGCACAATCAAAATCGGCCACAGCATCCCAAATACAGGTCCACAGCGACAAAAATAACAAAAGAAGCTGAATCGACAATTCTGGCAAATCAAACAAAAACGCAGAAAATGAACCTGACGCAAAAGTTCAAAGTGCTTGCCAAGGTCGCATTTGGCGAAAACATGAGGAATACTATTAAAAATTGCTGCACGAGCAATCCTGTGAACGTTACAATAAAAAAGTGTAGTTCAGGTTCTACGCCGCCGCAAACACAAGGGCCAGGGTCGTACAGAGGTTAGATGGCGCCTGGGCAAGACAGAAGTTTGGCGCCCTCATGTTCGAGCATAAGGTCTTTTGGGAGTAAATGCACTGTATTGAAGAATGTTCATGCGACATTGTTGGACTTTTTCGGTGCTCCCCAGTGATTCGGCGCCCGGGGAATTGTTCCCCCCTTTCCTCCCTTGTTGCGCCCGTGACAAGGACGATACTGACTTTTGGTCAGCGAGATATGATCAAACCATAGCATGCAAATTATAGAGGCCAGTCGTGGTTCAATTCCGAGAAGATGATAAGTACTCTTTTTAGCTTAGTCATAATACAAATTTAAACGATTCGTGAAGATGGAGTAACTGGCTGATAAGTTTATTTTAAGCACATGAGTGTTCCACAAGCTGGAGGTTTTATTGGAAAAAATTATAAACAACGCTCGTTTAATAATAGAATCTGATCGCTTGGGAGATCTCACAATGCGTAAGTAGAGAATTTTTTGAACATTATGGTTTTACTGGAAAGAGAGGGAGAAGGAGCCATGTTGAGAATAAATCTGTGAAATTAGTGTAGCATGAATAATTTATGATTCACTACTTTCAAAAAATAATTCACTATCTTTACAAATTAACTCCACTTTTACTCCACTACTTTTGCAAATCAAGAATTTCTTTCTCCTGATTGAGATAATTTTCCCAGACGAGAACAGCTAGAAGACATATTTTTAAACCATTCTGATACGTATTTGGCCGCGGAGGTTAATTGTGCCTTCTTACGCATGTGCTTGTCACCATCAGAACACTTGTCGTAAGTTATGGTATCAGAATCAAAAATCGGTAATATAATTGTTTTGTAAATAATAAGGGCATGGCGGGGCGCAGGATTTGGAAATCTTCACATTCTGCCTGTAATATCAGGTAGATGCCATGTGCAAAAATTGCAAGCAGATAGTCTTTGTTTTAGACAAGTACTGCTTTTCCCAGTACAGATAAGGAAGCAATAAAATTCCATCACATTTATATCGGTCGCAATGTGCAGCTGCAGGGGTGTGTATCGAGGTTAAACGGCGCCCGGGACAAGAAGCAAACTTGGCGCCCCCATGTTCGAACCTGAAGTCTTTCGGAAGCAAATGTAAGTTTTGTTGAAGGAGGTACTTGTGACATTTTTGGGGCTTTTCTGCGCCCCGCAGTCATTCGGTACCCCCCATAGTAATACAGCACCTGGGGAATTGTGTCCCCCTTCGTTACACTCCTATGCAGTTGTTTACAATTTGGACGTATTTTCATTTCATTGATTTTCATTTCCGTGTTATTTTCCTAAGAGAAAACTTAACTACTGTCACGCAGACTATTGAAAACTATTTAACCATTTATGTTTTGACGCTATAGAATCCACCGACTGATCAAGGATAAAACTTTGATGTTTCCTACAAAAAGTGTTTCGAAAGTTTTTATAATACTGTAATAGCTGCAATTAATAAACTTCCTCAAGACGATAAGTTCAAGTTTAGAAAAACTTTTTTACAGCGTACAGGCTCCGTCAAGTTCTCTTCTTTTTTACATTATCTATCAGAGCCCAACTTATATTGGCAGCAGTTTTTTGACATTCTTTCGAATTGATATCTTCATCAGTGGGGGTCGTTTCCGCGTTTTCCCCCCTTCACTTTTTTCCAGCCTCCACAGGAACCGTGACATGAACAAAAGCAACAGGGTCAAAGATCACCTTTGTTTCCATGTCCTTTGTAACAACATTTTCGTCGCTTGTTTTACGTCTGCAACAACAATGCTCTGCATTTGAAGAAGCATGAACTAGCTGCGTTTTTTGGCTAAGATTGCTATCGTTTAAGAATGAAAGCAAAACCGACGGACATTCTGAACGTTTAAATAAATTCATAAAAACAACACGAACTACAGGTAAAAGATTTCCGGCAGGAAAAGCGCTTGTTGCGCCGACATGAAATAATCTTCTCCGTTGTAATGCGATTTGTGGGTTGTAAAATTTTTTCTCTAGATAATACAGTCTTTTAACTTTTTTAGATTCAAAAATGTAGCCTACATTCAATTTATTTATTTACATTCAGTTTTTGTTAGCAATTTTCAAGACCGTTTTGAAAAATCGTAATGAGTAAACAATGCGTGATCACGACACCGCACACATCATGTTTCCTGACAGACAGCGTATTTCTGGTCGTTGACCAAACCAAGACAACCCGCCAGAAACCTCACCATGAGAAAGTGTAGGGCCGCTGCCACGACGCTCGGAAGGGAAGGGGGGCTGGATTTTGAAAATTCTAGCAAAAGAGGTTGTTTTCTTAGTTTCGAGTGGGAAAAAACAAATTTCACCACTTTCGCCCCCCACCAGGAAACTTTAGGAAAAGTCCTCTAGCGGACCCGCCTGGAAAAAATCCTTCCGACACTCATGCTGCTGCTGCTGCTGCTGCTGCTGCTGCTGCTGCTGCAGGAAATCAAGAAGAAAAGCGGGATGGTTCCGTTCCCTTTAACTTAACGTTTCACGCAGTCACTCAAGTTTAACATACTTACGCTGAACAGTGCAATATCACAATAGCGTAGAATCGACCAAGACACACAACTAGACATATGCCCAGAAGAACGCCCAGTGTTATGGCTGCTGTGTTGTACTCGTCACAGGCGCAGTTAGTGATCCAGACATCTTCGTAGACTGTACCTGAATAGACAATATGTGTGATTCAGAGTTTTCCACTCGCTTTTATCAATATCGTTGCTAGGGAATTCGCTTGTCAAAGAAGCATTATGACGTGGGCAAAACAAGCATTATGACGTGCGCGGCTGCGGTATAGTTTGCTATCCTTAAATTGTCTGAAACCACACGGACCCAAAGTTAATATTTTCTTTGTTCTGACCAAAAAAGTTGAAAATTTTGCAGTTTAAAAATTTATATAATAAAACAACTGTTTTACAAATATTGCACCAAATTCTGGCAGCAAATTTTCCTTGTCTAAAACGGTTTCTAATGCAACTCCTATTGAGCGACATGTCTTACTAATGGGTTGTTTCGGGGCAAAGTTGTTTAAGCATAAGCGTAGAGAAATATAATCTCACTCAAAGTCTTCTGAGAAATTTCAACTGAGATGAGAATGCGCTTCAACTTCAAATGCATATTTGCATCTCAGTAATGTTAAATGCAAACCACACGTTTAGTGAATTCTTCCAAAGTAAGTAATATTTTTGAATGTAATGACAACGACAAAACCCTGTTAACAAAAAGCAGCTGTTTTTTGTAGTAATTTTAATTGAAGGTTTTCTGAAAAACTGAGTAAAACGTCCGAGGTTAAAGCATATCTTAGACGTTAAAGCAATTTCTGCAAGTTATGTGTACATGCAAAGCTCTTGCTTTCGAAGGCAAGCACGCAGCCAATTTTCTCAAAATAAATTTTTGAGGGGGAAAGATGTATATCCACAAATAAATATAATAAAATTTTTCTAGGCACAAATAAATTTGGAGAGTCACAAAACAATCGAGGGGCACTGTCCCCGAGTGCCCCCTTCCCGTGACTACGGGCCTAATTGAAGGTCATTCCAAGAAAAGTTTGCAACAACAAATGGTGTGTCATCTATCAGGATGGTAAATATTAAAACTAAAGTTGTTTTATGAAATTTTGGACGAAATTGCATAAGTGAAGTGACACAAGGAAATTTCAGACGAGGCAGGCCCTAATGTTTTCAGTACAGTGCTTGGTAGTACGTTAAGAGGCTATGCCACTACGTGCAAGTTGCAGCACTTGAGAATTATTGCAAAAATATATTTACAGTTCTGATAATAAATTTCCCTATTGGTGTAACATGATACACAAAGATTAGCAGCTCCGTTACATCTCGGCGCAAATAGTGACCGGGCCAAAAAACAGCCTGAGGCACTAAATTTGTATTTTATCGCTGAAATCATACTCCGTTTCACCGCAATGTCCCATAGCTACGTCAGAGCATTCGGGGGCGGTGACACCCAATTTGTTTTCCCTCTCAAATTTTGATGTGCCCAGAAATAACAAAACATGATAAAAACAAAAACTTGCCCCCATATAAATGTAGTTTGCTCTCCCAAACTTTGAAACCTGGCTGTGGACCTGTTAACCACTAAAATTAGTGACTGTCCATTGATATTGAAGCATCTTTTTAAACACACTGCAGCACGTTCGAGAACGACTCATATCGCGCTCACAAAAAATCCGCAAAAACCCAACCCAAAAATTTTTTTTTCTTTGCAAGCTACAAGACCTGCCGAGTCTTTTGAGGGTGTGAACAGCTCTCTAATGCTTACCGCACCGGAGATATTTCCGCACAAAACCACGTGCGATCCGGCTGTTTGCGCGCGAACCGCTTGAATTAACCCGGCTGCGAAAGTGTTGCAAGGGCTCTCAGTGCATTCACGCATCACGTCCGGGTAGTCTACTTGAAAACTCACTGAAATAGATTGGTGCGTCCTGATCGGTCCAAGTTAAATGTAGAACAAGTGTATATTGAGAAATATGTTTGAATTCAACGCGTTGGTGCATAAATGCGAAACGGTTTGCGTGATGGAACCTATTGTCATGGAGAAAAGGACCATGATGGAAATTTCAAATTTAAATAAAACCGTTTCAAAAGCTTCAGTTGTTGCCACAGAATGCGGAAGTAACACGGACAGATAATTTCGGGAATCGATTGAAAACCTAGGTCTCTAAAATGAACCCATCAAGCCTCGCACAGCCTCAAACAACAATTTGCGAAATTCAAAAAAAGTACGACTAGCTTCTGCTTTAGCAGCAACAGCATCATGCCACGCTGTCTGCGCCGCGTAATCACTGACTAATGCGATTGGACAAAATATCAAACCGGCACCTTTCAATTTGCGAAAATATACTCTTTTTATTGAAACAAATTACGGTGAAGGATTGAAGCACGGCTAACTCAAAATCTATATGAAACTGGTCATAAACATGCGTTACGGGCTGTAATGCAAGGGAAATAAAGTTCATAAGTTAAACTCAGTAACGTGTGCCACTTGAACCTGCAAGCTTATCAAATACACACAGTAGCGAACAATCCAAAGGACAAGCCAGTGAAAAATACCTTAAAATAATTATGAAAGCAGTAAAAATGCGAAATCCGGTTCCTGCATTTTTTCACGCATTGCCTGTTGCAAAACCAATATGACTAAACCGATGGTAAACTAAAGGCAGTACACGACGTTGTGAGAACATTCGAGCTTGTCAATTCAGTTCCGTTGGATCGCAGAAGAATTCGTACCTAACCGGCTAAAACTCACTCACTTTTCACATCCGCTTTCCCTCTCAGGAGTGGTCCAGAGGTAGCAGCTCTAGGTCTCGAAATAGATCACGGTTTTTAGAAATCTCCGATGGTCCTGCTGGCTACACACCAACAGGGACCAAGCAAGTTTGGATATATAATCACGCTAACTGCATGCATGATCCTTGGCCGCCATCCGAGCCGCTTTCCCGTGGGTGTAGCCAGCAGCACTTGCTTCGACAATCTGGTCACGTGACCGAACGATCGAAGCTGAGGTTTCTCCATTTGGAGGATACGTGACACCACATTCAAGGTTTCACGAATTTCACAGTTTCGTACTTTGCTGAGAAGTGTCACGCCGTGAAATGTGTGCAAAAGTCACGAAGTGTCACGCCGTGAACATGGGCGTCCGCAGAAATTTTTCCAGGGGGGGGAAAAGACGACATTTTGCTTATCTTTTTCAGTTTGTTGGCGATGCAACGCAAACGGACGAACACAAAAAAGAAAATGTCCAATGTTACGGCAACAGTTGCATACAGTGTTTTCCTTGTAGGAAAACTTCACCGTGAGCAAATGTTTCAGTGATCATGGATTTTTTGAGACTGAGTTAGCGGAGTTCGAAATGAATAATAAACTTCGGGAATTTTTAGAAAAAGTGTAAAATCTTATGAAAATACAAAAAATCTACACATTTAATTCAAATATCTTCTTGTTCTCGTACGTTTCCAATGATTTGGAATGTTGCAAGTGCGCGGGATGAGATTTCACTACGCAAATGGACTGGTGGTACTGCGCATTTGTACACCATTAGAGAAAGCATTGGCTGCAAAAAATGCGTTTTGTTGGCAGCTTCTTTTTCACTCGTGTTTCTTTACACATTGTATAAACCAGGGGTGGGCAAACTTGTTCAATAGATGATTCATTAGCAGAAATCCAAAAAAAACAGCGAGCCGCAAAACCAGTTTGTAGTGTCAATACAAATACGGTTAAGAATGCAAGTTTTACATTAATTGATGTACAGTAATTGTCAGTATTAAGTTTTTGTTTGATTTCCTAGTCCTCGAAAATCTGGACAGAACGTCGTTAAAGCTGTGCAAATTAATTCTAAGTATTCATTTTTCAGGGTTGAACGATGGTTTGATTTTACAAACTTCATTACAGAGAAACAAATTCACAGCAATATGTTGTGCAATACACAGAAATTAATTATACACTGGTATTTTAAATTCTGGGTATTTACTTTGTTGAACCTGTCGCCCGAAATTAAGTGTAGAGTGGCATTGACTAAAATTTTTTTGAACCATATTTTCTTACATTTGGGTCAGTTTTATCTCTACAACACCTTTGTAACAAACGGTTAGCGAACTAGACAGTAATCAACGATACATTGACATTGAATGGATTTGCAAGGAATGCAAAACATGGTTTTCACTCTTGGAAATGGTCAAATCTGGCTCGGAACTTCTCCACTGGTCTTAAATTTATTTTAGTATTCTTCCACTTTGTCGTCTGCAAATGCCTCTTCGCAAAAGACATTCGTTCTCATTCTGACATTGGTGAAATGAAAGAATGCTTTCGACGATACGTGTCGTTAAGAAATTTTAATTTCTTCTGGGAACTTAAGTAGACTAACTTGCGATTTAGGTTCACTGTCGTTGTAATCAAATCGCGTAGACTCCTTGGTGACCAATGTTCCCTCTAAGGTGGGCAACGGCGCAGTTGCACCACCAGAGCATTTGCGCAGTGAAATCTCATCCTTGCGCACTTGCAACATTCAAATTTCATATCGTATCTACATCGCATAGCCCTTTAGATACGTTTCACTGGTCGTGTGTCTACATCCGGAGCGCATCCAGGAATTTTGTTCCGGAGGGGCCAGTCAGTGACGTCGTCAGATTTCAAACTTTAGCTATTTTGCACAAAGATCCTTTTGACGTCACTGGTCAATCTCTGGTCAATTGCAACATGATATGACTTCAAATATCTTCTACCAGTCGGCACCGATAAATTTTAGCAAAGACAAGAAAACGTTTGCTTTCGCAGTGATCATTATCAAGCAGTTGTTAACCAAACAGTTTTCAATGAACATCAGTAGCAGGGGTGTAGTGGAGTGGGAACGCGTTCCCACACCTTTTTGCACTAATTCGCACTGCTAGTCAAAAGTCCACAGTGAAACAGGAAGATCCACTACATAAATTCCTGTAGGCGAATGCTCACTTTATTCGAACAATTTAGTGCAGTATTCATTTTCTTTTGGTGTGGGAACGCGGCGCCGCGTTCCCACACCTCTTTTTTAGCACTACACCCCTGATTAAGAGCAGTGGAAAGCGAAGCGCAGTGTTATGTTGTCCTCGAGAATATCACTGATTATGCCTATTGAATAAGTCAAAATCAACTAGAAGTATGTAAGTGGATTCATAGGAACAAATCAGAGGGTGCCAATAGCCAAATTTTGACTTTACAAAATACCTGGGGGCACAATTAAAAGATAAAATTCAGTCTGCGTTTCTTATTGAACAACTCGTCGATAACCATCTCAGGATGAACTGTCACATCCTCATTGTACGTCAATAAAGCCAATCCATCAGACGGTTTTGCCCAGGCCCTTAACCAGCTTGGAACACCAGGTGGGCGAAGAATTTTCTGAGAGGGGTCTAAATTTTTAAGTTATGTCCAATCAGGCCCGTAACTAGCTTGAGACACCAGGGGTGGCGAAGAGTTTTCTGAGAGGGGCCCAAATTTTTCAAACTATGTTCAATAGTTTTCAACTATGCCCAACAGATTTTTCCAGGGGGGGCGAAAAGGTTTGCAGGGGAGGCTTCGCCCCCCTTTCCCCCTGGTTACGGGCCAATGTCCAATAGTTTTAAAGTATGTCCAACACATTTTTACTGGGGAGGCGAAAAATTTTCTAGCTAGTTACGGGCCTGGTTTTGCCCCATAGTGTTGCGTAGATAGGTTAGCGAGTAGCAACTGTTGAAGCGTTGAAAATGAACGTTCATTTGTTTCTGCAGTGACTGGCAACATTTCAGATATGTGCAACAGTGTGTGATTGTTTGAGAAAAAGATACAGTTGAAGCGTCTCTAAAAGGTTTAACTCGCAGCTCAGAGTTTGGGTTACTGGCTCAGAGGCTATGAGAGGGGAGTCCAGCAGGTACATTGTTCCGGGGCCCGACAGCTACGGAGGGGCCTAAAACAGAAGCACATGCCTGTAACCAGCTTGAGACACCATGGGGGCCAAGAGTTTTCTGAGAGGAGCATAATTTTTTTTAACTATGTCCAATAATTTTTAACTTTTTCCAGCACATTTTTCCTGGAGGACAAAAATTTTTCTAGGGGGCCTTCGCCCCCTGTTACCCCCCTACCCTCCTATTTACCTGCTAC
>Ga0210059_1005158_pt1 | contig 21007 bp, 14 predicted proteins | sample Ectturendosymbi2_FD_188042 | JGI IMG/M metagenome (GOLD analysis project Ga0210059, IMG submission 188042) | Ecteinascidia turbinata endosymbiont from Florida, USA - Sample 2 (SPAdes) (version 2) | ecosystem: Host-associated > Tunicates > Ascidians > Unclassified | place: Key West, Florida...
GCGCTTCCCTCGTCATTTCTGATCGAGGCATTTTGAGTTTCGACTTTCACATCAGGCACATTCATCTGATGCAGTTCCCTCTGACTTAGCCGAATTCCATGTAGTGGCACTTGTGTGACCACTACACCTCGCAAGACTGACTAGATCATTGAATAAGGCAAAGAGTTTCCTCTCAACATGACAAATAACATGATTGCGTTGGTTTCTACGTGGAAAAATAGACTCCATCCCTCACATCCTCGCATTAATAAAAAATTGTGGTGTTTGGCCAAAATCATTTCCAAATCTGCTTCGTCTTTCAGAGAAGGAAAAAGCCTTGAAAATGAAGCCAAGATTACATATACAAAGGAACTAACACAGTTGCAGAGCGCAACTATAGAACACTGGCGCACAACGAAACTTCGAGTCGGTGAAGGAGGATATTCAATGCCATGTGGACACTGCGCTTGCTGCGGTAATTTTGCTAAACATAATAAAAATATGGTCTCGAAGCGACTGCCTTGCAGTCAAAAGGCAAGTTGTTTCCTTCACGGCAAGTACTAACTTGTATCAGGTACGAAACTAGTCCTTATCGCTGATAAAATACTCCATGCAATAAAGCATGTACGAAAATGGCTTGCAGGCTGGAATGATCTAATCAAGTTGCTCTTCTTCCGTTAAACTTACGCCTCGCAACCGGTGGAAATCTCATAAAATTTTAATACACACTGTGTTGGAATGCAGTTGTGCTTCTGTTTTCAGAATGCTAGGCTTATGAGCCTATAATTTTTTGATTCTTTCTACACTAGCTATAGACCCACATGTTGGTCTCGGTCGCGACTGTTGAACTAGATTCTTTGGCATCAAGAGTCTAGCAATTATCCTAAGTATTCTGTTTTTTTCATGTTTGCTGTGTTTATGCGAGCCTGTTTTTGCCTGAACTACGACTTTTTGCATTATCATGAAGTTTGGGAAAATGACTAAAGATGTACACTTGTTTGAATCAACCTCCTAGTAAATTTTACGTGTAACCATGCTTCTACGCAGTGATGCGCTGAGTACAAACCAGCGTCTTATCCAAAGGAAAGCATCAGAGGACATCAGTACCCCACGTCCGCCACATATGCTAACAAGTAACAGCCTAACATATTTAGGGTTTTCTGTTAATTGTACGAAGTCACAACTCACGCTAAACATTAACCAAACCATTGTTGTCAGGACCGCAACAGGGGGGCAAACCGGGAAATTGCTCCCCCGAAATTTTCAAAAGCATGTTTAGCTGTTCGGCAAAACAGCAAGTTACAATCATTTTGCCCACCCCCCAAAAATATCAGTGTGTTGCGGTTCTGAGTGTTGCTATTCAGATTATTCGTACCAACTTTCAAGAAATCCTGCATGAGCAAAGTACATAAAAAGAAGTCAAAGCAGGTCAGAATCTAACAAAACATGCCTTGTTTGCGATACGTATTTTAATTCGATACGTATTGCCTTGTTTGCGATACGATATGGTGGATCACCAGTGCCACCCAAAATACTTTGTTCCGCTGAAAAAATAATCTTGTTTTGTTTGAGAAAAAATGTTTTTGTGGTTGAAAAAACATTTTTGTTATTGCCTACGTAACAAAGGGTTGCAAAAGAAAAGTTTATAAAGGTATTTAACTGCGATGTGTTAGGAAACCTAAGGTTGTTTTTATCTGCACGCAGTGCAAATATTTGCAGTCATAGAAGGGAAGAAAGTTTGAACTTCATCTGTCACCAGCAAGCACAACAAACATAAAAAAGATATTTATGCATTGCAACAGGCGTTAAACACTGTGATTTTGATTACAAGAAGAATTCAGCATTAGTACACCACCACAGATTTCGGATTGGCAAAAAATGTAGGTGCTCATCACAAGTTTCGCTTGTGACAAGCTTCATTTTGGTAATAATGTTTCCACAATGCTTTACTGCCTCTTTTGTTGGATTTGCAGTGGGCATTTTGAAGCTTACCATTATATGGGAAGTGAATTCATCATTATGACAGTGACTACTTCGGAGTGACTGATAATATTTGCTCGTCTTCGGCTTTTATCACTCTGCAATAACTTCCGCTTTCCACAACCAAAGGAACTGCTATTGCTAAACAAGCGTTACTCAATGTTACTCAAAACAAACGTTACGCTCAAGTACTTCGTGAGTCACCAAGGAAAATATGAAACTGATTTTGGGAGTACTGCGGGTGAAAAAGGGAATTCAAAACACACGATGACTGGTACAGTACGTTGAGCCCGCGCCGCCAGAGGCCGGGAAGGCCGGGTTCGATTTCCTGTCGGGTCATGCCGAAGACTTGAAAATCGATACTTGCGGCCTGTCCAGTCTCGTGCTGGGTGGGTGCAAGGAAACGGTTCACGCGTGGTGCTGTCACTGATTCGCCACCAGTACAGCATTCACTGCGAAAGAACCTCGGGAAAAAGAGGCTCGCAGCTTGTTCGCTGCGCAATATTTTTATTGCAGTTGTCTCTGAATGTCTTTGTCATCTGAGAGCTCAGAATCCAGAACAGCTCCCAGATATTTGTAGTGGTTAACAGATTTTAGATTTTTACCACCCATGTGTCAGTAATGGGGCGACTGTGCTTTTTGCACTCTTAGCCTTAAACGTCATACAAACAGTTTTGCTGTAGTTGAAAATATTTCCATGTGATTCTGCATAAGCCTGACCCACAGATAAAAGTTCTCTTCGCAACATTTACGAAAAGGAGAATTTTTCAGTTTTACTCAAGACCGAACGATCAGGACAGAGTAAAAAGTTGTATTCTCATACAAACACCTGGTTCTGTACTCAACTAGAGTAGCCATGGCTTTCGTGTGACAGATGTATGGGCTACTACAGTAGTAAACCTGCCTGATTTTCGTTTGGTTTTAGCAAATTCACTCTAGCCCCATTCTTCTGGCATGTGCTTGAATTTCTATCACAAATGAAGATCCCAAACTTGAAAGATAGCCTATGTCAAGGGTGAGGGGATCTTTGAATGCTACCATTTCGGGCAAAACGGCTTTTTCTGGCATCCATGAGTTGTGTGATAGTTTTTAGAAGCACGTTTAGGGCTATGAGCTTTCAGGACTTGCACTGGTTGCAAAAGTTAGGGTCTTGTAAGGCGTCATTTAGAGCCAAAGTGGTCTAGTAGGTAGGTGCGTTCAACACCTGACTAGCACTCATATGACGCTTTACTAAACCTTGTTCCCAAGCCGTGGTACTGGAATCAAGCCAGAAAGACACTAAAACGTGAAACAGTCCAACCTAAATATAGTTAATAACTATCAGGTTTCAAAGCGAAAATGCAGCTAAACAACGCTTTTTAAGAAATGTACTACGTTAATAATGGTGATCCGCTTTGCCCTAACAAAAATCATCAAAAGGTCGCAGAAGAACAAGCGGTTTGATGAGGCACTAACTGCTATGTCAAGATTTCTCTTATGAATTTGAAAGTTTCAGCAATATGCACGGTTCAACAGTACCCTAATGTTATAAAGTTTCATGAGGGCAAATTGAAGCCTGCCTAAGACAAAATAGTACATGAAGAAATAGATAAAAAATGCCTTAAAAATACGAACAGTTTAAACCATCTCCCAAGTTGACACTTCCAGCATATTTGTGGTTGAATACCAATCAGTTACGAAATTTTCGATCAGATAACCTGTCTCAAGATAAATCTTGTAAGGAGATAGTTAACGAGCAAGACAAAGAAAAATTCTAATAAGTTTTCTTAAAAATGATTAGAATATAAAATTTTATCTTTATTCTTTGAAGGTTTCTACAAATGTCAAAATTGCTATGCAATGTTTTGAAAATTTCGGGGGAGGGAAAGTGCCCCAAATTCCCCCCCCCTTGGCTGCGCGCCTGCCAGTAAGTGAATTGGACTTTCCATGCTTAGCTAAGCGCACACTAGCATTGGACCAGTCAGAAAACCCATCAATTTATAGCGCGACATTAAAAGCGGGAAAAAAACTTGTAACAAAAGCAAACTGTCAGATATTTCCAGCTAAGCACACCAGCCATTTCCTTTGCATCACCTCTCCATTGGATAATAATTTATGCTGTAGAAAACAATTTTAAATTTTCCTGCCTGCTACATCTTTGGGAGATTCATAATTCAATCTAACTTATGTGGAACTTTCGCTGTGACAAAATCTTTCTGAGCTGTCGAAAGACGTTTGGGCCAAGACGCAGTATCCTCGCAATTTTCGATAAAGCTAATATTAGGGCTGTCGTTTTTCCTCTCGGAATCTGAACCACAGCTGCTGGCCCAAGGTAGGCGATGACGTATCGGGTTCAGCAGGTTGTACAGGAGAAATACAGGAAGATTGTGCAGATCTTGATCCTTCAAGAAACTGAGTGACTCAATATCTGATTCCTTGATCTCAGTGCTATTTTTCTTTAAAGATATAATTTTTATTGCTCTGCTGACACGCTTTATTTTACTTTCCTTCGCTACTTTTATCTTTCTCTTTTCATTGCCACTACGGTAGGTTCTACATATGTCACGCTTTCTTGTTGACATTTTTGTAACGTGGAAGGTCTAAGTTTCTTTTAGTTATTTCATCAAAGTCGCCAGAGCGCAAGTAGAACAAAAAAGCTTTCAACTTTGCAGATTTTTTGCATCAGTTTTGATTCGCGTTTGTAGGCATCAAATATCAGTTGCGATTAGATGGGATTTCAAGCTTTGTCTTGGCAACTTCCTACAAACTATTCCGACCTTATGTTAATATTGCGGCCAGCAGCAATCCACAGAGGCATAACAACCGTTTCAATGTGGATTGCGATTTAAGAGTTTTGGACTATCACAAATGAAGAAGTATGAGGGCACAGTGAATATAAAGTCTATGACCAATTCGTAGCGCTCTGTACTCTTTTCTCGAAGCGAAGGCCCCAGCTCACAGTTGTTTCAGAACAACGACCAACAATAGTTTTGGCACAACTACAGTGTTCCTTTTCAACAGCTATTGCCCGACTGCCCAGACAAGCTGGCACGGTTCAGTGTCCAGTACAGACCAAGACGAAAAATGCAAAATATTACTTTTGTTGCTGTTGGTTGAATGGCCAACTGCTGCAATCTTCGAACGCGAATAAAGGTCTACGTTTACGAGTTCAATCTTTTCATCTTTTGTCATTTGTGTCAATGTCATCGAAGTTAATTTTATTTTGACAAAATATTAAAATATATAATCTGCATTAAAATCTGCGATCAGGATTGCGAAGATAGACGTAAGATGTCCAACTCCAACTCCGACCTTTCCAAAATTTCCGACCCTGGCTCCGATCTTTCCAAAATTTCCGACTCCGACTCCTAGTATTCTTAGGAATCCCACTCGGACTCCACACAAATACACCGACTCCTTGCGACACCGACTCCGTAACCCTGTCTGCGATGAAGGAAAACTGCCGGCCCATGTCAATATGTAGATACTCCGTTACCAACCAACAACTTCACAAAACAGAAGGATCTTTCAAGAACTGAACAAAGTTACATTAGCAGAAATGCCATCAAAGTCAATACGACAGGCACTCGTCTCAACAGGCTCGTTTCGAGTTGAATCACTACACACCTTGTTTGCAAGAGCTGCAGGCCTTCTGCAGTCTTAACTGACACTACCAGCAACCAAGTTCCAACTGTAAGGAGCAGGAGATGGTGGAGCGCCGATATAAAGCCCTAGCATGAGCATGTTTGACAACATTCGATCGTTCAGAGGAAATGCATCTTTCGTTTTATTTCAAAACGAGAGCATATCAGCCGTTTCTACTGAATTCTAAAGCGCTAGGAGTATCTGTCAAAAATGAACAACCTACCCAAATACCGTGGCGCGGGACCCATTGCGGCTTGATCGGCTTAAGGCTGGTCCTGATGCCAGGCAAGTTCAGAAAAGCTGGGTTTTTAAATGTAAGTACAGTGTTTGGATAAACACATTTTTGCCATATGGTTTGTGGCATGTTGCCTGTTATATGTCCTCAGTTAGGTTTTAGATTTCTTGCTGTCAGCAACAACTGGAATGTGAATGGAACGCCAAACCTATCAACTGTTCAGATGCTCAGAGCAGAACCGTCGCCAGAAAGTTTTCAATAGGGGGCTTTGCGTGTGTGTGGGATGGTTGGATATTCTAAAAATTGGCAAAACCTCCACTGATCTATGGTGTTTCATGTCTCAATTTGGGGGGCTTGGAGCTTTGTTTGGGGGGATAAGCCCAACAAAGCCTCCCCGTGGCGACGGGACTGACCCAGACCACTGAGCCAGCTGCCTTCTGACAATGTTCTTGCACAGCCTAGTATACCTTTTTAGTTGGGTTAAGAACTAAATATCAAGCGCCAAATTTCTATTTTCATGTCAATGGGAACATGGAGAGGAAAATTGGACGTACCAACAGCTACAGAAAATTTGTAGGGGGAAAATGTTCGCATAAAAATTTTCTGGCAAGTTTGGGAAAATTTGGGCAATATATCCTTTGCACCCCAAAAAACTGCCTGATCCTACACCTATGCGTTCACCATAAGCAAACATCTGACTGCGGGATTGCCCGCAAAGGAAAACGCAGTGCGGGAAGAATCTTGAATAAGGCCGGTGATTGCTTCTAGCATGAATGTAACTGAGCAGAAACTGTTTTTGCTGGAACTGTAGTTTTGATGTTTCTATATTGTGCATGACTTGAAAACAAAAATTTTTTTGTGAGATTTACGGTAGCAAGTTCTGTCACTGGTTAATAAATTATCAGATTTGAAGGCAATTGTAAATCCACATATATCTGAGTTATTTCTCACTTGAAGTACCTTTACTTATGTTCAAATCACACGCAACGAACGGCTTCAAAGGGAAAGTTTTTGCATTTTTACGACTTTTAAAGTTTTTCACTAGTAATACAACTAATCCATATTTATGCACATACAATGCAAGGAACAACTTTTGATCTTCATCAGTACCTTTGAACAAGCATTTTGAAACTACGCATTTTTGAAAAGCCTGTAAAAATCTGTCACATGATGAATTTTTTTAAATATTTTTCTTCAAAAACTTCATAGTGAACTAAGTTTTAATTCTTCAATACTCAGTATACAAGTAGAGCAATGCACGTGCACTTTGTGTCTCGGCACTAAATAGTGTACGTCAGTTTACCACAGGTCACATGGTATAGCAATATTGTACAGCTTTACGTGAGTTGTTCGAGCAAATCGTGTGGCTGTATTAATGGAGTTTACGATCTGATCTGAACTATAAAAAACGGAGATTACGATCACGAATGAAATTAAAAAATTGCATAATGTTGAAATATTATCCTATGACCATGTAAACAGATGCAATGCTAAAAATCAATTTGAAAGGCGGAAAAAGATTTACTGACGCTGACCTCACCAGACGGTGTAATGAATTAATATATCGAATTACCCGGAATATGATAACTTCTTCACCGTTACGGAGGCACAGAGGAAATGCAGGTAAGAAATGAAAGGCAACAACAATGTTTTTCCGACAATGCCACTTTTGAATCCCTTCTGCAATATTACCGGGTGCATTATTCATCTTTTGAAAAGTTTGCTAGAGGAGCGGTACTTTTCAACACTTTGCTGTCTAAGCAAAACATCACTTTCTCGCATCATCTTTCACTGAACGTGTAAAATAGTTTTTAAAAGTTCCTTTCAAGAGAAAACTAACCTTATTGTTTCTTATAGCATGGGATCACAACATCACACGTTATTTTACACAAAACCACAACTTACCAGTAATTAGTGATTGCGCTATGCCTGCATCACATGCGAAGCGGTCTGGGCATGCAGCTTCATCGTAGCCTTGGGTGCATTCACTCACTCCGTTGCAGACGTATTTGCCGAATATTACTTCCCTGAAACTTACGCACGTTCTTGGACTAACGTGAACTTCTTTGGTAACACCGAAGAAACCTTTCGGAACGAGTAACTGCAGCACATCGAAATCTAATGACACCTTTTTTGGTAACACCGAAGAAACCTTTCGGAATGAGTAACTGCAGCATATCGAAATCTAATGACACCTTCAATCGTAATTGAAACCGGCCAGATTATTGCTTTCAGAATCAAATTTAAGACAACAAATTTTAATTTTGTTGCCGAAAGTAAGATTTTGTAAGACCATGAATTTTTTCAAATGTTTGTGGAATATTTGTGAATTTCAATATTAGACAAGTTTGTCAAGCTTCTTGTCGTATAGTTCAAGATCCAGGCAGCAAAACATGCACCCTGGAAATGATACTGGAAACATATAAAATGAAAGGGCGTAGCACTACTATCAAAAAACAATTAAATGACGGTCGAAACCCAAAAACTGTTTAAGTAACACCTTATTCGTCGGTTATATCACCAACTAAAAACAAAATACTGTTGCCACTCAGTAGAACTGTGGAGGTCGCCACCATTATGCAAACCATGTATCTGCTTCATAAGTCAGAAAAAACAAACATGATCTTTCATACAACGCTTACATTTTCTTTCTCGATCTGCTGACACACGTCTGGCTTAGTGGAACAGTTCGCCCGGGAGCTGCACTCATCTTCGAAAGAACCGCACTCGATTTTCCCGTCACACCTGCTCAAGAAAAGTGCTGCTGAGGCTTATCCAGCCCGCTTGTGCTGGTGGTTTTGCTTTTCTTGCATAATGTATCTTAATTTATTCTTGGTTGCACGCCCATACACTGGCAGAAAATTTGGTGCTAAACGAAATCTTTGAAAAGTATCTCCACGCATGTCAAGATCGTCGAGAAGCAGAAGCTCGCTGACAATTCAGTCACAGAGTTTGACAAAGTATGATTGTTTAGCAACTTGAGAATTTGGCAACTTACTCTTTTACAGCTGGGAATGCTCCAACTAAACTTCGCCTGGATTGACACATCTCAACATTTTTCCGTCTAACCGCCTTGTTGTTGCATAGTTTCGTCAACAAAATTTGATGTAACAGAAATGTTGTATTGCTATATCGCAATTTTTTGTTTTGTCAAAAACATTTCATCTTGTCAAGATTGTTGCCTGGTCGAATGGTCGTTGGTCATCGCATCGGGCTATAGTTTCCAAACAAATGGTTGTGATGCAAATTACATCTTTGGCCACTTTTTAAGTTACGCACATCCAGTATCAATTTCAATCAAGTTTTTCAACAGTATTCCTAGGTGCACAACCAGCCACAAATTTCTGCTTACGATGCTTTCAAAGATGCTGCAAGGCCAACAAAACAACAATGTCCGCATTTCGAAATTTTTGCAAATGTTCGGAATGAAGCACTTGCTCGCTTTGTTACCCTGGCTGCAATTTTGCTGTGATGTAATATAAATATCACACTTTTGTGTTATTTACACTTGTTCCATTTATATTATTGTTACCAGCTATGTAAGAAGGAATTTCCAAATAACGTCATTTTGGTGCCTCATGTGAAATGGTTGTTGTAAAGTTTAAAAGGTATGTGAATGAGTTAAGGTTAGTCTACGTTTACGGTTAATCACTGAGGAGATATCTTCTCACAAACCACGGGCATACAGGTTCAGGAGACATCGACACATTTTTAGAAAACACTTGGAAAACCAAGAAGATCTTTTGTACGCTGCTCGCAATAGATTACTTCAAAATGTTTAAATATATGGCAGATAGATTCTATTTTAATAAGAGCTGATGATGCCTACCTAGTTGGCAAAACATCTATTCTAAATCACAGTGTCTGGTTCTTAGCTGTCAAATGATTCCTTTCGATAGACAGTGCAGCCACCAAAAAGGTCAAAATACATGATAGAACATAGGCAATTATATATGGCCAGTTATATAGCCAGTCTTACGAAACATAATTTTAAGAAAAAAATATATAGCCAGTTTTACTACAAAATGTCAAAATGCATGATAGAAATTAAGTCAAAGGTACTTACTTCTTTGCTGTCGTTGGTAAATATAGATTTATTTGATCTTGGGCCAGCAATTTTCTAGCAGCACGGAAAAATTCGACATCAATTGGATCGCACAGAAAATTGGAATCTGTTTCTCCTGCGACAATTCTTTTCCTACTTGCGGAACAAACATTTTCGTCAATTTCTGTCGTCGGGCAGTCAACCACACCGTCGCAAACTTTGCTCCTTGTAATGCACTGCTGGTCGCAATAAACTTGTCCACGGTTGCAGTTTTTGCAAGCTGCAGATTTATCACCGTAGCATATGTTTTCGCACAAAAGACGGGTTCGATTATATGATGGAAGGCCAGACGAGCAGACACACTCGTCCGACAAATCAGGACAGTCGAATATTCCGTCGCAAATTTGCTTTGGTGATATTGTCATGTTGCTAAAAACGCACTGAGTGCACAGCGAGGCATTGGAAGCGCAGAGGTCAGACTTATCATCACAAGAAGAATATTGGTCAAAAAGAGTCCACTGCGGAAGAATGCAATGCAAGGATCTTTGACCTGGAATAGCTGATACAGAACATTTAAATCCAAAGCCGCTAATAATGTCGTCAGCGTTGTTTGGACAGTCCACAACGTCATCACAAGAGTACGATCGATGGATGCATTTACTTTCCGTATCATTTGAACAGCGGAGCATCCTTGGTTCTGCGCATTCTTCAATTTCGTCACTGCAGTCACCACAATGGTTCATTCCGTCGCAAAGCAAGGACTGTGGAATGCAGCGTTTATTGTTCTTGCATCTAAACTCACCTGTAACACATGGCTCTGTTTTCATCATAGGCATCTCGTCGCTACCGTCTGGGCAGTTAATCATTTTGTTCCCCCTCCAAGATCGCGGAACACATCGACCATTGCTGCGACAGCGGAACTCTTTGCTCGGAATGCAATCCAGCGGTTGTTTTTCATCAGAACCGTCCGAGCAATCCGAAGTTCCATCCAGCACTCTGTACCTTGGTATGCAACGTTCATCAACCAGGCAGTGGAACTCAGTATCGTTGAAACACTGCTTTAATCTCACTTTCTCGTCCAAGCCATTAACGCAATCCTCGTCTTCATCCCTTACCCACTCACGGGGAATGCACCTCAGTGATGAATTGTCCTCTTTCTTGCCATCATAACAAGAAAACTCTGAGGTCGTGCAAAATGGCAAGCTGGATACTTCGTCGCTGTGGTCAGGCAATAGTGATGTGTTGCAATCTATCTTTCCGTCCATCACCAAAAAACGGGGTATGCATAACTTGCTCTTCTGGCACTGAAACTCTATAGAAGCAATAAAGTAAAAATGGTGGTGCGAAAAAAAGACCCGGCAACCTGTGGTGCTTTGAGATAAACTGTTTTAACGCTAAAAGGCTTTAGCACATCTTAGAATTTTGTTCGGGAGGGACCAGTCAATGAGGGCATCAGTCATTGACGTCGTTTGGAGTCCGACTGTTTCTTCCGTTTATTTTCTAGCAGTTGGAGATTGATATAAAGCACTAGTAAAAATCTTCTCAAGTTTTTTTCGGGGTGGGCCATGGCCTCCTCGGCCTTATTCTGGCTGCGCCACTGCTTTACGAACTAATGCACAAAAACTGCTTAGTTTGTGTTTCACTCTCGAGAAGATTTCCCAGTTAACAAAAACCGCCAACTCAAAAGAAAGCAACTGACAGACTAACGATGTTATTATAAAAACATGCAGGCAATGCTTGGTTTTCAGATAAAAATTTACGAAGTGCGTTACATCGCCACAACGTGCTGCGTGCGTCATTCGTCAATTCTTGCCTGCCGCTCAAAACGGAATTTGAAAGTAACAAAATAAACCACAAAGAGTTTACGCTGTCCAACTGGACGCATTACAACACCTGAAAAACGAACTCTGTATTATTCATTTTATTATAGCTTCCCTGGCATGCCTGAATTTTCTTGTCTAAATTTGGTTTAGTACGCAGTGTATGCTTGTTTGGTTGTTCGTGTTCAAAACTGTAATTTCGGAAATTGAGGTTGTTTCACTCTTCTTATACATTACGTACCACCCGTGCACTCATTGTATGCATAGGCATGAACATTTTGACCTCATTTTGTAATCCCCCACATGCTGTTTTTTAACTTTTGTTTTAACTTTTACTACATAATCGGATCAGTGTCTCAATATCTTTCCAATATTGTGCCTTCTTGCGCCAGCTGCTTCAACTTCTTATTCTCTTACTAAATGCAGGGTTGGCAGGCATACTTATCAAATGCCCTTCCGTCAAGCATACGTGCCTCTTCCAGAAACGGCTATGCAATTAGAAATGTTCTCAGTTTAATCTTAATGTTAATCTTTTTTATGTTGTGAAAATGGATTTTTTGCATGTTTGTTTTTGAATTGGTAAGATGTGCTGGTCTTTTTTTAATGATGCTGCATAAACAAGCGTATTATGAGTCACCCAAAGGCACGTTTGAACTTGAAATTTAACTTGCATGCCTTGTAGATCTACAGTTGTAAAGGTGTCTTGAGAGCCTAATACGCAATTTATATTTTGTGGCAAGCGACAGCTTTTTTATTTTTACCTCACTGCCAGAGGTACAACTGTATCTTCAAACTTGATCGATGTTTCACCGGTGGTTTTATCTGCGAAGAAGCACCGTGTCTATCTAAGGATAAGGTGATCAAACTGGTACTTTGATTGCTTTCAAGCAAGTTTGTTGTGAATGGGGAAAGCAAGAAAACATATTCTTATATTTAGAAATTAGAAGACAATTATTCTAAAAATTATCGCTCTTATTAGTATGTTCAATTCGCCACATTCTGTGTCTACATCCGCTGTTCTTGCGCTAGGCATTGCGTCATTCTATTGTTAACACCATGTTGATCATACCCAAGCAAAGTCACGAGAGGAAATGTAAAACTTTTGCCTTATCCTAGACAAGCTCTTTCGAGCTACGGCCCTGCCAGCGTTTACCGGTTAGTTATACAATGGTGTATGGCAAGTCTTGGTTTCAATAATACTGCTTTGAAATTTTGCATATGTATCCCTTTAATGCAGGTTTATTTATCCCATTTTGCAAAACAAAAGCTTCGATATGATTCTTGTACGCAAATGTGTGATTCCAATGTACACCTCCAAGCTTTAATACCCTTTAGATAAGCAGAATGGCCGCGGATCTTGGCCAAACGTTGCCATGTATCAGAAATGCATCCACGCCTCAAGATTCCAGTTGCCGCCGGAAACATTGCTATAGTGGTGTAGGAGGCAGGGTGCAGGGCGTGCAAGCGCACTCCCAAAGTTTTTATTTGTGGAAAATTCGGGCAAAATCCCAGAAAATCCGGACAAAAATGGCGGCCAACGTTGTTTGATTTCAAAAAATGGGCCCAACGTTTGCAGAAAAACACGCAAACACATGAAGACTTTTTTTGGAGTTCATACCCAAAAAAGTTGTTCATGATGTTAGTGGGAGAAAATTTGTAGACAAAAGTCGCACAAAGACTTTTCGGGCAACTTTGGAGATATTCGGGCAAAAATCTTTTGCACCCCCCAAGAATTTGTCTGCTCCTACACCTATACATTGCTAAGCCACATTAGATAAACAAACGAATTCTATTTTTTTATATCTTCAAACTGGAAATTAAATTGAGTTGAAACCTTTTCAAATTATTTTAGGTGAGAGTGTGGTTTTATTTAATATCCGCAATTAAGCACACTAAAAGTCACAAACCTTCGTCTTTTCTGCAAGGAAGAAGAATGCTTTTGTTCCTTCTGCACTCATATTTATATTTGTTAAGCAGATGCCTTGGAACGCACTTTTCGGAAAATCGGCATTGAAATTCATTGTCGTTGCACTTCAGTGCCTCTGTGGATGACAAGAAGCGATGGCGTGTTTGCGATACATAGGTAACTCCGCGTCGTGATTAGCAAACGTTATATTTCTTTTTCACGAAAAAGTGAAGCATTGGACGGCATGCACAGTCTTCCACTCTAAATGTATTTCACGTTATGAGCGCAGAAAAGCCATTTGACGTTTGAAGCAAGATAAATGACTCCAAAATACGTGCAACGCTACATCAAACATTTGCGTTTTGGTACATTTTGATTTTCAGTATAAGTTCGCCTGAATTGCACATCTTACAATAGGTGTGGAACGTTGGTAAAACACCAGGATTGACTAGTGACCTAGCTTTCTATTTTTGTTTCTTCAACAAGCCAGATAGCTCGAAAGAATGATTTTCTTCATAATAAACAAAGGTAATCTTCACGAATTGTCAGGCGAAAGGCCAGAAACACGTACAACAAATAGAACGTTTGCTTGAACAGCAGCAGAAAGATTTTGATCCCGAACACTTCTACGTTTTGACTTCACGTAATTTCAGTGAGAAACACAACACCATACGAAGCCCACTAGCTTTATATACTGCATATTAAGACAACAAAAAACTAGGAATCACAGATACCTTTAGGTAACAACCAAATTATAAACAAATTCATTTTTGCAAAGTAGCACTTTGAACGACTTTGGTGTACAATTTAAAAAGTTACATTTTACAGAAACTGCTGCTTGATGAACGCGTCCGTGAATGTCTGCGATAGTCGTACCTATAACATCGCCAAAATCGCTCTGTGTGCAATAGGCTTTTGTTGTTACCATGCGAAGTGCATATCGCTCTTTTGGCGCAACTGCTGATGCTGTTCTAGAGTTGGAAAAACTTTAAGTCGTTTGGCTACGCAGGATTGCGCTAGCTCTCAGTATCCGAAGCGCCACAGCGCGAAAGCAATGATAGCTATTACATCCCTCGTTGGGTTTGTCAGAAAGTTTGGGTTTGTCAGAAATGTCAGAAAGGACTAAAACTGAGATACATAACGTGTTTCAAAATGAAATTGACTACAAACGAAACAGAATGACCAATGAAAACAAGATTTTTCAAAAAATGGGGGAGAAATAAGAGGCCAATTTTGAGACTGTCTCCGATTGTTTGGTGATTTACAATCGGCTATGAGCTTAGTGATGAAACTATTTCCAAAGTTCAGACCCGAACGTCCGCCTTACCAACATTAGCCTCTTCGGCCCAATAGAAATTTGAAAATGCCTGCAGTATCAAAAAAAGTTTAAATCACTTCGTCAGGTCTTTACCGCCGAATGCTCAAATGTCCTCGATAATCTGCATAGGTTGCATTGCAATTGGGTGTGCTTCGATCAAGGGTCTCAAACTCAGGAGAACAAAAGAGCCAATCTGATTCTGATCCGCAAGGCGGCGAGTCAGTTTCAGATCAAGCACACAAAAAGCTAAGTAAGTCTATTATTGTATTGTATTGTGTAACGTCTTCACTCCCACACGCCAAACGCTAGACTTTAAACATGCATCGCAATAAAGAGAAAAACACAAATACACGAAAGAAGACGAGAATATATACATTGCGGTAATATAGAGTATACGCTTGATGGCGCTAATGCATTTACTGTACTTTGATGAAATACATGCTTTTAAGACACACGCATGAATGTCGCCATCATAATTATTATAATGAAGAACTGCAATGACTTCCAAGTGCATCGATGTATAGAATGCATGAAGGAGTTGGAGGCTGCGAAGGACCAAAGGTCATTTAGGCTGCAGACCTCCCAAGGACGAAGCTGCTTATAGTGTAAAGGGAACAGTGTGTAATAGTTAGTAAAAGTCTTTTGCTCTGGGTATAAAATGTAATATGTGCAAAGCGGTTACATGGTAAATTGAAGTAAAATGCGTTGCAGGCACGGACAAGCCACCAGAAGAAAACGGTTTAAATTTGTCACATTAAACATTCACTGTTTTTATACATTCAAAAACATTCGTGAATGCCAAAGAGGAAATGCGTCAAAAGCTATAGACCGCTGCAGCACCGCAATAGTGTCACAAGATTTAAGCAGGTTGAGAACCAGTCGCGCAATCATGCTTTGCGGAAAAGAACTCGTCAATGCATGCATGAGAACGGAAATGCATTTTTTGTGTGTCTATAGATTAGGCATCCCACAACTTCATACACTGGTTTGATGCAACCAGTTTCTGTGAACGCAACAAAAGCCTAACGATGTAATACATAGCAGAGATACTTCATTATTTGACACTTTCCACTGCAACAGCGATACGTAATTAAATCAATCCGCTTGGTTTATGTACAACAATCAATAAGAACACAAAGTATGGTAGCTGAGCAGTACATATTTCTTGTACTTTTCCAGAAAAAGTGCCAAACATGTTTTATTTTTTATCTCTGGAGGAATTTTTGACCAGATTTCTATTGCACTATATTTTATCATTTTAGTACCTGAGTTTGAACGTGTTTTTGGTAAAGCAATTTGCCGAGTTTTGATTTGTCTTGTGTCATATGAATGAACATCAGTAATGAGTTTAAAATAATTTTAAACGTAGCAGGTAACTGAGAGGTAGTATATTTGTACATGAATTTGCTCACTTCAAGGTTGTATATATCTTTTAGTTGGATTATTTTTTGCATTTTATATATGGCAGTAACTTTGTTTGTCAAAAGTTTATCTGTGTTTAAGTATCTCATGGCGCGGCTTAAAACAACCGATATTGGCTGTAAATGACATGAAGCTGCTCTTTCCCAGGCCATAATCCCATACTGTACTCGTGAGTTTATTAAGCTGTGATACAACATACGTAATGCTTGGTTATTCACATAATGTTTAACTTTATACATTACACCGACATATTTGGATATAGTACAACACAACTGTTACAATGCTCTTTCCATGACAGTTTTTCATCTACAATTACACCAAGGTACTTGTAAGTCAAAGTTCTTTCAATACGATTACTGTTTACATTTGTTACAAAGGATTCAGTGCTTGCATGTTTGTTTGTGATCAACAGATATTTTGTTTTGAAATATTTAGTGAGCGTTCGTTTGCGGTTAGCCAATCCATTACTTTTGTCATTTCCTGATTAACCGAGTTTGTAATTTTCGCAGATTGTTGTCGCTTTGAACTAAAACTGTATCATCAGCAAAAAGTATACTTTTCATAGAATTTGACTTTAGTAAGTCGTTTATAAATATTTAAAAAAAACAATGGGCCTAGAATTGAGCCCTGGAAGACCCCAGAAATAATTGAATTTAAATATGATTTAATATTTCCCCCTTGTTTTCTGTTGGAGAGATAAGACTGTATTAGTTTGAGCGCATTTCCTCGTACACCATAATGCTCGAGTTTTGTTAGCAAAATGGAGTGATTCTCTGAGTCAAATGCTTTTCTCAGATCTAAGAAAACCGCACATGATATAAGTTTTCATCGAGGTTATGAAGAAGGTTTTCGTACAAGCCTGTGATAGCCAGGGATGTGGAATGGTTGTTGCGAAAGCCGTATTGTTGCTGACTCAACAAGTTGCTTTTGGTAAAATAATCGTTAAGTCTTACGTAGCAGTACCTTTTCAAAGATTTTTGAAAAGTAAGTTAGAACTGATATCGGTCTGTAAGTACTAGGAATTTCGCTACCTCCCGACATAAAAATTGGTACTACTTTAGCGATTTTTAGATTGTCCGGACACCCCCACATATGCTTTCGTTTATAACATTTGATAGAAGCGGTGCCAGTAAGTATTTTGACAATTTCAAAGTGCGCACCGGAGTATCATCGTGTCCACATGATTTTTTAGAGTATAATCCGTTAATTAGTGTAAGTATTTCTTCAGGAGCGGTTGGTGATAAAAAATATAATTTACTTGGCGTGGTAGAAGATATTGTTTTATATTTGTATCAGTAGTTTTAGATGGGCCAGTAGAAGTAAAATTTGCCTAAGCCGAAGTAACAAAGCTATGATTTAATGCATCTGCAATTACTTTTGTGGATGAATAAATTCGTTCATCAACTTTTAATCTTTGAGAAAAACTAGATGGTTTTGTTTTGCCCAAAATATCATTAATTAACGTCCAAGTTCTTTTTGAATTTCTGCTGTTTTGGGAAAATTGCTCTTCGTAGTATTTGCGCTTAGCTAATTCCTTGACATGAGTAACGCGGTTCCGGAATTTTTTGTGCCTTTCGATATCTGTAAGTAGTTTTGATCTTTTGTAAACGCGAAACAAGTAGTCTCTATGTTTGATAGAAGAAATGATCCCTTGTGTTATCCATGGCTTTAGTTTAAGTTTATATTACCTTCTTGCTTATTTCCGAACAGGCATGTGTGTATCCGAAAGACTTTTCATGGACCTTACAACAAACTCAAATTTTTCATTAACATTCCATTCTGAGTATTGCATCGGTAACGAATCTAAAGTTTCTTGCAGATCGCGATCAAAAGCAATGACATCAACGTTACTTGCATCTCTAAAAAATCTTTGTTTGACATCTCTTTTTGATCGAGCTTTACTCGCAGTCAAATAAATTGGATAGTGATTCTATTTCTGTTGTATTAATTTTTGTTATGTATATGTAGTTAGTGCTGCGCGCTAGATCCGTTGGTCATCTATCGGTTTGCTGCATACCAAAATCTCTGCTATTTGGCACCGTCGGCGACGAACCCTACTGCGTTTCTTGCCTTGCCACGCGTAGCCTGCATAATATTCAATCGTCCAGTAGTGGGCAAAAGAAACTTATTATGAACGGAGTCGCAGCAAGGCCACTATTATATCAGAATTGCAACTAACCTTCCAAAAGCATGACAACATCTATTGTTGCAGTTTCAATGAAATATCGATGAAGAGAAAAAAACTGTGCTGCAAGATGGGTTTGACCTAACGACAAGTTTTGACCTAATGATAAATTTCAACTTTTTTTTGACCTAATAACTTGGGAGTCGCTCATGGCATGAGCGTGAAATTTGGTTTGTGGACGTTTCCAAAACATTGGAAAAGGCAGAAAAATTTTGACTTTATTTACTTTTGGTTGCCCTACTTATTACCGTGGGTGCACTTAGGTGGGGGATAAGGGGTGTGTCTCTCTCATTGTTTCGGATGGGAACACAATATACTATGTCCAGACCACTTTTCCTCTTTAGGTTTCGCAGTTAGGGAGGTTTCAAAAATAAAAGTAACGTTCATCACACTTGCTGTGAAGAGTTTTTCATGTTTGTTGTTACAGACAGTAAATTTGGTATTGAAACATAGTTTGGTGTGGTATTGCTCACTTTGATATTTTTTATAATTGGATCTATTTGTTTTTATGAAGTGATCTTTAGCGTTTGACAAATTTCTAGAGACCGCGAAGGATTGTTAAATGCTTCCGACATTTAACCCAGTGCGTTATATTGTAAGAAATGTCATTGTCTTGAATGAGAGTTTAACAGCTGCACGTGTAAACTATACAGTACAGCCGTGTTTTGTTTCGCTCAGAAATGTAGCTGGTTCTACTGTAACGTTGGTTGTCACGTATTCGGAAACTGATAGCTTAAAAGTTATTGGGATGCAAGTTTATGACTTAGTCATATCAGAAAATCTCAAATAAAAAATATTATGGGTCGAAAAGATATTTTGCTAAAATGTATCGTAAACCTGACAGACTTGCTGAAATTGAAAGATATACATTTAGCCTCATTTCTTGTAAAGCCTCGACAATGGTGACCATTCCAAAAATATTTATTCCGTGACTTCTTCACGTTCTACATTGCGACTTTGTGCCGGTGCTAAAAGCATTGGTTCGTAATTCTTCAGATCTACGTGAGTTTAAACCAAACCCACAGCGCAGCGATGCTTTCATCCAAATGCAAAACTTCGCTTAACCTGTGACACCTAGTTTTGCTGAACATTTCTTTCGTGTAAATGCAAGTGAAACTTAAAAGTGTGTTTACCAGTTGACCTTACGCATTCTGTTTCCTGTTTAATCTCAGATAAATTTTCGTCTCGTTATGGAAGTAACGAGAAGAATTTTATGGAATAAAACTTTTGACATCAATTTTATCTGCTAAAATTTGGTGTTGAAACTTGAAAATTTTATTAGTGAGAAGACTGAGCTCAGTGGCACACTGACAGCAGTCGTAAGTAGGATTAGCTCGGAAATCATTAATTTTTACTATCCGCATAACGGATATATCTGCATATTTGTATTTCAGCTAACCGGATAATAACTGCTAATTGTTAGACGATTAATTTCACGAGATTTGCGTGATGAATTGATTGTAAAGTCATGACACAGTTTTATTGTAAATATATACATATGGCATGCACACTACGAGCGCATATGAAGAAAACCAGTTTAGTTTTGGTTATACTCAGTTTCTATACTCCTTTCAGAGTGTCACGAGTAGTCTGCGGCACCCATCTCGGCTTGCTTTCGCCGTGGGCCACGCGGTTGTTTTCGCAGTGAATGCTGCACTGGTGGCGAGTTACGGGCAGCACTGCGCGTAAAATATAAAACAAAAGTGCACTGAATGTTTAATAGAACTTTTATATTTTAGAATATTTGGAAATAAATAATATATATATATATATATTTTTCCTTTTTATTGCAAATCTTAAATTTACCCCTTCAGATAGCCAAACGTACCCCTTGTACCCCTATGGTACATGAACCCCAGGTTGGGAACCCCTGCTCTAAAGCCAAGCAACGCAGTCAGTGTAAAAACAGTACAGCTGAAGAGCGAAACGATAACCTTTTGTAAATGTTAAGATTTACATCGCGGGCAACGGAAATCTAGGCAGCGGGCCGAGTATTTGGGACGTGGGACCCCTAGTCAGCGCTTGCATAATCAAACCGCGGCGCGGGAGAACTCTACGAAGGCTGTTAATTTTGCAGGTACTGCGTCACTGTTGCGCACGCGTAATAAAGAGTAAAACATGTCTGATCCTCTATACCTCCGCTCCATCTCTAACACTCTCACTTTATGCTCCAACGCTCTCACTTCATGCACGCAATATGGCTTTCATGGGAAGAGTGGACCAATCACATACCCTGAAAGCGAGTAGTATTACCACCAGTGTACCTTTTATAATTTCGCAGCCCGGTACCAATTGATTCACGGCCCGGTACCGTTTCGCAGGCTGCGACCCGGCGTTTGGGACATAGGCATAGCCAGGGGGTGCCAAAGGGGCCATGCCCCCCTAAAATTTTTGGGAAACACAGTCATTTTGTGCTTTGAGAGCCGTTTTTCCAAACAAAATAGTGTTATTCGCATAAAATCATACGTTTTGGTCCCCCACATCAGTGCCGTG
>Ga0210059_1005159_pt1 | contig 21007 bp, 15 predicted proteins | sample Ectturendosymbi2_FD_188042 | JGI IMG/M metagenome (GOLD analysis project Ga0210059, IMG submission 188042) | Ecteinascidia turbinata endosymbiont from Florida, USA - Sample 2 (SPAdes) (version 2) | ecosystem: Host-associated > Tunicates > Ascidians > Unclassified | place: Key West, Florida...
TTTGAAATCTGTGCCCCCCATTTCACGTTTGGCCCCCTGGTTGCTGCATACATCCAATACAGTATTTTAAAAATGTGACCACCCCTTTTGGTTTTTGGCTCCCCCTGCTGCTAAATCCTGGCGACGGGCCTTCCGTCTGGCCGACCGATAATAATTAATAGCATCTACAAACAAACTTTCCTCGCTAAAATGACTTAAGTGGCACGCACATGCCGTACATATGGCTAAACACATGAACATGGTGGGGAGCCCTCTTTGGTGGGGGAGCCCTTGCCTCTTGGGACACCCCTCCGGCGCTGACTATGACCAGGCATTAAATATAAGCTTGTAACAAAAACAGCCAATTTTGCACAGCCCAGTGGTAAATCAGAACCGTGGTGTGCCAGCGAGAGCGATGGTGTTGGGTGATTACCTGACCTGACTGAGGCTGAGTATATCTCACGCGGGAAAGAAACAATGGAACAAAAATTATATTATCAGTAAAGAATATCGTTATTGATACTATTCAATAATGGAGGCTGGGTAAAAGTCCGTCATGTAAGTCCTGTAGTTCAAATAATTGTAAAGCATTGATTATTTCCTAGTCCCTTCAGCGAAGAGAACAGCACCGAACAGAGACCACAGTCAAGTGAAAATGACAGTGACGAACACGAAAGTAAAGGATGCAAACAAAGGAACGCATACTAGGCAATCAGCGCACGCAACTTTTACGCGTTAGGGAACTGATTACCACATTCGTTTTCACGTCAGGGACTTGGGAATACCACACTCTTCCTACGTACAAATGACAACATGCTTTGAATATACGCAACAAGCAGAGGTAAAAATGCTAAATGTAAGGCACAGCACCGTATTTGTCAACGGGTTTTCTTTGATGGGTTGACCTACGCACGCTACCCGAGACATTATAGTCCAACATGACAGGAAAGGTTACTTGGACAAGGGGGGTCTCGCCACCGTTGTTGAAATCACTGTCGTCTGGATTCTCACGGTTATCACACACACGATTGTACGCGTAAATTTCATCAGGTAAATGAGTAGCGTCAGCTACCGCTCAAGGCTTCTTGAATAAACACATTCTTTTACGTGTCAGGAATTTTGGAATACCACAGTTTTCAAACTGGGGAACGCGGAAAGGTTCGCAAGGGGTCAGCGAGAATTGCAGCGATATATTGGTGAAAAGTTTTGAAAACATTGCTTTATCATCCGTAAATTTATTACCATTCCACTATATTGATTGATTGATTGATTTTATTTGTCAGCAGACACGAAGTCCATAGCACAAACACACACTCTCCGCACAAAGCAGGTCGATAAAAACAGAACATTTTAAAACGGCATTGAAGCTGGTTGAATCACAGGGTTACAGACACTTTCTTAACAGAACTTTTTGCAACGGCGTTGGAGGCGGAATCACAGAGTTACAGACACATGCTTTACAGTTACACTATTGTACCGTAACACTTGGTACAACACTACTGCAGAGTAGGAAATCAATTTCTAAACTGGTCGAGGCCAGATAAATTTTTAATTTAATTTAATTGATTTTGAGCAGACACGAAGTCCTTAGCAATAAGCACAAACAGTCTGCATAACTCTGGTCGATAAAGAACAGACAAAACAGAACGTTTTACAAGGCACTGGAGCCGGCGGAATCACAGAGTTTAGACACTTTTTGCAACTGCGTTCAAGGCAGAACCACAAGGTTACAGACACATTTTTAACAGTATTGTTAGGTAACTGAGGATGCGTAATTTTACGTAAAATCGATTTCCTATTAAAAATTTGCTGATCGATTCCTTGCTTGCACCCATCGTGGAAAGTACATACTTGAATAGAGATATGTGCAAGTTTGAATCATCGCAAAAAGACGAAAACAGATGGCAGTCGACTGATTCCTCGAAAGCATACAGAAACACTAGTGCTTTTAAGTGTTAGGCAACACGTAGCACTTGTTACACCACTAGTGCGGAGTAGGGCGCCATTCCCTAAACTGGTTGAGTTCAAGTAAAATGCGAATGCGTTGTGACATGACACGCCATCAATCAAACAGTCACCGCAATTTTCGAGCACTCATTCACAAAGTAAAATGCGATTGTAGTGTTCAAAGAAGAGGGACGAATACAAACAATCTGAGTGCATCAAAGCACGCAACCAAATGTTGTCAGACTTTCTGCATCTTTTGAGAAACAGGCATTGATGTGCCCGAGTCATTTTTGTCCAGTCAGAGTCATCTATAATTTTTTGGAGTCAGAGTCGAGTCGTGACTTAGTCGAGTCGAGTCAGAGTCGAGTCACAAGAACTGTCGAGTCACTTAGAGCCATTGGTTTGCAAGCTCAAGTCAATGTCGAGTAAAATAAAATTTCACATTTTTTCTATAACTATTTTATGCTGTGAAATGGTGCCCAACATGCTATGAAATGGCGCCCGATAAATTAGAAAATGGTGCCCAATGTCGTTTTAGCAAGTTTGATTGCAGGTTATTTATAAGGTGTATCAGTTTGCATTTTACTTATCATTTCCATCTCAGTCATTTCAACAAGTTTAATCAAACTTTGCGGCAAGTGTTGCAACATCTCGGTTAGTATTGTGCTGAATGTGCGATTTACCACAAACACGATGTGCGTGAAGAACAACCAGCGCCGTAGCAGCCCAACTCTGGGATCCCCCCAAAATGCTTAATGCCCCCACCCCCTTTTGGTGGTTTATAAAAAAAACGTTTTCGACGTTTTTCTACATCTTGGGGCCGAATGGCCTTCAAAACAAAATATCCTAATTTCATACACAATTTTGGCAGAACCAGGACCGTAACCAGGTTTTACGGTTTGGGGGGAAATACATATTTTATGGGGGTAAGATTGTTTTTATCATATATTTAAAGCAAATTTTTCTGAGCACAACAAAATTTGGGGGTGCACAAAAAAATTAGGGGAGAATTTCCCCCGAATGCCCCCCGTGTCGGTGGGCCTGGGCAGATCCGTCGCCCCAAAGTCTTCCACTGGGGACCTTCATATTTCTGCTGGGGGCTAGACATTCAGCAAATCTATATTTAATTCACAACATGAACAGTATTTGCAGATCGTGCAAATTAATTTTAAATATTTTCCCGCAAATACCCATGATAGGCTCATAGTTTCCAACTAAAATTTTTTGAACGAGCTTAACAAAAGGAATTGGGTTGTAAAATCATTGTCATTTAATTGACGGCGATTATTTAGAGATGTCGCAATGAAATGCAAAAAATTACAGGAAATCAGAATCAATCGTATCGTTCAGTTATCAAAACATTATTGCCGAAGGAGCAAACATGAGGCCAGTCAAAGCATGTGCGCCGCGATGAACGTTTTCTTTCATTAGCGTAAATTGATGAGCTTTACCATGAGCTCAAGTGAAATATGCTTATAAAGGCTTTTTACTGGCCGAAATACCCACGCATAAACCTTGCTGATGTCTGGACTTGTTAATCTCCTGGCAGTCCCGTAGCCACGGGGGGTTTGGTGAGCATATCCCCCCAAATAAAGCTTCAGGCTCCCTAAATTGAAACGTGAAGCACTATAAATCAGTGGAGTTCTTGTCAATTTTTAGAATGTCAAGCCACCCCGCGGAACCGCAAAGCCCCCTATTGAAAACTTTCTGGCGACGGTTCTGTCTCCTGGTGCATGGCACATGTTTAGATTAATAAAATATTTATCTCAAATCGCGTATAAATGTTAACAAATATAAACTAAAGGCCTACGTGGACGCAACGGTTAACATCCATAATCCACTAACTACGCTACTCTTTTTCGGGACAACTTAGTAATGACTGCTGCATAGACTCTTCTAACTAAAGAATTAACTCCATCTAGCTGTCTGAACAACAGGCTGCGCAGATGTTTAACTTTGGTCGTAAGCACCAAAGGTATCTTGTTGCTATGCAGTACAAAATAAGAGAAGACTACCTCACCTGGGCTAGACATACAGTAGTACATTTTTTACAACAATCACTACACAGAATACGTTGATCAAGTGGACGTCTGACTTCTGAATGTATACAACTAGGCATGTAGAATGGATATATGAACGCGAGGTCCCGAAACGCTAAGCACAACTGCGCAGTTCGTTCATGTCGGATCCTTTGCAAGCAGAGGCAAGTTGCGAAATCTGCTAGCGGTTGCTGTACTCTTGGTCTTTACTGCGTAACAATAACACGGCAAATAAATCTTCAAATGATCACTTCAAGTTACGGTAGTAGCAGTGGTGTAGGAGGCAGGGGTGCAAGCGCAACCGCAAAAGTGTTGATTTGTCGAAAATCTGGGCAAAATCCTTGAAAATGTGGCCAAAACCTCTGAAGATCCGGGTGAAATTCCTGAAAATCTGGGTAAAAATGGCACCCAACGTTGCTTGCCTTCACAAAATGGCGTCCAGCATTTGCAAAAAAGACCTTTTTTGGAGGTCACATTAAAAAGGTTTAAATTATCTTTGTGGGGGGAAATTTGTGCGCAAAAAACGCACAAATGTTTTGTGGCAAGTTTAGGGAAATTCGGGCAAAAATCCTTAGCACCCCCAAGAATTTGCCCGCTCCTACACCTATGGATAGTAGCATTTTGGCGTATGTAACCAGGGCTCCCACCATGGGCGTCGGAAGGATTGTTTCCAGGGGGGCCAATAGTGGATTTTTCCAGGGGGGGGACCAAAAATGGTGATATCTAATTTTTTCCACTCGAAATAAAAAACAACCTCTTTTGCTAAAGGTTTCATTGAAAAGTGTCAAATTTCAATACCCAAGGCCCTCGCTGACCCTCAATTCCGACGCCCATGGCTTCCACTGAGTTTTTTTCATCTATCAGTAATGAAGTCGAGACCGTAAACTTCGACACCGAGACTTGGTTAAAATTTCGAGACGAGACTGAGACTTCATCAAAAAACTCCGAGAACGAGACCGAGACTCGAGACGTGAAGTTCGAGGCGGAGACCGACACTCGTGACTTTGCGCATTTTGCCGAAACTTGTTTAAAAACTGTCGTCATCACGTCTGACTTTAAGCTTTTTTTCAAATTTCTGGCATTTTTCCCCCATGTTTTGGTTGTTTCGTACCTGCAAATAAAACAAACAAAAAGTCGTTGAATTGTAGAAATTTTAATAAACTATTTCTTTGCAATATTCAAAGTCTCAAGACCTGAAACCTTCGAGACCGAGACTTGCAAAAATGAGTCTCGAGACCGCGACCAGGTCTCGCGACTCCATCACTGTCATCTATATCTGTTTTCTAGTCGACCTGGGTGTCCAGGATGAATTATGAAAAATCGCGTTAAAACTCGGATTTTTGAAGTGATAAATTCATCAGCAACCTCAATGTGTTCAATACTATAAAGATAACTTTCTATAATTACAGTGTTTACATGCGCACATCAGGTGAGAAAGTATGCATATCGTATGAAGCAGAATGTGTTCAATCGGTTTCGTATTCTGATATAAGATAATTGCCAGGGTTATATATAGTAGTGTGAGGAAGGCAAGTGAGACACTTGCTATTTTAGATGACCCCCTCAAGGTGTTTCCCAACCGCATAATAATTCAGTACTCTGCCTTCAAAGGGGCCCTCAAGAGCAACTGCAATATGTAAGTAGGCTACTCTGCTTTCAAAGAGTTCCCCAACAACAACTGTAACATGCAGGTACTCTGCTTTACATGAGCGCCCAATAGCAACTGCATTGTGTGAGTACTCGGCTTTCAAAGGGACCACAACAGCAACTGTAATGTGTTAAGTACCTTGCTTTCCAAGGGGTTCCCAATAGCAAATGTAATGTATGAGTAGGCTACTTTGCTTTCAAAGGGGCCCCCAACACCAGTTGCAATGTGTAGATATTTTGCTTTCAAATGGGCCCAAAGTAACTGCAATGTATAAGCACTTTTCTTTCAAAGGGCCCCCCAACTTCACTGATCTCTAGTGCTTCATTTTTCAATATGGGGTTCGAAGCTTTCTTTGGCGGTTGGTTAAGTGGTGACGGGATTGAATTGTGGGCCCTGTGGAAGCGTGGGCCCCCCAATTGGGGGGTATGGAGTGAGGCTGATACGATTCTGAGAACAACACCCATATATAAGTGTCGCGAACAAGCAGAAATGGAATGAGCACTTCGTGTGATCTCTATTGTTGCTTGCTGCCACAGTGTGAAGCTTTGCACACTTGCCGCTCAGTCTTTCCAATCGCAACAAAGTGGTGCTGTGACCAGGATGTGAAGGTGGTGCCAGGTGCAATCTTCACAAAAAGAATGTGTGATAGGTGCGGTTCAGTGCGAAAAGGGGGAATGCTGTTGGAACCGCTCATTTGGCGTTGCATTGAAAGTGAGTGCGATTCACCATGAACAGGATGTGCACGAAGAGCAACAATGGCCGTCGCCAGCGGGGGGGGCAATGGTGCCCGTCCCCCCATTTAAACTCTGTGCCCCCATGTCATGTTTGGCCCCCAGAGCTACCTCGAAGCTGTAGAATTGCTATGCACAGTTGTAGGTAATAGTCAATAAACAATAACTTGTTGAATGACTCTAGTTTGCAACATTGCGTTCATTTTTCAAGTAAACAAAAGGGAAAAATTCCACTGTTTTAATCGCCGGAATTGCCAGCATAAGGGCCTTGAATGCTTAAAATGTAAACAACTTTTCGCTGTTGGTAAACCAAGAGCGCGTCTTGTTTTTATTTCATGACTGACAGTAAAGTTGTACGAAACACAGAGTACTGTGAAATTAGTTTTTGAGTAGTCACACGTAGGTTGTGTACACTCAGGGCCGGATTACCAATAGGCTATGTAGGCTTAAGCCTAGGGCTTCAAGGTCCAAGGGCCCCTCCAGCAAACTGTGGTACGCATAGAGTCAATTGCCGTTGCTGTGTATGATCAGTTCGATACATCAACATCGTCAATAATTTATGTTTTTAAATTTTATGCATTTAATAAGATTTTGTGTCGATAACACCAGGGCCATCCAACGATTCTTCATGAATCTCAATTCAATTTGACCGTTGGTCAAGCCGCATGCCGACTGTAGTGTCGACATACTCAAAAGCACTTTGACTGCGTTCTGCGTTTGGTGAATCGTGTCGATTGTTACGTATGAATTAGGCGAAAGGTCTTGTGGTTAATTGTGTTTGATATGCAGTTTATCAAAGTTTAAAGGTTATACTGCACTGCAGATAAGAGATATGTGTAATTATCCTACAATAAAGACACAGTTCCTTTTTCTGATCTTGATCAATACAGCTGCTTTGTTAGCGTTTATATTTGTTAACTTTTCTATTCAGTCATCCAGTAATCAGATTGCCACTGAGTACACTACTTGCGCAAGTTTGCACTGCTTCCATGCCAAGCAAATAAAGGAACTTTTGATGAGCTTAAATAGCTTAGAACTTTTGATGAGCAAAAGTCACTTTGCCAAATGGCAACCGCACAACTCTACCCAAGGAGACAAAGGGTAAACAAACAGCAAAAGGACAGAGCAGCGTTTGGATCTGATGCCTTAGATTAGTGGTTCTTGGTCGGTCTATCCAACCATGCGGAGTCTTATTTCTTAGTTTGATTGTTACAAACTGCTCAGGAGAAAGGTCTTTATCAAGATTCAAAAGAATTAAAATTGTAAAGGTTCAAATGTTCCAGCATAGGTTGTCCACACTAACCATCAGGTGCATTAAAATGACAAACTTTGGCAAACAAATTTTAATGAAATCGTAGATAATTTTGTTATGAAGGCCAGGACTCAACCCTTTAATTGTTCACTGTGCTCAACATAAGGGAGGTTTGCACCTCACATCCGTTGGCGCGACGGTTTCGTTGCGTTCGATTTTTTGCAGTCTGGAAAAGTGACAAAAATCCAATCGTGATCCTAGCAGTTGCAACCATCTGGGGCGTTTTACTTGACGTGTTTTGCTCGCGTGTGCAAGATTTTTGCAGCCCTTGTCCTTACGGCCGCTACATAGGCTATATGCGTAGTTTGTTTGGTTTTTAGGAAATTGTATATTTTGGGTCCTACTGTTGAGCACAGCTAAGAAAAAAGACATGTAAAGTTGACGTAGGCCTTGTGTTTTTTCAAAAATTTAACCGTGAGGTTTTTGTTTGTTTCCCGTGTTGAAATTACAAGTGTTTACAAAATTCCGTGTCATTGTGCACTACAGTGCATAGTGCATTACACAATTCCGTGTCATTGAACGCTTTTGTTCCGAAAGCAAGAACAAGCGCAGTGATCGTGGGGCACTCGCAGTAAGGTTTTGCTACAAATTTTTATTGACGGTACTTTTAGAGCAGGGGTTCCCAAACCTTACGTTTCCCTTGTACCCCTTAAGCATTCCGACACATGGGAATGTACCTCTTCAGCAGTTTGACAGATGAACAGTGAATATGTACCCCTAAAATCTCGTACGACAAAATATTTTATCATGGTTATTCATAGATATATTTAACAATAAGCATATGATTTTAATGTGTGTATAAGTATTTCGAAATAAATATAATGTAACTATTTTTTTTCTTATATTGCTCACGGAGGAATGTAAACGGAGAGGTTCATAGGATGGCATTCTTTCTGCTTGTGTGCTTCAATTGTCACGTTGTATCGTCTTCTTGCATTATTTCTGCCGTATAGCGAACTGCCTGATATACTGTAGCTCGTGTGATATGAAAGAGGAGGCGAGGGGCAAAGGTGAAAAGCGAGGACAATCTATAAAGAGATAGGAGTTTTAACAGTTTGCAAAATATGCTATTTCTTATCTCTTCCCTTGCCCAAGTTGCAAAACATCAAATGATGGTGCTCAGCAGGTTCGGCGTTCAATATCTGTATAACTTCAAGTTAAATGTGAATAAAGTTTACATATCGCAAGCGACTTTTTCCTGGCGGTTGCTGCGTACATCCAACATTGTATCTAAAAATGTGACCCCTTGTGATTTTTGCCCTCCCACTGCTGCGACAACCTGGCGACGGCCCTTAGAGCAACACACAAATATATATGTGGCGCGAACAAGCAATAGTATAGTGATCTCCTCGGGAGATCCCCATTGCTTCTTGCTGCCACAGTGTGAAACTTTGCGCACGTGCGGCTGGAACTTTCCGATCGCAACACAAGAAACACATGTCTTTTTATTTTCACCACAAACTTGTCCGATTTCACTCAACACTTTTCGCTGGCTAAAGAGCGGCGTGCAACTGATTAGCAGAATAGCTAATTAATTCAGCTTGCAGCTAGTGGTCACTCACACCTCGCACTGTATATCAGGCAATCTTGTTACTGGGGTCAGTCTCGTTAACATCAGATAATTACCTTTTTCAACATCAGATTTTTACAATACAGTTTAATATAAGCTAAATGCTTCCATTACCAATACAGTCCCGTCGCCATGGGGGTCTTGGGTGGGCTTAGACCCCCAAACAAAACTCCAAGCCCCCCCAAATTGAAATATGAAACACTTTAAATCAGTGGAGTTTTTGTCAAATTTTAGAATGTCAAGCCCCCCCTACACAAACGTAAGCCCCCTATTGAAGACTTTCTGGTGACAGTTCCGTACCATTTCCTAGCAAAGTGCGATAACCAACGTTGAATCCGAAACTGAGCGAAGTATCGTCATTAAATGGAAAAATCAGTTATATGCGTAACGTGTTATGTTATTCCCAATGCTGGGAAGAGAGCTTCTTCAGTTTGGAACGATTACCAAACACACATTGGAGTGAGAAATCGATGAAAGAAACTTAAAAATTATGAATCTAACTATCTTCATCCAGAAAGGATATAAAACTGGGGGAAAGAAACAACAGCTCAGTCAACATCAGATATGCTGCCAAAGCATAAGACATCAGAAATTTCTCTCAAAACATCAGAAGTGGTAACACTGATGCATATCATCCACGTGTGTACATTATGAAGGTCCCAACTTTGTGACGTATAAACTACACATCAATCGACACTGTTGGTAGTTCAAATGTCATGCTTGTTTCCACACTGGCAGAGCACGGCAGCACCCAGCTCTTGTTATATATGGTAGCACAAAACACGCAGGAATGAAGAAAGCTGCTTCAATATTTTGCAAATCTCGAAAATTCATAACCGTTTGGTCTGATAACGAATGTGTTGCTACGCCTGTGGTACTGTCAAAGAACATTTTGCAATGAACCCGATCTCGAATTACAGTACAATGATGGTGTAAAACTAAGAAAATAAACAATAATATTCTGATCGCTAAGGGGGGGCTTGAGCCCTTTGAGCCCCCCCTGGCTGCGCCTTTGCGCATGGGGCTGTCGAAATTCCTACAGTTAAGCCCGCTCTTAGCAGCAAGTATATGGTGGGAAAAGCTGCTTTATACTTCCAAAACCATTTCAAAAACTGGTCCAAATTAAATACGGATGTTTTCATTCAAAAGTACATCAGGAAGCTTTGATGAGACACTGCTTTTCACAATAGTAGTTTCAGCATCGAGAAGATCTTAACTGATACTTTTGGTAGTTGAATTGAACGACCACCCTTTAACGACCACCAGAGCCAATAAATTGGTTGTAATACTTCCTTGTCAAGAAAGCAATTCGATGCTGGTAAACGAGCACGCAAAGATTTGATGAGAGACATTAAATTCCAAAAACCGGTGGCTGAATTCGCTGTGATTAGTATCAGTGATTTCAAAGTAAGATGCTTTCAAATCCAAACTCTCACTTTTATTGTGAATTATTTTGTGTTTTTTTTATGAATGACGTCTTCTCCGAATCGAGATGAAACTGCTTTTTTTCGCTTGTTCAGAGAATGGGATGTAGTTTCGCTTGTTTAGAGGTGGGATAATTTTAGCTTGTTTGCACCACACACTAAGAATGGAATACACTCTAGCTGCATTTTATGCTGACTTATGTTAGTCAATACTACAGTGATCTATACAAATGCTGAAGCATTTCTACGCCAGGCACAGAATTCCCTAACCTTTTATGATAAACTTCTAATTCGCGTACATTATCCTACTGCGTTTGGTGTGATTATTACAAGAAGTTCTGTTTGATAAGTAAGGCTCAGGCCTGTCCAGTGTTACCTCTAAGATGCGCAACTGCGCAGTACCTCCGAATCATTTGCGCAGTGAAATCTGGTTCTCGTTCACATACATCATTCCAAAACGTTGGAAAAGCAAGAAAACAAGGAGAAGCTATTTGAAATGAATGTGTAGGCCCTATTTTGTTTGTATTTTCATAAGACTTCATGCTTATCCTAAATTCTAATCATTCACGAAATCTGTAATCCATTTAGAATTCTGCCAGATCAGCTTAAAAATATTCATGCTCACTAAAACCAACATTTGCTAAAATTTTCTTTGAGATGACGCTGGCTAAGACTTTGTATTATAAAATTACCATAGCCAGCTTGCTAGTGCCATGCCGTTGTTCGCGCTAACAGAGAGACTGCAGAAATGGTTTCGAAAGACTGTCTCCAGTGACTGTGACGTCACAAATCGAAATTGTTACCAGTGTGGACATTCCTTAATACAATTTATTTTGTAACAATGAGGTTACCTTTTAACGCGACGTGCGGTGATGTTGCGAGTTAGCCTAACGATGAAACAGATTGAAAACAAACATTTGTAAAATTTATTAATTTTTCGAGTTTGAATCATTTGGGGGGCACAAAAAAATTTTGGGGGGAACTTCCCCCGAATTCCCCCCCCCCGTGGCTACGGGCTTGCTCCGGACGCATGTTTACAAAATGTAACCTTATTCGCTGAATAAGAGGTTTTCAGCCAATCACAGTGCGGATAACGTTCCAGATCATTGATAAGGCCTGTCTAGCCACGCCTACCGAGCAACGAGTCACTTGTGTGAAGCAGCAGCGGGCATTTGAGAAGGGCTTTCACCGTGCGGGTGACTTGTATGCAGCTGGGTTGGTGCATCATACCCAGTATCACCGAATTTTACCCACTGGGCGGCATTTAACTCTGCACTGCACTTGAAAACTTTTATAAATTTCTGGTTAAACCTGAAAACCTTTGTACGTGTGCTAGTCCTGAAGTCACGCATTCCTTCAATCAGACACTGACGTTTTGACATTACATATTAAGTGATGGAACAAAGAGCATTGTCTGTCTTCAAGATTCTGACCGTTTGATTGTGCAGGAATAGTCGGTAGCAAGCTGCATTTGCTTCAGCCCTCGAGCGTAAGATGTCTCGCAAACAGCTAAAACAAATAAACACCAGTCCTTATTGTTGAAAGGTACCACGAAAAACTTGTGCAAGCAGTCTGTAAGGGCAAATGTTGGGGAGTAATACTTGTGTTTCCAGACGGCTACTACAATTAAAACTGGGCATCACTCATTCCCAGTGATGTCACTGGGCTCACTGGGCTTACATGCATCACCTTTGAAAAAGCGTGTTTTCACTGTATTCGAATATTGCCTACTATACATATACAAGCTCAAATTTAGCAGACGCTAACAAGGCAGGCGTTTTCAAGCATACATTGGCATGCAAAGGCGCAGAATAGTGTTTTCTACTGCAAGCGAGCACTGAGAAAAAGTACACCATGCCTGGGTTTATCTTTAGGTCATACAGACGAAAAGTATTTTGAAATGACCAAAAAAAATTTAGTCATATAGGCTAATGAACATTGTTACAGCGAGTTTTAATACAGCAATGAGACAAATGACCGAGATGTCTCAGCAAAAAATGACCGAAAAGTCTCAGAAAAAAATAGAGCCTCTGAGCAGTGGTGTATTTAAAAGTTTGAACCAAGGGACAAAACATAGCAAAATGCTAAAACATATTATCAATTTTAGTGGTTATGGCCGTGTGTTTTAGCATTTCGTTGGTTCAGCGCTATGTTTGATGCGAGATTTCTTTTTCGCTTTCGTCCAGCTTTTATGCAGCTTGGCGGTCTGCCTTTAGCTACTGGTGCACATCCTCTGGGTTGATGTGCTCTTCGTCTGGAAAGGGCTGTTGGCTGGCACTTAATCTTACGTCCGAAGTTCTTGTACACTGCGGACGTTTTTCCAAGGGCATGCGATGTAGATAAAATTTGGGCGCCTGAGTGCATAGCAGAAAGGGTGAAATTTGCCTTTTGCAGTGCTTCCATTGTTTCCTGTGAATGCAGCATTGGCACCATTTTTGCCTTTAGCGTTGAGCAGATGTTTTCCAGCTGTTGCTTGTTTTCCTGATAATAATATGGGACTTCATTTTGTGTATTATCGTCATTTCTGTCTTCATTTTCAGTCTCATGTTCTCTTGCAGGCCCACTGACGGATGCTTCCGAAGTATCCGTATTATCGCAAAGTAAAGTGGTTGAGCACGTGAAATCATTGCTTGTGTTGTCAATGGGGCTGTTTGCATTAGCAAAGAAGCTTAAGGATGCAGCTTTGTCAAGCCCAACTACAAAGGTCGCGTATCTTCTTTCCTCGGGCGAGCCTTGGTACATCAGGTCACTCTGTACACTCTGTATGTGATTACGGATTAAAACACTTTTCAAGTGTTTTCACATACTGCCTGTTGCACCTGAGTGGCAAGAGCAAGTAGCACGTTCTGTGTTGACGCTATAAACAACGTCAATACTGGACTCGCTTTGAACTGCAAACTCACTGTCTGCAACTTTTTATGTATGATTGTATGTTATGTATCATTTTCCCAAGGGTGAAGGTTCAAAAGACACGCATCTCCGTCGGTTGAGCATCACATTTAAAATCCAATGAACAAGTCCACTGCGTTACCTCAACTAGTGGCGCAAATAGACCTTTGAGCCAGGGATTGGAAGCGTAGCTGATTGGGGCCCATTGGCCACCGTAGGGAGACCACTAGCCAACAATCATAAAAAAGTTGAGAATAGATAGTGAATCCTTTAAAATTTGACATTGAAATGACTGAGCCCAGTGGCATCACTGGGAATGAGTGATGTCTAGTTTTAATTGCAGTAGCCGTCTGGAAACACAAGTATTGCTCTACAATATTTGCCGTTTCAGACTGCTTCTACAATTTATTCGTGAGACATCTTACGCTCGAGAGCTGAAGCAAATGCAGCTTGCTACCGAAAATCCCTGCACAGTCAAACTGTCAGAATCTTAGTGCGGCTCCTTTCTTGAAGACAGACAATGCTCTTTGTTTCTTTGTTGCATCACTAAATATGTAATGTCAAAGCGTCAGTGTCCGTTTGAAGGAATGCGTGACTTCAGGACTAGCACACGTACAAAGGTTTTCGGGTTTAACCAGAAATTTATAAAAGTTTTGAAGTGCAGTGCAAAGTTTAAGTGCCGCCCAATGGGTAAAATTCGGTGATACTGGGTATGATGCACCAATCCAGCTGCATACTAGTCACATAGGCGAATCCAGGGGGGGGCTAAGGGGGCTGAGGCCCCCCTAAATTTTTTCAGATACGTTTTTTGATCGATGGTTCCAGGCACAGAAACGTCCATTGGGGTGATGTTTTTGTATAGCCTTTAAATAAACCATTTCTTGCACAGGGATAGAGACGAAAATATTAAATATAAAGCTTATTTTAGTGAATTTGGGCAGTTGGAATGTGTTAATTTACAATAATGAAATTTGTAATAAACAAGTTTGTATATAAAAAATATGGTCCCAATGTTATATAAATACGTAAGTGTTAACATAAAGTACTTGCATTACATGTACGATATATAAACCGCACGCACATAAGCGTAGCCATGGGAGGGGCATGGTCCCTCCAAATTTTTAGAATATCTAGTCATTTTGTGCTTTAAGAGACAGTATCTCAAACAAAATCAAACATTTTGACCCACCCAAAACTTTGGGCTAACCATGCCACTGCTCATGTAAGTATTTAAACTCTTGTTTCATTTGGGTAAGATTGGGCTTCTTGTGGGCAAAAGATGAATAAGCAACAGACTCAGAACCGTCGCAGGAAAGTTTTCAATAGATGGGCTTGACATTGTATAAATTGACAAAACTCCACGGATTTATAGTGTTTCATGTTTCAAATTGGGGGGCTTGGAGCTTTGTTTAGAGGGGCTAAGCCCAACAAAGCCTGCCAGTGGCCACGGGTCTGAGCAGACTGTGGGCAAAAGTTGAATAAGCTGCAAATCATACTATTTTTTCCTACAAACTTTTATGAATGAGTGCAGCTCATGTTATTAGTTTAGCGAAGGCATTAAAATTACTCTAAAACGAACTTACAATGTAGTTAACTGCAGGCTAGGTTATAGCGTTCAGTGACAGCGTAGATTCCAAAACAGCAAACTTTACCGTAAAACGCAGCTTACTTGTCAGGTAGGCTTAAAATGAAGTGGGCTAGATTAGCTGTAGGCTGTGCTAAAGATGGCTACTGATGAGCATCAGACCTGCCAACAACAATTTTTTGACAATAGTTCAGCTCAGCACGAAATCAGATGCTTTTTTATCGACCAACAAAATCTGCTGTCTCTAATAATTTTTTTCAACCTACTGTACAGAATTTCTAAAATTGCATTACCGCGATATAGTCGGGTTTCGTACAAAAAATTGACAGGATGAGAAGTTGGTCATTGACTCACCGCAAGCTTCACGTTTCCCACTGTGATGTGGAAAATATTGTCTGATCATTTTCAAATGCCCTTGTGATGCAATAAACACCTTCCCGGGCAAAGTGCCAGCATAATTATTGCTTTCGAGTTTTTTTGTTATGTTTGTCTCTACGCGTAACCCAAGCGTTTCCGTCGGGGGGGAAACAAGTTGTGCTTGTTTTCGAAATAATATACCTTTTTTCAACGTTCAAGTTATTTTCTGTGGTCAAATGATTTTGAATCAACAGCATTTTGTTTAAATAGTTTGCGGTTGATTGTTTGCCTGATGGACAGGTATTTTTGTAAACAAATTTCGCCAATTTGGCTAGACAATCGTGATGTGCAGAGGTGTAACGAGGTTAGACGGCGTCTGGAGCAAGAAACAAGATTGGCGCCCCCATGTTCGAACCTGAAGTCTTTTGGAAGCAAATGTACTGTATTCAAGGAAGTACTTATGACATTGTTGTAACTTTTTGGCCCCCCGCAGTGATTCGGCGTCCAGGGAATTGTACCCCTTGCCCCCCTCGTTACGCCCCTGGTGATGTGCAATAAAAATAAAAAAATAGGAAAATTTTCTGAAAATAAACAAATTTTCAAGTCAGAACCTAATGAACTTCTATTCCGTGCACATCTGCAATTTTCGAACACAATCCGCCATGGCCTTCCAGTTGCACAGCACTGCCAACAAGGTTACTGACGCCATTTCATGTTTCTTCGTGTAGTTTTTGTGTCACTTCTTTGCCTGCCCCACGCGTTTTTTGGCGTGGACCCGTGTCTGTTTTGCTAATAATAAAACTTTTCCGACTTTCAACAAGTTACTTATTTAAGGTTAGATAAGTTTGAGAATAATTTCTGAATTGTTTTGAAGGCGCTGCTGCTCTAGAAACGTCCCACAAAGCCTGGGTAGTGGTGGGAATGGGATTTAGCCATAATGTCTATGGTTATTAACCGTGTTTGTTAAAAGAAATTATCTGAGCAGTTGGGTCTTCACTGCTATGCAGTCAGTACACATCCGGATGAAATCGTCCTTGAGCTCCCCCTAAAAAAATTCCTGGATGCGCCTACGAGTCACCCGCACGGTGAAAGCCCTTCTCAAATGCCCGCTGCTGCTTCACACAAGTAACTCGTTGCTAGGTGGGCGTGGCTAGACAGGCTTCATCAATGATCTGCAACGTTATCCGCACTGTGATTGGCTGAAAACCTCTTATTTGACGAATAGGGTCACATTTTGTAAATATGCGCTCCGGACCCATTCTGAGATACATCATCCGACACGATTTGCTAAGCGCGCTGTAAAACAAGCTCTCCGAACTGGCTCTCGCCCCACAGCACCTTACTGTCGTCAATTATGAATTATGACTAAGCAATAGCGCTCAGTGATGTATACAACTGGCTAGTCGACGCGCTTGCCCGCATGCCGATAGCACTTGGGAATTGTGCCGAGATTGTTTACACAGGTCAGTAGTAGCTGACTAGCTGTTAGTCTAAAATAGCCACAATTAAAGTCATTGCCGAACGTCGATAACAATGGGTTGAAGCAGATCCCCTGTGAGTTTTGTAACAGATATTATTAATATCGGTGTGTGTCCTGGATTTTGAATAAACAAGAAAAATAGAAAAGTGCATTCTCCCGGTCTGCAGTCTCCAAACAACGGCAACGCGACACTGTCGCAAAACATAATAGGCATTCATGATGATACCGTCTCAAATGTTTTTTAAAGTGAAGTTATTTGAATATTCTGTAACCGCTGCAACAAAAAGCTCAAGCAACTGAGCCTACCAACCAACTCCAAACTTAACTCTTCTCTTCCATTGTTTACTGCAGTTTCGTCAAGCAATTACGAGTCTATGTAGACGATAACCCAGATTCCCATCAAAACCTAATTATTACTTATTGGCCCACTTAAAATCTTACTTGAAATTTGCATGCAAATTAATTCCGTTCCGTGGTATTTGCATTAAGTCAACAAATTAACAAGCAAAAAGTATGCGAAAACCATTAATCTCCTTTGCGCAGGTAATAAAGTTTTCGTAAAATATCAAGGTCAAGGGAGGGTTAACTCCAACCCCCTCTTGCGTACGCCCTTGGCTTCCAAACGCCAAAGTGCATTTTTATTGCAAAATGTTTCAGTTTGGGAAACCTATTTATGCTGATTATTTTCTAGAAGCCCTCTACGGTCTAGCCCAAGGGTCTCCAAACTTTTTTATCAGAGAGCCACTGCACATCAGTTCGAAGACCAGACATCTTACCTAATGGGATTGTTTCGGGATATGTTACATTCTACGAAATCAATAATATTTTTGTAAATACATTATTTTTTCATTATTGACAAAATGTCTTCGTAAACTGGATGAAATGTCTTGGCGGGCCGGATTTGTCCCGCGGGCCGTAGTTTGGAGACCCTGGTCTAGACACTAGACTAACGCTGGTAATATGGTGCATTATTAATATTAAAAGATGTTATGCCTCTTCTAATTAAAAATACCTACTCTTATATCTACACAACAATCAATAGTGAAAAAGCTCGCAGGCCATAAAAATTCTGCCTGCGCGCCACATGTGGCCTGTGGGACTGTAGTTTGACCACGCTGGTGTAGAGGACGAAAGTAAGTAACTGTAGATTTATCATTCACGTGCTGACAGTTGCCATAATTCGCTCATGTTGCGAGACAAATGGCTTTGATCGCATACATGGGCGTACAAAAGGAACGAAAAAGTACATTTTTAACTGCATTTGAACATCGGGAAAAAGAGTCTCGGAGCTTGTTTGCTGCACAATACTGATATCGCATTTGTCTCTGAATGCCTTTGTCATCTGAGAGTTCAGCATCCAATATAATCCCTAGATATTTGTATTGGGTAACAGATTTTACGTTTTGACTACCTAGTGTCAGTAATGGGGTGATTGTGCTTTTTGCACTCTTAGCCCTATACGTCATACAAACAGTTTTATTGCAGTTGAAAATAATCCCATGCGATTCTGCATAAGCCTGACACACATCTAATAGGCTATTCTTTCCAACCAACGTACACTTGGACAAAACACACAAATATCATCAGCAAACACCAAGTGATTTAATAAGACTTCACCAACTAACACCCTGCTCTAATGTTGTTTAGTTTATTGGATAAATCATCTAAATAAAAAGCAAACAAGTATGGACTCAGTACTCCCCCTTGTCTAAGACCATTAGCCACATCAAACGGTTCAGACAAATGCTTGTCTCATTTTTTGCAGCGTTTGTTCCTTGCACCAATGTTTCATTAGGCGCTCAAAACACATTAGCACCTCTCTTTGAATTAGCTTCTCAAATAATTTCATGTGTAGTACTCGATTGAATGCTTTCGAGGCATTTAAAAAACAGCATGCACTGATGAACTATGGGATACAAAGTATGAAGCAGTTTGCTTCAATAAAAATGTGCATTGATCAGTACTATGACCAGCCTCAAAGCCAAATTGATTGTCTGTGGTTCCAAGGAAAGGAGAGATGCAAGATAATATGAAGTGTTCAAGTAGCTTTGACACCGCTGTGACCAGTGCCACAGGTCTGTAATTTGATGTGTCAGACATATTCCCATTCTTGTCTTTGCATATGGGAACTATTGTTGTGTTTTAAACAGGAATTGGGTATATACCCATGAACAATGCGCACATTAAACAGTTTACTGAGAAAAAACACAGAAATTCACCAGCATACAGCAAGAGCTCTGCAGAAATACGATCAGACCCTGGTGCCTTGTTCAAGGGCAATTTTTGAAGAAGTCATGTCAGCGAAACAACAGAACACATATAAACGCCATAATCAAAACAAAGCGGACACGACAAAATCTCTGAACAAACAGGAATGTGAAGCCGATTCACGATGTGCGTTGTCTTCAACAAGGTCTCGAATTAAACTGCTAATTTCCAAAAAAATAGCTGCAACCTTCCATTTTGGCAATGGCAAATAACTTATTCCATTAAGTAATGGCAAATAACTTATTGTTCTGTTATTTTTGTGTTCAGTTTTCAAATTAGTTGAGGCGCTGACATCAATGGTTACCACCAGAGGGGAGCCGACTGAAAAGTCTGAAAACCTTTGGTTTCTAGTATTTGGTTAGTAGTTGATCTCTGTTTCTACTACCAAAAAGGTGTGCATTTGTATCAAACGGGCGTCATTCAACGGGGCGCTAGAGACGTTTGCGGGCAATGGCGTACGCAGAAACTTTCCAGGGATGGGGGAACGTCGAAATTTTGCCTATCCTTTTCAGGTTGCTGATAATGCAAATGGACGTTCACAAAACGCTTTACCCTTTCCACCCTATTAGTCTGTACTGGTTGAACCTCAATTCTCAATCTTTTGTTTGAAATGTTTTCTGCACTTCGGCAATCAGAAATGCTTTTTCTTTTCAAAAACTGCCTCGTATCTGTTTTTCGAACACTTTCTACAATTAAGTCATAATTTAAGAATGATCAAAGGCCAGAACAACATGAGCGGTGAAAAACAAGAAAGTTTGACACTTTCGCAAAAGTGTTTCAAGCAATGAGAAGTAGAACCAAGCCCGTGACCAGCTTGGGACACCAGGTGGGGCGAAGAGTTTTCTGAGGGGGCCCAAATTTTTTAAACTATGTCCAATATTTTAAAACTAGATCCAACACATTTTTCCAGGGAGGGCGAAAAAATTTTTAAGGGGACTTCGCCCCCCTAGTTACGGTCCTGAGTAGAACTACAGTATATGTTGACAAGACCATCGGACAATTTACTAAAGTTATATCACCACGCAGGCTTATAAACCTGAGCAGATGAATTGCGAAAACTCGCCACAGCAAATACAGCTCCGCACTTAATGCTCACTGAGAAGTCAGAATTCAACCGATAAAGACGTATTCCACAAGTGTGCATAACGGTAGACGTATTCTAACAAGCCACCTATTCTTATACTGTGTGAAAAGAAGCCTGCATGAGAGTCGTTTGATCAAGTTATTTACTCGGGCCCGTTGATCACAGTTTCACAGTAACAATGGATTTTTCAAACTTGTGGAAACACTGCTACAGATTTACTCATGCTTCTTTTCAGGATATGTTACAGGCTATTGTAGGTATCTGTATCACCTTGGACTAGTGAGGCAAGCACAATAGAAAGATGGCAATTCAGGGAATTAACCTAACAGGAAAGCAACTAGCAATATTAGAGATGGGTTCACACTACTGTTACTAGGTTATACTATTGTTTGTCTTCTTTTTTTGAGCGAGTTGTTGAAACCACTCCTTGACCACACTAGGTCTCGGGTCACGTGTTGAGCAGCCATTCAATTGTGTCATCGTCCAGAACAGTCAGGCCATGCAGTCCATGTGGAGGTTGATGGATTGGACATTGAAGGACAACATGGTCGACGGTTTTTTCTTCTGCGCCACACTCACAGGCCGCAGAGAAGGCCATACCCCAATTGTACAAGCAGGAGCGGAAACGTCCTACACCGGTGCGGAGGCGGTTAAGCCTGAACCAAGCTCTTCTTGGGAGGGTCACGCCGGGGGG
>Ga0210059_1005160_pt1 | contig 21005 bp, 19 predicted proteins | sample Ectturendosymbi2_FD_188042 | JGI IMG/M metagenome (GOLD analysis project Ga0210059, IMG submission 188042) | Ecteinascidia turbinata endosymbiont from Florida, USA - Sample 2 (SPAdes) (version 2) | ecosystem: Host-associated > Tunicates > Ascidians > Unclassified | place: Key West, Florida...
GGGGGGGGGGGAATAACGCGGAACCAACTTAAAACGATGTAAATACGAGCATAATTGTTAAGTTCTTTTGTGAAGTTGTAGTTCTCCATTGAGTTCTTCTACTGATTTTTTTGTAGTGATTAAATTAACTTACTGATGAGCAATGCGAGCAGTTCAGACACAAGTATACTGGTTGCGTTCTTTTTACGACGCAAAATATTGAGGGTAATAAGACATAATCGCTACCTTGATTTGGGGAACGGCTCGAACAAGTTTGGGAACCACTGACCTATAATAATAAGTTTGCTACGTTAATCCATATCAGAGTCGTTCATTAGCTCTTATTCTTCAGGCTGGCGATGTTGTGGTGTGCGAAATCGATGGCATCGGCAAACTGACGAACCACGTGGTCGACGAGCAGTGATGCGTGTCCCGGTGCCAACTTGCGCAGAATGTGGCTTCAATCCTTCACGTTGCAATATCCTATCTCGTTGTGTGTTTGATCGATCTATGCAATCACTGAACAGTGCTGCGACCAGTGGTGAAAATGACTCGGAGGGTGCGAAATTTCATCTCTGGTTGAACATATAGGATTGTCGCCCTGGCTGTTTTAATAATTAGTGGCGTTTCCAGTCACTCCAGCAGTCCTAATCTTATCAAACCTGCAATTTTCAGTTGTGCTTATTGATACATAGAAAACATTCACTTCTGTTTAATGAAACCAAACCCAAACCGTAAAGCGTAAACATGAACACAAAAGAATCAAACCGGTCCCATCAAAAGTATGACGCATAACCACTGCCACCAAAGTTGCAAAGGCGAGAGTCGAACCCAGCACCACTCACATACTAAACTTGGAACATTCCGCTCGACCACTAAGGCGTTATTATTAACAAGACAAAGCTTAGCATTTTATTCAAACCGTGTCATGGCAGCAGAACTAAGCTAGAGCCACTTTCTTTGAGCTGGTACTTTAATCATGTCCTTTCAAATGAAGTTTAAATTTTCCAAAAAAATTCAAACAGTTTATGATTTTACACAACGTTTCTGTTTTTTTGAACTGGATTGTTATGCTTTTCCAGTAAAAGTTTGTATCCTGAATCAATTACAGCTGCAACGTTCACCTTATCAAAAAATAAAAGGTCTACTCGAATACTTACTATAGGCTTGCCAGATTTCTCATGCTTCAAATTTTTCATATTTCAATGTTTTAAACCAGTCACATCTTGTGTTGTCCAAGAATGAAATCCACCAACTACTGCCAAACATCTTCAAACGCCAACCCTAGAAAGCTCATCAGCTTAGCCTACAGATGCAAGCTGCACTGGTGCAGATAAACGAAGGGCTGTATTTTCGCAGCCCGAGATTGGCGACCAGATTTGAATCCAATGCCGCCAATATCGCCAAAGTACTAATAAAAGCATTGTTAAACTTAAAATTATAAAATTCAATATCCAAGAAAATCAGGTAGTTAAAACAGTCAAGATCATATTTCCTCCGTTTTTTTCTTTGAAAATTCATCGTCAAAATATCAAAAACGCTTTGCGATAGGCGGATATACCACCATGTTTTTTTGCAGCCAATTGTTTGGTTTATTTCCTTTAGGGCTGTGCCGAAGACAGCCCCGAAATCGCCAAATTCATCGGCAAGTGTGCTGAAAACGTCATCGCATAAGCGGCGTCGTTAGAAAAGAGCGACACATTGGTTTTGTTGGTTTCCTGGGAAACGTTGAGCCAAAATGGTGTCGGAAGTACCGAAAATGATTGTGTTGTAAAATTTCGTAACTAAATCCAAACTTAGATGAGTTGGCCGTTTGGCGGAATCTTCTGCCTTACATTTTTCAGGGAGGGCTGCAGCCCGTGTAGTGAAGACGACCCGCCCTTGGCTGCGACAGTTGCGGGCGGGTTCGCAACGAGTGAATGTGCGGTGATTGCGTTTTAAGCAGAGAGGAGCAAACTACGCGCGCAATTTCAGAAAGCTAGTTGTTGGTAAATGCGATGCTGCCACGTCTATATATGAAAAGAATCGAAATGCACTCGTTACAGTTGCGACAAGTAGTTGCCAGACGAGTAACTTTGGCGTTGAGCAGCAGTGGGAGGTGCAGGTTGTGCGATAATAATTCAGGCCCATTTCTAAAGTGGGCCTCTGTCAAGCTGGTCAAATGGGGGTTGAGCGACTGCATTCCTGCCACAGAAACCGGTCAGAACTTATTTGGCAACAGGATCTTTAAATTTCTACTGATTATTGAATCAGAACAACACTTTCTTTAAAAATTGGTACATGCCAGTAAATTTAGCAAAGTATGTTGATGCAGATACGAAACCTTTTTTCCAACTTCTGCTTTCGACTGGACCGGCAGATAAACGGACCACAGACAGGTTTGAACAAAAAACTAAAAGCCTTGACTTCAGTGTTTTCTTGAGACTCCGGTTGTCTCAACAGTTTGAGCTTATTTCGAGATGACTTCTAACTTAATTGTTACTTGTATTTAGAAAAAAGATTAATAGGAAATAGACGAAAGTCTATGCATCTTCTGTTGTGAAATCTGCAAAGGCAAGGTCAGAGATAGATTTAACTGTATTCACCAACTGAAAAACTATCTGACGCCAATTGCAAGCGGGGCAGCCATTCAACAAAATCTTGGCAGTCGATGCGTGAAAGGCGGTATTGAGGTTTGCATACGTCCTCTAACGAGGCCCTTTTAAATGGTGAAATTTGAAAAGGCAGGGAGAAAAATCAGTAAATAAAGGTAGGAGATCAGCTGAGCAAAGCGGAATGGCCAAAATGCATTAGTGAACACCGCAAGTTTATTAAAACAGAGACAAGAATTATTTCACATGAAGGAGGATCGTACTTTGTATATTAATTTGTGCGTTTAGTTGTGAAGGCATTTATCTTCACATATATCCTGCAGTCAAAACTGGGTTGTCCCACAAAAGTAACGGGGTTGCGGAGTCGGAGGTAAAATCTCCGACCTTTCCGAAATTTCTGGCCCAACATAAAGTGAATGAAGTTTGGCTGTCAAGAATAGTAGTAATCGTGGTACACAGCAAGAAGTCTGTTTCAACAAATCTTTCATAAGAAATTTTACCATTTCAACAGAAATTCCCAACTTAGAAGCGTGTTACAGCAGGTAACACAGTGGGCAAAAAATGATTTAACGTGATTTAGAAACAAAAAGACAACTCAACGAACCACCGCGCACTCGCGCTCAAATCGTTATTCACTATCAAATAAGCTCACTCGAGGCAATGCGCACTCACGCCCAATGAGTAAATGCGTAGAACGTTCACTGTCAAATAAGCTCACTCGAGCAACTGCGCACTCGCGCCCATAGAAACGATCACTGTGGAATAAGCTCACCCGACAGATACAATTTCGACCGCCTGAAATCTACAGGTCGGCTCGCTCTACGTTTTACAGATCATATAGTTCTAAATAAACATCGGTCACTAAGGATCACTGTAATAACTCGTTGAAAGGCATCGGTTAAAGAAGTCGAACAATCAGTTAAAAACTGATTTCACCACCGCCAAGCTGGCCACAACAATCAACGTTTGCACCACCAAACACGCAAAACCACGATTCCTTCAACTGGTCCACCACTAGCAATTCCACGACTTTAAAACATGCAGGAACCGCAGGCACGCCGTGATTACGCGACTTGAGAGTAGGAATGCTCGCCACTGCGGGGCGAGTGACGTGGTCAATGAAGCATAACGAAATTACAATCTTGCCGTAACAGAGTGTGATGCAGGACCGTAACCAGAGGGGAGGAGGCCCCACTAGAAAATTTTTCGCCCCCGCTGGAAAATGTGTTGGACGTAGTTTAAAAATATTGAACATAGTTCAAAAAATTTGGGCCCCTCTAGGAAAACTCTTCGCCCCTCCTGGTGTCCCAAGCTGGTTACGGTGCTGGTGCAGGCCCGCAGCCAGGTTTCAAGTTTTGGTGGGGTACAATACATTTTTAGGGGGCAAGATTTTTGCTTTTACTGTATGTTTAAAACAAATTTTTCTGGGCGCAGCAAAATTTGAGGGTCACAAAAAAAACCTGGGGGGCACTGCTCCCGAATGCCCCCCGTGGCTACGGGCCTGGCCTGGTGTGATGCAAAAAATTATCCAAGTGGACTTCCGGAGCCGGACAAAAAAATCCGACTCCACAACCATGATTGTAAGAGTCATAAAATGGTGTTTTATTGATGATGTCATGAAGCACTGAATCGTGCAGCGATAAGGCCATTTGGTCCCTGTCGTCCCTCACCCTCGCATCTGGTTGTTCTAAGTAGGCTGTACCTCGGTACGATGACCAGCTTGTGGAAACTTTGTTTACTGTTTGGCCAACATATAGTGGCGATTCTATTGGTGGGCCATGCCCCCACCAGATTTTTGGTTGGTCCCCCCAGTTTTTTTTTCTTAATTTCCAGTTTGAGTTCGTTTGGTTGATAGATACAGTAGAAAATTCCGGCCAGAAATATTTTAAACGATAATTGAGAAACCATCTAGCCTGCATTCAATATTTCCCAAATGTATGATGAGCTGTGTTGCTGTGTTTGACGGTCGGGTAACTAGGGTTGTTTATGACAACAGACACTAAAGGTAGACATACCATATTTTCGTGAGTGAAAACCGGGATGCTTCAGAACAACGAGCCTCATCAGACAAACGTGGTTAAAATGTTACTAGGAGTATGTAGCTGCCGTATTTATTCGATTGTAAGCCGAGGCTTATTTCTTTCATCATTTCATGCAGCTTATAATAAAGGGCGGCTTACATGTTTCATTTCTTTATTTTACTGAAAGGTATATACATGTCGCTCAGCCTTTCCTTGGCTAAGTTTTGTCGACCAAACTCTCTGTTAGCATGCTGTTCTCTTCAGCATCACATGCACATCAATCACAGGAGGAATGATGATGAACAGAAGGCAGTTGTAGTGCTGAAACATCATTGCCAAGGTTGCCAATTTAACACGAAATGTGCTTAGTACGCGAAAGTATCTCAGAGGCTTAGGTTACCTATGTTCAAGTGCGGCTTACAGTCAAGAGTGGCTTACATTAATTTTTTACACCGTTTCGTGCGGCGTACGATCAAGGGCGGCTAACAATCGAGTAAATACAGTATTTTCGCTAAGTATTGCAGCCGTTTCGCTTGGAAGCGATTTAAATTCTAACAGCTTATAACCTTCACATTGACGTTAGGTACAAAATAGCGAATCACAACATGCACAATTTTGACCTTTTTCCTTTATAGCAGGTAACGGAAACAAAATCCGCTTTATCTAATTCTTGGCGTAGTTCAGCAGCAATCATTGGGGAAATGCAATTCACAATCACTGATTCACATTTTGTTCTTGCAACCATGGGCGCAATTTGTTGAGGGACACGGGGGACGTGTCCCTCCACTTTCTCAGGTGGGGGGGACATAATATGCCATATTCCCCCACTTTTTTCTCTTTAGGTTTTGTGATTGGAGAGGTGTCAAAAATAAAAGTGATGTTTGTCACTTTTTGTGTGAAGAACTTAGGCCACACATAGCCAAGTTGATGTTGAAACAGATTTTGGTGTGGTATCACTGATTCTATTAGATTATAAATTTTAGCTTCGATAAAATAAGTTTTTGCAGTTTTCAAGTTTCTAGAGACCGTGAAAGATGTTTAACTGCTTCTGTCCGAGATTTTACCCTGTGTGGTACTGTTAGAAAGGTTATTTTCTTGTAACAGTGAGAGTATTACAGCCGCACATGTGAGAGACCACAGTACAGCCGTGATTTGTTCCGCGCAGAAATGTAACTGGCTTTGCTGTAACGTTGGTTGACACATATTCAGAAACAGACAGCGTATAATTTCATGATGCTAGTGTAAATAATGTTAGAAAGTGAGATTTTCAGGCAAATCTCTGCGAAGCTTTTGCAGAAGACAAAAAGCAGCACTATTGTGGAGACTTAGTTTTGGGATGGGGAGTCTGGCAAAAGACTGTTTTCAACCATTAGTGAACAGGATTTCAATGAAAATGTTAGAGAAGTAACCTACAGTATTTTTTTAGCTGTATATTGACATATAGCTCAAAACGTAGGGACTTGACACGGAAATAAGGATATACATTCATCCTAACTTCTTGTAATGTCGCGACAATGGTGACCAACAAATCCAAAATATATTTTTTCCTTGACTCTTACACTTCGTGCTTGTGCTGAATCCATTGGTTGTAAGTCATGTGATTTACTTGAGTAACCAAACCCACAATACAGCAATGTTTTCATCCAGGTGCGAAACATTTGCTTTACACTTACATCACACCTAGTTTTGTTGGACATTCCTTTCGTGTTGAAGGTGAAACTTGGACTTTTTTGCCAATTCGCCGTTGTGCATTTTGCTTTACTCTCAAATATATTTTTGTGTCGTTATGCAAGTAGAGCTCTTAGAATGACACTTTTGACATGGTGCAAAGTTGTAAGTCTGGCCGGGCTTTTCGGGCCGGGCTCGGGTTTAAGTTTGTCTAAATATTTCGGGCCTGCATACAAAACTTTTTCATAACATTAAGAGTAACGACTTTTTCTTTCGTGACGTAGATTTGTTGTGCTCACCGCGGTAACTTCTGTGAGTGAAGTGATTGTGAGTTTTCTTCAACTAATTCTGTTTGCAAACACAGCTGCCTTCTTTTATTCTCTACTGGGATTAGTCTCACACTGTTTTTGAGAAGGCGACAGCGGTGAGGAAATTAGCACGCAATGGCGTTGTGTCGAAAAGATCAATCAGTCACGCGATTTTTGGCTTGTTAAGCCCAAAAGCCGGCTTTTCATATCTGTAGACATTCCTAGAAAGTTTATTTTATGCCTGTAGCGCCATCGTAGATAGTTTCGTGATAGTTTCTTTTTTTCTTGAGAAACATTCTATTCCACAGTCCACACTCCGCAGTATTATCATTGACTAACATGCTACGTTTTTGCCAGATTATGCCAATGTTTTGGTCAAGGTGGTTGCTATTTTTGGCCTGATAAACCGTGTACCTGCAACTACACCTGTACACAACGATTTTTGTTACTCCGCAGTTGCGTAGTTCTTAACTCCATCGGTAAATTTGGCTTTCAGATCTGAATCAGGCTTCAAAAATAAATGTCGGGCTCGAGCCGGGTTCAGGCTTCAAAAATAAATGTCGGGCTCGAGCCGGGTTCAGGCTTCAAAATGAGGCCCTTTTACAATTCTGTGTGGGTATGCAGGCAGGGGCCAACAAGGGGAGATTGAAAGGATACATCCTCCACCCACCAACAGTAAAAATAGATTTAAATCATTTTGTGAGGTAGGGTACGTTAATTTTAGCCCAAATGTTTTTGCCGCTGGTAAGAGGATATCAGTGGAGATATTGGTAGGGGTGGGGCTGCATGCATGATGCCCAGTAGCATTAAAAAGATTTGTAGCTTTCCAAAAAAACGGAAATGTGCGTTTTCGAAAACGGAAAGAGAAATATTTATCGTCTTTGTAACGTTAAGCGTCTTGAACAAGACATCAAATCGCGCTGTAATCCACACTTCTTATAAAATGCATGAAAATTGAAGCGTTCTACTGTAAAAGTGATATGCACGTGCGACTAATGCGATTCAGCATTTTGTGCACTCCAACTGACCGCTCCGATAAAATCCAACTGATGCTTTCTCGTATATTGCTGTGCTTGTTCACACCCAAATACGATATTCATGGAAGCAGGCTGAATTACAATACCGTGTGCAGCAACAAATTTAAGTATATTATTATGTAAATCATCTGCAAGGACAAAACAAAGCGTGATTAGTGTTGCTCTCAAAACACCTCTAGAAATAAGATTGGGAATCTACATATATAAAACGTCATTTCTGCATCGACCCGATGATTATATTGGTTTTATACCAAGCTGTCCCCCTCACATTTTACTGTACAACAAAATTGCGCCTATGCTTGCAACTACCTTAAAATTGCAATCAGAACTTTTGAAAGACTGACCGTGAATGGCACGGTGCAGGGCCGGCCCTAGCAGATGCGGGGCCCAATGCAAGACCTGGGCGCGGGGCCCAATGCAAGACCTAGGCGCGGGGCCCCTCTGAGCAGTGATTCTATTACGTCATCGTGTTCAGTCAACCGTGTTACGATCGTGGTAGTACAGCACTAACACGAGAATTGAGCACGTTTGCTGAAGTTCGAAAGGAAATTCGCTAGTTCTGACGAGAGCGTTCTTTGATAACAATGAAATTTACATGGCATTTCTACTGAATTCTCAAGCGCAAGGTGTATCTGGCAAAAATGAACAATCTACTCAAACACCATGGCGCGGGGCCCAATGCAGTTGCATCGGCTTAAGGCCGGGCCTGGCATGGTAATACCCATAAGTAGCTTCTTTCGCTCTTAAGAGCATAGACTCATGGGAATGACCAGTTTCAAAGAAGCGTGTTACACGAGATGACGACATTGCTGCCCCAAACAAAGGTTTGTGTTTTTTTCGTTTTCAAGTGGTTGTCAATATCTGAGCGCCCGCCATGGTTAATTCAAAAATAGGTAATTCTAACTCAACACAGTAATTTTTTGAAAAGGTCCAAATCGAAGCCTGGATAAGTAAGCTATTACATAAACAAAAATTATATAGGTCTAACAGTATTTTCAGTGATTCAATAAAATGAGAAATGATACATTTTTTTGCAGAAGAAAATGCAATGCAAGTACCGGTAAGAAATAAGTCCTTTCAAGAACCTGATTGCACATTGAACACCTCCTCCTACTAGGCTACTATTACTGAACTAACCAATGCGCTAACAATCAACCCACTGCTGGACCATTACCCGCTACCATGACGTAACAATTACCTTTACATCTAACACAGCGAAACAAGATCACACATCACTCTTCAGCAACTTGGCTAAACAGACCAATCGCAGCATGCTAATATTCGTGTTGGGCTATGCTGGCTGACTGAATGCCTAACCGGGACTATTTGGTTGACTGACCAGGTCGCGGGGACAAACCCTTGATACCGGGACTGTCCCGGCTTAAACGGGACGTATGGTATGCCTAAATAATGGTTGCTTGGATCCAGCGTTAAATTTAGTCAGAACTCGGTCGTGGTGGTGAAAAATTAATTTCGAAACTAAGAAACAGCGGCAGAAATGGGAAGATTGATCTTTCGTGCATTTCAGTGTGACATGGAAGTGGATGATATTACTGTCAGCAGATTGATGCTTGGCCCAGTAGCAAAAAGTTTGTGAAAGCATTAAGAATTGGTTTCAGTTAATTTATCGGAATTCATCCTGGCTGCAGTAATGCGTTCTGCTGCTTTGTGTACACGACTTCGAAACATCTTACGTAAATGGTTTGTGACTACAGTTTTTAACTCTAACCACACATCTCCTGCAACCTCATACAATTTTGTACGGATTCTGTGTGATGATTCAGAAGCAATTCTTTCGCGTATTTCAGCTCTTTGCCCTGAGGTCAAACATTTCTATCAGAAAAACACTTTGAACAAATCGCAAATCATATTGACTTAGTGAAAATGAATTTAAACATGGAATAATTTGGTAAAAATCTTTGAGGATATGCAGAGAGGACAAAATCTGAGAGAGATCATTCAAAACTTGTGGAATAATTTTGGAATATTTTTGGACAGTTTTGGAATGATTGTGCTAGCAGTTGTGTTATCAGTTGTTTATCAGATATTGATAAGTGATAGGCGGGACAACGCGAGGCAGGTTTTGCAGTTGACTGCATCGCCTTGAACTACCTAGGCAAGCACAAGAGAAAGATGGTAATTCAGGGCATTAAACTAACAGCAACTAGCAGCAATAGAGCTCCCGTGACGAGTTCACTCTACTGATACTAAGGATAAGTGAATTACGATCATTCACTTGTGGTGACTATCACAGTGACTTGTTATTCTTGAGCACCATCTAGCGGTGACCATTTATTTACATGTGGCGCCATCTCCAGGCCGCCACACAGCCCGTGGGAGTTGTATAGTATTCTGATAGACGTGGGTGTGATTTTCTCTCGGACTTTGTTCATCTGTGAATGCTCAAAGATAGAAAATCGCTTTTTTGCCAAAACATACATTAATTATCTATCTACTGGCATACCTGCAGAAATTTTCAAAGATGGGGGCAATTTGCTGCTACAGCTACTCCACTCCTTCATTAGCAGTGCGTGGGTATCGAATTTTCCTCCCACACAATGGAAAGATGCTAACATAATAATGATCTACAAGAAGAAAGGTGACAAAGCTATCTGTGGCAACAGCCGTGACATTTACCTCCTCTCTGTCGCAGGTAAATTACTTGCCCGTGTAATGCTGATCCGTTTTCTGACATACGTCGCTGACACAGTGGTTCCGAAATCTCATTGTGGCTTTGGTCGCGAGCGGACCACTATTGATATGATTTTCGTTGCAAGACATCTCCAGGAGAAATGAAGAGAACAACATCGTGACCTTTTTTATGCCTTTGTCGACCTTACAAAGGCTTTCGACACCGTCAATCGTGATCTGCTGTGGCTAGTCCTGGGGAAATTTTGATGCCCTCCACATTTTCTCAGAATCTTACGGGAATTCCATACTGGTATGAGCAGGGCCGGATTTAACTGATGCGAGCCGAGGCTCTAGGCTAATCCACTTTTGAGGCCCCCTGTCCCATTGTTGCGAGGAGCAAAATGGAACGCGCTAATTAATTTGCGAAAATACGAAATGACGCTCTGAAAGTACGGTCAGTAAAAAATTATAAATCATTACTGCAGTGCCCACGATCAGTGCGTTTGTTGCTTCCTTCGACGGAAAAGCGTTAAATTGCGCGGAATCGTTGAAATCCTACTTGGCTGGCGGGAACAGGATTATTAATTGCCACAGGCAAACCAACCGAAATCGCCACAATTGAAATATTTGACAAAACACATGGTCTACGTTTTTTTTGTAAGAATCCCATGTTTTTTCTTGTCTGTGTTAAAAACAACAAACACACTGCACCTATATAGTATGTGTGGCGGCATAAAGACTTTAAAGCACAATGTGAGGACCACGTTGCAATTCATTTACCACGGCTGTAAAAATCTCACACACACGAGCAAAACACGTCACGTAAAACACATCCAAATGGTTGTAACTGTTAGGTTCACGATTCGTGTTTCTTCCTTTTTCAGACTGGTAAGAATCGAACGCAACAAAACTGTCGCCTGAAAAGATGTGAAGCTTAAAAACCAAAACCGTCGACAGAAAGTCTTCAATAGGGGGGTTAAATTTGCACAAGGGGCTTGACATTCTCAAAATTTCAGAAAATCTTGATGATTTATAGCGTTTTATATTCAAATTTCGAAGGGCTGAGCTCACCAATGGCCACCTCGGCGACTTGATTGGTTTAAATTTCAATTATGCTGTCATTATTGAAACATGCATAAAGAAATAAAAAGCTACAATCATCGAATCAAGTTAGGCTGAACATAACACAGTAAACAGTTAAAAAATTTTTGTTCTGCCTTCTTCATAACAAAATTATCTAAGTATTCATTACAATTTCTTTGCCTAAGTTTGTCACTTTTAATGTACCGTATGGTTAGTGTGGACAACCTCTCCTGGAACACTGCGACCTTTCAATTCATTTTAATTCTTTTGAATCCTGAAAAGGACCTTTCGCCTGGGCAGTTAGTGACCATCAAGCTGAGAAATAAGGCTTTGCGTGGTTGCATAAACTAAGAACCACTAATCTAAGGCATCAGACCCAAACGCGCTTTTGTCATTTTTTGCTGTTTCCCTGTCTCGTTGGGAAGTTATGCGGTTGCCAGTTGGCAAAGTGGTTTTTGCTTGCTATTCAAGCCCATCAAGATCTCTGATTTGCTTAGCAAAGGTGGGCAAACGCTACTTTATTAGTAGCGTCGCTCCCGCTATTTGTTAAATTTAATAGCGGCGCTACCGCACGCGTTGCTGAATAAAAATAGTAGCGAGCTATCGCTACCACTACTCGCTACCGCTCCTTTTGCTCCACTTGAAAAATTTTGCTGTTGCTTTGCTGACATAGGATTTATTTTGAAAACCTAACCTTGGAATGTTTTTTAGAAAACAGTTGTTAAAAAACGTGATCTGAAAAAAAAGTCATTAAACAGTTATGATATAGGAAAAGTTATTTACAGTGCATGCACATATAAATGAAACACAGACTGCAGAAACGTCCATAGAGTGCATTTAGCTTTGTGAGTCGATTGTTATAGGCCAGCAATCGCCTTTATCAATGCAATTTTCGCGCTGTGTCCACAGTACTGAACAGAATGGTCAAGCAATAACAGATCAAAACTGTTTTTCACAAGTTTAATGCGCTTGTATATTGAATTAGGCCCGCAACCAGCGTGTGGGACAAACCGGTTTCAAGCGAAATTTCTGACCTGTTAGTGTTTGTCCGTTATTTCGCTTCTCAGAATAAAAAATAAAGTTTGAAAACTACTTTTTTGATGTGTGCTGTGTAAATTAAAACATTTCGGTTAGATGTCAGGTACCCATAACAAGCTATAAGACGGGAATACGTTTAACCACTGCAAACTTTTGAACTTAGTCTTAGACCTCAATTATTATTCTTTTTCTCACCCTAACCTGACATATTTACCTTAACACGAATCCCTAAGCCCTAATCATCAGCTTTCTCAGCAAATTTGATGTGTAGAATATACTCTATGCATGAGCACATGGCGTGAAGTCAGAAATTTCGCTTGACACCGGGCAATCAAAGCCTGCCACAAAATTTTTATGCATCATTTTAGATTAAAAAAAAATGTTGTTGATCTATGTTTCATGTGAAACCCCCAAAAAATCACCCTACTTGTATTTTAAACTGAGATCCTTGTTTCTGCATGGTTCAGTTTATTCGAGATACTACTTTTGTGTAGAACGTAGTTTATATAGCCTGCGTGCAAAGAATGATCATTATTTAGATATTCGAGTCTAAAAAATTAACCCTCTTAACATCAACGATTGAAAGCTCTCGAATTAGTGTAAAAGCTTTCGAGGAATCTGCCGACGGGTCTGCTTGTATCTTTTTGCAATTATTTAAACTTGCACATATCTGTAGGCCTATTCAAGTTACGAGTCCCCACAACGGTGACAAGCAAGCGAATCAATTAAGCTAATTATCTGTATAGGACATCGATTCCACGTACCAATACGCATCCACAGTGCTGAAATCTTATTCATATAAAATCTCCTATCAGAAATTTCTTTTATTCCTTTACGAAATTTAGCTTCCCTATCAGTACATTCAATGTCCAAAGCGTACTTTTTCGCAATATCTGAAAAACGTTTGCACACAAGTATGCAAAAAGCACTAAGAACCACACAGAATTTCTTTAACAATTGAGGAAAAATCAAAGCCAAGCGGTAAGAAAACAGTTCCTTTTCTCATACGAAGTTGTAATTTCTAAAGTTTGGTGTTACATTCAGACAACGATCACATGCAAAAATTAACATCATGTGATTTGCGGATAAGCACATGGAGGAGCATAAAATTTTAGCAGGATAGTGATGATAAAATAAATCAATCACTTGAGGTTTGGTATGGCCAGGCGCGTAGGCAGGGGCGGGCAATTGCCCCCCCCAATTTCGAAAGTAGCACTATCAATTTTCAGTTTGATCAAGCTTTTGATGTGTAAGCCTAATAAATGCGTCAGTGCAAATCAACGAAACTGCTTAAAAAACCCATTCTACTTCAACTTACAGTCGAACCTAATCAAAGCAGAATGGTTTACCAATTGCCCGTGTATAATGTAAATGCTGGAGAATTCATGCCATGGCTGACCTTTACCTGAGGTTTAAGCTCCGTGTAGAAGTTAGTGATAGTGAAATACAAACTTGCGTATACGCGCTTGTAATCACTAACCGAAAGTAAAACAAGGAGTTAATGCTTTTCGCAGCTGTTTCCGGCGCACCAGCTTGATGTATCACACCTTAGGGTGATGTAAACATTATTTCAAGACCATCGCAAAAATGCCTCTCCGATAACTCTGGCATGCTGCAAATACAGCATATTTTGCTCTTGACTGCAGCATCAACCGTCACTTTAAATGAACATCGTAGATTTTTGTTTTAGCACAGTTTTAAAACTAAATGCGTGAATATGGTGGTGATGTACATTCTGTATGCCTTGAAGGTCGAGCCTTGGCTAAGAAGCAATTCAGTTTCAAAGTCTTTTTCATTACGGAATTATGTCATAGACGCTGTTCAGCAACAATAGCATTTATTCTAGATATTTAGTTGTGATGACATGTAGACCTACTGTGACGGTTCAATCACAAATATTTGGAGCCTTAACGGTTTCAGCAATGACATCCCTTTGCCTTGCCGGCGAGTAAAAAAAACAGTAAAACAGCTTTGTTCAAGTAATCATAATCCGACCTGTACATATTCTGAAAGCGTTTCAACATTCACCTGATTCATTACCACCCAATCCTACAATAAATTTGAAACCAGCATTCAGCTGCAATGCGAAGGGTCATCAGAAAAATCTGACTAGTCAATTGGATTTTGTTAATTAAATACAAATAGATTAAAAGAAAGACTTCAACCGCTTAGTTCCCAAACGTTTTTGAGCACGACCCAAATCAGAGTTTGGTGACCACCCCGTGACCCAAGCCTCAAACAATGTATGAAAAAATACTGATTGTGTGGATGATTTTTGGCAGCAAGTTGCTAAGTTCGTTTGCTGTATCACACCTAAGGGTGTCAGCAATCTATACTGTTTTCTCAAATATCTACGCTGCAGAGAGACAAGCAGTAGTAACCAGGGACGCCGGAACGGGGTGCATTACGGGGGCACTACCCCCTGCCCTATGAAAGGGGGAGCAACGGGGGCACAGTTGCCCATACATAACAGCATCATAGGTAATTTCAGGAAAGCCGGAGAGCGGTGAAATGACGGGTTATTGCTCTTTTAAAAGCGGGGCAACAGGGCCGGAGGTGCCTTTTCATAAGAGAAAAATCGGTAATTTTATGGTGTATCAAGATCGACTTGAAACAAATTTATTGCAGCTATTCGCGCACACATCAAATTCAGAATGGTTTTCTATAATTTCTGCTATGATTTTTTGATTTTTTAGGTCAACGTTGTTGCTGTGCAAAAACAAGCATAATCGGTTACGATTTTTTTGTTTTTTACAAGATTCCATTGCCCTCAACTCTTTTACTGCCCCCCCCCCTTCCCCACCGCTGTTCCGGCGTGCCTGGTGGTAACGTTGCATATCTGCAACTCCGGTTTGGATCGCCTCTGCCCGACCCATTTTTCGACCCATATCCGCCTTTTTTTGGATTTTGATCCATACTCTGGGAACCTCTAGGCTAGATCAACTAACCAACCGTTGTGTAAAGCCGCGGCGACAAGTAGGCCTGTTTCTCAACTTCTTGCAGAGCCGTGTTGATATCGATCGTGGCTTCGTTTTCGCAAATACACAGCGGTTTTCAAGCTTTGCGTAGCCGTAGACTGAGTGGGCCAAACATATATGCAGATTTGTTTAGGGGCATGTATAACTTTCCCCAATTAAAAAATTGTGTTTATGATATTTGTGCATCCTGTTGTTAACTCTCAAAAGCTAGATAGATAAATACCTAATCGTTAATGAGAAGCAGCCTTCGTGCAAGTAGCGTACTAAAATGCTACCGCAGTCGCATGTCATTGCGTTCAATGATATAAAATCCAAACATTTTTAAAACTCGATGAGAGACTCTAGCGTTTGCATTATCAGTTGCATGCGTCAACCAGTCGCTCAACAATTAGACAAGATCCACGTCTTAGTCTCATGCGTGCAAGTTTTGGAGACCTACTTCGGGAGTCGGTATCTTAGAGCAAATTCGCTACTGGGGTTCGATTGAACACGTGTTTCTGTAAATCGTAAGAGTGTAAATATAAAAAGCGCAATCATAATGACGGCCACGATGACTCCTTGCTCAACTGCAATATTGGCTGAAAAAAGCATACTGCAGATCTTGCACTCACAGCATCGAGGTTTTCACAAACGCTTTTGCAAGAAAGTTTCACGAGAAAATGGTGGCTTTCATTGAAAGTAGAATTTGGAAATTTGCTAAAAGCAAACTTTTGAAACTTGTTAATTCAATGAAAGCAGACTTTCTATTTGCCAGCTTAAATCAGAACAGAACTATTCAGAAAAATAGGTGCCAGAACAAGGCACATTTTATGGATGATGTTTTTTCAAAAACAAGGGGCATTATATATTTAAATGTTGAGAGTTGGTTCTTGTTTTCCCCCCCTATCAAAATTTCTGGCAACGTGCCTGGGTATGGCTGTGGCAGGTGGGCTAAGAATGTTAATCAAAGAAAATTTTTTTCGACACCAACTCTGCTTGTTTAGCCCAGGCGATGGCATGGACACTTGCAAAAAACGGCAATATGCAATTTCTACTTAAACACATCGAGGGAAATAAAATTTCAGCGAAATTGCAATGAAAAAAAAGCCGAACTACCTGACTTTTGGTAGGGCTGTGCCAGGTTTAAACGTAGATGAAGCAAAACTCTCGTTAACGTTAACTTTGCGTGCAGAGTTAAAAGAACGAAAATTAAACAGTGAGATTTGTTAATCTAAATTATGTTCAAGCAAACTCACGATAGCAAGTTTAACGCGATGTGATTTATCCGTCATCTCGTTACACTTTCCTGTAGTTTCCCCAGTACATTTGGTTTTCAAAACGGGGTGGTAGGAGATTGAGTGGATGCGCTGCAGCATGCATAGAAAACTAAACCCTCAAGTGACCGGGAATTGTGATTTGGCAACGTCCACAGATTATGCGAACTTCTTTAGCAGCTATCACTGATGCTGAAAACCAAAAAATTATTTTGAAGCAATAAACATAGCGATTTTACGCACAACGCCAGTTTTACAGTAGAAAAAGCGTTTGGTGTTTGGCAAAGTAGCCTTATTTGATTTTTGCTGAACAGCAGAACGTTGAACGAGTAGCAGAAAAAAAATAATGCGTTTTCGGTGCCTCGTTTAGTGAAAGCATAAAATTCTTCAACGAAAATCGTTTCACACAGGAGCCAGATCTTTTTAGCGAGTAGGGGAAATTACTGATCTGCGATTGGAGTACTAAGGAATGTCACAAATTACGTCCGATGTCTAGCAGTATACCTTTCACAACACAAAGTAAGGTAGATGCTTCGAAATGTTTCAGGTTTTAAGAAAGAGGGGAGCAAACAAAATATATTGGTGAGTGATCTCAGGAAAATGTTTGCAAGACAAATATCAGAAGTACAACTTCATCGGCGAAGATTGCAAAGCAAAGCGCGCAAAACTTGTCAGTTGGTGCACAACGTTAAAAGCGTGACAACTTCAACATTTGAAAGTAAATTTGTTCTACGTATTGTATTCATTGAAAGGCTTGATGCTCGATATCCGGTGTTGGTTTGATACACTACAATAAACATGACAAAATGTTTCGGTACCAAAATGACCGCCACTATTTCGTAGGTTTGCTTCCAAGCAGTGCAACCCTTGGAATACCAAGAAGTTTTGCTTTCTATGCGCGTTTATGCTAAGCCGTAAATAAATGTTCATTTTCAACTTGGTCGGTTTTGCAGAGCATTTTCCAAGGTGCTTAGGCATATAACAGCTCCGTTGCAAGTAGGAGGGTAGCCCAGCGAGACCGTTGAATGGTAACATTGTATCAAAAACATTTCGATTTGGGCAAACACGTAGCACAACAACTGATTATGTTACTTGAAAAGCAACAGTGGATGTCTGTAATCGCATAGATTATGTTGCTCACGATTGACATCGCTTAGACAAACTAGCGATTTTTATTCAATGTTGCTGTGCAAATCACTTTTTGTTCAGCGAAAACCTTGTTTGTTCACAGGTGCAAAATTTTTTGTTGCTGGGCTTGTGAATGTTGCAAGCATCTAAGAAAATGCAAATGGTAATGAAAACAGACAACGCTATAATTAAGGTGGAGTAATAACATTGTCATTAACGGTTTTCAAACACAATATTTTTGCATAAGACTAAAGTTGTCAAATTAGAAAAGGGAATTATGCAGTTGTTTTCAGGCCCGTAACCAGCTTGGGACACTAGGGGGGCAAAAAGTTTTCTGAGAGTGACCCAGATTTTTTAAACTATGTCCAATACTTTCAAACTACGTCCAACACATTTTTCCAGGGGGGGAAAAATGTTTCTATGGGAGGCTTCGCCACCCTGGTAACGGGCCTGGTTGTTTTGTGTTTATTTAGCACAATCCAAGGCACGAAGCTCAAAGTGAAAATCCCAGCGACCATGCTTGCAAAAATAGCGTTTCCACAAATTAGCTGCAATGTGAAAGAAATGCTGTGACGCCTGTAAGAAAAAGAACATGTGATATAGCAGAAAAGTGACATTACCAAGGTAAGTACAATAATTTTTTCGTGCTGGTTTGAACGAAATTAAATACGACTACGTAGATTTCAAACAACATTTTTATCTACAGTAACATGTTGCAGCAACAGACGTGAAAGCACTTTGCAAAAAACAAACGACACAATAGAGATCACACGTCGCGATCACACAAGCAGTGGCGTAGCCTACCACGGGTTTACCGCGCCTTGGGGCAAACTCAGTTTAGGTGCTCCCAGCCAGCTCGTTCGTGGCAGCATGAAATAAAAGAAACATTGCAATCTAATCCTTTACTTGCAATTATCTAATTCCAAGGGCAAAGTTTTCTTGCTTTTGCTGCTGAAAATTCATCGATTACTTTGTCAAAAAGCTCATATGATTTGAATGTGTCATATTTTAGCAGAATATATCTAATGCCAGTGACTCTCTGTAAGAAGTTTTGTTAGCAATTTTGTGACCTGAATTTCGACAATCATGTCTGTGGAGATGCTCAGTTTATAGGTGGAATTGGATAAAACACAGGTAGCAACCAGAGCAGCGGTAGGGCAGGGGGTGAGTAATAGTGTTGAGGGAAATGCAAACTTATAAAAAACAAAACATTCTTCACCAATATGTTTGTTTCTGTTCAATAACAATGTTGACCTCAAAAATAATAACAGAAAGTGTAGAAAACCATTCTGAATGTTGTGGGTACGTGAATAGCTGCAGTGAATTTGTTTCAGATAGATCATGTTAACCATGAAATTCCCTATGATACTCTCATGAAAAGTTACCTCCGCCCCCGTTGCTTCCCTTTTGAAAGAATAGGGGAAGCAATGCCCCCGCTATCCGGCGTCCCTGGGAGCAACTGATAGTAACTGAAGGTACACAGTTATAACTAATTCAACGCTGTTGCCTATTTGCAATTAGAATTTTAGTCAGGATTTATTTAAACATCCCACAAATAAAAATCATCATAATTACCTTCAGAACCACATCAAATCCATTTCAACATGAAGTTTGTTAAACCATCAAAGATCAAATAATTTCCTAAACATCAGATCTGTTCTCGTAACAACATACTGTTGAGGTTTATCGCTGCTCTAAAAGTATGCGCAGTTGCATGCACTGTGAATGTTGGATTCCCGTCCATTGTGACGCAAGTATAGAACGAGACGGAAGTGGGAAAGTTCGCAACCCTGAAAGCATTTGACTCTGAAAGCATTGTAACGCAACCGTGAGTCAAACCACATGCGGGCGCTGGTTGCTGGAGACAAGATACGCCATAACCGTCACTAAGGTTCTTAATTGTTCACTTTGCGAACCTCTGTGATCCTGGTGAGAATTTGCCACTGGGTATCAGCGACTGGCATTCGACATTTTGTAAATCGTAATTATTAGCATCCGCTGACATTTGACATTTCGTAATTGTTATCATGGGTGTCGGAAGGCTTTCTTCCAGGAGAGAATATTCGCGGATTTTTCCACAGGTAAACATAAAAATTTTCCAGAGGGGGCAAAAGTTATGAAATTTCATGTTACTCTCTCGAAACTAAGAAAACGACGTTTTTTGCTAAAAGTATAACAGAAAAATGTGAAATTTCAAAATCCAGGAGGGTCTTGGTCCCCTTCCGACGCCCATGATTATTACGTGACATTCCAACCTCAATTTACGCTCTCAAAATGCTGCGCACGGGGGTAGATGTCCCCCTTTGCCACCTGGCTACACCACTGTCTTAAAGACAGAATCATAAGTTTGCTTGAAGTTGTGCATACAGCCAAATATACAGAAGTTGAACCAAGCTACAAAAACTGTCATGGTGACATATACTTCAAAACAAAAACCGTAGTTACACATGCAGCGAAATGTTGAACCCAGTGCCATATTTTTCCAAGCATTCACTTCAACCATACGCAGCTTTACCGGTAGCAGTTGCCAGTGCTTGGAAACCCCAGCTGCTTTAAATTCGTCGTTGATGCTGACTTTTACCGAACTAGCGTGGAGCCTATGGATCAGGTCAAAAGCAACCTGAGCTAAATCTTTTCTAATGCTTCTAGCGTACCGCAAACAAATCATTCAAAATCAGCGCAAAACAGTGAGAAGAAGAGCTACTATCAGCGTGTGTTGACGGAAGAACTCTTGCGAACTTTTTCCTTTGGCCACCACTCACGCCAAAGTAGCGAACAGCGGTAAAATGGTGATAGCTCGCTACCGCATCTGTAACTTTTTCAAAAAGGAGCGACGCTCCCGCTATCGCTCCTGGAAAATTAGCTCGCTACTGCCCAGCTCTGAGTATGGGAGCCAGGGTTGCGGTGCCTAAGTCGTAAGAAGTCGGAAGTTTTTGGGTGGAGTCGGACTCGGATTCCTAACAACACATTGGGAGTCGGATTGTTTTGTCCGACTGGACACCGTACCGTCGTCACATCAGAGCCCTCGAGACTTTTCACATTCGGTGTCTTCTGCAAACTATCCTGCACGTACACTTGTGGAACAAAATACCTCATGTCGAGGTCTGCCGGAGAGCAGGCACAACATCCCTCGAGACGATACTCCTCAGAAGACAACTGAGTAGGTCGGAGCCAGACATTTTCATTTGGGGGGGCCACTGGAGGGGCCAGTTTTGCAACAAGGGGAGCTGTCAATGGTCTGTGTAGGACTTTCAGAAAGAGACCTGAAAAATTTTGGGGGGCCACTGAGG
>Ga0210059_1005161_pt1 | contig 21000 bp, 11 predicted proteins | sample Ectturendosymbi2_FD_188042 | JGI IMG/M metagenome (GOLD analysis project Ga0210059, IMG submission 188042) | Ecteinascidia turbinata endosymbiont from Florida, USA - Sample 2 (SPAdes) (version 2) | ecosystem: Host-associated > Tunicates > Ascidians > Unclassified | place: Key West, Florida...
GGGCATCACTAGTTTCTTCCACGAATTCCGGGTAGGCTACCATTCCCTTGAGTTCGGGGCGCATAAGCATGCCTATATTAAAACAGGGAGCGGTCTAACAGCCTCAGCTTCAACGTGCACATCCTTTCTTGTGGGATGCATTCACCTACACAGTTCCTCAGGTGCAGAATGACAAGTATCCTCACTACAAGTGTAGAAGCAAGCAATTTTTTAGAGTTTCGAAGGATACGTTGCCGGAATTTCCTCAAATTTGCCTGAAAAATTTTATGCGACAAACTTTCTCCTAAAAATTTTCTGTAGCTGTTGATACATCATATTTTCCTCCACCATGTTCCCATAGACGTGAAAATTGAACGTTTGGTACTTGAAATTTGTTTCTTAAAAATCCAACTGAGAAAAGTACGCTAAGCAGTGCAAGAACATTGTCAGAAGTCAGCTAGCTCAGCACTCTGAGCATTTGCCTCACAGCATAGGTCGCCATGGATCCGGAGTGCCAGAGTCGACTCTGGCAGGAGTCTTCTGCGTCTGCGTTCTTTTCGGATTTTTTTGGATTCTGCGTTTTTTTCGGATTTTTTCGGATTCTGCGTTTTTTTCGGAACCGGGGCCGGAGTCAACAAATTGTGAAAAACCGGATCTGGAGTCACTTTTTATTTTCGGCAATAGCAGGAGTCTGCGTGTTCTTTGTAAATGTCATTTCTGAAGTACAAACACTGCTGAATTTCGGTTGTATCGATGGTTACCGGAGTTTGAACAGAAGTTGGATTCCCACATTTGAAAAAATTTCGGTCCCGGATTAAAAAATTTTGTAACCGTAGCGGAGTTGGAGCCTGAAAATGTGACTCCAGCGACCTCAGCCTTCCAGTTCTGAGGTTTGGAGCTCCATTAACAATCCAGCTGTTGCTGTCAGCAAAGAACCTCACACCTAGCTGATGTAGGCCTTTTCAGTAGCTACATCCTTCTCTAAAGACAGGGTATTTGGCTTTTTTGAAGCCAGATTTTGAAATTCTGGCTTTTTTGGAAATCAGGATTTTTTCTGACTTTTTTTCAGTCGGAAAGGCTTGGCTCTGGCAAAACATTGTCTTTAGCTGCATATTCATTGCAAATCTCTTCTGACGAGGTCTATGACCATGCAGGGTGCACAGAATATTGCAAACATTTTGCTGTTGCCCAAAAATGATCGATGTTATTGATAAGAAACAAATGTACGATAGTGCAATTACAGGAAAAGAAAATGCTTCTAAAGATTGGAATTGTATTATATCGATGTTTCTGACTAGTTTTAATGTCTATTTTGTGTTTGGTTATTCATGTTTTACGTGTAGGGCTATATGCCTCAAAACTGCTATCTGTTTTTTTGAGGGACAAGGTCTGGCTTTATTTGATGAAGACAGGTTGGCAAACCTGTCTAAAGACGTCAATATATATGATATATGTGGCATGTATCATAATATTTAAATTATGAGTGTGCCATGAGTCTCACAACATTGTCTGTTCAACTGCACATATATACAACATGCAACAACTTTATAGCAAAATGTGTTTATCCAACCACTATAGTTAAAATTAAAGACAAAAGCTTTTCGGTACTTGCCTGCCATGGACTTTACTAATATGAAGTAGGTGCCCTACAGTATGGTCAGAAAACTGTGGGCCGCGGCCCAATTGTGGGCCTTTTAGCACTTTTTGTTGGTCCGCATAACACTTTCTGTTGTAAGCCGCGTGGTACGAAAGAGCTACAATCCTGTGCCGGTCGCGTGGGCTAAAACATAGGTCACTGTAACAACCAGACCAGTGACTAATTTTTCGCCCCCCTGGAAAAATGTGTTGGACATAGTTTAAACTGTTGGACGTGGTTTAAAAAATTTGGGCCTCTCTCAGAAAATTCCTGACCCGCTGGGATCCCAAGCTGGTTACGGGCCTAGTAACAACTATGGAATAAGTATTGTTGCGGGAAGATTGCCGTTTTACGCGTGGCTTTCAAGTCTCCTAGAGTGAAAGCGCTCTGTACTATCCCCATTCTCCTCCCAATATGGGTAACGGGCGCACTATGGGGCCTCTATTTGTGGATGACTGATGGGGAGACTGGCGCGAATTTTTCTAACGGCTCCTGTCTATACCCCAACGGGATCCCTGATCACGCGCGCAACGACCGATGCGCGATGCTTTTTATTGTTTTTGCGTATTTCATGATATAGTATTTTGATGGTGGTAGAAAAGCGCTAATTGGGGCAAACCGGTCGCGCCATTTACACAGCAACGTTTGCGATATCGGGGGGCGTGTTTTTAAGGTGTTTTGAGAGCCCGAAACAGTCTCTCAAATTTTTCCAACGGTCTCTCAAAATACAGTAGAAACGCGCTTTTCTAACAACCATCAAAATACACTATAACCTTTCTTTGCGACCATTTCGTCATTCAGATAAAATAGTTTCGACTCTCAAAATAACTTTGCAGTCAGCAAGGTCAAAACTTTTAAAGAGCCCTGTCAGGAGGTTCCTCGAGGAGTTGCTGCGGGCACATTTGTGTAGGAGAGGCCTTGCATTGAGTCTACTGCAGGCACAGTTATACGATAATCACTACACGTGAAAAGGGGAGGATTATTGCCCTATCACAGTGGTTCTTAACCTGTGGTAAATTTACACCTAGGGGTAAATTTCGTCTTCCAAAAGGGTAGATTTACTGCACCACAAATTGCAGTAAATGTATATTTTTATCAATCATTCTATAAACTGTAAGAGTTGATTCATTTCGTTTTTCTGATAAATGAGCACGATCGAGTGTATTGGGTGCAAATCTGGTTATCTTGTTTGATAAAAGGGTAAGAAATTCAAAAAAGGTTAAGAACCACTGCCTATCACTTTTCTTTATGGGACATGGTGGATGATGTTTTTGTGCTTTTCTCCCACAAACTTCTTGCCATTGCGGTCAAACAAAATCCTGATTGAAATTTGCTGGAGCCAAGTGTCGATAGCCTGACAAGCCTATTAGTACACCCAGGGGCGCGAGAGCAGCGGTAGGGCAGGGTAATAGTAAAAGATATGAAGGCAATGGAAACTTATAAAAAACAAAACATCATTACCAGTTACGCTTGTTTCTATTCAGCAACAATGTTGACCTCAAAAATAATAACAAAAATTATAGAAAACCATTCCTAATTTTGTAGGTGCGCGAATAGCTGCAACAAATTTGTATCAAGTCCATCTAGACAAACCATGAAATTACCTGTGATACATGTTATGAAAAGGCACCTCCGCCCCCGTTGCCTCCCTTTTGAAAGGGCAGGGGTGCAATGCCCCCGTCTCTGGCGTCGCTGAGTACACCAGCGTTCATTTCACATTAGATATATACAAAATGTTTCGCTACTAAAAAGGGTAACATGTTACATGCACGTAAAATTGATTATTTCATCGAAAATGCAAAAATTCCACAAGATACCAGGTTTTCATGTTACTGTTCAATTAAATACAATCTGCGGAAAAAAAACTGTGCTGACTGAACCATTCAAATTTCATGGATTGTTGTAAAATATTTTTGATGAATGACAAAAAAATGGACGTAATACCAGTGGCACAAATCAAGCATGTAATACCAGTGGCACAAAGTTTTTTAGGCCAGCTCCAAAAATGACGGTAAACTTTACGAAAATCAGCTTATATCACTTTTAACCAGAGTGTAAACAACTCAATTTATTTGATATCACGTTTGGGGATCTATACTGAATTTAATTGCAAAGCATACAGAATTTGCCGCAATCAATACGCACGTTTCCTTTGTTACTAGTCATTCGGCAATGTAGGACTTCAAAAGATAAATACAGTAATTGAAAGCCTGTTACCTATTTCAAAGACCACAACAGTTAAACAAAGTTTCACACGTATCTTCAAGCAGTTTGACCTCTGTTATAGGCTTTCTTTTTCTCATGTATAGGTCGTACTTTACTGAAACAAAAACCTACTGTTTCCATTGCAGTTGTTCTGCAGTCATTCAGCCTAGATAGTTATAAAAGCCATTAGCCTAAGTGGTTCTGGTTCTAAAATATTATTCATGCTTTAGCTATCGCAACATGTAATGTTCACAGGCATTGTACGTTCTCTCTTAAACAAGTCTAAGGCTTCACGGAGTCTGTCCAATTAGAACTTCCCATTCGCAGCAGCTGCTTTTGAGAGCTCACAAAATACGTCCATTCAGTAAGGCGTCCATCCCATTTCAATCTGAAGTTAAGGTTGATGAGTAAAATCAAGTTTATGATTTATTGATTAATTCACTATCTCTGAAAACATAGTTTGCCACTGGAAAAGTATTTTCGCCTTTTTGCCCCATGCAAGCTTTAAAACTTCTTTCGCGTTCATATCGTGGTAGAAATTCTCATTCTTTTATTACTTTCGTGCGGTTGTAGACATTCAAATTAATTATTAGTTTTTGTGCACGCAAGATAACGGTGATCAAAGTGCAGATGCGCAAGCGTGAAGTTGTTTAAAACTGCGTTAAATTTCGTAAGAAAAAGTCCAGTGATGCGCCTAGCAGCCTTGCTTCTTTGCTCCAATAATTATCGCTTTTGAACTCAAATCTTTCGTTTGGGCCCCTAGCAATGTCAAATAATAGGGTGCAGGCCGATAGAAGATGGATAGGTGGCAACAATCGGCGCCACGCTGTGAACTGCCGCAGACCGTAAAGAATTTGTGTATGTATGTAATTGGGAACAGGTCACGGCAACGAGAGCAGATTTTTGGTTGAACCTACTTTAAGTTATCTCTGCCACACGCAGTTCGTTATGATGGATCTGGTAACATGTAATAGCGGAAGAGCCCCGGTATTTGCCTAATAATAACGTGGACCTGTTTCGTGTGCAATTCAGTAGAACTTTCAGACTTTTCCCTAAAAATAAACACAAAGATAAGATTTTCAATCCGGAACAGCGCCGAAGACATCAGATTAATCAGACGCTGTTGTCAAAGTAGTTTATCACCTCCACTGTTACAGTAGGCTGTATTCCCTGCAACTGCCGCCCCCATATCTGTCGTGACTTTCTTCAGTTGCGCTGCAAAACACTTTTCCTTACTCTGAAAATTACAAGCACTATTCGGGTAATTTAAAAAAATTGTGCAGCACAAGCCGCCATCGTTCCCAGACCTCCACCTCGTAAGCTTATGTGCGCAATTGCATGGTTTTTCAGTGTCCTTATTCATGCTGAGAAACTCTACTTGGCTGAAACGTCGGCAAATAAACAAAGTAGAAGTAATCACAGAAAAAAGATTTCAGTAATTTGATATTAAACCTTGTGGCAACTTTTGTGAAACAGCATGAATAGCAGCAAACTCCCTCGTTCTGTACTGGCACAGCTGTGACAAACTGACAAAGCCTCTAAAATTAGGATTGCTATCTGTTACAAGATCTGTGCCAGCATGCAGATTATAACATTGTCCTACTTCACCGCCACATCGTTTGTTTGAAAACAGGTCAACCGTAAAGCCCTCCAGGCTCGTTATAGTCTGATAATACCAGGGCTGCAAGCTGACTGGCAATGGCACAGAGACGACTTCATTTTCCATTGAACTGAGGACAACACACTTTATTGGGACAATCACATCGGACAAGCAAATGTCGTAGCAATCTCTTCGCTTACCAGCGCCAAGAATAGCTGAATGTTGGTTTTCGTTCATTCAGTTTGTTTTAGGATAAATGCTGCCACAAAATTTGGATCTCCTATGGAACTTGTTTTGCATTCGTTTTATGAGAAAGCTGTTTCGTAAAACGCAACGTGTCCTCACAACCGATATAAATACTTGGCTTAACGTGTTTAAAGTTACTGTCATTTTGTCAAATGCGTATCTAACTTTTAACTTTTCTGCTTTTTGGCAAATAGAAGTACGGATGTTCCATCTCAAAATTCAACAAAAATGTTCACTGAGAGCATTGACGTGACTAAACGACGCAAAGTATTTTACAGCTTTTTTCATTTACTTCTGACTTTCACGTCACTGAAGTACGAGTGGATCTAAATGCGTTTTTTTCATCAAATGAAATTTCTGTAACAGAAGTTTATTCATTGCACAATTGAAACAGGGTACGTACTGGCAAAAAACAGGCTGGCAATACTTATTAATTTTCTGCTGCACAAACAGCTATGCGAATCCCTCAAGGTAGTTTTTACACTTGTTTTAAATTCTTTAATGCGTATAGCAGGGGTAGCCAAGCAGTCAGAGACCAAGAGCCACATTTCTTACTGTGTGACAGCAAAGAGCAACTATATCATGCACATGGGCACACATGAACATCACCCCATCTCTTCCTCACCCACACACATACTTTTGATCAGCTAGACTTATTGTAAATATCACACACCAACACGACAATGACAAAATTTTACAAGCCATTTATTGCTATGCATGTTATTTTGTGGGACTTCTAGCAATTGCGTAACAGCAGCGTGAAACCGGCCAAAGAGCCGCATGCGACTCGCGAGCCGCGGGTTGGCCACCCTGCCTTGTAGCGTTCCTCGCGCAAAGATCATGATGAGGCCAACAGAGCCGTTGGCTATAGTGATCAAAAAATTTTTTGATGTTGCTGCCAACTAAAATTTGACTTTAAATTGAAAAACTGTGAGCAAAGCTATGAGACAGGTTGCATGGGCTGCGCCTTAATACATTCATAAACCACTACCCTTGCAAATAAACGGTTTCGTTTCCACGGTAACGTGAAGCTGCATTAACTTCTTTAAATACTTTTTTACGAAAATCACAATCCTTGAACCTATTCTGGAAAAGACATGAAGAAAAGCAGCAAATAGATTAATTGCAGATAATCGTTTTGTACGACTTATGATCATTTTCTTTGCCTAGGGACCATTTGTACTTGACTCAGAAAATCGCGTTTGTTCCCAAACGGCAAAAATTGCCTCTGTGCCTTCTTCACAGTGCACCGTTGCTCTTCATTTTTTCAGTAGCAAGAAATCTTGAATTCGCCAATTGTAACCGTAATCAAAAACATCTTTAAAATATCACCACTAACAGCAATCAGGCTAAAATATTGGCATGTCTTTGACCCAAATGTTTTATTTGTGGAAGCGTACAGTTAACAGCCATGAGAATCGCCTGGCCGATGCTTCTTGATACCACAGAGAGTAGAACGTTTGCAGGAAGAATCACAGAACGATGTGTCTTCACTTTTGCTGATGTAGCGGTGGTACTTTTGAAACACTTCATCGTCCTCTTCAAACCTATTGTCAGAATAGCGATTGTTCAAAAAACTGCCATTACCCAGCATTACAAGAGCCTGAATGGAAAGCTCCCCTTGGTGTTTGGCATGATGATCTGTTGCTTCTTTTGTTCATAAAATATTCAAACATGTAGATCAGCTATATGCCATGAATCTGCGTTCGGACCGTTGCGATTCCTTCAAAAATTTTTTCGAAGTTTTTGTTTTACCAATACTAAAACTGATGGATTACATCAGTTTTTGCTTTTGGTACTAGTGCGTAAGTTTAAGATTTTCAGAAAATTCCGAACTATTACAAGGTAACTTTGAACGGTGATCAAAAAGTTTAGAGCACGAAACGTTGCAATACAGATATCGTTGGTCCGTGCAATGTAAACCCAAATTAACTCCACAGAAATTGTCACTAAATATAACTCACTACTTTTTGTTTGCTATTTTACCTGTCGCTGGTGCCTGCATTTTAGTCTAGGCCTCCTAGATAGACATTTTCTAGGAGGCCTTGTTTTAGTCCACACATCTGAGCAATCTTATATTATACGGGAAAAGCGTTGTCGACAGCAGTGGCGTAGCCAGTCCAGAAATTGGGGGGAGGTGCAAAAAAATTTGGGGGGCCAAACTGTTTAATTTTAGGCGAATAACACTATTTTGTTTGAAAAAACGCCTCTCAAAGCACAAAATGACTATATTTTCTAAAAATTGGGGGGGGGCATGGCCCCTTTGCTCCCCCCTGGCTACGCCTATGGTCGACAGTGGAGGAGGTCAGCGGTGCCAGGTCCAGCATTTGCAATTGGTGTCACCAATGTACGTCAAGATGTGAGTTAAAAATTGCGGCTTTGGCTTAACTATTGTAGTTAGTGTATTAGTTATATTTTTGGAGTTTTCTCAACTGTTTATTTGATAAAAAACTGTTGATGAAAAGCATTCCTAACTTTTCATTTTTTGGTCATTCATTAAAGTTTGAATGGCGCTAGAGCAAGCACCGGGGAAATTTTTTAGAAAATTTGTTTGCGAGTTTGCGAGTTAGTGCTTTGCAAATTAGTTGTTTTGTCGATTTTTTGTTTCACTGTCGTGGTTTGGATTGCATTTATGTCCGGGCCCCTCGAACAACCAAAACCTGGCGAGGCGCCTGCTGCAGTGTCACACCAATTTTGGAGAAATTCAATACATTTATTCCGGTGAATTCCAATAGCTGTGACTACCTGACTTTTGTCTTATAAGAGCGTAAAAGGTTGTGAATGAATTACAGCTTGAGATGACAAAAGTTATTGATTGCAATAAACTCTGCCATTTTTGTTGTTTTTTGAACTCCTTTAAAAACACACCAATATTTTAATATTTGTCACCAAAAACTCTGAGATGTCAAAGTCTTACCGCTGCATCAGTTTCTGCATTTCTGCTGGAGAAAGATTTTTCATGCCGTAGTCTTTTTCTGTTGAATACTCCATCACCCACTTCGGTTCGTTAAGTATATTGGCCTCTATAAGGTACATTGAAGTGACATTAATGTTGAAACAGAAAATCTGCTTCAGTCCAGCAAGTCAATGCACAGCATAAAAGCAACTCCTAATAGCAATGTCAATAAAATAATTATGTGCCAATGTTTTGCAAAAAAAACGTAAGCAATTTTTCATCAACAAAATTTCCAAAGGTCATTAGTAAAATATCTTGCAAACTGATGTCGAGATGTTGAGGAATTTGCCTGCCATCCTCCACTTTTATAACTTTACCGTATTTCTGCTGCAGCTATCCACATTTCAGTGACAATTCTCCACAAGGACGAAAGCAACTAAACCTACCTGCGAAGTGTTTTACGAGGAAATCGATTATGCATCTTCAGACCTTATTCAAATTCTACTTGAAGAAGTTCAGCAATTGTTAGACCTTTCATTTGGCAGTTGCGTATGAGTAACGGGTCAGTTTTTGTCAGAGTAGGCCACTGCAAGCCCTTTAAATCTCAAATCACCTTTGTTAATGCGATTAATCGTTGTATCTCAACTTGTTTTATCTCAATTCATCTTCACAACTCAGTGGATCGTTAAAAGTCCCTCTAAGGTGCGCAACTGCGCAGTTGCACCACCAGACCATTTGCGCAGTGAAAGCTCATTCCCGAGCACTTGCAACATTCCAAGGAGTAAAAAATAATTTATGAAATAACTACTTATCAAGGTTCAGAAATAAACTTGGAAAAAAGCATGGACAAGCACGAAAACAAGGGGAAACTATTTGAATAGTTTGTAATTTATTTAGAACTCTGCTAATTCAACCTTGAAACACCCATGCTCATTACAACAAATGCTTGCTCATGCAGTGTAAAATTTTCTGGTAGGAAACACTAGTTGAAAGTCATCGCATGTTGTCTGATTCGTTTTCACCTCAACTATTCTTTTATGATTCACTGTAAATAAATTCGCAACTGTGAGCATTTAAAGCTTGCCCGCAAGCCGCTGCCACGAATCGGCCAGTGGAAGTTGATCCTACTGTAGCGTTACAGGCGATTGCAAGCAACGTAGCATCCCCGTCATCTGCAATGAAGAGCATGAATTGCTCATCAAGCTGCAGTTGTCAGTTTTCACTTAGTAAGTTCTTTTTCTGAAGCATTTCTAGCTTTTTCATGTTTCAACTGCCTGATAGATTACTTTTAGCCTGTTTCAGCAATCCTGTTGTCGGTAATTGAGTAACTGGTATCTTATGAAAATTTGGCTGATAGGACCAATGGTGCGAGCACCACAAGTTGGAAACCTGACGCATATATACGCATCAGGAATGTCATCCTTCGTGAACGATCCTTGCAATTTGTCTGAGTGTAATGTTTTCATCTTTTTGCGAAATAAAAATATTAAAAAAAGAAAACGCATGGTCCTGCACAGTGTTCCGAAAGCAAAAGAAGCTGCGCAGGAAGAGAAAGGTGAAAATTGGCAACAACGTAGTTTGGCGTTGAGGAAACTGACATTTCGAGCAAATTTCTACCTGTGACGTTCAGAAAGTAAGACTTGGCGTTCAACAGCTGGTGTGTTGAGCCTTTGTAATTTCCATCCATAGTATAAATTCTGTAGCCAGCGTTCAGATAGGAATACGTTGTGTATCCAGGGCCAATGAATCCAACGACTGCAACCCGATCTGTTTCGTCAACGTCGTAGTAAAGATTCAGCTCGTCCTGAGAAAAAATTCATGTTATTCATTTTCGCACTCCCTCTAGGGAGTTTAGCGGAAGCAGCAGCCCTAGGCGACGTAGTATTATGACTACAATAAACTTTAATGCTAAAATTATTATTAAATACTTACATAAATCACGAGTTTGACTTACTAAATATCTGCACAATTTGGTGTCTTTACATTTATCAATCTCATCTTCCATGTGTGACAGAATTTTGGCATAATGTAGTCCGGTCAGCCCCGTCGCCACGGGGGGCTTTGGTGGGCTTAGCTCCCCAAACAAAGCTGCAAGCCCCCCAAAATTGAAACGTGAAACACTATAAATAAATGGAATTTTGGTTAATTTTATAATGACAAGCCCCCCTATTCAAAACTTTCTGGCGACGGTTCTGAGTCCGGTGCTTCCCAACCTTTTGCAGCTTGCAACGCACTTTTACTGACATTTTTTATGGGGCACACTATGACATATTGCGGAAAAACAATAACGAAAGAATTGGGATGTACAAAAGAAACAAAATATTAACAACACACAATTTTCTTCTGTTAGTGGGAAACTTGAACTTGCTTATTAGATTTAATCAACAGAAAATCGGTTAATTTTCAATGAACGTTTTAGGTAAATAGCAAAACATTTTAACATTCTAAAATGCTTCACAGCCCTCTTGGAAGAATTTCGTGGACCAATTGTTGGGAGCCACTGATGTACTCCACAAACCTATTCCAAAATGAGAACTAACGGCATCAGCACACATTGCAGGTTTCAATAAAAAAGATTTCCTTCATGAACCAAAGTAATTTGAACTCTAGTCAGTTTATTTCCAATTCGAACGAGACAGGTTCATTAAAGCACTGAAATTGTTAACATTTCCCTCGTTTATAAAAACACAATTTTTTGAAATAATAACTTTACCGTGTGCGCGTGCCCAAAAAATTGAGCCACGATTGTTTTTTGAAATCTGTTGATAATATTGTAATAGTTCCAACTCCATGGTTCCATGCATCCGCTGGTTGGCCGATGAGTAATAATAAAAACTTTTTCTTTCTCGTGTTCAGCCTAAAATTAAATACCTTGGTCACTATTGCCACACGTGTTTTTCGAAAAATTACAGAATAAGCTGTAGTTTATGGTCAATAAATGAAACGCGCTGTCGAATCACATTGTTTTTTCCAAAAGATTTTTTACAAAGACATACACAACATCAATTAGTATTAACTGCATTTGTGAATAATGATGTCAACGGTGTCATGTGGGGCCAGGTGGGCAACCAGCTGATATGAGGGGAAAAATGGTTGCAACTTGTTGTTTTAGCTAAGAAATATTTTTTTGAGAGTTTTCAAAATATTTTGGAACTTCGGCCGGTTGACCCCTTGGTTGCGGGCCTGTTTGGGGCATCGGAGGAAAATATCACCGAGTACAGTGTTCCAGGTGACCCAAAAAGCTTTCTAGGTTGGAGTTAAATTCAGGCCGAAGGAACGTTCTTCATAGCCATAGGGAATAAAAATATGCGAATGGCTAAGAGCCACCGATGTAACTTTTTTGCCTCGATTAGGTGCTGGGAATGCAACTGAAAGCAAGTGACCAAGAAACAGCGCCAAAATTCACCTTAAGTCTCTACTGCCACAGACACTCATGGCACCACTGTTGGGTCATTAACCAATGGTGTTTTTATACGCGCACTGTGCCACATAAAACCTTTACAGCTGGATGTTTCGTGAGTGATTTTAAAAACAATAAATCTTTCAAGTTAAAGAAAAAGGGTCATCTGCAACAATAGTCATACCAAATTCTCAATATGCATTACAACACTGCAAATCGCATGGAACACAAGTAAAGAAGCCAAAATTAAAGCAAGACTTTTCTTGGTACGACAGATGGTTCAAGTGTAATCTTGTTGACTGTCGAACACAGCATAACGGTAGTTTTTTTAAACAATCAGCGAAAAGTTCACCATAAAAATAACAAAAATGCTTTTTGTCTCCAAATATTACGTAGCTTAATAATTTGTGTCAAAGCTACATTATGACGATGGGCAAACGTTTTCGACAAAACTGTGACCAGAGCTGCAACGAGCACCGACACCGAGTGCAACTGCATTTGACAACGGCCTCATGGCTGGTATAGGTTGACAAGGAATGGATTAAAAGTTAGATATTCATCACTACAAACCATTTCGTAAGCACATCATTGAGCACTGGGTCACAACCTCTACTGTAGATGTAATTTGCTGGTAAGCGCTCCAACGCTGTTCCGTTCTTAAGTATGACATGGGTAACACTTTAACACAAATGTTATACTGGAGAAAAATGCGTATTTTAAAAAATTGGCAAAAAGAGTCAGCATATAGACCAAACGACAGCGATCGCTTTTCAAGTGGCCTGTGTTCTCCAAGTGGTTTAGACATGAAAAAAAACTGCAACAAAAAGTTTTAGGGGGTGTTTCATAAAATTTGACATCATTTGACATGTAAATATTACAGAAACTACATAGTCGAATCAAATGAAATTCAACAGGTTTAATGTTGACCAAAACAAGTTTTATTCCTGTAAATTTGAATAAGAAATTTAAAGGCACGTCAATTCCATAAAAGATTTTACAAATGTTCAACATGCGCGCCGCCTGTTACCCGGCAAACGTCAAGTCGGTAGTCTAGCTCCTCCCAAACGCGATGCAGCATGTCTTGGGTAACTGTCTCCAGTGCGATAGTGATTCGTTGTTTGAGCTCGTTTACATTTGCAGGAAGAGGGAGGCATAAACCATCTCACAAACGCACGCTGTACAGTCTTGTTTGAGTTTGTTCGAGCAGACTCCAACACACAAAACGCCTTTTCTCTGCTAGTGGATACCATTTAACACACAGGTTTGACCGCAGTACGAATAATTTATCAATTAAAAATTTCTACACCTGAAAAGATAAACATATCAAATATTAATTACAAAATTTTGGCCTGTTTCTACACATGCTCTGTAAATTTAAAGTTATTTAAACAGGAACTGCCCAAGTTATTAGATTGCAAAATGATGTCAAATTTTTTGAAACACCCTGTATTGCATTTGCTTAACTTCAGGTCTGGTAAATGGACATTCGACGCCAGACAGCTCCTGCAGTTGACCTGAATTCTCTGGATCTTTCTTTCGTGTTTGTCAGAATACTGTATTCATTCGCTGGTATAGTGTTTTGTATACCATAAACATTGGTATTATTATGACTTGACACGGTTGTGATTTCTGCGTTTTTGGCCGGCACTAGGCAGTTCTACCGTAGTTAGCGATGTTTCGTAAGTCAGTATCAAAACATTTTGCTCTATTTTCCTATGCTGCTTTTTTCCTTTCTTGTTTTTGATTTTCATCGAATTGATTTGTCAATAAAAGGCATCAAATTGATGTAACTCTTAAACAATTAAACCTGACTTTTTTGATTGCGGAATGGCAGTGAAACCAAAATTAAATCTCTGCGCTTTTGAGGCATGTATTGCATTTTGCGATTCCTGGTTATCGCGCACAGAGACAATCAATGAAAAGGTTAGGTTCGTCTTCTTTGTACACCAACTTTTTTTGATAAGGATTTAGAAACATTGTAAGCAAAGATTCTTTAGCGACTAAATCGATGTTAACGTCGTACAAGTGAACTACAGCTTTTTAAACACCAAACGCATTATTTTTGGTGTGTAATAGCAGTTGCATTCCAAAATATTTGCTTTACATGTGCGTCCTTAATTTTGTATGGTATGAGAAACCCGTCTCATAAAAAAAATTAGCAAAATGCATAAAGCACATTACCTTCTGCATGACTTTGACGAACCACTCCAATTGTCCTTCAGGATCGACTGAATTATCACCGACCAACAGCCACCACGAGTCGTCGCTGCAGTAGTTTGTGTTTAACGACACTACTCTCAGCCCTGGCCTTATTAGAGTAGTGTAAAATCCACCTTAAGAGATGAAAAGAAATATAGCAACCAAAACTCAAAAAGAACTTGCACTGCCTCTAGTTGTTGGTTGTAGCCATATCAGTTTTCAGTGATTCTATCTGTGTTCACAATTTGCTGCAAAAAGTCTCTTAAGTAAAGATAATTTGAATCTCAGGGTTAATTCAACTTTTGCTTCACGCCTCTACAACTTTAAAGTATCTACCATTTAATTTATCACCACAAAATCGTTAACAAACGTTCTCTACTAGAAGTGGAGGCCACGAAGAGATCGGATGTTGCGAATAGCAGCTTGTCATTTTTATGTCTTGAGGAGGCTACAGCAATTTGTAGAAATTATGATTAATGATGATGTCGAGCAATAAAAAATCGTTTGCGTACTCGCGATGGCGTCAAATGTGATCTTGTGCGAATTAATTTAATGAGACGATTGTGTGTTTGAGCTGCACGCTTTTAAACACTGGTTCATATGAGTTGTTGTGAGCATCTTCAACAACTATTTTTTTCAAAATGCAGTGCATGCGTGTTATTCTACTAAAAAATTGCATGGAAACATACTATACAACGTCATAAATCGTCACTATAGCAAATTTTAACTTTGCTTGTTCATTTCATTAAAGCAGTTCACTTAGATAGGTTATCGTCAAAGTTTTACAGTAATTACGTAAACAATAAAATTATGAAAAGAAATTCTGATAACCTAAAAATTACTAGTTTTATCAAAAATGAATACATAAAATATTGCATTTAAAACTACAGCAATTTATCAAAATTTCTGTTTTAGATTTGAAAGAAACAGTAATTTAGAAACTGTTTTGTTTTGTTACTCAAAATAGTTTCATAGAAAAAATTTGAAACATCCTTACATTAAACACATTGGTGAAAATAAATATAGGTTGCCGGCTTTACCAAAATCTTTCAAGCTTTTGTGTGTTTTTTAATCAACAGTTAATAGCTTGTTTAAAAACAGACCTTGCCACACTGTATGCAAATCTTCGGTGGGAATCCAGTGAGACCAGCTGTCGTACAACGTTCTGTAAAGCCATTGTATGTCGGCACCGGCTTCGTTGTAAATGGAACGAGGTGGGTAAGAGTTGACAGGAGAGCTTTCATGATTTCCAACGGCAGCGTAGACTGGTGTTCCTAAATATTGGGAGAACAAATCAGTCAGAAATGTTCTTGAAAATATTTGAAGTATGCTGGAGCCAAATAAGTATTCTTTTTGTTGGGCATTTGAAGAAAAAGTCAAGAAACAACCAGCGAAAGTTCATTATTTCATAAACAAATTACTTACACAAGTATTCCAGGGAACTTTACTTTACAGCCTGTAAATTACTGTTTTATTGGCAGACTACACGTAACACAAACCGTTGTAAACTTCAAAGCGTTGGCAGTGGGTTGAATAGTTACCCGGAAAATACGTTGTGAACAGGTTTGTCCATGTCTGAATCACATCTATTTGGTCTATTGGTGACTGATTCCATACATTATGAGCTGGGATGTCTCCTATACAAAGATATACAGGATGATAGTGTCTTGGAAGAAAACCACGCAATAAATTAAAACGAACATTACCTGTAAACAGTATAAAGTCGAACTGGTACTGGCTGAGGTTTTTCATCATCCCCACTGTAGTTTCCATAGACATGTCACAATTTCTGTAATCTCCCCATTTTCCAGCGCCATCAGCAACTACAAATAGTTAAGAAAAATCGTATTAACTGAGGAACTGCATCAAAACCAGTTGAAAGTTGGCAAATCACACATTATTACTGTATGTGCTACAAAATATGTTTCATGTAAGAAAAATGTACAGATTAAGGATGCTTAAAACCATATGAAATTAAACAAAACAATTATTCTGACAGGCCAAGCTGAGTACAACCATGAAATGATAATCATGATAAACGTTGCTTCTAACTCATATTTTTACCAGTTTGGGCATACAAACTACATTTTTAGGTTGGTCATGATCAAGACCAATCTCGATATTGCATCCTTTTTGCGAAATTGTCAAGTGCAGCCTGAGTACATCCCAGATCAACAGTATCCCCGCAATTGAACCGGGCCAGTGCTGGCCGGACATATTGTGGGACTGACTAACGTCGGCTTTGATGCGACAATGCACCGACTGCCAATAGTTGAATGACGTGACCTGCCTGACAGTTGGCTCGGTACTGGCAGCAGGTGGAGTCCCGGCATTCGGATATAATCGGTGGGTTAGGATAGGTGCCAAACAAAAATAATGTGTTTTTGTTTGTTTCTGGTGAAATCTGTCTACATCGAGCGACTTTGAACAGGGCGGACCTAAAGAGTGAATTATGGAACTTCCTGCTCTCTGTTATGCATTTCAAATAAAAACTGCCAAATCTGAAGCAGAAATTTGAGAAAAAATTTTAGCAACATTGTTTATGTTTTAATTGATCCTAGTACTGACTGCAGTATTTTTTAGAAAACATGCCAAAACGATACATAAGTGCTTAGTTGTATATAATGGGGTAAACCACGCGCTTTTCGAATCGGCATTTCCTAGCTTGTGATTGTTTCTGGCATAGAGTACTGATATTTAACTGTCACATATGGTCTACAATGAAGAAGAGACCTTCACTCTGTTACCAGGTTATTTTTCAGCTTCATACTTGTAGGAATAAATGTTTGGTGCTTGTAAGCCATTTGGATTATGAATTGGCATCTCAGCACTTGTGAATATTCACTGTGCTCGTTAACTTGCTTGTATCGAGAGTATTTTTTATGTGTGCTCTGGATGGACTGAATCGTAATTGGCCATGCTTCTGTGCGCGTAATGAGAGCTGGTCCTCCCACTGCGAGACTTGACCCTGAAACCCTAACATCTGGTTTTTGTCACACTACCGTCGGGTGTGCATGACCCGGTTTTCAAAGATAAAAAAATATACTTTCCTTCAACTGCAGTTTATCACAAAAGCTACACTGAAAATATAAGTCTCACCGAGCAGTTTCAGCACTAACAAAGTTACTTTACTCTAATATCATACGATTTTTGATGAAAAGTAAGTAGACCGAATATAGCGAAGGTATCATACATGCTTGAATTGAATTACTCATAAAAACAAAAATTATGGGCGTGAACAACTTCTCTTTTTGAATACAGCTAACATGATCGTATGCTGAGTGAGTTTCAGCTTTTTACATCCATCTGGCGCAAAGCCCCCTCTAATCATAACGTCGGGTCTGTGTGAAAACGTCACCTCACACTAACGTCGGGTCAGCGTGACCCGAACTCGTGACGAACTCGCTCCTTTCCAAAATCGAAAAGAGCGGGGATGACCGCAAGCTCACCTATTTACAACTCACACAAAAAATGAAGCTACTGAAGAGTTGAAAGCGCGCCGACGCGGCGTTACGTAGTTTCACGTGGATGACCTCATATGAATCGGGTCATCCAGACCCGTGTAAGTGTTCCAGGGAACGAAAAAGTGCGCGGACAGCAGGCGCATACGCAGTGTTGTTTTGAGCTGGAATCGCTGTAAGATATGGTTATCTTGTGAGTTGCACTTTATGCAGCGCTGGGTTGCTGTAAATATAATTTAGTATATACTGTGTAATAGCCTAAAGGTTATTGCGACATGTCTTATGTTTAGCGTATACTGCTTTCAACGTGATGTTTTTTGCAATAGTTACTTTTTTATTTACGTTGAAATTTTGTTTTTGATAAAATCATGCAGGATGGGTAAACAGCATTACAAAAACGGTAGAGCTTTTTACAAATCGTATGAGTGTTTGAGTTGTCAGCAGAGGTGGAGACGAAAGTTGCGCGAACGACAGCAAGACCTTAATACACCTAATGAAGAGCCAAGTTGTTCAACCTCAACTGTTAATATTCGGACTAATGATTTAATTAGATAAGACATTCCTTGTGTTGCAAGTGATGAATGTGCTGAAATCCACCGTGATAGCCACAGTGATGAATGTGCTGAAATACACCATGATAGCCACAGTGATGAATCAGAAACTTTGAACGAGTATTCTGTTGAAGAAGTCACAGAAAATCCAAATGTAGCAGAAAATCAAAATTGCTCACCTAAAGCTAAAACTGTTTGTCAAATATTAGTAGATTGGGCTCGAACACAACCCAATGTTCCTAAGCAAGCAATATCTAGGCTTTGCAAAAATCGTCCTTCCAGAATCCCCATGTTCTTATTCCGGTTTAATTGGACAGCCACAATTGAACTAAACTATGCACGTATGTGCAACATTGAATATTGCCATTTTCCCAATTGGATGGAATGTTTGAAGAGTTTGCTTATGTTTCATTTTAATTCTTGCACATGAGCAGTTAATTATTATCTACTGATCAATTGTGATGGACCACCACTTTTCAGGCATTCTCCTGATTACAAACTATATCCAATACTTGTTTCATTGTTTGGTGTCAGCATGCGCCCACTTTGTGCTGTGGTCTATTGCACTGAACAGTCTAACTAAGCAAAGAGAAATGCCACATCCTGCTATTTTTTTAAACAATTTTTGGACGATATCCAAAGTTTATTGGATAGGCCTCTTGAGGATGGCAATGTAACCTTTGTTCTTCAGAATAAAGGAATTGATGTGTGTGATGCTCCAGCACGAGCTTCTTTAAAATGTATAATATCGTACATGGGCCACGGTGCCTGTGAGCGTTGCACAGACGTTGGCATGTGTGACCACACCGCAAGACATGTTTGTTTAACAGAAGTTGATTGTCGACTAAGAACTGACCAGTCTTTTCTGGAAAAACAAGATCATCAACATCACAAAGGAACCTCACCTTTAGCAGAGTTTGGAGTGCAAATGTTTTCGTGTTTTGTGTTGGACTATTGTCATTTGGCGTGCCTAGGAGTAATGAGACGACTGACGATGTTTTGGAAAGGAAAAGGTTGGAAAAGGTATGTAATTTTAGCGTTTATTTATTGTATGTCGATTGTGTATGTGAAGTTTAGAAAAATCTCATATTAAGTTTATTATGATAAGGTTGCGAATGAGATAGTACTACTTAAAAGTTACGCTTTAATAGTGAAAGTAACCTTTGTTTTCGTTACTAGCAGGCGCAAGTTGTGAACTTTTAATGCTATTTTCCCAGCACCAAACCTTCGTTCTTGTGGGAATTACTGTATCTCATGTTCTTATCAAGTGGATGGTGCATTCGATAGAGTGGCGCAACGAGGTTAAGTGTCACCCAGGGCTGATTACAAAAATGCCGCCTTTTCCACCCTTAAAATTTGGTTTACAATATTTTAAAATGAAAGAAAATCGTGGTTCGTCATTAACCCTGCTCAGGTAACCTCTGCCCAATTTGGGCAAACGGTTCTCCTGCCTAAATTTAAAATTAGTTAACGTTCACGTAGAAAGCTGGTTCTTTCAGTAGCTGCATGTTTTTAGACGCTCTTTCGGGCAGTCCCATCACAATTTGCACAACTTTTGTAGTTTTCGATGGGGAACAAAAATTTGTCCAATTGATGCGTGGTTACCTGAGGTGTAACAAAATTCCTTCACAAAGATCCCTCCTAAGGTAACCTTGACCAATTTGGGCATAAGAAGTTGGTGCATGTAGGTTCATTAGTAAGCCACGCCAGCAACTTTTGACCGAAGCCAGCACGGAAGTAGATCACATGAGTGCAAGCACTAACGACACAAATGAATTTGGTGCGAATGTCACCTGCAACCTTTAATCGAATTCGAAAACGTGGGTTGCTTCTGAGCTAACAGGCTCAGCCTTCGCATTGATTGTAGCGCACGTTGTGTTGTTAAATGGTTTCAGTTGTTTTCATTTCTGCCTTGCATATGGGCGACAGTTGTCGCATTGGAGAAGTTGTACAGCCGGTGGGCCACGGACCCTCTGTTGGGCCGCATGCTTGAAAAGGTTGAGAACCCCTGAACTAACGGGAGGCGGTTCACTTCAAACTTATGTTCGTGCACGTATTTCCGCACCTCGGTGAAACGCGAACATTATGTACAAGTCTTTAGCAAGATGTTTTTTACAAAATAACCTAGCATCACTGATTGTGACCTCAATGTACAGATAAGTTGTAAAGTTAGTCATTTAAAGCTGAATCAATGCGAAAGAAGTTAGATTTATTCTCTGATTCACGAGTGTTTTTGCTCTTGTCCAATAGGTTTGTTAATTTTGCGGTGGTTGTAACTTTTGGTGCAGCTATGATTTAAAATTTCGATTTGAGGTTTGTCTGCAGACTGCGATTGCATTGACTAAAGCTTAGTTTCGGTTAATGTAACATGTGTCTTACAAAGACATTTATAGTTTTGTCAGACATGTGCAGGGGTACATGACCCAAGAAAGGGCAAACAAACATGTTTTACTTTTGATTTTCGCCGTGTACCTGTGTGCTTTACGAATTGCTCGTGAGGCCTGCGGCTTGTCAACGCCTGCATGTCATTTGCGCCTAGGGTGTTCTGCCGCGTGTGTTATGTTGCTACCGCACGGACCACGTTGTTTCTGCTGCCGTGCCGTCGGGGACATTATTTCTATGGTTGGTATGACATTATTTTTCTTTTTCTTTTTTCAGAAGTTCTTCAACATACAAGGTACAAAGGAAGTGCGCATACAGCAGTGGAGGAAGCTACGCAGCGCGTGCTTTCCGGCTCTTCCGACTGGGAGGGTGGGCGAGTGATGCGACGGCAAAAGGCAACAACAAGCAATGACCAAGATGGGGGTGAAAATTCATCTCTGTCAAT
>Ga0210059_1005162_pt1 | contig 20998 bp, 16 predicted proteins | sample Ectturendosymbi2_FD_188042 | JGI IMG/M metagenome (GOLD analysis project Ga0210059, IMG submission 188042) | Ecteinascidia turbinata endosymbiont from Florida, USA - Sample 2 (SPAdes) (version 2) | ecosystem: Host-associated > Tunicates > Ascidians > Unclassified | place: Key West, Florida...
CTCTAGCCTTTTCTAATGGCGAGTTATGGCCATATCCAAAAGGGGTGTTATTTTGCCTTTTGTTAACTTTTTAGGGGTCGAAATTTTGACCAATTTTTGGTTTTTGTGGCATAAGTTTTGATCCAGACATGCTAGAAAGCCAATCAAGGGCTCTAAAGTTTCGTGAGATATCCTAGTTTCACCGCTTTGCCACATGTATTTGCATTCATGTGTGTCTTTTTGCATTTCTGTTTTTTGTTTTGGTTCAAATGATTCTAGAGACCCTAGTAGGTACCCGATGATAATTGTCTCTGGTTCTAGGTACCTGATTTTCAATTCTAGGGACCCAAATCGGGTCCCTAAAGCACTTCTAAAAAAACTGAGCTACCCAGAAATACTAGTGTTCGCCCTCACTAGGTTAACCATTGTGTCAGGGCCTTCGATGCATTGCTCATTGCTGAGAAGCAATTTGTTTGTATCAATTTTTTATACGCTGTGCATCTTCATCTAACTTTTTTATCCGATCGCTTAAATTGTCAGCTGCTTTTTACAAATCTTCATTTTTTCTCAACTCTTTAACACTCCCATATGATGGAAACTGCAATAGTTGTTGATGCATTGTTTCAGTTTTTGCGAAAAATCCTGTATGCAACGTGTACAAACCAAGCAAGAAGCATACAAAAAGTGAGAAATATTAACTGAAAAAACACTAATTGCAAAATTGAAAATAGCCTACTGCTTGAAAATTTAGTAAAAATTAATTGACTGTCAATCTCAAGATAAACGCGCTGCAAAGCATTTGTAACCTTGATTGGAACAGTTTGCATGTCTCTGTGCACCAAAAATGTGCACCCCCATTTGACTTATCTATCACTTTTTTCTTCTTCTCTACTAGCTGTTTAACGCAAAGTTTTGATGTTAGCCTTTATTTCTCTCATACCACAAAGTTTTGATGTTAGCCTTTATTTCTCGAATCTGTATTATGATGGGTGAATGACGTTACAGTTTGAGTTGGGGCACTAAAGTGTGTTTTTTTGTTATCAGTCTTAGACGTGTGCAAACACCTATAAATGCGCTAATCATTATTTGTGCTCTTGTGTTGTATGATTACGTTTGTGAGATGGACCACGAGTCTGGAATAAATCATTATTATTGATATTTCTTTTATCCTTCACCAGCGATAGTGTGACTAGAGACACTAACTAGACTCGACTCGAGTCACAATTTTTGGTGACTCGACTCGACACAAGTCACGTTTTAAACAGAATGACCAGACTCGACTCGATTCATAGTCAATGACTCGAGACTCGAGTCAGAGTCATTTTTACAAAATCTTTGAGTTCCTGATAGACAAAGAAACCCACTTAGTGTGCACTTAAAGAAAGGAACATTTTTGCTTCAGTGATGATCAAGATTGGCGCAAATTTTCGGTTTTGCCTGTCTAGTCGTTCTATGCTAATTTTCAAGGATCAAGCGCCCCAACTTGCACAAAAGTAAACCTGAGACTTTTCTTTCACTGAGCGGTCAGCAGGGCATAATCTATTGACACTTTATCGTGGTTTAATGCAGTATTTGAATATTGTGATCCTGGCAGTGGGTCTCATATTGTGACTTGAGTCGTTTCCAGATACCAGTAAAGTTATTTTACTCTTTCAGATTCAAATCCAATCCAAAAACTATATTGCAACGTGATTAAGCCACGTATAACTTTAGCGACGTCATTAAGCCACATATAACGTTAAATTCGTAGCGGCAATAGAAGAGTGAACCTGGTCAAATGTGTAATCGAAATTGCTATTATGCTGAGGATCATCGGTTCAAATGTTTCTTTGGTTGACTCAGGGCGACAGACCATTGTGCCTGCAACAAATGGCTCGCAACGTGTTGGTGGCTGCAATCCACTGTTAACCTGCGGTCCTGCAGTAACCTGTAGTCTCAAACTGAACCGAGAGTTGCGATAAAGTTTAAAAGAAAATAATCAATTCAAATTGAAATCTGTTCAAGCTAGAATGATAACATCTAAATCCATCAATATATTGAAATGTCGCAAGATTGAAATCCAAGTACATCTTCATATCTGGCCGTATTCATTTATTAGGCATGCGACAGACAAGGAAGTATATTTCTTGTGTTGTGATCAAAAAGCTCGAACGGCAAGTGCGCAAAGCTTCACAATGTGGCAGCAAGCAATAATAGAGATCACCCGACGAGATCACTCTATTATTGCTTGTTCGCGTCACATATATTTGTGTGTTGCTTTTTGCGCACATCCGATTTGTGATAATCGCACGTTCAACGCAACATCAACTGAGAGGTTGCAACAACGTCCCCTTCTTTTTGCAGTGAGCCGCACCTATCGCACATTCTTTTTGTGAAGGTTGCACCTTGCACCACCTTCACATCCTGGTCAAAGCACCACTTTGTTGTGATTGGAAAGCCCAGACGGCAAGTATGCAAAGCTTCACACTGTGGCAGCACGTAACAATAGAGATCCCGCGTCGTGCTCATTCTATTTCTGCTTGTTTGTGTGGCGGCCTGGAGCCTCATGGAAATAAATGGTCACCGCTAGATGGTGTCCATGAGTAACAAGTCACTGTGACATTCACCACAAGCGAATTATCGTAGTTCACTTATCCCTATATAATGATAGTGCAACCTAGTAGTAGTAGAGTGAAGTCAGTGATGGTTCTCTATTGCTGCTGGTTGCTTTCCTGTTAGCTAATGGCCTGAATTGCCATGTTTCTCTTGTGCTTGCCTCAGTAGTTCAAGGCGATGCGGTCACCTGCAACATTTCCGACACGCATGCGCATGGGTGTTGTTCTTCACGTACATCTCGTTCGTGGCGAATCGCTCATTCAACAGAACACCAACCGAGTGATTGCAACACTTGCAGCAAAGTTCGGCTAGATTTCTTTAATAACTGGGAGAGAAAGGGACAAGTAAATTGCAAATTGAGAAAACTATTTATATAAATAACATACAATCAAACTTGTTGAAATAACATTGGGCACCAGTTTCTAACCTATCAGGCGCCATTTAATAGCATGTTGGGCACCTTTTTCTAACTTATCAGGCGCCATTTCATAGCATGTTGGGTGCCACTTCACAGCATAAAAATGTAATAGAAAAAATGTGAAATTTCATGTGACTTGACATTGACTCGAGCTTGCAAACCAAAGACTCGAAGTGACTCGACAGTTTTTTCGACACGACTCTGACTCGACCAAGTCATGACTCTGACTCTGACTCGACTCGACTCGAAAAAATTTCAGATGACTCTGACTTGAAGGGCTTGTTACGCTGACTCGACTCTGACTCGACAAAAATGATTCGGGAACATCACTGCTCTTCACACAACTCTTGTGTTGAGGTACACGTAGCCCAAGACTAAGTGTTTTTCTCTGGAATCGGAGTCTTACCTGGACTCTTGGTCGGGAGATCGAGTTCCTTTTGAAATGTTTTATTATCACTTTAGATCAGGATAAAATTGTACAGGAAAAAAACGCCAGATAAACGCACGTTTCATGCGTACTGCTTCCTTTAAACACACTAAGAAAAGTTAGCCCAACTTTTTGATTTTCCAGGCAGACTTTTTCGTTGGATACGAGGAAGGTAAATTTTTTAAATGTCAAAACAGAAAATAATACAGACTCAAACAGATAGATTAGCTCTTCTGGCTATTATTTAATTAGTAGCCGAAGTTTCGCCCACCACCTATTCCTTAGGGCATTGCCCTGAGGAAGCTTGCTTGAATAGGTGGGCAAAACGTTGAATAGGTGCCTGCTCGAATAAGTGGACGAAACAAGCAATAATAGAGATCATGCGCCGCAATCACTCTATCATTGGTTGTTCGTGCCACATATTATAAGTGTTGTTCTTCACTCACATCCCGTTTCCAAAAACTTTCACATGACTTTTAGATGTCAAAAAAGGCCGTTTTATTGCCCCCAAATGAGCGGACTTTCATATTTTGCAATCCAGATCCAGTCCTGTCTTAAAAAACTCAATCCAAGTCCAACCACAGCCCAAATTCTTTTCAAATGTAAAGTCCAGGTCCAAATGAAGTCCAAATTATTGGAAAATTCAGCTTTTTCACAACAAAAATTCCTCATTTCCGTTTCCTTAACTGAGTCCAAATCCGGTCCGGTGTCAAGCGAAATTTCTGACCTATGTGAAATTTCTTACCTGTTACTGTTTTTCATTTATTTTCCTTCTCAGAATAAATAAATAAAGTCTGGCAATTACATTTTTGATGTGTGTTGTGTAAATTAAAACATTTTGGTTGGATGTCAGGTACCCAAAACAAGCTATAGCACGGGAAGAACTTTAACCATTGAAAATTTTCGGACTTAGTTGTTGACCTCAACTCTTTTTCTTTTTCTCACCCTAACCCAATCCCTTACCCGACACACTTACCTAAACACCAATTCCTAAACCAAAAAAAACAGTTTTATCAGCGTATTTGGTATGTAGAATATTACCCTGTGCATGCGTCCATGGTGTAAAGTCAGAAATTTCGCAAGTCAGAAATTTCGCTTGACACCGGGTCCTAAATTTTGAGGTTATTTGCAGTCCGGATCCAATTCAAATCCAATATAATTTGCTATAGTCCGGATAATGTCCAGTCCAATGCTCATCTCTGCCCCAAACGCACCTGATCCTTTATGCGTCAATGACACAAGACACCAGAGATGAACATGGATTTGGATATAAATCCTGCGGATTTGCAGTTTTTTGATGGATTTGGATTGGATTTGGATTTTATAATTTCTGACTAACCGGATTTGGATTTCATAGTTTCTGACTAACCGGATTTGGACTTGATTTGGATTTGATATTTTTGTTTAAATTTTTCATAACGTTTGATTCTGTTTCAAGATTGCTGTATTTAATCTGTGCAATGACATCATGTGTTATAATGTCATTGATCTGTGTAAATTTGTTCAAGTTTGGTTCAGGTTCAATGAAAATAAGACGTCATTAGGAATTGTACAACACACACATCGTGCTGGTTCAAATCTTCAGCCTTCAGGATGACCAAGAGCACTAGCAACGATAAGTGTCTGCTCTCATGTTCAGGCCACTGGTGCCACTCTTAGTGTTTTTCCACTCGATGTAGTGTTTTTGCATTTCATCTAGTTTTCTGCAGTGTTTTTGCATTTCATCTAGCCGATTTAGTGTTTTTGCATTTCATCTAGCCACTCCTAGTGTTTTTCCACTCGATATAGTGTTTTTGCATTTCATCTAGTTTTCTATAGTTTTTTTATACGTGTCTAGCAGAGATGAGCACGGACAGGACTGGATCGGACTGTTTCAGGACTGAAGCCAATTTTGGCCGGATCATGGACTGGATCGGACTGCAATTTTTTTGAAAATTGGCGGATCAGGACTGGATCGGACTGAGAAAATTTTTGTTGTGTTGATGTGATTATTCTAACCGCATCAAAAAGTATAGTTGTAATGTGATCTTACAGATTTGTTAAAAGGTAATGTGTATTTGCAATTAGTGGTAAAAGCTCTGCTGAGGCTATTTTGCTATTCGAACCGCATGCTCCACACATAGTGTTGAGTTTGTATTAGGCCTACTCGTAGCTAGGTGAACGTACTCGAGATGTTAGTGTCTGTGCCTGCTGTGCGAGTGTTCAGCGGTTCTGCTCTCACCATTTGCTTTGACCTAGCTAGGAGACATGACACCTTTGACGGAAGTGCTTTTTATGAACTTTTTCATAAAGTTTCGGGTTTAAGTTTAGGGTTAACGTTTAGGGTGTGGGTTTCCGCTTCGGTTTAGAGTTTACTTTTAGGGTTTAATTTTAGGGTCTAGCTTTTGGGTTAAGGTTTTGGGTTTAGATTTTGGATTTAGGTTTTGAGTTTAGGTCTTGGCTTTTGGTTTTGGATTTAGGTTTTGGGTTTAGTGTTAGGTCATGTGACAAAGATCATGCACTGATCCAAGTATACTGTTGCAACCTCTCTGTTGATGTTGCGTTGAATGTGCGATTCACCACGAAAGGGATGCGTGCGAAGAATAACACCCATATACACGTATATGTGGCAAGAACAAGCAATAGCAGAGTGATCTCGTCACGTGATCTCTATTATTGCTTGCTGCCACAGTGTGAAACTTTGTGCACTTTCCGCTCAGGGTTTTCGATGGTGCCGTGCCTAGGATGTGAAGATCTTGCCAGATGCAGACTTCACAAAAAGAATATGCGATCGGTGTGGTCCGTTGTGAAAAGATGTTGTTGCAACCTCTCGGTTGACACTGTTGTGTTGAATGTGCGATTCACCATGAACGGGACGTGCAAGAAGAATAAAACCCATATATATGTGGCGTGAACAAGCAATAATAAAGTGATCTCATCGGGTGATCTCAATTGTTGCTTGCTGTCACAATGTGAAGCTTTGCGCAGGTGCTGCTTGGGCTTTCCAATCACAACAGGGCTATCATCCTTGTCACTTGATCGATTCTACCAATCGGGTTTGCCTAATGGCAAAACAACTCCAGCAATGCTTTTGCCTCTGATGGCAAAATAAACATTGCCATGTTAAATTCTGGAAATGTCAAAAATCTATGTCTATTTTGCCTCATGAGGCAAAATAAAAATACATGGTTTTACATGGGCGGATCAGGACTGGATCGGACCGATGATTTTAAAAAATTTTGCAGACCAGGACTGGATCGCATTCAATTTTTGCGGATCAGGATTGGACTCGGATTAAAAAATTTCACAGTCCGCTCATCTCTGCCTTGTGGTAATTTACCATGTTGTGTGAAGGTATTGCACTTCACAAAGTCACATTAAAAGATTGTAAGGCGTAAAAGAATAATTGTTTGCATGTGTTTGTGTGTTTATGTGTGTTCTATGGTCAATCTGAGACTAATAAACATATAATGTTCGAAACACCCGCCTGCTCCAAAGTACAACACCAATTTTCTTGTAATCTGACAAATCTGTCATATATTTGTGATCTATTTTTTTCTTTTTTGTGAATCTACATTTTTTCATCATGAAATCCAACACTTTTCCGTAGAAACAGAGTGGCAACACTGGTTCAGACGTATCGTGTGATCAAAGTTACCGATTTGGTGTGGTTTTCATTGACCCAGTACCTTTTCTGGACTCATGATTGCTACACGTAACAGAACAGTAATGCCTACTGCTTAGTTACATTTAGCACATTTCATCAGATCATTTTTTATTTATGTAGCCTAGTGCCAAAACTTTGGGTGTGCTTTTTTCCAGTTAAGTTTTTAATATAATTTTTGTTAAGCCGACAAGCTACGCAGTAATAAGGGCCTGGCTAATGTACATTGCTAATGAATAAAATTTTTTAAATGCCAAAAACGGACAAACAAAAGAGACGTGGCCTTGGCTAATATGAGTAGATCGAATGTTATTCGCTGCATGCCTATTTCATTTAATTGTTTTTAGAGGTGTTGCGTGTGTACACCAAAAACTTGTTTCTATTTTTGGTAATAATGGTTACAATTTGTTTCGGGGCATTCTAGTTTTGAATGGTTAAAACTGACTCCTATGACTAACTGAGCATCTCAATGCATCGCTGCTAAAATTGATTGCGATTTATGTTGAAGTCTTTGAAGTGTCAACTGTTGCGGTGTTTTAAAACAGAAGTACAGCATAAATTCATTTGAAAAATGATGGAAATTTTTTCTCGAATCATGTTGAATTGGATTATATGCAGACTAATATAGTAGTGATAAGATTTCGGATTTAAACAGGATGTGCGCAAAAAGCAACACACAAATATATGTGACGTGAACAAGCAATAATAGAGTGATCTCTTCGGGTGATCTCTATTATTGCTTGCTGCCACAGTGTGAAGCTTTGCGCACTTGTGTTCGAGCTTTTTGATCACAACACAAGAAATATACTTCCTTGTCTGTCGCATGCCTAATACATGAAAATGGCCAGAGAGGAACATGCACTTGGTTTAGATCTTGCGACATTTCAATATATTGATGGATTTGGATGTCATCTATTTTGCTTGAACAGATTTGGATTGGAATTGATTATTTTCTTTTGAACTTTATTGCAACTTTCGGTTCAGTTCTGGGGCTACAGGGTACTGCAGGACCGCAGCTTTACAGTGGATTGCAGCCACCAACACGTTGCGAGCCATTTGTTGCAGGCACAATGCTGTGTCGCCCTGGGTCAACCAAAGAAACAGTCGAACCGATGATCCTCAGCATAATGGCAATTGCGATTACACATTTGACCAGGTTCTCACTATTGCTGCTACGAATTCAACGTCATATGTGGCGTAATCACGTCGCCACGTTGGCTTAGGCTAATAGCAGTGGCAGAAATTTAGATTTAAACAAGATTCGGTTTCCGTATTTGCATTATATTTCGCAATATAGTTTTTGGATTGGATTTGAATCTGAAAAAGTTGAATTACTTCACTGGTATCTGGAAAAGACTCAAGTCACAGTATGAGACCCACTGCCAGGATCACAATATTCAAATACTGCGTTAAACCACGATAAAGTGTCAACAGATTGTGCCCTGCTGACCAGAGGTGAGTGGATATTGATTTTTTAACTCCTGATCCATATCCGAAAAACTTTTGCATATACATATCCAATCCTTATCCGAAAATTTCTGAAATTTAGTATTCGATATCCATCCGTATCCGATTGCGACATTGGCTAAATATGCAAGAAACAGGCAGTGGTGAAAGGTCCACCAGTGGACCTTCATTTTTGAAAACTTATTCATCCGTCGCCTGTGACATGACACTAATCCATTACAAGTGTGAAGTGGACTGCACTACGCTTGGTAGAAACGTAGTAAACCTAAACCTTAAACCTAACACTTAAACCTAAACCGCAAATCTGATCACTAAAGTTTGGAAACGTTTGAGAAAATAAACAAAAATGGTACCATGAAAAGTGCAACCACTACTACTGAAACGAAAGGTGCGAATCATAGCTATAGCCAATACGAAAACCATTTACACAGTAAGACACGTCTACATGACTACCATGACTATGCTGCCAATGTTGCAAACTCAGCGTTTTATTCTAACCGTGTCATCGCCAGCAGACCTATAGCCAATTCCAAACAAAAACACCCTGTCATTTTATGACCCAATCCATAAAAATAATATCACATGTTGTGCACTTTCAAACAGAAAAAAGAAACATAGTGTATTTTGCCGCCAGAGGTATAGCCCTGCTGTGGCCATATTTCTATTTGAACTGTAGTGTACATGGCTTTGTCCACTTATAACACTGAGTTCGTGTCACTAGCACTGGGTACAGTGAACATGGTCGAGTGGAAATTCCTGCTGTGCGAGTGGTCGTTGTTTGGAATCTCAGCATTGTCGTTTCGACTCGGCTAATGGAGACGACTCTTTTTGTGGGAAATTTTTGATGTAAGCTACAGTAATTTTTTAATAAGTTTTGAAAATCACACACAGGTTTGCCATTTGGGTTAGAGTTTTAAGTTATAGGGCAAAGACGATCCGCCAATCCAATCCATACAGTCCTTGTTATGTGACCAATTCAACCAATCTCGTTCAGCTAGTTGCAAGAGAGCTCCAGCATTCAATCAATTGGTAAAATAAACAAAATAGATTTTGTAACTCTGAAAGTAGATCACAGTATGAAATATAGTTAAAGTATGTAGCTTGCAAAAACTACAAACTCAGACTGTCTTTTAGCAAACGTTGACTGTATAAAACTTTAGGTAGAATGTTCAAAATTCTAACCAAAAAAATGTAGCTTTAAACGCTGAAATAGACCAGAGGTGGCCAATAGGTCGATCGCATCGACCGATTGATCGCCGAGTGTCACTTGGTCAATGGCGCCAGATTTTGCATTGGGTAGACAAGATACCTAAAAATAACATTTTTAAATCAATATTCCAGAAAGTACATAAAATTTATCCATCAGTTAATTGAACAGATATATTCTTTGGTGCCTATTGCAGTGGATGACCATAGGCTAGCTCGGCAGACTATTGCGTGGCAACCATGATTTAGGCGTAACAGACACTTTGCCTTGTGTCTGTGCATCAAAGGCGATGGTGCACTGTATTTTTGGACATGTGATATCAACTTTGGCATGTGATATTGTATTTGTGACTTTATTACCGACCGGTCTTTCGTGAGTTATCAAGAAATCTTCCAGTCGATCCCAGGCGAAGACAAGTTGGCCACCTATGAAATAGACTATTAGCCTACACAACACTCACATATGCCATTCAGCACAACAAACAAAGCAGCATACAGAAATATAAGAGCAGCTTACTACTTCCACTTGGCCGGAAAAAAAACTTAACAACAAAGTAACACGAATTACTCTTGAGTGTGATGAGTGCAGCACATACTGATAATATATAAACCATAGCCAAGAAAACACTGCCACCATCATTTGTGACATCTTGAATCACTCTCAGAAAAATTTCGTTATACAAATCAAGCCAATATCCTGATCCATTTATTTAAAAAATGAATATCCAAATCCAATCCTGATCCGAAAAAATCGCAAGTATCCTGCTGAAGATCCAATTCTGATCCTGTACATGCTCACCTCTGCTGCTGACCCCTCAGTGAAAGAAAAGTCTCAGGTCTCCCTCTGTGCAAGTTGGGGCGCTTGGTCCTTAAAATGTAGCATAGAACGACTAGACAGGCAAAACAGAAAATTTGCGCCAATCTTGATCATCACTGAAGCAAAAAGTGCTCATTTCTTTAAGTGCACACGAAGCGGGTTTGTCTATCAGGAACTCAGAGATTTTGTAAAAATGAGTCTGACTCGAGTCACGATTTTTGGTGTCTCGACTCGAGTCACGTTGAGAAAAATTGTGACTCGACTCGAGTCACGTTTTTCACAGGATGACTCGACTCGAGTCACAGTCAATAACTCATTGACTCGAGTCACGCTATCACCGGGTTTTAGTGCAGTCACCCACAACCGGATTCACCGTCATTTCTCAGGGTTTTTCTGAATGTTGCTAGCAACCCCCCTACTGTGGGCAGTGGACCTTTTTCAGCTACCTTCTCCCTCCTGGCCTAAACATTTACTTACGCCACTGACTGCTGACAGTCCACACTGTCAGAAAAGAAGCTCATAAAGAACAAGTTTCGCATCTTTATCACGAATAAATCCTTCACCATTTCATTCTATTCACTGTCACTACCTTGGAACAAAAATTTAGGTAACTGACAAGAAGCACAAAATACCATTGCTCTCACCAGCAGAACAATAAATAACGCTGACAGCGTTTGTTAATATCTGTATCCATTTACCGGATTTTGTATATCTATATACAGTATAAGCGTATTAAATTCTCATATTACGTTTTTTTGGTAGAAAAATCCAAGACTTGTCACATTTGCATGGTTTTATGCGAGTGACCGGACCTCGACAAATTTTGAGATTTGTAACTGGACTCTTTCTTAAAATAATTGAGTAGCCCTGACATAGGCTATCCCTCAAATTTCGAATCTTCATTTGTGATAGAAATTCAAACACATGCTAGAACAAGGTTTCCCAACCTGGTTACATTTGCCCATGCCCATATGAAGGGGCACATTTAAAGTTAGCAACAGAGCGAAAAATATATTAATATATCATTTATTTCCAAATCTTTATACGTATATCAAACGAATATTATTCTAAAAAATCATTATATCCTTATTGTTAAATATAGCTACTGTATGATTGCTCATGATAAAATATTTTGTCATGTGAAATTTTAGGGGTACATGCTCATCGATCGAAATGCTGAAGGGATACATGATCAGAGGAAAGGTCGGAGAACCCCTGCGCTAGAAGAATGCGGCTAGAACAAAATTGCTGAAACAAGACGAAAAGTCAGGCAGGTTTGCTACTGTAGTCGCCTATGCATCTGCCACACTGAAGCCATGACTGCACTAGGTGAGTACGGAACCAGGTGTTTGTATTAGGCTGCTAATTTTTACTGTCCTGATCGTCCGGTCTGCATCTTGATTAAAACTGAGGTTCTCATTTTCGGAAATGTTGCGAAGAAAACTTTTTCTGTGGCAGTCTGCGAAGAAGTTGTAGGCCTACCACAGTTGAATAAGTACGATGACGTCATCGAATAAAATTTAATGAAAATCGCCTCCCCCGAAATGAAGAGCTGGTTGCGCCACTGTTTTTAATCCACCAACAAATTGTTTTACTTGGCTACCCAAATAAAATTTAAATCTGCGCGATTCGCCGTTTTTTATTCTTTGTGCACCATCACTGCTTCAATATGCAGCCGTTAGCTGCTTACACCAGGGGTGGGGAACCAGCGGCCCGCGTGAAAATTTATTATGGCTTGCATCAGAATTTTCATTACCCGAGTTAGAACACAATATCGCGTCAAAATGAATCTCTATGGCAAGCAGACATGTAAACAGTAAGTCAAGAGAAGTCTCTGGCTTTTTGACATTGTTTTCTTTCCAAGATAAAGGTAGAATTTTAAGATTGAACTATCTGACTTTGGCGGCCCGCCAACGATATTCCACAATTAATGTGGCCCGCGATAGATGCCCCATCCCTGGCCTACACATTCAACCTATACCTCGCCTATTCATTCTGTAACTTTTTTGACGTTACCATTGACATTGTTAAGATTATTTTCGCCTGTTTTCTTCGTATTACTTCCCCCCAGGCCCGTAACCAGCTTGGGACACCAGGAGGGGCGAAGAGTTTTCCGAGAGGGGCCCAAAATTTTTGAACTATGTCCAATGTTTTTAAATTATGTCCAACACATTTTTCCAGGGGGGGGGCGAAGCCCCCACTGGTTACGGGCCTGTTTTCCCCAGAGCTTAGCTTGAGATGAGCAGTTGAAGGTGCACGTCTGCTTGGCCTGTATTATAGTAACCCTGCGCTCAGTCCTAATTTGGAACAGCTTCAGAAGCGAAATATCGGCATACAGCAACCAGAGTTTTGATGAATGCACGGTCACCGTAATATACTGTACATGTGCATAAGTTTTCATCCACGGCCGCAAGATGTGTGCACCTAGCGGGATAATAATGAAACGTTCCACATTGCAGCCGAAAAATTCCTTAAATCAAATTACTGTTTATAGTGAACAAAGCATCCCTTGAAAACAATTGTGCATCGTTCACAGACCACCATTGAAAACAACACGCAGCGTATTTGATAGTTTTAGCCTATATACTTGCACGTAGACTGGTTTATCACACGACACTAAGTTATAACGGTCAAATACCGCGTCCTTCTCTGTGTTTCCGCGTGATTGTTTCTAAATAGCGAACGCATTACACACAAAAAAATCAACACTAATGGATAAAAACAATCATGTAAAACAGTCCTTCGTATTTCCCATCCTCGTTTCAATCGCCTACATTTCAGTGTGCTCAACTTTGTAGCAGCACAAACTGAAGCAAGTTGTTTCAATCACATCACGTCTAGCAGAAAGTACATGACAACCGGCACAACAAAGTTGTCAATCTCGTTCGTGTAAGCCTCTAGAAAGGCAGCAGCAATGATTGAAACGATGATATTTACCGAACCGTTGTCAATGCAACCGGACAACGAAAGCGCATAAACGAACAGAACCTGCGCCAGTATCGATGCAAGCGTCCCTTCTACTGTTTTGCGACGTTTGGGAAACTTCAGTGTCCCATAACGGGATCCTACGATCGAGGCAACAGCATCTCCGATGCCAACAGAAATAATTCCACTGTATGACGCAATGGGAGGAAGCGACGTTGGATCTGCAAGTAACTGGGGCTGCTTTATGCAGGACATCCAAAGTGGAAACGTCATACCAATCAGCAAATAAAGGGGTGTGAGCACGAGTTTTCCAGTGTCTTGTTTTCCTCTGAACATGTCCAGGTGCATTTGCAAGCATTCTCCAGCTGGCTCAATCTGAAACGTTTGTATAACAGCAACAAGAACCAATGCTACGCATGCAAAGATAGAACACAGAAATAACAGCGGTACGTCATATGTAATGCCAGGAATGTAAACCAGAAGAATGAAAACATGAAACAACTTTCGTTCAGCAGTTGTGGCTTTACCTTTCTTAGATCGAATTACGACGTACGCAATGCAGCCACACAAAACAGCTATCCACACGAACAACAAATACAAGCGCCTTGGGTAGTTTGAAACCAGGAAATTCATTCCATAAATCATACACTGCACTAACCACTGAGTGTAAGTAACTGCAAGCAACAGTATCACAAAAATTACAATTGAATAGAAAACCATGGTTCTGGACAAAGATGAACGGCAAAATTTGAAGCAAAACATTGAAAAAAATATCAAAAATAAACCAGTTTTAGATATGAAGAGAGAAATGTCCATCAAGTCAATCGTTTTTTGTGTCATGTTACTGCTGTGGAAGAGGCATAGCGAGGTGATCATTTGACACAGCAAAACGCATTCGCCAACAGAAAAACTCTCCAGGCAAGTAATCATCTGAATAAAAAAGAAAGCATATAAGATAAACGCTAGCAACGACACTGATATCACACGCCACTCATCAGTATATTTTGGCAGAACATAAAACTTGCATTTATTTAAACAAACAACAAATGTTATTACAATAAGCAAACAGAGTGGTAATTTCAGTACGAGCCTCATTTTGCACATGACTGTTAATGTGAGAACAGTGGCTATTGAAATCAACACAGTTAAATGTACATGAGAAAATTCAAAATCATCAATAAACAAGATAGTGGGAAACAAAACACAGCCATAAAATGGCAAAATGTCAGCTTCATTTCTAACATATTTTCGAATTGCCTTAGGCAAACGAAGTTTTAAAGCTTGTAAAACAAGGCAAATGATGCCTAGTACACAGATTAGTTTTGCATGGCAGTGATCACCATATAACCCTTTGGATAACATGAAGATGTATAATACACCAAGGAGCACATTTTCCATTTCAAATCCGATGTGCTTGATGATGAAATCATGTATGCTACCAAACCATCAGCTACATAGTACTGATACAAATAAACACAAAGAGCTGCCAAAAAGATTAAACAGCACATAAAGTTAGAACCATGCCCTGCTACAAACATCGGCAATTCATCGACATTATATCGTGACTGGATGAAAGGACAAACAAACTACTCTGATTAAACATGCTACTCAGGGATAGGTAGAAATCTACTCTATTATAAATGTTATAGTTGTACTCTAACGGTTGAGCTATCAGGAAACTTTTGTAAAATTAAGAAATTTTACTATTTTGGAGAACATTTTTTTTTATTATGGTGATCCCAGTGCTCTTATGCTACCTACGAAAAACATAACTTTCAAGCAATATCCTAATGGGACACAATTGTTTTCCACAAGGTTTAAGACACTTAGTTAATGTGTTGTGGTTTTCTGTATTTTTAAATTACTTCTCGTCTTGTGAAAGCTAACAAATTTCAGATTAAGAATTATTTCCACCAGTTTTCTTAGCTCGAAATAGATTTTTTTTAGCACTGGTTTAGGAAATTTTATAGACAGATGCCCTTTTAACACATTGGTCCAACAAAGTGGATCTAATTATGTTTTTCAAAATAATTATCGCCTGTCTGTGTACATTTAACACAAAGTGGTCACCATTGATTTGCCTGTTCTACTGCTTTGAGTGAAATGCAAATTTTCATCAGCATCAAGAACACCTTAATGAAAGTGCAAAGATTGTTGGATGGTTCAAACATGAACTTTTCTAGCTATGCCTCAGCTTTGCCTTTTAATATGACAAAAAACAGGAAAATTTCCTAACTAGCAGCGAAGAAATGGTGTATCCGTCTACTGGAGATGATGGTGGAAGTAGAACGCCTATCAGCAATTACATGACCTGTTAATCAGCTCGTTACATCACTATGCAGTGCTGTGAGCTTGTTGAATATTTCCTCCTCTTACTCAGGAGCGCAAGGAGTGCCAATGCAAGATTTATTGCAAATATCTGTTATGCCAACTTCGCAATTTTGCACGTTTATTTAATCTAAATTTACATCAAATCTAAATATAAAAAAAAAAACTCTGATTTTTGGATGAGTTTTTATGATAGAGTGAAGACAAGGGTTAGAGTTGGGATGGAGTTGTCAGAGGAGTTTTGTGTCAAAATTGGAATACATCAGGGATCAGTGTTGTCTGTTGGTGTTTGTGATTGTATTTGGTGAAAACACAGCAAGTGCTAGAGAAGGTTTGTTGAAGGAAATTCTATATGGAGATGACTTGGTTCTTATGAACTAGTGAATCCAAGGAAGAACTAAGAAAGAAGTTTTATAAATGGAAGAGGTGTTTGGTAGTTAAAGTACGAACATGAATCTAGAGAAGACAAAAGTGATGGTTAGATCAGGAGAGATGATAACAAGTACGAGACATACATGTGGCGTATTCGGTAAAGAGTAATGGCTAATTCAATTTTGTGCATGAATGGATTTGTTGAAGGTGGGCAAAGATCAAGAGAGTCACCCCTAGCTTGGCAAATTTTTGTCTGTTCTCAGTGTAGGAAAGTTATAGAAAGAACAGTGGAGCCTATTGGAAAGTTGTGTGTTGAAGTAGAAACCGTGAATGGTTTGTCATTTGGGAAACAGATTGAATGCTAGCGGGAGTGTGTGAAACAGTGGTAACAGCTATAACAAGACTTGGATGGATGAAATTCAGAGAATGCGGGAAATTTTTATATGGTAAAAAGTTCTTACTGAAGAGAAAAGGGTCTATCATGCACATGTGAGATTGGCTTTGTTGCATGGCAGTGAGACATGGTGTTTGAGGGAGAATGAGGTGTCAATTCTGAGTTGAACGGAGGGAGTTATGGTAAGAGCAATGGGTGGTGTTAACCTGATAGATAAAAAGAACACTGATGAATTAATTAACATGCTGGGATTAAGAGGAACTGGAAACTCTGGCAAAAGCAAGCAGGGTGCGATGGTACGGACATGTTTTGAGGACAGATGAGGATGATGCTCTAAGAACAGCAATGAGTTTCAAGGTGGAGGGTCAGAGAAAACAGGGACAACAACAGAAGATATGGAGGAGGCAAGTAGAAGAGGAAATTAGCAGGATTGGGTTGCAGAAGAAAGACGCCCTTATCAAACAAAATGGAATAAAGTTAATCATGTCAGAAAGAAGATAAAATCATGTCAGGAAGTTATTTTTCAATTCTTTGTACATTGCTTGCCTTTGATCTTCTAAGTCATGTTTAAAGCAGTCCACCCTTGAATTGAAGGGTCTGCTATGCTGCACAGTGTGATTACCTTAGGAGCCAAGCTAAAAGTCATCATTTTAAAAGCAGCCTGCGCTTCCATCAAATGGCCCACAATGTGGTACAGCATGATTAATGATTGTAGGCTAGCTAAAGTCATCATCTTAAAGCAGCCCACCCTTGCATCAAACCAGCCACCCTGATGCACAACACAATGAATGTCTGTAGGCTGGCTGAAGTCAATATTTTTTAAGCGATCTGCCCTTATATCAAACAGCCAGCAATGTTGCACAGCACAGTTAACATCTGTAGACTAGCTAACATTATCACTGTTAAAGCAGCCCACCCTTATATTGAACAGCCAACCATGTTGCACAGCGTAATGAGCATCTGTAGACTGACTAAAGTCATCACTTTTACAGCAGGCCACTCTTGCATTGAATTAATCATCCCAGCCCACCCTTTTGTAGTATTTCATTTTGTCTGTACATATGTGAAAGAAGTAGCCAAACCAAAATCATTCTTGTCTGTAAATATGTGAAAGGAGATAGTCGACCTTAATTGCGTTTGTAAATATGTAAGAGGTAAAAAATAAATTGCATATTGTCTGTCCTAAGATGTTTACATTTTATACTTCATGCATATCAATGCTGTATGGCAAAGCCAATATGTGTGCTCTACCGTGTTTCCCCAACATAATCAGACAAGGCTTATATTAAATTTCACTCAGAAAATTACACTAGGGCTTATTTTCAAGGGATGTCTTATTTTGACTAATCAAAAAATAAGTTACAAAGTAAAAATTAAAAGATTTCTAAATAAACAGAAATTTTGAAAAAACTATCTACATTTACTTATCATTAACATGTTTTTTATTAGAAATTTGTTAACAACAATTTACTCAAAAACAATCATATGTGATTTGCTGAGATTAGGGAAGTTTTGTTGTTATCAGTCAACTCGGGCTTGTTTTAAAAGTACGGCTTATATTAAAATCATCCTCAAATCACGCTAGGTTTTATCGGGGCTAACACGGTACTAACATTCACTGTTCAGAAAATTTTGCACACCTGGAATAACCTATCATAATAATACTGAGATGCTGGCAATTGCAATCATCATGCATAATCATGCATTCAACCTATGACATGGGATCAGGATGTTCAACTGAATTCTGGTAAACAGCTGATTTTGGTGTTCATTAGATTTTATAGTGCAAAAGTGCAAATTCTGACAGTTGACCAACATGCACTTGGCTAAAAAATGCTAAAGAAAATCTCAACAAGACCCTAAATGGCAGAGATGAAACAAATTTTGTTTTTTAAATACAAATCTGATCCACCAATTTCATTGCAAAATTTCATCAATATCCAAATCTTAAAAGTGACAGTTTTAAAATCCAAATCCTGTTTAAATCCACACTGACTCTTATCACTGTTATCAGACTATGTCATCGAACTTAAAGATTCACAAAACATAAAAATAACGTGGAAGCTGCTCTACCTTTGGCTCATAACACCAAAACAGTCAGTTGACACTTTGAAGACAAGGAAATCTTTATTACTTAGTAGCAATGCAATGAGAAGCTCAGTTGTAGCATGTAAGATATCAAGCCAGAAAAATCAACATGTATACAGTACAAGCAACTCATTAGCACAAGGCTAAACATATAAATAATGAATTGTGCTAAATGTTGCTAGGTAGAAGGGTTATTCTTGTTCGTATAACAACCATGAGTCAAGGGTCTGGGTCAATGAATGTCACACCAATGCCACAACTTTGATGACATGGTACATAAGAGAACAGATCTGTATCATTAGGGTTGTCAGGTCTTGATGCAACAAAAATGCCAAATAGCTTCAAAAAAAGCCAAACAAACTGAAACAGGTCGATGGCTGTCGGTTTTGAATTACCCGAAAGCGTAGTAGCAAAAATGCCACCAAGCCTAAAAGTGTTGCATAGAAATTATTGTTAATCTGCTTCTTGTTCTTCATAGCCTGTGTTGATAGTAATTTGTTATTTTTGCCTCTGCTATGTGCCTTCGTTCTATAATAATGAGTCGGTAATGGTTGCTGCATGGCCCTCTGGTTTTGACCATCATTTTGTCTAGTTTCTTTCACCTCTTTATGTGAATGACTCACATATTTATCTATATGTCTCTCAATTCCAGGGATGTAGTGGGGTGAGAATGGCATTCCCACGCCTTTTTACACTAGATTACATTAAAACACAACATAGCTATGATCCCACAGATGTGCTAGTGACATGCAGATTCGCATTGCTAGTCAAAAATCTATAGTGAAACAGGAAGATTTAGTGTGGAAAGTCTTGTAGATGAATGTTCACTTTATTCAAACTATTTGGTGCAGTCTTCCTATTGATTTGGTGTTGGGAATGCCATTCTCACACCTGTTTTTTAGCACTATACCCCTGGACCAAATACGCCAAATGCTGGGCAAATCATGCCATAGCTTCAATAAATGCCAAACACAGGCTAAAAAAATCTAAGAACTTTAGCTCAAAGGTCCCAAGCACAAACGTTCCAAAAAAATGACAAAACATTGCGTTTTTTCTGCCAACACCACAAAAAAGACCAAAAACATGCCAAACTCTAACGTACATTTACATGCGAAACAGCATTTTCTCATGTTAAACCACTTGAATAAATAAGGTCAAATTTATGAAATTTTGCCATTACAACTGCAACCTAGCAACCCTGTGTGTTACTGGTCATAGTCAAGGCTCAAAATTTATATGAACACCAGTACAGTCCCCACAGAAGTGAGAAACTCTACTGAACCAAACTTTAGAGAGTAAGTACGTGATAGCTGAAGCTCCAAAACTGAACCAAAAGTTGCGAAGAACGAAGTTCAAAACAAAATTATCAAATCTAAGTCCAACCTGAATCCATAAAAATACAGAATAGAATCCGGCAATATTTAAATCCAAATCCATGTTCATCTCTGTTAAAACTTAATGGCTTAATGCCTATAAAGTCAAAACATGGCGCAAACACATTTAAATTATTTTTACAAATTATACATAAGGACAAAGCTCAGGTTTGCTCCTTTGAGGAGCACACTTGCTGCAATATGAGGATTTCGAGGCAAACGAAGTGATGTTCACCTCCAAGACCTCACGGACATTGACTTCAGCTTAATTCCTAAGCCCACAGTCACATATAGGTGAACGACAGTGTCAATGACATGACACCAATTACATTTGTGAAATAAATGGGTAGTTTGCATAGATAAGCTATGGCCTTTTGTGAAACTATACCCAAGAACTAAATAATTCTCTAACCTACTAAACGTTTTTTTTGTTGTTGTTTTGTTTTTCGTGTACCTAATACTTATTGAAATCAATAATGATTATATACTGCTAATAATACTGTAACCTCTTCACATCCTTTACTCTTCAACTTCATTCGGTGACACCATGCATCTGGTTGGGAACAACTCATCCATGCAACCCACCCAACTATGGTCTGTGGTTAAATCTACATTTCTTCATGATGTGTATTTATAAACACTGTTTTCTGCCCATGCTACTTGTTTTTGCTATGAAATGTTGTACTAAAATTGCCTTGCCCTCTGCCTCATAACCATTATTGCTGCTTGCTTCCTTTACCTATAGCCTATGCTTGCCTCACCTGCTCATCTGTACATGCCTCATCTCTTCACCCATTGCTTGCCCACCATCATCTGTGTTGTGTTGATGTCTACTGCGGTTTTTTTTGTTTTTTGTTTGCTATATTCTACATTTCTTTGTGACTCCATTTTGGCTTGTTTGTTTTGTGTACATATTTTCTCTTTCGGTTACCTTGTGTTGTATTTTTATGTGCTTTGATTTTGTGT
>Ga0210059_1005163_pt1 | contig 20998 bp, 17 predicted proteins | sample Ectturendosymbi2_FD_188042 | JGI IMG/M metagenome (GOLD analysis project Ga0210059, IMG submission 188042) | Ecteinascidia turbinata endosymbiont from Florida, USA - Sample 2 (SPAdes) (version 2) | ecosystem: Host-associated > Tunicates > Ascidians > Unclassified | place: Key West, Florida...
AGAGTACAAAATGAAATCTTAAGTGCTTGCAACGACTTGATTCTTGAACGATTGGTTGACTACATTAACCGATCCAGTTTTTTTACAGTTTTGGCTGATGAAACAACTGACATCTCATGTCAGGAACGGTTATCTCTATGTGCTCGTTTTGTTGGTGACGACTTCTCAGTCGAATAATATTTTCTTGAATTTGTTCCTGTAACAGATCTATCAGGTAAAGAGTTAGCATCAACGGTGTTGAAAAATTTATCACAAATTGGAATTGATGTTTCTAAAATGCGGGGACAAGGATATGATGGAGCCGCAGGTATGAGTGGAAGGCTGAATGGTGCCCAAGTTCATATTAGAGAAGTAATTCCTACAGCCCTTTATGTGCACTGTGCTGCGCATAGCCTGAATTTAGCAGTGTCAAACTCTTGCAGTCTCTCATCGATTCGTAACTGCGAAACCCTGTAAACGAAGTGACGTACAAAATAGTATGTCAGGTTGTTCAGAATAGCCTCCAAGATGTAGAACAAACCTTCGTGTATGAACCGTAGCTAGGTGGGCAAATAATCCGTAACAAGAACTCAGTCACTCACTTTTCAAACCCGGGTTTATCTGGGGAGGGTTGCGAAGCCGTATGTGGTCTCAAAATACATCATGATTTTCAGCATCTTCTGATACTTCTTCTGGCTCTACACCAAGCCAGGTCGTAAACATATACACGTCGCCTGGCCCTTGGTCGACCTGTCGAGTGTTTTCCCGTGGGTGTAACCTACAGAGCTCGTTTCGCCATTCTTTCCTGGGACATTCTGGTCACGTTGCGGAACCGCGTACAAGAGCCTCTACATTAATTGAACAACTTAACTTAACGAATTGAAAGTAAGGTCCTAAAGCCTTTGAGGTTAAAATGCTTCTTCCTCAACACCCTTTAACGCCCGCAGAAGCCATGATCGTGCCAGCCACATATTTGGCCATAACTCGCCAGGCGCTAGAGAGCTGTTCCAACCCTCTAAAGATGCGAAGTCTTGTTGCTTCGATAAAAAACAGTTGGGAAGTTTTGTATTTGAGTTTTTGTGGGTGACGTTTGACGTCATCATAGGGTAGGTTTAGGCGTTTTGGCTGGGCTCCAACCCCACGAGGCAATTTTTTGTTTCCTTCTTTTAAAGAATCTAGGCGAAAATCTGCATCTTTAGAACCCTTGATTGGCCATATAGCGTTTGTGGTTTGAAAGTTATGGCCAAAATTATGGTTTTTGAGTGAGTTGTTGTCCTTGAGAAAGTGTTTTATTGATTTAGAGAGACGTGAAGGTTTGCTCTACGTAATAGGGAGTAAAGATAATAATAGCTTTCGTGATTATCCATAACCCTTTGTCATGTCAAATAAAAGGAAGTAAAATGATTACTATGTTCGTTTTGGTTTCACTTGCATCTGAAAAACTGAGGATTTTCAAAAGCCTCACTGCATGCTCTGTGAAACCGTTTTCGCCCACGCAAATTTGAAGCTATATAAGACGCAAGAACACTTTGACAACGGACATAGCAGGGCCAGTGTTGTGGGCCATGATGAGAAAAATCTTTGCGAGCTAAAAGAGTCCGTTTTTATTCTAGAGCATGACTTCCAAAATCAGGTTTTGTATCTGTTAACAGACCACTGCTGATGGCTTCAATACCAACCGGCGTTTAAAGTAGCAAAGTCTAAGACAGCGCTCTTTAACCGGTGTGCACGGTGCACCCTAGCGTGCACCATAATATGCGTAGGATGCACCACTAAGAAAGGGTTCACAAAGGTGCATCACAAACTTGTCACTCTAAACAGACAATTTTTACAAAAACTTTCTGTTAGCAAAAAATGAACCATTAACCAACCAATGACTTTCAGGATTTAACCGAGACTTTGCACATTCTAAAGTGTGGTGCATAAGCATCACACCACATCAAGCTAATTGTTGTATTTAGATGATTATTTCTGATTCATAAGCAAGAGACTATGAGCCATTATCAATTGAATTATGTAGCTGAGTTACTGAATTAGGGGACTTGCTTATAAAACCCGGGCACTTACAGACATGGGCGCAATTACGTGGGGGACACGGGGGAAGTGTCAGTAAATAGGGTGCATGAGTTCGTCAAAACATCTTTAAGGGTGCACCGTAACGAAAAAGGTTGAAGAGCACTGGTCTAAGCAACCTCATACGATTGTAGAAGAACTTTTTTAAAATCATGTGTATTAGAAATGGCTTCAATTATTCTCGGAAACGAAGCAAGAAAAGAGATTGAACTAGAGCCGCTATCAAAATGTCATTCAGAGCTGATTAGAGTTAACTTATTTTGGAACACGTTATTTCACATACGAACAGGGTTGCCAGATGGCCGGTTTCTCACCGGCCTGGTCGGTATTTTAGTGCTAATTTAGCAGAGGCCAGTAAGAAACCGAACCGGTATTTTGGAAATATGTGCCTGAATCCGGTATTTTGAAAATAAATGCATTGGAGTAACTCCAAAAAGAACTAATGCAGAACTTCTCAAATTATGATGACTCTAGTAGTGAATCTTGTCAGGACAGTTCCTTCAGCAAAGTTCATTTAAGTCCAAAATGGGAGCAAATTATTATTACGGTACTTGTAACTTAACAATACTCGTAGTCTCTTTGTTTTCTCTATTCCTTTGTTTGGTCGTACTTGTCATACTCCTTCGTCTTAAACGTGATGTGTATGAGCACTTTTTTGGCAATTAACCGTGAAACCAGCGCAGTTGGAGTTGTTGTATGAACTACTACAGGCAGGGCCGGATTAACCATTGGGCAAACCGGGCAAATGCCCGGGGCCTCGCGCTTTTGGGGGCCTCGTGCTTGGATATCAAAACACTCCTTTACTGGTTTTTCATATTTTTAGGCTGTTCACCATGCGTCAAAATTGTAGAGCTTATTGATAACTGCGTTTGGTATATAAATTCAGAGGAACTGATAACTTTGGCATTTAGCGTTATTGAGTGACTTGAAAGAGTTGAACCAAACAGCACCGCGCGTGATGACCCACGAATTAGACCGAAACCAGTGCATCCCATGGACGTTGGCAGAAACTTTTCCAGAGTGGGGCAACGATCAATTTTTCTTATCCTTTATAGGTTTCTGACGATGCAATGCAAATGGACGCTTACAAAATGCTTTTCCCTTTTTACCCCATTAGTTTGTGCTGGTTGAACCTCAATTCTCAATCGTTTGTCTGAAATGTTTTCTACACTGCGGCTATCAGAAATGTTTTTCTTTTCATAAACTACCTAGTATCCATTCTTTCGAGCAGTTTCTGCAAATAAGTCATAATCTAAGAATAATCAAGGTCCAGAACAACATGAGTGGTGAAAAGACACTCTCACAAAACTGTTTCAAGCAATATAACTATATGCGGCTTGCCGCTATCAGCAGTGTCACTGTCTCGCTGCATCACCTGCCAAGATGTCTGTGTTCAAATCAACAGTCACATGCAGGGCTCCCATTCAGTGATTTCAAATAAACCCAGATTGCACACCAAAATAAACCCGTATTCGTACAACAAAAACAGGGCCGTCGCCAGCGCGGGGACAGTGGTGTCCTGACCCCAATTTAAAATATGTGACCCCATTTCATGTTTGGCCCCCAGTTGCTGCATACATCCAATATTGTATGTAAAAATGTTGCCCCCCTGTGGTTTTTGGTCGCCCCTGCTGCAAAATCCTGGCGAGGGGACTGAATAAAAACCCAGAAAATAGCTGTTACGAAAAAGAAATACGAGTGTGCTTATTTGATCTGAAACGATAATCGAACACTGATTTAATTATAGTTCCTCTTTCAAATTTTCCTTTTTCGGGTCCTTAGAATCAGAGAAAATCGGGTCCCTAGAATCACAGAAATCGGGTCCCTACAGGTCCATACCGGGTACCTAACATTTTCCTTAAAAAACATGAATAAGTATATAAAATCTTATCAAAATACGAACAAGGTACACATTTAATTCAAATAGCTTGTTCTTGTTTTCGTGTTTTTTCTTTTTTGAGATTTCACTGCGCAAATGGTCTGCGCAGTTGCGCCCTTTAGAGGAAGTATTGGTTGCAAAAAATGCGCTTTGTTGGCAGCAATGCTTCTTTTTCACTCATGCTGTTTTCCACATATATTACACGCGGCTCGCGGGCAGCATGTCGCCTGCGAAGGCGTTTCGTGCGGCCCGCGATGCTTTTTAGGAATTTTCAAATAATTAACATTGATGTCATTTAGTTTATTCGCCGGTGATTAAAAGTGCTCGGCCAGCGAGTGAACAAGTTCCGTTTAAAGTTTAAGCGAACGTTGAGATGGCTAGAATTTATTTGCCTGTAACTCACGATACCTTTCGCAGGTTTAAATGTTTCTAGTGAGGTTCAGGTGCAGCCAGTGTTGCGTCAGCGCCGTATATGCCGCCCTCGGGTTACTTCATAAGTCCTCATTTGGCCCTCGGAACAATTTGAGTTTGAGACCCTGGTATAAACCTCCGTGGCATACTAATATCAGCAGTTGCTGTTTCGCTGCCATACGCACCAAGATGTCTACGTTGAACAGTTATGAGTGAAATGCAAGCTCATCATTGCATTTGACACCAGGACTAGAACAGTGAACCTGGCTCTTGTGCAGAGTGAGTGTTTCACCGGCAAACAAACTATCATTACAAGGCTTAACCCAACTAATCGGAATTAAACTTTTGATTTCGCGTTTTCAAGAAATTTTTGCTTCTTAGTCCCAATTTCCAAGGAGGAAATGCCCGTTTTGCCCCTTGCGGATGCCCATGTGCTTGATCCTGGTGTTGCACAATTTAAAGCTTCATCAAGAAGTTAAATTTTTTATGATGAATAAGGTATGGAAATTTTCATCTCCAAAAACTGTTGAAACACATTTTTGTCGGGAATTTGTTACGTGTCAAGCCTCCCAAACGGTTTTTTAAATCCTGCTAGAAAATCAGCTAACTGCTACAGTGGTGTAGGAGGCGAGGATGCAAAAGCACCTCCAAAAGTTTTGATTTGTCAAAACTGTGGGCAAAATCCTTGAAAATTTGGACAAAACATCTGAAAATCTGGGTATAAGTCAGGAAAGTTTGGGGAAATTTGGGCAAAAATTCTTCGCACCCCCAAAAATTTGCCTGCTCCTACACCTATGAACTGCTAGATTGAAAATTTTACTGCTGACAGTGAGAAAAACCTGCTAGATTTAGCGGCAAATCAGTTGAAATGGCAACAATCCGTAACTGTAAGTGAACCTTTGAAGATTTCTTGTCATGTTATTGTTACGAAATAAAGACCAATAGTAGAACAATCCGCTCCCAAGTTTTGAATCCTGACTTTGCAGGCAAAGGATCGGACGTAATCACTGCATGATACCAGAACAGTGAACGCCATGCCGCCAAAAAAACTCATTGCAAGAATTAAGAGAAACACGGCCTACTTAAGATGTCTTAAGTAGGCCGTGAGTGAAATAATCGAAACAAAGGTGCTGACTTCAGGTTTTCTAGAAATCTTTGGCTCTTAGTCCGAATTTCCAGGGGGGGAGGCAAATGCCCGTTTTGCCCCCCCCCCCTGCGGACGCCCATGCCTATGATAATGTTAAGAAAAGCAGTGGTGTTGGAGATGGGGTGCAGGGATTGCAAGCGCGCCCCAAAAAGTTTTGATTTGCTGAAAATCTGGGCAAAAATGGCCCCCAACGTTATTTGGCTTCAGAAAATGGCGCCCAAAGTTTGCATAAAAACACATGAAGACCTTTTTTGGAGGTAACACCAAAATGATCTTTGTGGGAGAAAATTTGTAGGCAAAAGTTGCACAAAAAACGTTTCGGGCAAGTTTTGGGAAATTCGGCAAAATCCTTCGCACCCCAAAAATTTGCCTGCTCCTACACTTATGATGAAAAGGCATCTCCGCCCCGTTGCCACTCTTTTGTAAAGGCAGAGGGGAAATGGTCTCGCCATGCCTCCATTCTCCAGCGTCCCTGTGCATATTATTCTACACGCACTCTCTTTACTCACTGTTGTAGGCTACAATGTGTCTCTGCAACGAAAATAAATTCAGCGGTTTTCTAAGACAGAGCAGTTCATGACTGCAAAAATATCCGGCAACACGTTAAAACAGGGGAGAAAAACACACTCAGTGCTGCGTCAGCGCAATTTACAACTGCAAAAATACAATAAGGCTGCGCGAATGTCTCATCGTATAGCAATCGATCAGAAGGTATGCGGCTGGGATGGCGAACACTCAGGGTTGACAGTTTGAAACTTGCTAAACTACAGAAGAATTGAGAATGCGCTTGAAGTACGCAAGAAAATTTTTGTTTTTTATTATGTGGCTGTTATATCGGGCTATACAATTACTAAGTGGAAAGAAAAGATTCGGGCTTGTGTGAACCGTTATGATCAAACCGTCTGAAATGCCAATTAATGACGAAGCTCGCAACGAAGCACATATTGCAAGCACAGGTGTGCGACTGTATTAGCACATAAAACGAAACGGGAAACTTGTGATGCATCATAAAATCAAATAGAACAGTTGTTAGGACAGTTTTGAATTTTGGCTCAGAAATTCAATTGAACGTCCATAATTACCTTTAGTGTTTATGTAATTGGACCCAACCAGAGAAAGCCACCAGATTTTTTTTAAAAAGACCACTTAATAAAAGCAATAAAACCTACCAAAAATCCCACTCTTTACTTTTCTTTTGAAAAATGTCCTATGAAGTAAATAATAAAACAAGCAGCACACTTGTACAGCTAACTACATTTTTTAATGAAGCAAAACAAACAGCAACGAAATTTGAAGGATTGGAAAATAAGAGAAGAATAATTCGAACAGTTTGAGTAAATTCTATTGGTTGTCTTCTTGAGCTTTGCACAATCGGTATATTTTAATCAATTCTTCTGCCTTCTCTGCATCCAAGCTGTTTCTGATGTTGGACCATGCCAAATGTTGAAAAAATACACTATATAGATGCTGAACTAGCAGGGCATGTACATAAACTTGACGTGAAATTTCAGTTTTTGTGTGAGTGGCTTTTTTCTGTTTGCTGTGCGCGTTCTTGCCAAGCCTTGCCACTTTGGAGTGGATTGACCGACAACAATTTGCGAAAATAAAGATGGGTACATTTCTTTACCCTCAATTTTGAATGCCATGATAGGTATAACAAGTTATTATTGTGAAATTCTGAAAATGATGAATATTGCATAATGCAATAAAAACAATTCAGAATGGGGTTTTTGTGGTTTTTTCAAAAATGAACAAAAAACTGTTTCTTTTCAAAAAAACAAAAAAGTTCGAATTAAAACAAACAACAAAACACAGGTGGGTTATTTTTTCAACAAAACGGGTTTTTCTCAACCTTGATTGTCTTTCAATCCTTTTTGTGATTTTCCCTTGATCGCACGATCTGGAACAAGTCACGTCACTATCAGTTTAGTTTCGTGTGCGCCGCACACTTAGAGTATAGGTCCCTGTTGTTGAAGAATGTGCGAATTACTGGCATTTGAATACGTAAAAATTAGTGTTGACAACAAAACAAGTTTCGAAAATTAAATCCATGCAGTTTGTATTACTGGACTTACAATAAAAAAATCATCTAGTTACCGTTTAAATAATTTTAATTTCATTTAAATATTTTTAATTTCACTCTTTGGATGCCCCCCTGCCTTGGATGCCCGGGACCGGCCCGTTCCCTCCCTCTGCATGCCACTGCTATGGAAGACCATATTCCTATTCCTGTATATGTAAATGACTTTTGAGCTATTTTTAATCGAGTCCGAGGAACGGCGTATTCAATACTTGATCGTTGTCTTATATGATAAGAATGAATATCTTCAATTTTTGTGAAAAGGTCTATAAGTTGTTTGGGAACTAATCTAAAATTAATTTTTTTTTATTAATTTACTGATTTCTAGTTTAAAGATTCGGTTTATATTAAGTATTTGGGTATCTTTGTACAATTTACGTACGTTAGTGTTGAATTTGCTAAATGCCATAATTCTTAATAATTTGTGAATAATATTCAAGGTGTTGTGTGTAGAAAAAGATGATGATTCCCAGCTGGTAATAGCATATCGAAGATGTGAATATACTAAGCTATAGTATACTGTTTTCAAAGGTCTGAATGGAATATAGTGCCTAAGTTTGCAAATTATACCTGACGCTCCAGAGACTTGCTTTTTAACCAGAGTTTTATGAGGTTTCCAATGTAATTTATCATCAATTATGACTCCATGGTACTTGAAACATTCAGTTCTTGAAAGCAGATGGTTGTTAATTTGAACATTGAAATTTGTGTCTACATTTTTTTTGTTTTGTAAATAGCATGTACTGGGTTTTACTGTAATTTAAAGATGATTTATTGTACTTCAGCCAGTTGTCCACATTTTCAAGTTCTTGATTTATTTTTATTGTTAGTTCATGCATCGAGTTCGCAGATAGATAAAGAACCGTATCATCTGCAAAGAGAATGATCAGGAGAGGCCCTAAATAGAGCCCTCTGTCAGAACTAAATTTGTTTGGGGGTGCAGAAGTAAAAAAGGTTGGGAACACCTGATGCTTCCTAGTACGCCTAGATCGGAACTCCACTACATAATAAGTTCCGCCGTACCCGGAATTGTGAAATGAAATTGCAAGTTTTTCTCAGAATTCTTTACCTCATAAGCCATTTGCTCTCGGTAAATTTTCAATGTTTACTCGGATCGTATGAAGTGTTTCAAATCAACTTTTTATCAAAATCTTTTTAAAAAAATTCAGTAGGCATTGCGAATAATTTTTGGCTTGATTCCTAGTGGCAGTGGGAACCCCCACCTCCACAGAAACCATTCTGACTAACATTAAATCAAGCTCAGGGGTGGATTTGTGAAGAATTTTCACCAAAAATGATGACGATGAAGTCTTGGTTCAAGGTATACAAAGGTCTTACCTGAATGGCTAGCGCGGCACCATCTCGGCCAGGGTCGTCATCTTCACAAATACACGGAACTGCGCTGACGAAACGTTGGTTTCAATACGTGAGGCAGACTGGCTTAACGCCCACTATCTGCGGTATTCCATTTCCGTATTTTTTGTTTCACCAGGTTCGGAAAATTTAGAATCAACTTCAGCAGCAAGTTCGTATGCTTTGTGCCTATGTGCAAGTTCATCAAAACAATCATATGTTTTACGTCACAGCGGATGTCAAAACACCACTTGCATGGACACGAGTCACGGACCAAGATCAGCAACAACGCGATTGTGAGCAACTGTTAAACTTGGTAACGCAATGAGAACTTTAAAGGCGAGAGATCAGCTGGCATTGACACCAACGGCTTTTGATGTCTACAACAAATTCAAAATTACATTTTCCACGAGGTGGTTCTTGTTGTAGCGCAGTTCGCTCCACGCCGCAAAAAATCGTCAACAGAGTTTGTTCCCTGGAAAACCTCAACTTGCGATGCTCATCTGATATGTCATGGAGCCAGTGTTTAAGGTGTTTTGCGAAACCTCTCTGCATAACCACCACCAAAATACACGATAACCTCGCTTCAGGACCATATCGACATTCAGATAAAATGGCTGCGGTCTCTCAACACGTCTCAGCGGTCACTAAAGGTCAATCCTAAAAAAGACCCTGCATGAAGCTCTCCAAAGATTCCTTTTCGGAAAGTTTGAGCAGCGGCGGCGGCTGCTTTGGCCAACTCCCAGCTTATGCTGTGCCAGAGGCTTTTCTAGAGGTAACCTCGGGTCAGAAGATTTTTTAGAGGTAACCTCGGGTCAAAGCACGACTCGCAGTGGAGGCACCAGAACAGGGTTTTTTAACCTGGGTCCGTGAACCCATTGGGGGTCCATGAATGTGTTTAGAGGGTACTTAAACCAAAATCCAATCAAGAAAATCCCTTAGCTTTTGTCTGACCATTTGGACCAATACTCAGCTTAATCGCACGGCAGCTGCAATCTGACATGGTGTTCATATCTTCACGTTACAAGTCGACTAACCTTTTTTTGTTTGACTTTGTCGGAGGTAAGCCAAAGCCTGACACTTGCCTCTTGCCGGGACGGTTGAGGTGCTCACGCGAAGAAGCGACCAAACCTATTTTCTCAATAATCGAAAAAGCGTTGACAAAATGAAGGGGTCCACAGTGGTTTTGTGCGCAGTGGAAGGAGTGCGCAGCGACACGGAGTTTGAGAACCACAGCTCTAGCTCAATGCAGATGATTTAGGCGCAGCAAAAAAACCACCCAGACCAAAGTCTAGGAGTCATAATACTTCAATGTTAATCAGAAACGCAGACTACTGGTTTTAATTTGAGCTTCCCCAGGAAGCGAAGGATCATTATTTTTTGCTGGCAACAAGGAAGGCAGTCATTGTACAATGCTGCTGCTAATAATAACGATTTTCATCAGTTGATCATATAATTTTCATCAAATATAATAATCATTGGCTAATTCCATCAAAAGAAAAAAAACATAGTGACAACAAGTCAGTACGAAGTTGAACGCAATTGTTTTCATTGGAAAACAGTTTACAAGCGGACTCCTCGACGCCAGCAGCAAACTCTAGTTTTGCAGCTTGTCCCGGGTTTGACAGCTGTGGGTGGGTGTTTTTGGGATGCTGGCATCGGCCACGTCATGACCTTACCGTCCTTACGTCACAGTCGATAAAACAACTGGAACAACCTTACGTCATAGTCGATCCACGCTATGCACGTGCTTGTTATCTAGGGTGCGACCGCGTTAAGCTGACAAATGTCGTCCTATTCAGGTAACGTCGAATTCCGTGCACTTGACAGTGATGCCTTTCGTCCACCCGCACACGTCACGATCCGATTCGCTGAAGATGGCCTCACTGTCGTCGTCCGACGAGGGCGGAAGAGTGACGACGAAACTGCACCTGCCGGCGTTGGCGACCACTCGCCCCAGGTCGCAGTTGTGGAACTGGCAACCGAAGTCGTCGCGCAGCCTGCAACGAAACGTACGCTGTGTGGGAGGAATGCGCTCGCGGAGATCACTGCGCGTCGGACGCGAAGTTGCTTTGCGATGCGCTTTTTTCGCACGGGTTTTGCGGCGAACAGTATTAACCTAATGTCAGCCAGAATTGAGAGCTGAAGCGAAACGTGCCACTGGGACTTGTCACGCGGCCGATAATAATTGAAGCTAGACATCACCTCGAATAAGGAACTGACGCGACAGTTAATTTCCATATTTGGTAATCGTGGATTCCTGCATGACAGACGTCGTCGGCCGCGGTTCTGGTTGTTGTTGTTCGATCAAACGATTACCGACAACAAACGCTTATAACCTCACGATGTTGTTTTTGACGATGCTCCAAAAGAAATCAGTTTCCGAAAATCCTGTTCTCTCTGCTGCCCATGTTGCATCGAGGCAGTTGCCACCAGGTTTAATTTCAAACAAATTAAGTCTTTCTTTTGGCTAAACTTCAGTTATGATGATCGCCCTGCGAAACTGATATATATATGGGAGAGACGTCGTCAAACAAACGAAGGATGGCTTCGTTTGTTTGAAATCAATTTCGTTTGTAGAAAAACTGCGTGGCGTCCACAACTTGAACTCTCACAATTCTACTATGGGTATCACAGTGTAGCAAAGTTAATTGAACTCACATCACGAAAAACGTCCGCATCCAACCTCCGTGCGTGACTACCAGCATGTGCGCGTTGTGGGCGTCAGCACCGTTGAGCTTGTGCACTCGTTCACATACGTCGCTGCGGGAAGACAGAGAGAAATTGTTCCGGTATCGATGAACAGTGTGGATGCGACGGTCACTGTAACTCACACGAAAAACGACTGGACTCTCTTGCTTAAGTTTTCGTTGGACTCTCCAGCGTCAGGAACGAAGGCGATCGCAGGCACCCCGGCTTTCTTAGCGGCTTCGATCAACTCAGACCTCGGCCTTCCTGAAAAAGAGCTGCTTTTGTGAAAATATCAATAATCTACAGCAGGCGAGTTGTTTTTTAGATTTTTCATAATTAGCGGACGTTGTGCCTCGCGAAGGAGAGACAAACGGTCAAGCGCAGTACTTGATACTAGTACGTAAGTATGTGCTGGACTTCCGTCAGCTTGCTTTCTTGGTTTAATTAATTTGCAGCACGTTTGTACTGTTGCAACCTGTCATTTGGCGTTGAATGTGCGATTCACCACGAACGGGATGTGCGCGAAGAACAATACCCATATATATGTGTCGCGGACAAACAATAATAGAGTGACAATAGCATGTGATCTCTTCTGTTGCTTGCTGCCACAACGTGAAGCTTTGCGCACTTGCCGCTCGGGCTTTCCGATCGCAACACTACCTTGATGTTGCTTGGATTGCATCAGCTGCTTGACGACGACAAGATGAAACACACAACAAGAGTCAGAGGTAATGCCTGTCGCAACCGTAACATGGTCGTTCGGCCAGCACGGTTCAACATGCAACAAGAAAACTGGCTCAAAGCTTTATTGGTAAGTTTACGTCGGCAGGTGAAAGTTCCTCGAGGTCTACGGTTTCTAACTTAGGTTTTGACACTTCCGAGATACGCGCTCGACACCAAATTTGTAGAGGACAACTGACATTAACAAAATATTATTTGACAACTATTTTGGGATGTGTGACTTAACAAGACGTAAGTGCTCAGCTTGCATACCTTCCATGTTGCCGTATGATTTTTCTCTCAACCTTTTGTCTATTTCAACTTTCGGAGTCTTTTGCCCTGCAAGGAACACGAAATTACCAGTCTGACTATTTTATTAAACCGCATGGAATGACCTTGCATGGACAGCTTTCAAGTTGTCAAAATATTTTTACCTCCTTGCAGCGTCGCTTGCGTATCCTGAGCTATCTGATACGTTTGCTGTGCACGTATCAAATCACTGACGAAGATGTCAGTAAATTTCTCAGGTGCGATTCTCCTGCCAAGACCACATAGCTGATGTATACGGAAAGAAAATAGCAAATTAACAAAAATCAGGATACTCAGTTAACAAAAGAAAACATGCTTTTTTAGCTGTGTAAAAAAAGTTATTTTAGCACAAGGAAACTTTTGAAAACCAATAATTCTGAAATCATTAAGTCAGAGCAATTAATTCATCAGGCAAAAAACATATCTGACGGTTGGGATGAACATAAGAAAGCAATGCAAGCATCAAGTGATTGCACTGATGGCAAAAGACAGAAGATTAGACTCATACAAAACTAAACATTTCAGACATTAAACTGGCTAACAAACCACTTGACAAAAGAAAAGCATAAAAAATATTTGTTCCATTTGTATGCACACACGCGCAACGCGCAACGTGCGTGCACATAATGCATTGGTAACAGGCCACAGTGAGCATGTAATTGCTAGCACATTGCCATATGATATACCAAGCATTTTCTATAGCACGCTGCACTGCAGTTCCAAGCATTGTCATCTTTTAAACCATGGTTAACAGACTTATTGTGTTTTTCATCCTCAAGTTGATTTTGTGACTTAATTCGGCTTCATTCCAAAGCTCTCTTCACAGTTCTATCGAGTTTTATACACTAGCTCTTTTAAACAGATGGAAATTTTCTTAATGGGATTCACTGATTTGTTCTTAATTGCTGAAACAATCAGAAATGTAGCAAAAACATTAGTAATTTTAATAAAAATAAAGAAGTTTGTACACTGTTCAGATATTTGTAGGGCTCATACTTCTTTGCCAATTTTGACAGATTTTGAAATACGTTACTTTTTATGTACTATTCACAATCACATGATTTGATTGCAATTTTAATCTTTTTATTAACACTGGAAAAATAACAGCAATGTCTTGCAAAGCTTATCATCAATCTGCATCAGGTCAGCAGAAACCAATACTGCTATCAAATATTCCAAACTGGTTTTCCCACATTGAAAATTTATAAGATGAATGTTGTGATGTCACATCTGTTTCCAAGAGGTGAAAAGAGCAAAACTACTATTTAGCTGAAATGAATCAGTTGAGTTCATACAGAGAAATGCAACATGTCCTACAAAAACACTTCAGAATCTTCAGTTTAGATTTAACAGTTACCGGTAAACAAGCAGCTTCAAACACAAAAATAAATGCATGAAAATACTTTGTTCTTACTTTCCAAGTCTAATGGCTTGCAGGTGACCATTGTTGTTCAACGGTTGATCAATGTGGCCTTGTAGAACACCAAGTGCATTCCATTCTGTTTCTGCATGTCGCACAAGCATCAAATGAAATGTTCTATACATGCTGATTTGTTGGTCACATTCAAACTAATAAACTCACTCCACCACTACCATCAATTACTTCAGAATTTAAAACCTATTAAACTCTGTTGAAAATTATGTATAGTCTACAACAAATTTATTTTCTTTAACTGGAATAATACCGAATTTGTGGGGCTACCCACACAAAAATCATTCAGGGAGTGTTTTTGTTAAAGACAGCAAACTTGAAAAGCAAATTTTGATATTAAATTGATTTTAGCATACAGTATGTCTAAAACCCTTCGAGTCCTGCGCCCGCCAAAATTTTGGCACAAGTTTGCAACGCTGTAACTCGCCACCAATTGAGCAAGAGAGCTATCCAAACCATCCTCGAATTCAGCAAGTCTTCTGCTTGAAATAAAAAAAAAACAATTTTCGTTTTCGGTTTGGGGTTCGCTGGGGGGACTGCTGCAATTGGGGGTGTTTTTGCTTTTTTTGGCCACCTTTACCTGGCCCTGGACCACAACCCATTGGGCCATTATTTTGGCTCAAGATTTTTTTGGAAACTAGGCCAAAATCTGAGTTTTTAGAGCCCTTGTTTGACTTCCTCGCATATAAGGAGCAAAAATTACGGCTCATAAACCAAAAATTGACCAAAATTTGCTCCCTCAAAAGCCACTCTGGGGGGCATTTCGCTCCAGGTAATAACTCGCCGTCAGATTGAGCTTTAGAGCTGTTCAAACCCTCTAATGACTCGTGAAGGCATGTAGTTTGCAATAAAGAAAAACGTTTCAGTTTAGGATGTCTGTTTTTTTTAATGCTTATATAACGATAGGATGTTCATGTTATTTTTTGCTGACGTCAGCATTTTTGCCCGACCTCCCTTCAAGACCCGCAGGAGCCATTTAAATGACAATTTTTTTTTAGTTTAGCTGTTTTTTGGTTACATTTCGGAACTTTGAAGGGTCCGAATGGGTTTTCAGCATTCCTGGCTCCAAGATTAAGGCCAAAAAACATTAAAATTAATTGTGGAAATCCCCCAAAGTATTGAGAAAAGCCCCTTACCAATTAGCTATTTTTGGCCTAACTTTTGAACCAGAAACGCTAGAAACTCAATCAAGGGCTCTAAAAACGCGTATTATGGCCTAGAATCCAAAAATACTGCGAGCCAAAATATTGGCGCGTGGGATCGGATGATGACGTCATATAATTAACCAAAAAACATGCCCCTGTCATGATCCCATTGGCCCAAAACCCCCCAACCAAGTTTAAAAAAATCTTTATTCTAAACTACACGACGCCACTAGTCATTACAGTGTTTGAACAGCTCTCTAGCTCAATCTGCTGCCAAGTTATGGCTGCCCAAAGTTTGCCCTGAAAGGGCAAATTATTCTGAAAAGTTTTGAATTAGGTCAAAAACTAGGTTTTTGACCCATAATTTTGGCTACAGATATGCTAGCAAGTCAATCAAGGGCTCTATAGACGCGGATGGTGGCCTAGTTTTCAACACAACTTTGAGCCAAAAGAATGGGTCAATGAGTTGGGGCCCAGGGCCGGCCAAAATTTCCAAAACATGCCTGCTTTGTGACATCACCTCCAGAAATCCCCCCACCGAAAATGAAAAACGTTTTTTTCGATTTTGACTACAAGACTTGCTGAATCCGTGGATGGTTTGGATAGCTCTCTAGCTCAATCGCCTGGCGAGTTATACGATTGCAAAGTTCTGCAAAAAAGGAGGTAAACCCAGGACCCAAAGGGTCAACCTGACCAAGATATATTAGAAATACCTTTTGGGTGTTATTAGTATGAAATAATCTGTGGCAAACAAAATTCAGGAATGTAGTATTGATTACATTGGTCAAGAAGGTATTTTGAGTAATTATAAGTCACTGGTAGAATTCAAATCAATGTTTTAAAAATGAAAACCAAACATTGAAACTAGCTATCTCAGCCAATTTTGCTTGCAAAGCACAAATTTTGTAAGCATATATTCGAGCAAACATATATTTACAGAACTGAATAACCTAACAACGAAGTGATGACTCTGATGAGGCCGCTTTTGGCTGATCTGCTGACTGAAAACATGTGACCTTGAGGCTTCAGTTAAGCATTTCCTTTGCTGATCAGATTCTGATATTTAAACTTTTATATAAATTTCCATGAGGTTGCAACTACTTCATCTTCTGCATAATACAAAAATTAACATGTTTTGCTTTGTTGGGAGAGTCCTGAGTTGTATGAAACTACACCACATTTTAAAATCTAGCAATTGCTAATAATTAAAATTTAGTGAAACTAATCTAATAGTGGACATATTAAATCACATATTTAAAGCATCCTTGTACACAACTTTAGATTGAAATTTAAAATAGGTCATCCCCTTTAAAGTTGCAGTACAAAAAGTGGCCTATAGTGAGCTGTGTTGCTACATCACATCCACAGGTTCTCAAAATGGGGTCCGCGGACTCCCAGGGCGTGAAATAATTGGTGTTTAGAAGTTCATCAAGTGACAAAACTTCAAAAAATTAAGAGTGATGAAAAGCTTGAAAATAAGTTTGCAGTAAAGCAATAATACTAAACCTCTCCTTTGGCTATTGCTGTTTTGTCTTATTGAGTAGTCCAACTTATTTGGACTTTTCAGCTTTCCATCAAAAGTCACCATACTATCAAATGTTAAGATACAATCAAAAGTCATGGTTGCATTATTGAAGTAGTTGCCAATCGTCATTGTTACTTCACAACTTCAAAATACAAAAAACAATAAAAAGACAAGTTAGCCATGTGTTGGTCTAAGCATATGTTTTCAGCAGTGTTGCCAGTTTGGCTTTTTGAGGCCAAACTTTTTAAGGCTTTTTTTAATTCCTCTGGCATTTCTTCAATTAAATTTGGCTTTTTTCAGACTTTTTTGACCAATCCAATTTTTATGTCGGTTTGGCAGATTTCTGGACACAAAATGATAAATTTTTGTTGCAAACTCTGGACTAGAATTTTATAATTTTTATTTTTTTGCAGCATGCCTTTTACTGTTTTAAATTATTCCTCAGCAAGACCAAAAATTCTAAGACATTTACTGAGTGAGCTTTATTCTGTGTATGTGTATATTGCCTTTTGAAAGTGCTGTGCAACCTTTACTGGGTGTTTACAAGTGTGGTTTTGTATTTATCTTGTATTTGGCTTTTTACGGTGATGTGGCCTTTTTGTTCACTCAATGGACAATGGTTTATTGTTTCATATGACTCAGCTAGCAAACAGGAGCACTATAAGAAGCCATTGCACTAAGCCAGTGTTTCTTAACCTTTATACCCACTCGTACCCCCTGAGTTTTCGTTAAATTTTCTCGTACCCCTTGTCTGAAATCAAATAGTAATTGATACTAAGTTGTAGAAAATTAGCATAGTTGCCTGATCACATGAGACAAATACAGCTTGAAAGTTTATTAGTGAAGGCAGTGATCTTTTCCCTAGCTTTGATCATGTTCATTGCCGTTCCCTGGATGGAGGTGTTAAGTCATTGAGGTGGCTGAATATATCTGAAAGGTAGCCTATGCCAGCGACATAATGAACTCATTTTCAAGGTGCCCTGCTATGCCACTACCTCCGTGTCTCAGAAACTGCTCGATTTCTTTGCGCAGCTAACGAACACGAATAAGCACTCGAACACAGGATAGCAACGACACTTTCATGTAGTAAAGAAGAACATTGTGTTGAGCTTAAACTTCGTTACAAAAAACTCTGAACAGGCCGTGATTCAAGGTTTGGCTTCTGACAAAGTTTACTGCATTCACAACAATCGACAACACATCTTTAAAATTTTCAGGGCGTGTATGCCTAAAAATGTTGGTGCTTCGTACCCCCTTTTGCGGTGTTTGGTACCCCCAACGGGTACATGTACCCCCGGTTAAGAACCACTGGTCTATCGCTTTTGTGATGTTAGGCGCCCTAAATGGTGCGAATTTAAGCAGCTACATGCGACGTGCATTTCAACGACGCTAACAATACTGGCTGGTAGGTTGAATACGCGCAGAATTTTTCTTAGCTGGCACTTGGTAACTGCGTGAAGGTGCTTGCCCTGGCTTTGGGAATTCCGGTAAGTTTCTTTCATCGGTGTTTACGTTTAAACTATAGTCGTTCAGCGTTTTATGCGTACATGGTTGCGACGCCTTGACTGTTTGAGTAGTTGTATGAAAAAAGTAAGATTTAAACAACTATACAAATAATAAATCAATCAATTTATTGAAAAAGATTACTCGAAAAATCTACCTATACAGCACGATTTCCAGACATAGGAGATTCTTAGTTAATATGATAAAATGTTTTATTTTTCTGTAGCTCCTTGTAGTTTGATTAATTTTGAATATGAAACGATTTGTAAACAGTGGCCAAGTAATGAGCGCTTTTTGCGAAAATAAATGACTAGTTGTGTTTTTTTCTGTTCGTAAGAAAACAGTCCCTCCAATTTTTGAAATAGCAAAGCAGCGAAAGTCTCTCCCTGTGCGCGTGTACCTGTGCGTGATTGTTGCAGGCGTGTTGGTTGTTCTGTTTCGCTTTGTGACTTACGCCGGTCGCTGTTTGCAGATTATATTCGAACTTCTCGTTCTCGCCGCTTTGTACATCTGGTGTCAAATCAACAGAGACCAGGTGGTCACGTTTTGGTTCGGGACAAGGTTTAAGGTCAGCCGTTTTTGCCATTGATCAATTACTACGTGTTGTGTTGCGACATAAATAGCGATTATTTCGACATTGACATCGATTTGTATTGTTGTTTTCGTACAATGCTCGTTATTGTCGTCGGTTTCATCACAATGCTTTTTTCAGGCTGCTTACCTTCCCTGGGTTTTGTTCGCTTTCAATCTGATCATCAGAGGAGGGTGAGTGCTTTTCTCGACTGCTGCCTGATAGGAGAAGATCTCGCGCGTGTCTGTTGCCATTTATTCTGCCACGCCGACGAATCATTTCGCGCTTGCGTGCAACTGCTTGTGTCGCTGTGTATGAGCCGTTTAGTGTCATCCTGGTGTGGAATGTACGAAAGATCGGCATTGCGGAAATCCTTGAGCTGCTCATAAAGCGTTGCTGAATGTCCACATCGTTGTGTACGGGTGACAACACAGTGGTCGTGTGTCTTACACACGCACAAAACCTGCAAATGGCAGTGTGTGAATTTTTGATCAACTCCTCAAATCGCGCATCGTTCATCGCCAGTGCAATTGATAAACGTCACTTTGCGCTTTTGTTGCGTAACCAAGTGTCTGTTCAACAGAGGAATGCACGAACTTCTGGGAATATTCGTCGGTCACCTCTACTTTTTCCTCAAGTTCAAGTATCCTATTGATTTCGGTGGCACGTCGTTCCTGGAAACACCCTCAATTTTGTAAGTCAGTGTGTCGTGGACAAGAGCAAAGCCGAAACAACCCCACCTGCATGGTGGATTTGATATTGAAGTATGCTGTCAGGTCTTTTTCCACTCTTGTCAGTTATTACTCACTGATGTGTTTTTGACCACCGTTCCCAAGAAACGACGTGAGATGGCCAGATTGGCCGTTGAATTTTTGTTGGCCAGTCTTGTCCGAACCACCACAGCGTTCTGTGTTGCGCGTAACAACGACGACCACTACTTGAACTAATGACATAACCGTAGGCGAGGGGTTTCCCCCAAGTCAATATATTTACAAAATGGAGGTCCCGGGGTTGGAAAGTCTAAGAACCACTGTGTTAGTGTATGAAGTTTATAGTAGGGACAATTTTCAGTTGGCGTTAATTTTGTTTTACCTGTGATAGATGTAACGCGCGCAATAATCTGCTTTTACCTTTTTTTTTTTTTTTAATTTCACTAGTTTGCACACGTTCATGGCAAAGGCTAGTGGTGAGCTACAAACTGAATTGCCACTTCTGCGTACATTTCCTGTATGTGCATTTTCTATAGTCCAGTGACAATGGCAAAAGTCGCTTATCAGAGTTGCTTACTCTGCGACGTCGCATGATGTGCTGACCTGATCAATCGGGTTGTAACTAAATCGTTGGCGAATTTCACTGCACATTGGCATGCACGCTGTCACAAATCACCTAATTCGCTGTAGCGAAGTAACCAAACACAATTCGATCCCGGTTGACAATGTTCGCAAGTCGGTGCCGTTATTCAACTTCTCCAGGCAGGTAATTACTGTGACCCCCCCCCCTGCTGCAGCAAGGTCTTTCGTTGGCATATGAACGAGCAAGCGCACTTCGCCAGAGACGTTTGTCTTCTGTTCTGCGCAGACATAAATACTTTCCGAGCGTACGAGGCGGAACGGGCGGCTTCGGGACTGCCCCGGCTGCGAGAAGGCGAGACCCGGACAACGACGGAGGCGGCCGGCATCGCTGGGGCACAGGCCAGCGATTGGGAGACTAAAAAGAACTCGTTCTCGTTTCTTTTCATCCAGTGAAGCGATTGCAATACGTTCGTCGAGACTTCATTGCCGAAGACCGAAAACTGTAGAGTTCGTCGTCGTCGTCGAACGCTCTGACGATGTCTTAGCGCGTCGCATTATTTTCGTCTGTCGTCGTTTACCGTCGGTGTGTGGGTTCTTAGCTGAAACGTTTCTTTACAAAGATGATAAAAATTGCCCAGCGTTGGTTTTATTCTGAAACCGCTGTGCGAAGTCTGCTTCTGAATTCCTGTCAGTATAACAACGCCTCAACAGTTACAACTCCTAGTAAAATATGACCGAAACAGAAAGTTCGAAAAGTGAAAATCCTTCACACACTCGACTGTTGTGTGGCAGAGACATTGAGAATTCTCTTCGGACCCAATGAACGCAACTTCTGCAGTTGCGAGCGGTGGCATCGTGTCTACTTACCCAGTTACGGTCTTGGCAACT
>Ga0210059_1005164_pt1 | contig 20993 bp, 13 predicted proteins | sample Ectturendosymbi2_FD_188042 | JGI IMG/M metagenome (GOLD analysis project Ga0210059, IMG submission 188042) | Ecteinascidia turbinata endosymbiont from Florida, USA - Sample 2 (SPAdes) (version 2) | ecosystem: Host-associated > Tunicates > Ascidians > Unclassified | place: Key West, Florida...
AGCCAGCAGCAGAGCTTGACACATGCAGTTGTGGCCCGTGGACCAATCTGGTTATATGTTCATTTGGCCCGGCACTGCTGCTTGGTTGCACACCCCTGAGCTGCGGCCTCACTGCACATTATCCTGGATATTTTCACGGCTGCTGGTTTGACGAAGTTCTCTCCTGCTGTGCGAGGCGCTTTTGCTCCAGCATTTTTCCAAGAAACTGTAAAAGAAACACGCACTGCTTTACTATGGGAGTAACTTTTTACTCCTGAAGTAGATGGAAGATAAAGACTTCACGTTACCTGGTGTTTCTTTCTCTTTAAAAAGGTCAAGGATTTCGCCAACGTATTTTACATGCTTTTGCTCGATGGTTAAACTTCTTTGAGAGATCCGTGAGCAAGGACTTCTAAGCATAACATGAACTGTGGCTGGATTTCACAGTTTATCATGACTGAAGTAAATCCAAGTTTCAAGTAGTTGTCATTATACGCAAACGCCTGCTTTCGTTTAGCAATTATAAACAAAGACGGCAAAAACAAACTGCACTTTAGATTAACAACTTTAAGCTTAAGCTACTGACCACACTACCTCAAAAGTATAAATGTGATGTGAAACAGCAAAATTATTATTGTCTGAGGGCATTACAGCAAACTTGCTTGCCCGTGGTGCTTGCGGACTCAGCCAGAGCCTTCCGCGGACTCAAATGAGTCCGCGGACTCGGGGTTGAGAAACACTGCCCTAGATAAAGTGCTTCCCTGTTAAATAAAACGTAAATATTTGCGGTCACAAGATGTCGCTCGTGAGACAAAACTTGTCATGTCCCGAATAGTTTTCGTACACGTGCTTCGTAAATTAAGTATTTTCTTCTTTGCAGCTCGTGTGGCACTAAACTGAATTAAGTTTGTGTTCATGCATTTAGTAAATAGAAAACGCTGAACTATTTTTAGCGATTGACTTAGCTCTGCTAAACTGGATTGCAAAACTGGTTTCTTCCTTCAAGGTAAGCGGACTTTTATTTTGTTACATTGAAAAACAACGTTCGTTACTTGAAAACGAAGTAGCAGCCGACAGAAAACAAATTTTGACTCAAAGTAGTGCAAACAACAAGCACCACGAAATGTTCGAATGCATCCGCTGTTTCTCGGCTAACGGTTTATATTTCGTTTAGATTGAGCCACAGGCCCTTTGGGCTATTTTTTTGTGACAAATTGAGTTCGAAGAAGAGTCGACCAGACGTTTCTTAGCGTTAACAGTACTGGCATAAATTCGCTCGCATTCAACGCAGTAAATAACAAATATCTTCTATCCATGGTGTAGCCTTTGACGTAAATTTGCGCTTACCGTATGGTGACATACAGACATTACTCTACACCAGGGGTTCCCAACCTGTGGTACGCGTCCCACTAGTGGTACGCGAAGGTCTTCGAGGTGATACGCGAGCAACTTCCATTTTTGCACAAAAATCTGGTTTAACAGCTTTCTAGTTTACGTATCGGGCTTAGTTTCTAAATAAAAAATTTTTCCTGTAGTCTCCTATTCCTACTGTATCGCAACATTACGACTTTCGATGCGCTGTTAGCAAATTTACGCCACGCATCGACCAGCTGGTGGAAGGTAAACAAAAAGAAAAATCTCATTAAATTTGATTGTGGTTTTTATTGTTATTTAATGTATATTATTCTTCTGAATAAACAAAGATTCGATCAAATTAGTTGTTCTGGAAGAAGTGGTACGCGTTGGCAGTACGAGGTGTCCAAGCGGTACGAGATCGTAAAAAGGTTGGGAATCGCTGCTTTATACCAAACGGCTGGGTGGACTCCGAGGGTCTCGTTGGGAATACAGCTAGAACAGAAAAAAAGCATTGCTCATTTTTCCAAAATGTCAAGTTAAACAGCACGAGAGAAAACAACCTTTGGCAGGTTATTGAAAGGTCATGGAATTGCTGTAGATAGTTTGTCCTCCTTCGTAATTAACCCAACCTTTATCGAAATAATTGGCGAGCCACAAATTGTAAAGGCGCGAAAGCACTGCCATGTGAATAAGAACAAGAAAACAGAGCTTTCCAGAAGGGGAAGCCATGTTTAACCTTGTTCCTCGCCTACTACACCAGTAGGCCCTCTGTGGGTTTCGCACCCTGGGTCTCTATAATTGCGTTTCTGTGTGGGGCTTTACATTTTCTGTCATCTCTTGTTTAACCTTGACAATACTGATGGACCATGCTGAGCGTAATTGTTTTGTCAAGTTCTTGGGAGATGTTCTGCATAATTGCACTTTCTCATTTACACGTTGACATATTACACATTACATTATTTATACACTGGAATGGATATTTATGATTATCCCACCAGCACATCAACAGCTACCAAGAACGGAAAAATGTGTTACGAATAACATTATCACAAACATTGGAACAACGAAAGGCAACATACAAAGAACCCAGATTATGGAATAGTACACCAGCAAAAACAAAATCTCACAGCTTCAGCCTTTTTTATTACAAACATATTGTATTAGAACCAAACACAATTTCTTTATCAAACCAATCTCACTTCAATGAATAATGCGTCTACAGCTTTTCAATGATTATATATTTACCAACTGTGAAGTGAAATCCTTCCGTTGTAAATAAAAAACCTGGTTGAGTATTTTGTTGATCTTTCCTTGTGCGAATCGTAAATTCGTGTGTGTAGTTACAGTAATAGAAAGTTTTGCAATTGAACTGGCTAACATGCGGACATTGCAGTCATTTACACAGTACCTGTGTATTTGCTAATGATAATGGTTCCCGACCAAAATGCCTTCACTGTGTCAACAAATGAATGAGTTTGGCAGAATTTTTTATGTCAATGTGATGTGTGTTTGATTCATCCTTTAAAGTTTATCTATATAGGTCAGAAAGGTGCCTAACTTTTTTTGACAGCTGTTTATATCGCCAACATTAATAAAAATTCAAGTTTCCATTTCATCGTTTTTTCATACTTTTTAGAAAATCAGATTTTTCATCAATCATGTTTGGAGTGCCTCGACATTGTACCGACAGTATCCCGAAGCACGGCGAGGTCATTGAACTTCAGCACGTACCGCCTCCCCTTTTGATGGCAAGTGAAGTCGGACAAGCAATGAACAATGACGAGTACCTCATGAGATCACAATACCGACGCTTATGCATGTTTTCGCACAACTGCGCTCAGCCACAATACAACAATGGCAGCGCCTTTGAACGTTACGGCGCCAATGCGACGCAGACGAACGGTATGTGTGTCGATTCGGACAATGCAATGTATCCAAGCGATTTCAGTTCAGCTCCTCAGTACCCTTTCGAACACGAGCCAGGAGACATTGACGTTCTTGACGACATTTTGCAAAATCAAGATCCGCGAGCCAACCTCGACAACCCTTACTTGTTTCACCCGACAAACTGTAACCCGATTGCCGGTCAAGGTGAACAGTACGGCTCGGGGTCGATGAATAACACGAACGACTTCGTCTCCCCAGCTGAAGAGAACGGACTGTTACACCACAAAATGGTTATCAATTCAAGCTCAAACAACAACAATAACTCAGATTTCATGATGGAATCTGAGTCCTGCACCAGGCAATACGACTGCCAAACTAATGCAGATGGGAATGGGCAAATGGACTACAGAGGGGCGTTGGTTGCTCATGCAGACTGTTTGCCCACACATGTCACCGACCTAGCTAATGCCGCAAATATGATCAAAACAGAAGCCATTGAGAACGAGGCGTATATTGCTGCCGCTAAGCGGAATGGCAATATCTCGTATGAAATGGCAAGCACAAATTCATCCGCCCTGTTGCCGCCAATAACAATGATCGCCGGCAAAAATATGGATGAAAGCAGCACTGGTTCCAGTTCGGTGCACATGGGAGATAGTCAGCAAAAGCTGTCCGATCAATCTGAAGACGACGATCAGGAAAAACTTTCCGCCACCTCAGAAAATCAAGAGTTTTCGGGATCTTGTTTATTCGGCCAGAGAGCTAAACTATCGTTTATGAGATCACAAAGCCTCACAGACGACATCTCATCAGACGGAGAAACAAAAAGGTGAGGTTCAATCCACGCTGAACTCTGAAAACTCCCTGCGTTTGGCTATTGGTGCAGTAGTGTTGCCGTAGAGAAGTCATAAGTAATAAGCACATTATTTCCTTTACAATCGCCGTAAGCAAGCTTCACATATTTAGATGAAAGTGTGTCGTAAGGAGCCTAACTTCAGATATCAATTGGTTGAAAATACCTGCCTAACTTCAGATGTATTAATTATTTCAGAACGAACCTAACTTCATATATTCATTATTTTAGGGCTGGTCGCCGTGAGCGCTGTTAAATGCGTTCTTTGCTGTGAGCTTCTTGTGATGTCTTTTAGCTTTTCAGCTGATCTTGTTGCCGATCTTCATGCTCTTTCATCTGTACATTTTCTTCACCATGTTCTGTGTTTGTTTGTTTTCCTAATTGTGCTTATTTCACTCAAATGTTGTTTTACAACACTTCTCAATAACCGAAAAACAGGGTTGGTTGACTAGATGACCGCCGTGGTCCCACACCAATCCTATATGACGCAGCACCCCTCTTTGTTTACGCTGATCAACCATTGCGTCATTGCATTTTCATTTGTTCTAATGTTCACTATTGTGGTTGGTTTGCTTAGTGCAATGGCTTCTTGTAGTGCTCCTGTTTGTTGGCTGAGTCTTATGAAACAATAAACCATTGTCCATTGTCTTCACTCTCACTCATTAAGGAATACGACGATTTTGATTCTTTTCCAAGCATGACCTTTCTTGATTTTGAAGCAATCGTTTGGTGACATGGTTTCCTGCAGTAGTCACCGCACAACTTGCAGCCACTCGTTTCTTTTCAATGTGAACAGCGACAGGCAAAAGCACTTTTGGAAGAAGTACACCGGTTTTTCCTTTTCGAAGTTTCCGCGTTCAAAAACAAAAATCATAAATGGATTTTTTGGTGTTCTTGAGTTGCAGTGGTTACAGCAACACAATGCCCGATGACCAGCGTGCAATAACGTTTGATTTCCTATCAATATTATTTCTACAGCAAAGTGCTTTCAAAGCTGTCGTCGACCTCCGACCAATCACCAGCCTTGAAATCAGTGGCGAAAAAAGTCACGTCAACAGCCACTCGCAAGCGCCGCGCCAACAGCCAGGGTTCTCGTTCAGCGCTTCCCGTTTGCTCTGGAGTGGATGACGCAGACCTACGCAACACCAAGCGACTGCAGAGCAACGAACGGGAAAGGATGAGAATGCATCAACTGAACGATGCTTTCCAGGTTGGTATTTTTTGCACAGAATTTCCGAGTATGGGTAACATTGGCCTTAAAAAGCTGAATTTACGATTTCAATGTTTTTCTAAATTGATGAGGGTACAAAAACGTAAATGCAACTGGAGCGTTAAGGACCTGGAGCTTTATCTATATTGTTTCCGAATAATTTTTTTATCTATTTTGTAGCGCAAGGTTCATATTAAACAACGTTAAAAGTTTGCATTATATCGATGATCAAAGGCTTATACGAAGTCAAAGAGACGATCTCTTTTCATATTTTCCTCCAACATTTATCAGACACAGAGAGGGCAGAGAGGTGATGTGTAAGGGACAAAACTGTTTACCCAAAAACAACCAGTGCTTTGAATTGAGCCTCAAATGTTTTCAAAATTCTATGCATTTCTTTCCTTCAATCTTGATTTAATTACTCCCCAAAGAAATCAGTTCTACCTCAGATAGGAAGTATCAGTTTGACGAGTGCTTGACACAGAATGCAACGGCACTTGGATAGTGATCATCTGCTTATAATTAATAGCGTGTTTTTGGCTCTAAATTTATGCTGTTCCCTGCAGTGGTGTGTACAGGTAAAGTGCCGAACCAAAAATTGGAATCTTGTCCGTCGCAGCGACAATTTGAAAGACCTTGTGTGTTGTAAACGTCCGTAGCAAAGGTTATGCTTCGCGTGTTTGGTAGTTCACGAAAATAACTGTTATAGTTTGACTTTCCATGGTTCTCCAAGTGTCACAGAAGTGAAGGGCAACCCGCCAGCATTTGAACCGCTATAGTTGCTACAGTAAAATGAAAGCCGCATAAGAAGCAAAAATGGATCAGCCACTGATTTACATTAAAACATATTGAACAGTTGAAAAATAGCATTTTCATCTTCTGCAAAGATTCGTGAAACGACGAGCAAGATTGTTACGTCACCGAACACGCAAGCGGCACATATACACTGGAAAAGCGACAAGAATTCTTGTCGATTATATTGCTGTGTATAAGCTCGAGACCAAGGTGTCTGGTCAAACACTAAATATGATCAATGTGTTGGAGCTGGAGTCAGCATTTATAAATGGCGAGTTTCTCTTGAGTCATGAGGAACCCGAGCATTTTTAGGTGTTACCAATCGTTAGCGGAGGATAAGATTTTTGGTCCATCAACATTGACAGCTATTTAGGGCACTTGTTGACATGCGAATGTATCACTGAGTCTTCAGACGTTTTTTGTCTCTCGGTCTGCCGATGAGGTTGCGCTGAATCTTACTAGTACGTGTTTCATCAAAAAAATTATTTAAACTTGCACACGACGCCAATGTCAAAAGTACTGTGCACCAGGCCCGAAGCCAGGTTTTAGGTTGGGGTGGAAAAATACATTTCAAGGGAGGCAGTATTTTTGTTTTTACTATATCTTTAAAACATTTTTTTCTGTGCAAAACAACATTGTGTGAGGTACAGAAAATTGTGCGAGGGGCACTGCTCCCGAATGCTCCCCCCGTGGCTACGACCTGCTGGGCACTGTCACTCCTCAGTGAGAAGTTGGTTTTAAGTTTGACTGTTTCATGCGCAGGTGCTCGAGCTTAAAATTTGCTGATGGTATTCCTACATGTGAGCATGAAACATTCAAACTCATAAAGTTTGCCATATCTGGTATTCAGCTTTTGGGGTTCTCGCTTTCTTGCAGTGCGAGTCGGAGAAGCAAACTTAAAGTTCAACAGCCTTTCAAAGCAAGACTCAAGCAAACAGTTCTGGCTGAGTCAAGTTCACTCCCAGTTTCCTTAAATCGCCACTTTGAATCGACATAGGTTCAACATTTACTATAAGTGCTTTGTTAAACACAGGCTCTGCGAGACATATGCCCACATGCCAAAAGCGATCGCAAGCTGTCGAAGATCGAGACTTTGACTTTGGCACACAGCTACATCATCTCGTTGAGCAAGATGGTTTTGGCTTTGGAAAAGCGCGCTCAAAGAGGGAACTGCATGGAGCAAGAGAACGGTCTACACGGATCTAATCAATCTAGGGAGTCTCTGTTTAGCAGCATGGAGGATTTGCCAGCAACCAGCGGCTCGTCTTGATCTCACAACAGAAATCAGTGCTGTGAATCGAGCTAACAGTACTTCTTTACGGTTTTGAGCTATCTCGCATCTTCTACTTTTAAAAAATTATCGTGCTGCTGACAAAATATGTAGGTCAAACGTCAGCGAAAGTGCTTAGAAAATGTCCTACAGTGAATTCTGCCTAATTTATTTTCATTTGCTGTTATAGGGTGAGTAAACGTTTCGTTTTGAACATGACGGTGTTTATTTGTAAGTTCGTCTACTGGTCAGTTATCTGCTTGTCTCGGTTGGGAGGCTGGCTACACTACAAATAACTTAAAACTCATGTTTTTTCCATGAGTAACCGTTTCCACATGGAGAAAAATCGTTGCTCTTTAACTTCTATTCAGCAAACATTTTCGTAATGGTTATGAGGCATGGGGCGATTTTACGGGCCTTGTCCTAATTCGAAATGCTCTGTAATTAACATGGTCGTTTTTGAAGGTTTTACAACTTAAATTACGCGACTGTCTGGTCGGAACTTTCAAATTTATAGACACTCTATACACAACACATCAAAACAATCTCTCTATTTCATTCACGCGGCGAAAACTCAAACCCTATGAAAGTTTCAGTTATGTATGGTCAACACTTTCAATAGTGACTTCTCAGTTTTCAAAACAAAACATGATAAGATTTGCCAAGTTGGATTGTTCATGATTGTGAAGCGACAGACCATGCACACGAATAAACTGGAATCAGATGAAAAGAAAATTTCCAAATAGGCTGGTAGTGATGACTTAACTGATTCCAGTTGATCTATTAATGCATCATTGCAGAGGCAGTCCCCCAAAAGCACAATGCGTGTTCTGAGTTAATTTTTCTTGACCGATTCATATCCATCAGCTTGTTTCAATAGGTTTCACCCATGTAAGTGGCTAACCAACCATACATCGTACAATAAAGCTTGTTAAGTAAAACGTTTTTCAGTGTTGCCCTTGTTTAGACTCGCCAAAAATAAGCACTTAAGAGGTGAAAACGTTTCTTGTCAAATAAAGAAATCACGAAATCAAAATCCTTAAGAGAAACTTAAGAAGCGTTTCGCCTTTTACTGCAAGTCGATAGTTCCCTCAAAACGCATTAGAGACGCTCTTCTCGTCCAAACGTTTAGGTGCTCTAGGGATCAGAGCTCGGAGTTGTCCTTGCCACTGAAACCCACGTCTTATGCTCAGTCTCGTTGTTTTTTTAATCAGACTTCCGCAGCAGCTGCTGTGTTTTCGCTCAGGCCCTTTCATGCAGTTACCTGTAGAAGAGAAGATATTAGCTTTCCACTTTCCGTTGAAAGATAATGATTCTTCCTTTGCGGTCTAGCATCAAGCCTCTCTGCAGTGCCTGCCGGAGATTATTAAAGAGCTTTATGAGCTTTATTAGTTTGTCAAAGTGACATTTGGGCTTTCCAGCTGCTTCCGCTTGCCTATCACTATTTACACCGTCTTCCCTGCGTGGTTTGTTCCTCTAACTTTGAGACTTATAATAACTCGTTACCCACGTTGCTGTTGTGGTAACAAAACACTACTGTTACCGCAAGGTGGTTGTAATTTTTCTTCATTTAGACCCAGCGTACTGTGATGTAATCCGCCTTTGAAAAGATTTGCGGACATGTGGTTGGTGCACAAATCATATTTCACTGAATATCAAACTTCATGGACCTCTTGTTCTGTCCTTCATCTTCTTAAGCCTAATTAGTAAGACTGCGTCAGTGGTCATAGCCAAAGTATCAACATTTGAGCTTGCCCGAAAGTGCAAAAGAAATTTTGGAAAAAATTATATTTTCGAAAACTTTTGTTGCTTGTTAATGTTTTTCTTTACAAAGCTCCCGCTATCGTCTTATGCTACGTATCCGAATTGGTGCATTCAACAAGCGAAAGTCGTATTTTCCCCCAAAAATGTCTTGTTTGCGTGTTTCGCTTCTTCCATTAATACGTTCATTAGTGTTTACAAGCAATCCGCATTGTCACAAAATTGCCACTGTCCCGCAAACATCAATAAACATTCGAAATATTTTCCAAACTGATATATTGCAAATCCTATGCTTGTGAGGCAACTGCAAGTAAAAACTTGAAGTAATCGCTTTGAGGCTAAGATCTCTCAAACCGAAGTACAGCGAAGTTCATTTTGCATACCAGGTTCAAGCTGCACAAGTTGAAAAACATTAAAAGCAGCATACTTGGTTAGCTTTAACTTGTCTATTGTGCTTTTTTCAAAGCAGTGTATGTTTACTATTTTTTGTAGCACGCATGAGCATGATTTATTTACTTGTTGCAATATTTTTACATTGGCATCTTGCCAGAACTGCAAATTTCTTAGATGTGCTCAAAAATGTCGCTCACAGCATTTTGTTCGTGTTAAGTGTAATGCATCATGTCACTGCGGATGTCTTCGTGATGTCATTGCAAGCGATTGGCTTGTTTATGGTACTTAAAAGCAGTAACAAATAACATTGCTTTAGTTGCAGTTTCCAATAATTTATTTTTTATGTTGCTCAATCAACCAGATGCTTTCCGGTCTGCAACTCTTTTGTTGCTTTCGTTCGTTATGTTTTTTTTGTAAATAATCGCGCAGAACAATTTCTATTCGCGCTTGTAGGGGCATTGCATTGCCTTTTTCTTATACTCAGGAGTGGAAGCTGGTTTGTTTTTACGGCTTTTCAACAGTCTTTTCTGTTCTTATTGCGATGACGTCACTGTTTTCCAAAAACTGAACTTGGGTGCGAAATTTAAGCAGACGAAAAACAAGTTACTATAAAAGTCTTTGTACAGTTTTGTGCCCATCTCAAGGAATTTATGTCATTTTAAGTAGACAACGTTTTTTCAAAAGCGTTCAGACACGAATGTACCAATGTATCTATCTTTTTATTCATTTAGTTATCAAGACCTCTTGAATCAGTGGCTAACATAGAAAACGAAGTGATGCACGGTTGCGATTTCACTTACGTCCTATTTCACCCAGTTTTACACAAAAACAGGAACATTGACTCCATCAGTCTGCTCACACTTGCCTTCACCGTTGAGTTTTAGACATAAAAAAAAAACTTCGTAAACAATGCACCACTGCGTCAATATTATTATAAAAGCGTTAAATGTTGATGCTGTCTTTCTTTAGTTCAGAACAAGCGGTGAACCATGTCAGTAATAGAGACCATCGGTACGAAACGCCCTGTCCGTAGGTATGTCGTACTTAAGAAAACTCTTGCAATAATCACTTTTTTGCTTTTAATTCTGGAGAGAAAGCCACGGGAACCCAGGTCAAAAAAGTGCTATCTCATTTTTTATTTGAACTGTTGAAGTAGCTTGCTCCCAGTTTGCAAAGCTGTAAAATATTACCATGGTTTTGAATTTGAGGTCATGTTGCTGGATCACTTTTCATGCGAGATTGCTTGTTCATTTTTGCTGTAGACGTTGCATTTGTGCGGCCTGGCAGCAGTTCTTGGTTTGTTTGATTTAAACCTCGGGTGAGCGATGGCCGAAAAAACAGCTTTAATTGTTACGCTCTGAGCCGAACTTTGTTAAATCGCTTCAACTTTAAAAAACAATTTCATCAAAAATCGCAATTATCTTTACAGTGAACTTACACTCAGATCTTTGCAAGTTATGACGGTTGAAATATAGAAACACTTTAGGCAACTGTGGTCTGTGTGCCGTGTTGCCGCTTATAACAGAAGCTGCTGATAACAACATCGTTTTCTTCTTATGATTCACAACAGCAGAACGTTTTCCCTGTTCATAGAATTCGGCACATCCAGACAACCTTCAATTGTTTAGGATGCGATTACTTCTGAATCAGTGATTTATTTAACGAACAGCGGTGGCGCAGCCAGCATCAATTTGCTCTAAGCACATCACCAGACACCTTCGTGTTGTATTTGTTTAACCTGTCTGTTACGTCTTTCCACGTTCATTAAGCATTTCGGTTTGCTATACAACTTGTTTCGTGCACTAACTACGAGCTTGGCAACTTTTTTAAGCAGAAAAGAAGCAAGAAAACACTGTAGCCTTTGGTCGAAAGTGCAATTTCCTGCATTTCAATAAAAACATCTGCGACAATCATTATCCTATCGGGTGTCATGTTTCGCTTTTTGATTGGAGAAGAGTGCTTGTGGTCTCAACTGGCATTTAAAGGTATGTGGGAGCCGGGCAGGGGATTTTGCAACGGGGCCTCACAGGCGTATATGCCCGTTTCGCTCCGGGCAAGCGTATGGTGGAACAATGAGTGTTGTAACATGAGAGGTCATCATCGGGACTTCCCCTTTTTACAAGGCTTGACAAGACGCTTCCAATTGACGCAGGAGGTTTTTTTGCTTGGTACCAGGGAAGGACACTGTTGATTGGCAACAGAGAAAGACTCTCAGCTGACAACCGGCTGATCCAGGCTATGCAGGGAGGCACAGATCACAGATGAATGCAAGGTGACCAGCAACGATGACGTCGTTACAGTTCCAAGAATGAGAAGTACGATTTGCGTTTTTCTCAAAGGTTTCTGCTTGAATTGTTGAACATAGCGCTGCTGATCTGGCATGCTTGAAATCAGGCAGATGGCACCCTGCACAGTACTTTTCCTATAGTTAAATATTTGGCATTAATTGGTTGGAATGGGCGGTGAAGATAGCCATGAGATAGCCAAAACCTCTTGTGCTAAACACAGTTGTCCAACTGCATCCATGCCTTTGTCTATGTTGGACGCATATGAAACGTGAGTTCGTATTTCAAATTTCTTTTCCATTTTTTGATGACTTTTAGATGACAAATTCGTCACAAAGTCCCACAAAATGTGCAGTTCCAAGATAAACCACCCAATAATTGCAGTTTCTCTTTTAGTTATTCATTCCTTTCATCTTTCGGGAAATGATTCGTTGCAGACAAGCACAAAATCAATTGAGTTTTATCCCGCTCACAGACCTTGATAACTTCTGGTAAGCATTGATAAATGCAAAACAGGTTTGCTGCAACAGGTTTATTTTTTCTGAATTTTAAATAGGCGACAATATTGGTCCAGTTACATATTCCTGATGCTGTCTTCTACCTATGCTAAACTTGTGTATGTAACTAAAAAGCGAGCGAAAATGGTCAAATCCTGGTAGCCAGACCCGCAATGAGGGGGCAACCGAGCAATTGTCCTCGGATATTTTAAAAAACATTTTGAAAGTGCCAGAAACGTTTTTAGTTGTTAGGTATTGATTTAACTCGATACAATGTTTCATATGACACAGCTAATAAGCAGAACCAATGCAAAACGCTATCATGCAAAAAAGTAACCAATTGTCAGTGGAAATTAGAATTTAAATGAAAACAAAATGGGACGATAATTTATCAATGTTAAAAAGGATGGTTGCTGTGTCGCATACAGTAAGATTGGTGAAAGACTTTGGTGGTCTTTTAGTCAACCAACCCTTTTGTTAGTTATTGACAAGTGTTAGGAAACAACAGTTCGAAAGAAAATAAGAACAATTAAAAAAACAAACAAAAAGTAAACACAGAACATGGCGAGGAAATATTACAGATGAAGAGAACAGCCTATGTACAAAAAGAAGTGGATCTAGTTTAATTGAGGAAATTTGGTGTGGCCACAGAAATGTTAAACACAGCATAAGAAATAAAAAATACTGATAAAATACAAATTGGAAAAAATCAAATATGATCAAGAATTGTTGAGTATGAACTTGTGCGTTAAAATGGGAAGTGCACAGGGGCGCAACCAGCTCTTCATTTCGGGGGGGCAATTTTCATGAAATTTCATTCGATGACGTCATCGTGCTTATTCAACCGTGGTACAACTTTTCGCAAACGGTCAAATATAAAAACAATGTATTTTTGCCCGCAGACACGAAGTCCATAATATGCAAACACACACATTCTGCACAACCCTGGTTAATAAAAAACAGCGTTTTACAACAGCGTTGGAGGCTGAATCACCAGTGTCAAGCGAAATTTCTGACTTCACGCCATATGCGCATGCACAGAGCAACATTCTACATATAAAATACGTTGAGAAAACTGATGATTAGGGCATAGGACGTGGTGTTTAGGTAAGTGTGCCGGGTCAGGGTTTATGTTACAGTTAGAAAAAGAAATATAATTGAAGTCTAAGATTAACTCCAATATTTTTCACTGGTTTTACTTATTCCCTAGTGTAGCTTGTTGTTGGTATCTGACATCTAATCAAAAAGTTTTAATTTACACAACACACATCAAAAAGTAATCTCCAAACTATATTCCTTTACTCTGAGAAACAAAATAACTGACAAAAAGTAATAGGTCAGAAATTTCGCTTGACACCGGGCTACAGAAACTTACTTAACAGAACGTTTTGTAACGGCGTTGGAGGCCGAGCCTCAGGTTTACCGACGCATTCTTAACACTATTTGTTCACTTGGTACAACACTCCTGCAGAGTGGGACGCTAATTCCTAAACTGGTCAAGCCCAGCCAAAGTACGAATGCATTGTGACATGCACACCCTCAAACGAACAAACACTGCAATGTTCGAGCACTCAGTCGCAAAGTAAAATGCGGTTGTGGTTTTCAAAGAATAAGGACGAATATAAACAATTTGACTGCGTCAAAGCAGGCAACCACACGTTATTAGACCTTCTGCATCTTTCGAGAAACAAGTAGATATTTTTTCTTAATAATGCCCCAAATGTAGGAATGTCACCGGTACATTGAACCTGATGAGTCATGAGTAAGTAACACTTGCTCTCCAGGGCAGGTTGTATAGAGCCCTGCATCCAAAATTATAGGTCACAATCAATCTTTGCATGCATGACTTTCTGAAATTCCACCATATTTGTGATGCATATATGGGCGTACAAAAGAAACGAAAATACATTTTAACTGCATTTGAACATCGGGAAAAAGAGGCTCGCAGCTTGTTTGCTGCACAATATTGATATCGCAGTTGTTTCTGAATGTCTTTGCCATCTGAGAGCTCAGTATTCAGTACAGCTCCCAGAGATTTGTAGTGGTTGACAGATTTTAGATTTTTACCACCCATTTGTCACTAATGGTGTGACTGTGCTTTTTGTGCTCTTAGCCACAGTTGAAAATATTTTCATGCGATTCTGCACAAGCCTGACACACAGATAAAAGTTCTCTTCGCAACATTTCCGAATATGAGAACTTTTCAGTTTTAATCAAGATGCAGAACGAACGATCAGGATGGAGTAAAAATTAGTATCCTCATACAAACACCTGGTTCCGTACTCAATTAATGTAGTCATGGCTTTAGTGTGACAGATGTACAGGCTACTACAATAGTAAACCTGCCTAATTTTCGTCTTGTTTAGCAAATTCGTTCTAGCTCTATTTTTCTGGCATATTTTTGAGTTTCTATCACAAATGAAGATCCCAAACTTAGGGATAGCCTCTGTCAAGGGTGAGGGGATTTTTGAATGCTCCCATTTCTGACAAAACGATTCAGGTGTCTTGTGTCTTTGGCGCATAACGGATCAGGTGTGTTTGGGGCAAAACGTTTTTTTCTGGCATCCATGAATTGTGTGAAACGTTTTAGAAACACGTTTAAGGCTCTGAGCTTCCAGGACTTGCACTGGTTGCAAAAGTTAGGGTCTTGTAAAGCGTCATTTGGAACCAAAGTGGTCTAGTAGGTAAGTGCGTTCAACACTTGACTAGCACTCATACGACACTTTACTAAACTTTTTTCCCAAGCCGTGGTACTGGGATCAACCCAGAAAGACACTAAAACGTGGAACAGTCCTCATGCTAAATTTAGGTGAAAACTATCAGGTTTGGAACCGAAAATGCAGCTAAACAACATTAAAAAAATGCACTACGTTAATAATGGTGATTCCGCTTTGCCCCTAACAAAAATAATCAGAAGGTCGTAGAAGAGCAAGCGGTTTGATGTGACAGTAACTGTTATGCCAAGATTTCTCTACTCAGTTTGAAAGTTTAAGCAATTTGCACGGTCCAACAGTACCCTATTGTTATAAAGTTTCATGAGGGCAAATTGAGGCTTGTCTAAGAAAAAATAGTACACGAACAAATAGAAAAAAATGCCTTAGAAATACTTGTACGAAGATTTTAAACTCTCTCCCAAGTTTTGACACTTCCAGCATATTTGTGGTTAAACCCCAATCATTTACGAAATTTTCGATCAGATACCCTGTCTCAAGATAAATCTTGAAAGTAGATAATTTATCAGTAGGACAAAGAAAAATTCCAAGAAGACTTCTTAAAAATGATTGGAATATAAAATTTCATCTTTATTCTTTGAAAGTTTCTGCAGATATCAAAACTGCTATGCAATGTTTTTAAAATTTCGGGGGGGACAAATGCCCCCCTGGTTGCGCGCCTGGATGTGCACAGGTAAGAGTAACAAATATAATAGTGGAGATACACAGAGAACAACGTTGGCATTGGTCAAATTGCTAAAACCAGTGACGAATTCAGCATTTTGTTCCTTATAAAGTGAATGTTAGTAAATTACAAAATTATTATCTTTTTCATGTAAGAAGTGCTTCTGAGATGATTCTTAAGTTGCCATTTGAAGGTAAAGGTGGCAGAAAACTTGATAGAATTTGGTAATCAAGAGCATAATTTTGGGCTAGCAAATGTAAAGGAACATTTTCCTCAAGATGAATTAACTCTGGGCAAAAAGATGTTGTAAAAAGGGGAGAGTCTTATGGAGTGGGAATGAATAGAGCTAAATTAAATAAAACAGTCACCAAAGGGATTTGGAAGTAGTTTGTTGTAATAAGAGTATATCAGTTTACCTTTGCGGTAAAAGATCTAATCTATTGCTAGATCTAACCGGTTCTTCGTGGCAATAGACCTAATACTGCTAGGTAAAAGAACAAGTTGGCAATCATTTTGCCCCCCCCCAAAAAAAAACAAAAATCAGCTGATTACGACCCTGCTGTTGGCCAAAGAAAAACATTGGGGAAATGTTTGTCTTTACTGTTAAACTGCCCATTATGTCTTGAGCACAGCAAAAGTTTTGAAATATCTAAAACATTGTTGCCAACGGTGTTTTTGAATGCGCATGGCTTGATTTAGTGTTCAGTTGTAATTCCAAGTTTATATATACTGTAGAAGTGACAAGATTGAGGCATAAATTGTCATTCAAGAGTTACGTTCGTCGATGAAACCTTTTTCTGTTTGCAAACATAATCAATTTGTTGTTAAAACACTCCCTTTAGTGCTTCATTACAAGCAGATTTAAACAAGCCAATGAAACTTTTAATCGCCCAGAGGCGTTCCTACAGAATCTTAAACTGGGAAAAACATTTTACTGGAACTTTCAATTGGCCACGGGGGTGCACAGGTAAGTCGTCAAAGCTCAGCGCAACTTTTAACAACTGTTAAAAAGTCTTGACACATCTGTTGTTGGTAGAGAAATTTAGGAGTAGCAGCTGTTCCAAGCAGCTGTAGCTTCATCTGCTGCTAGAGTATGCAGACGGAAACGACTCGATGTGGCAAATAACGGCAAAAAGTAACGTCATGTTGGAACCAGAAGGTGAGAGATTCTATTTGATCAAAGAAGGTAGCCTATAAGGCCTGGCTTCACAACAAAGTCGAACCCTCTTTGCATTCGCGGCCCTCCGAGGCGCGAAAATCCGCAGCCCTCACTGTGAAATAGTCCAAAACGTAACCTTGGGGAATTTGGGGCATGAGCTGGATTCCAATTACTGAAAAGCCAACAAAGTGATACTGTATGGTGAACCATCCGTTTTTTCGTGGCAAAAGATCAAATACTGCTAGATCCGTCAAAGACCAAAATGGTGTCTTACTCAGCAATGAAGAGGACATCCTTGACAGATGGAGAGTGTATTTAAACGATCTTTTGAATCGAACCACTCTCACACAATCGCACAGGAAGTGACTTTAAATAAAATACCGTTACTGCGACAGAAGTCTTCTTAGTTATAAAAACACTGAAGGCTGCAATTTGCGATGAAAAACATCTTGAAATGCTAAAAGCTGTGAACAGTGAAGGAATTCTTTGGCTGGTTCGTGTGCGTCAAGTGGCATGGCGTTCTGGAAGGGCACCGAACGTTTGGAAAACTGGGATGATCATCACCGTACATAAGAATAGAGGGGAAGAAGGGAAGACACTAACTACCGGGACAGCTCTTTCTTTAGCCTCCCTGGAAAATAATAGGCTATGCCTAGTGCCTAGAATAAAGATACCGCGAAATAGAACCAGAAACAGAGGTGAAAGATTACCCAGTGCGGTTTACGTCCTGACTGTAGCACTATAGACCAAATTTTAACTCTCCAGCGTAAATTGTTTAGAAATATGGGGAGTGTACCAAATATGTCTTAAGCATTTTTGTCACCCTCGAGGAAGCAAACGACCGGCTTACTCGTGAAAAGCTTTGGGAGTGTTACGGGCATGGTGTTGACGGTCGCATGTTTTTGGCCGCGTCGAGTCGTTGTATTTATGCTTCAAGCTTTTTTTCTAAATTTATGTCTATGTCGGCGGAGTCAAATTACAACCGTTCACCATGAAGAATTCAATAGCTTTTTTAAAATTTTCAAATCTTCTGTAGATCACAATGCTACACTAAATTAACAGAAAATTGACCCTTAAAACCTTAAAAATCAAAAGGAAGGATTGCTAAAATCTACTAAAACTAAAAACATACTTTATGAAACAGCTATGAATAGTGGTATTGCTGCTGAGTTTCAAAGATACGAAAACTTTAACAATATTTTGACTTGCTTCAATAAAAGCTGAACTCAAGTACTACAAAATCCAGCCGTTTAAGAATTACAATAAGAGAAACTTGGAAAAGGAAGAACTCCCCAGGAGAAACTTGGAAAACAATCAATAAAGTAACAAGTAAAACCTCTATTGACAATTCCATACCAAATTCAACAAACTGTTCGCGGTGCTTCTTTCCTTCCACCCAGCCAATCTGTTGTCCAAGTTTTAAGTCGTTTTTTACATCAGTTGGTCCATCACTTGCCAGTGCCACACGTCCCACTGTTTATTATCTACCTCCTTCAGCACAAATCTATTTTCCATGTTTATAACTCCAACTTGTCCAAAAGAAATATTGAAACGTCTCAATTCACTCGATGATATAAAGTCTGCTGACCCTTATGATGTTCCTGTCAGATTAATGAAACTGAATAAAAGGATCATTTATTAAGTAGATATATTAATCACTGCGTTCAAAACGGAGTCTTTCCTAATAAATTGAAACTTCCCAAGGTTATTCCAGTTTTAAGTCTGGTGCTAAAGATGTCGCTTCTGATTATAGACCATAGACCATTATCAATTTTATTACACGTTTCGAAAATCTTTGAAAAGCTAATGCATAAAAACTTGGTTAGTTTCCTAGACACTAACGATATAATTACAAACCACCAATTTGACTTTCGTTCCAGGATTTCTACATTTCTGGCTTTTAAACCAACGTCATAACCATTTACTACGTCTAAATGACTCTGGAAAATACACTTGTGTCATTTTTCTTGATTTGAAAAAAGCATTTGATACTGTAAATCATAACATACTACTCGACAAACTCAACCATTATGAAAATCGTGGTTTGGCTTTGCACCTTTTCACATCATATTTTCAGAATAGACAACAATTCGTTTATGCAAATGGAGTTCAATCTGACAAGATACAAATCACTTGTGCTGTGCCACAAGGTTCGACTCTTGGTTGTGTGCTGTTTTTTTTTATATTATTGATCTCCCCATATCTTCCATTTTTTTGTAATACTGTTGCTGACAACACAGCATTACTTATTTCTGATAACAATCCTACTAATTTGGAGCAAAAAACTAGTTTTGCACTAAACAGTGTATTCAGTTGTTTGCAAACGAATAAACTTCCATTAAATCTGTCTAAAACAAAAACAATCCTATTCAACAATCCTAACTCACCTATAACTGTGAACATATAGATTGAAACAATGTTCCCCTAGAGCAGTGGTTTTCAACCTGGGGGTCACAACCCCCTTGGGGTCGTTGGCCTTTTTTACTAGGGGTCGCGAGAGCTTCTGAAAAAATAGTGCCGCACCCCAAGCCTCGGGTGAAAGCAAAGTCAAGCCATTCAGGACGGAATTATTTCATAACAATGCATCATCAGGCTGGAGTTAATTTTGAAAATTTCACTGAAGTGAAATTCCGGGACATTTTGCTAACCGGGACTGGACACCGGGACTAAGGTTGCCAAACGTCCTTGAACGCCAAGAATTGTCCTTGAATTTGATATCAAACCTTGTTATGTCCTTGATTCTTGAAAAACAACTGGTTGTCCTTGAATATTTTTCGGCGTCCTTGAAAATTCTTGAATAGTTTTCAAACTGTTCGTTTTCGAACTATTCATTACATTGAACATTCAAGAATAAAAAATAAGCAATGTAGATGAACAGAACAATGCGTAGATTTGTTTCAACCTAAACAGTTTTGTAGTAAAAAGTAATATATTCAAGAACACTTGTACCGTCTGAATACGTTTTGTTTAGTTTTCAATTTCGTAGTCTACATGGTTAGCTTAGCCTGATTTGCCCACACATGAAAACTTGTTGAAAGGGTTAAAGTAACCATGGGCGTCCGCAGACATTTTTCCACGGGGGGCAACGTCTACATTTTGCATATCATTCTCAGGTTGCTGACGTTGCAATGCAAATGGACGTTCACAAAACGCTGTCCTGTTTCTACACCTCAAATAAAATTTCCCCTGAAAGCACGTGCTCCATTCACATCTATTTTGAAATCCTTTTCAGGTGGAGCTGTAGGCTATACGAGTTTGCCACAAAGGTGTAGGCCTACTTTCAGCCATCTGTTACAACTTTTGCTGAATTGGTGCATAAATGTCGTTATCATCGTGAACTGCACACAAATGAGTCTGAAATTGACTTGAACTATTAGCAACTACGTTTGCGGCTCTCATTTTTCTGTGCTGGTTGAACAGAACTCACATCTGAAATCTTTTTTCGAATTGTTTTCTACACTTCGGCTATCAGAAATGCTTTTGCTTTCCATAACCTGCCTAATATCCATTTTTGCGAGCACTTTCTACAAATAAGTCATAATTTAAGAATAATCAACGCTCAGATCAATATTTGAGGTAAAAAAACACGAAAGTTAGACACTCTCGCAAAACTGTTTCACTGTACCTATCTTAAAACGACTATCGGACAACTTAAGAACTTACCAAAATTAGAACACTACGCAGGTGTAAAAACTAATCAGATCAATTATAAAAACTCGCCAGTGTTAATATTCTCGCCAGTGTTAAGAAGCTGCTCGCCAGTGCTAAGAAGGTACAGTGTTAGAAGCTGCATCAGCGTAGCTTGATTAAGTTATTCACTCAGGCACATTGGTCACGCTCACAATCTCACGCTATGATGGATTTTTGAAACTTGTGGAAGCGGAAGCATTGCTACAGATACCCCCTGCTCCTTTTCACACAGCAGTATAAAACAAAGCGTCTTACCGTTTTCAGCATTCACTGTCTCGCTGCATCACCTGCCGAAATTGTCTGAGTTCAACAGTTACATGCGGAAAAACATATTAATTACAGGGGTGTAGTGTGATGGGAACGCGTTACCACACCTTTTTGCTCAAGATTACATTAAAACATGGCGATCTCACAGATGTGCTAGCGACACTCAGATTCGCACTGCTAGTCAAAAGTCTACAG
>Ga0210059_1005165_pt1 | contig 20991 bp, 21 predicted proteins | sample Ectturendosymbi2_FD_188042 | JGI IMG/M metagenome (GOLD analysis project Ga0210059, IMG submission 188042) | Ecteinascidia turbinata endosymbiont from Florida, USA - Sample 2 (SPAdes) (version 2) | ecosystem: Host-associated > Tunicates > Ascidians > Unclassified | place: Key West, Florida...
AAAGCGTTTAGCACAACTTGTTTTACACCGAGTCTCTCGTGGACAAGGGCACTGAGCTAGGTTATTGAGTCCAGCGGGACACTTTGGCCGTAAAATTGGCGCCCAACGTGGGGCTCGAGGCGCTGAAAATAACATATGGTATGATTTCTAACTGGAAAGCATGAGGTTCGAATCTACGACCTGGAACTTTTAGTAAAATTTTTGTTTTGTTATAAAAATTAAAGTACTTGGAATTTTTTTGAAAATTTTTCTTGCGTTTAAACTCTGTTCACCCAAATATTAAGTTTTTATGAAAAAATTATTAAAATTCCAAAATTCGGGACTTAGAAATTTTTCGAGCTTTTTGACTAGCCAGATCGCCATTGTGACATACATCGAGGTTCGCGACAAATTTCAACGGGATTCCGGTAGCCAGATCCCCGCCGAAAATGCGACTTTTTCCGATAGTGGGTAACTTGCAAAGCAAACATGGTAGCAACCTGGTAAAGGTGCCAAAAGACTTATAAAAAATTACAGAACTCTGTTGGTATGCTGAAATAATTTTTGAACTTAACATAAAGGCGTAAAGTGATTCGACAGTCTACCAACAGGAGTCACACATGAAAAAATTATTTGGAGACTGAACATGCATGCGATTGTTTCCTGAATAGTGGATGCATGATTGTATGATGTTTATAGTTTATAGTTTATAGTGAGGAGTGAGTAAATAGACATGGAGAAAGGCAAGCAAAGGCCAAACAGTTTGGCAGAAGCAGTTGAGGGATGATTAGTCAATCAACAGCTAGTAAGTTAGTCAGTTACTACATTGACAACACTGGTTGAACATCAATGGAAGGAATCAGATCTGATTATGTCGGATCAATGGTTAGTATACTGTATATAGTTGATAGTGAATAAGAGCCGATGCTTAGGCAAATAAATAGGGTGTGAATAAGAACCGTCTGAAGTGTATAGTGTTCACAGCAATAATTAATGGCTTTGATGCAGCTTAAAGAAACACTACAGGCCAAACAAAAAAACAAATGTTGGTCTGGCGCAGTTATAGTAACAAAGCGCGGTGATGTCTGCCTCTGTTCAAGGGAGAGCCGAAGTTTGCCTTGTTGCAAATGGAGGAACCTGCGACACGCAGTCAAGCCAATGAATAAGTGCGGTGATGTCTACCTCTGATTTTGTCACGTAGTCAAGCCAATGTTGAATGGTAGTAGTCCACCATCAGTTAAAACTAATGATAAAGAGCTCAGACGCTAGAGTTATGAGTGATTTTCGGAAAGAATGAATTCGGAAAAGGTGTTTCTCTTTGCTGCTGTGATTAAGGATGTAGGGTTGCAGGACTTTGTAAGAATAGGGCGCACCTTAGGTGCAACTCTACAAGTTACAATAAGGTTATTCATAGCACATCTGTACACAACATGTGGCTTGGGAGGTCCTACCCGACAATGCCTAAGGGAAAACGAGCAACATAGAAGAGGGTCATCCTACCCAGTCCCTTTGTGGAGGATCAGAAGTGACTTTACAGAGGACTTGAGATATTTTTCTCTGTTTAACCGGTGGAGCTCCTAAAGCGGAAAGAATTCTGCAGGGGATAGCCTACCGGAGTCTGACTTCATGATCAGCCACGAGTGATCGATCAGCGTTAAAGTTGATGATCAAACATGCGCGTTGCTCGAACACACACACAAACATTGCATTCACTTCCAACAAGTCGCCAGTTATGACGGTTGTTGGACATTAAATAAGGGACTTTAAAAATTTTAAAGCATGCCAATAAGGTGTGTGAGTTAGTGAGTAAGCAAGACTTCTTAAATGGGAAGCAGAGAAATAGTGATACAGTAATAGGAAGATATAACGGCTATATGAACCCAAGAGATGAGAGTGGCAGCGATCAAAGCGCGATTGTGTTAAGCCAAGGGAGAGCCGATGTAAAATTGAGGAGCAGTTAAAAAAGTGAATAAATTAGGGTTAGGAGAAGACTAATTAACTGGAAAAACAAAATTGATGTTATGAATATGCACACAGCACTTAGAGTAATAAGTGAACATAAAAAAAAACTGGTGAATCATGGCTGAATACAATCTGGCTGAGTTAACTGAGGACATTATCAATGAGATTTGTGGAGAACAAGATCAGACAACAGGGGACTTAAAGCGAGAAGATGTGACAATGAACAGAACGATGCAAGGTTCGAGAACAAATCAAACCTCGAACCACGATAAACAACCTAATGAAGAAAAGATTCAGAATTCGGGAACAATATTTCAATTATCAGCTCAAGCCCTCTGGAATTCTGCATTGTTGCAGAACTATATACATAATTATTTAAAGAAAAACTGTGTAACAGAGCCAGGAGAAATTGGGCGATTGGCTACGTATATTGGAGTAAAATATGATGACTTATTGACATATTTGAATATGATGTATCCTTACAGGGGCAGTATGCTCCTAAGTGAGGAAAACCTATGCTAGAAAGTAATTAAGTTATTTATGTAATTTCAGGTGTAGATTATGAGTGTTATAACATTAGAAGACCTGAAATTGGCAATAAGAAATAACGAAGATATATCAAGCAAATTGGCAAAAATACCGTTGCCTGAAGAACAGATTGATTTCGACTCGTTAACTATAGAAGAATTCTTCTCCGTTGGACTGGCCCTTTACTGGAAGTCACATACGGAGGGAACTTATGAAAAGGGTTACTTCTGGAAAGCAGAAAATAACGGTTTAAAGGCATTAGTAGGATTCACGCATACTAGGGATGGCCTTTTTATTACAACCCTTACAGGGACTGACGGGTTTAGACAAATTTATGAGTGAAAAGTGGTTGGAAAATTTTGATTTAAAAACACTTCAGGGGAGGAGAGAAACGTTGCGGACCAAAAAAGAATGGGGACCTGAATGGGTGGCGGCTGAAGGCTGGTATTATACAGGTCATGAGAACTATGTACAATGTATATCATGCGGGGGGCAACTGGAAATGCCATGTAGTGAAGAAATTGTGCGAGAGTATCATTGTATTTTCTTTCCATGGTGTGATCTTTTGAATAATAGGGTATGTTTGCAAGATAAGCTCGAAAAATTAAAGATCACGGATAAGCTATGGAATAGTGCTGGACATGTAATAGAGCATCCACTGGCTCGACTTTTTGAACCACGCATGAAAAAGGAAGAACTTCGCTATTACACGATGATAAAACCAGAGGCAAGGGTGGAATCAAGGGCATGGGCCAAGATGGGATTATATGCCCAAACAGGAACGAATGAACTACGATGTTATTATTGCGGTGTGAAGCTAACCAATCTGGATTTAAGCAAAAACGCGTTAATGGCCCATGTCAGGCGATCACCCGAATGTGAACACCTCAAAAGGTTGTTGGGATACGTGACCATGAACGAGATAAAAATTTACTATGGCTTAAGCGCTGAGCAAGGAATCGACGTAACTGACCAAGTTCCGAAGCAGGCGCTGGAACGGCATAACGCTGTCATGTGGTAAAAAAAGGTAAACACGAATCATTTGATTGCAGGGTAAACTAGAAAGTGAATAAGATGTGTCAAAGGAGCAAAGAAGAGTTGTTAATATATAAACACGCGCAAAGAGAAGCGTATAAAGCAGGAATTATAACACTGCCGGTATGAAAAAGTGACCCCAGAGCATTATTATTGCCTGGGAGAGAAAAGACGTGGAAGAGATACGTGGTAGCAAAATGCACAGTATCCGCTATAAAAAAAGGGTTGCCAAACCTAGACGAAGCAACTCGACTTCACCCGCCTATTAATGCAGTTGTAAGAAATTTGCATGGAACAAGAGACACCAAAAGCACTAAACCACAACTGTACAAAATCTGGGTGAATGAAATTCTTGAGGAATGGAGGAGGCAAGGCAGCCCAGAAGCAGGACCCCAGTTAATAAATGAAACCTTAGTATTAATAGAGGGGAAAAAGGGACAACTTTTTCTCCACCATAATGAATCACAGGAGAAAATACGTTTTATAATAAGTGCGGAACTGTTTAAAATAAAAAACGAAAAGAAAGAAAAAACAGGTAAATGAGAATGCATTTAGGCAACAATTAACTTTTTGTATTCAAGCAGTTAAAGAAAATGTTAGTAGAAATTTGGATAAAATTCTTAATATGGCTGATGGTAGAGAGGACGTGCTGTGTAGCGACGCAATACCAAATGGCAAGGAGCCATCCCGTAGGATTGAAAGAGATAAACATAAAAACGATCAAGCAAAACACGCTACGGCCTAACTTTGCCCAGCAAGGACATTGCAGATTAAGGAGGCCCGGATTAATGCATGAAGTTCCATTGGGAATGATTGTGGGAAGAGACACAGGGAACACTGTAGAACATATTTATTCTCATCCTCATTATGGATTAATTGGAGTAAATACCACGACTCATGCAAAGGCAAGATTTGGAAACGAAGGCAGCTATCAGAACAACTATAAACAATATGTTCCGGAGTGTCATTGCTTTGTAGCAATAAAAGAAGCGACATCTAATGGGTGGATAAGGATATTAGATGATTGGACGCTGTGGATGGGAATAACCCATCGGGGCCGGTTCAGTGTACCGCCGAAATATTTTTGGCAATATGACACGCCAAACGAACGAGACGCTTATGGGTGGCCACTGCTTAAGTTAAAAACGCCACGACCACCTGAGAAACTACTTTTTCAAAGACATTTGGATTATAGAGTGGTGACGTTGGTAAATCTAACAAAGAACTATCCGAAAGGTTTCAAAGATTTCTTTTGGGAAGATTATAATTATTTGTATCATTTGAGTACCGAAAGGGCCACCGATCCCAATCTTCATCCGAAAAGCGAATGGCTAAAAACTGGCCAATTACATGGAAAGGGCGCGGTGCCTCCTGACTATGTAAACTATATTCTGACTGCAGTAATGTTTTATTTAGCGGATCATGCTTCTGTCTCAGTAACCTGCTCTATGGAGATATTAAATAAACAAGTTAAATTAGGGTTTGGCCAAAGAGCCAATGAACAAAATACATTATCGATCCCATACTCGTTTTCAGGATATGCGCAATCATGGAAGGCTCTAGGTCCAATTTTAATGAATAAACCTAATAATGGAGGACGCTTTGCGTGCGCTTTTGTTTCGGGGGTGGTAAGACCAAATTCAGTAGGGCCATCGTTTGTGTGGGTAAATAGTATGAAAATCTTAATGACAAGCCAGCTAAGACCCCTGCACTTAACGAAGACTAAACAAGGGTTAGTTGTATTACATTCTGAAGCTCAAGGAAGGCAAGGAGGGATTACAAGTAGGGCCAATTTAATACAAAATATTCAATTTCATCCGCTAGAGGGCTATCCGGCAATGTGGGGAGATAAATGCCAGAAAAAACGACGTGATGCTAAATGTCATAAACGTATGGTAGATATAGAAACAAAAATAAGATATGCAAACTCATTCTATGATCCTTACAATAATCAATCGGTATTACCAGACCATACACAGTCAGTAGTTTTTTTCCCTCCCAGCTCAGGTAATAAAAAGACCAAAAGGCAGATTTTCGCAGCATTAGCCATAGTAACTGCATTTGCTGTCCAAGGTGTAGTAGATTATGCAGGTTATGAAGGAATACAAGGGGTAGAACAAGAACTAAATGATCAAATGAATACCAGGGCGATTGCCAACAATGTGCGTTTTAGGCAAGCTGATAATGCCATAGGCAATCTAAGTAGACAAATCCAAGATTTAAACTCTAAAGTTGAAGAGTTATCTGAATCTGAAGTAGCTACTATAAAACTTCTACTCCAAACGGTAAAAACGCAAGCCCTTGAAGATAAAGTATTGCAGCAACAAATATCGACAAATCAGCGTACTTTGGTAACATTAGCCAAAGCCCATTTCAGCGAGGCTACGATAAATCAAAGACAAGGTGATGCACAAACCTTTTTATTAGAAACAGTAACCAATGCCTTAACAAATACCAGTAAGAAGTTTATGAAGGCCGGAGTAGCTTTTTCATGGCAATTACGACAGGGCATGATAAGACTGCGAGCCATAGAGAAACAAATTAATGCAACTAATCAAAGGGATAGCCAATTAATCAGACAAAAAATAGACAATCTAACATGTGAAGAGATATTAGGAAGGAATTTCCCGTCCACAAAAAAACTAGACGCATTAACAATTCAAATAGAGGATCATTTAGATAAGGCCGAAAATTTGTCCGCAAGAATAAATCAAACAAAACCAGAACTTATTTAAGTACATTTTATTCCGGAGATAAGCAATCTGTCCCTACACAACAGTGGAAAAATGATGCGGCAGGCCTTCGATAAAGTAATAAATCATCCAGTAAAAACCATAGAAAAAGTAGGACAGGAAGCCATAAACTTCGTCGAGAAGGAATTAGGAAACCCTTTTAAGATCATAATCACAATAGTCATAGTAATAGTAACACTAGTGATTGTAAGCATGATAATGAAAAAATTAAGAGGAGTTAGGAAAAAGCAAGACAAAAATTATGAACTCAAAGCAGTCAAACAAGTAGTCCAATCCTGAAAAAAAAGAGGGAGGAAAGGAGTTCACACTAAAGGTGAACTCAAACAGGGGGGAGTATAATTTTTAACGCCGAAATGTAAAATTTCTAGCGCAAAGATAGCAATGACACATAGAATTTACGTGTATAAACGTTATATTTACAGGTAAAAATAGATAAGAAAATAAATGTCTGTCGAAGGAGACGGGTATGTGTGCTCAGCCCGTGATCCACCGGGGCAACAATGTGTTTATATCATGCCTGGTGATCCAAGACGCGAAGTGTATAGACTGTACACATTCATGGAATATGCAGGCTCTGCGAAACAAGATCCATGAAAATTAGTAAAAGCGGGATTTTATTATACGGGTCATAAAGATAGGGTTAAGTGTAGTCGATGCAGTAAGCAAGTGGCTGATTGGCAAGAGGATGAAAATCCAAGAGATGCGAAATGGCACGAGGTGTGGTGTCAATTTGACTGCAAAAATAGAGAACATAACATACCGGTTAGCGATGTAAGACAGATGGGACAGCGAGGATTAGAACGCGGAACAGAATCTAGGGCTGTTCAAACAATGATAGCGAGTTCACAGGCACAAGTTGTGCCGCCTATAAGACAATTGGCTACACGTACGACAGATATTAATCCCAGTGCATCTCTGAATATCAATGATGGAGCAAATCGGTATGCACCACAAGTAAATACTTTGAGAGAAATGTATCCCTGCGCAAATCCAATAAATCCACATATGACCACGTATGAGCAACGACTTTCAACGTTTGAGGAGAATGCCGTGAATTGGGCTTGCAATAACATTATGGCAACTATGCATGATATGGCAAGAGCTGGATTATATTATATGGGAATTCGAGATAAGGTGAAATGCTGGTACTGCAATGGTGGTCTACAAAATTGGGCATTATATGATGATCCATGGTTTGAACATGCAAAATGGTTTCCAACCTGCGAATTTGTATTAAGAAAAAAAGGACCGGAATTTGTAGAAGAAGTTAACAGAAGATTTCCTAATATAGGAAGGAACAATGAACTAACTAGATCACGAAGACCGCGAGAAGTGTTCACTATGCCAAAACCAGTCATAATAGATCCACAACAACAGAAAAGAGAGCTGAGACAACGAGCGCATGTTGAAGTCGAAACATCCCTTGTGGCGCAAGAAGCATTAAAAATGGGGTTTGATAAGGAACATGTTACATATATAGTTGAAAAACAACTAAAGCAGCATGATAGAAGGTTTTGGAAAAGTTGAAGCGTTGATAAATGCGCTGTTGGAAGAGGCACTAGATAAGTCCGAGATGTTAAGCAGCGATGATGAAACTGAGCCACTTAAGAAGGATGATCCGCTAAAACAACTAAAAGCATTGAAAGATGACATGAACTGTAAAAAATGTCGAACAGAAAAAGCTGTTATGATGTTATTGCCCTGTGGGCATTTGAATATCTGCGAAAAATGCACGGAACACATGTCGCAATGCCCTACCTGCGGAGAAGTGGTACAAGAGAAAATTCGGACGTTTCGTGTATAAAGCCAAGGTAAACCTGAAAGTGCCCTTTTTTTGTTTTTAGAATAATAGGATGGAAGTGAAAATAAAAAAACTTAATGCATGGGCGAAAATGCCTACACGTGCCACTGAAGGAGCTGCGGGATGGGACGTGTACGCCATAGAAGATAAATGGATACCTGTCGGATTATGGGCTAAGATAAACTTGGGGTTTGCGATAGAAATCCCCGAAGGATGGTGCGCACTAATATTAGGACGATCAGGGTTGTTAAAAGATAAGGGAATCGCAGGACAGCCCGGTTTAATAGATCACGATTATCGAGGGGAAGTTGGAATAAGTTTAGCTAATATAAGTGCCACACGCTATCATGTCAGAAAAGGATATCGCATTGGACAAATACTGTTCGTAACAAATCCCAAGTTAACGTTAAGAGAAACAAAGGAACTGTCAACTACTAAGAGAGGAACTAGTGGTTTTGGTTCTACGGGCCAGTAGGTCCCGGCCATATGATTCACACTACCGCAACTCCTGTAGCGGAAGACGGTGAAGCCGCAGTCAACTGCGGAGAAGTCCTTAAGACACTCCAAGATAGTTGCTGGTGTCCGCAAGGCACCACGGGAGTTTAGGTACCCCGTAAAACCCGGTTGTGTGGAACATACGGAACGGGACCCAGAGCCTTATTGTATGTGCAGAAAATAGGAGTAAAAAAGGATGACGGACCATTTTGCTGAAAAAGTAGTAATGCCCATGGATGAATTACATGACGAAGAAGGTTTAGCCTTTTGGCTATACTGGAAGGAGGAATGTGTGACTTATAAGATACAAAAACGCTTATTGAACAGTAGGCATGGTGGAAGAGTGGAATTCCATCTCAAAAAGAAATTATGTGCTTGGAATAGGCGACATTTAAAATCCCGTGCACTTCTAGCCCGTTATATAAAAGGCAAGGACTTACCTGCCTGTCGCTGGAGAAATACGAGAGAAAAAATGCGTTGGATTATGAAACATGAATGTGGAAGGAATTTTCATTGCGGATATTGCCGATGTTCAAAATGCGTGAAAATATACTACGTAAAGGGGAATCCCACCATCATAGTAGTACGGATAAAAGACAGAATTTATGAATTGCGACAGTTTGATGATGAAGCACGCAATTGTTTGATGGACACGATAGCAAGAAAAGAGTTAATTATGGTAGCCGCAAAAAATAATGAGGAATTACCAGCGAAGGAATTGTCTTCATCCAGATCCATGTATTTATGCCAAAAGTACAATTATTCACAAGATGTAGTAGAATCCATGAAGTGGGCGTGCGAAGACTAAAAAAAGTCATGTTTTCGTTACAGGTAATTGAATAAAAAAAAAATATATAAATGTCAATAATAAATTATTATGCGCATAAGTGGATGGAAATGGAAAGAATGTCTAACGCATTAGTAATCCAGTCGGTAATGGATTGGATAAAAGATAATTTTTTAATAGCCAATAGTGCGTTTGTGGAAGTTGAATACTTAATACTATGGCAAACCCCAGAAATACTGTTGCTATATTCTTTGATTCTGGACGTGTTACCAGTAACCCAGTCGGCAACCCTGAAAGAAAACATTCTGATAGGACATTTAAAGCAGTCCTAATTTTCAGCAATATTAGTAATCCAAGATATTTATACAATACAACGATGCCCGTACAAGATAGGAAATGACCAAAAGAAAAAGTATGTGATCTCGCCGCTGGTACAGTTAATGAAAACTCAAGTACTAAAAGAACGAGGGCTCAGGACATGGAGAGCGCACCCCATGACCATAGCTGCACCAATGATAATGGCAATTAAACCGAGTAATATTGATATGATACGAGCAGATGATTATGGAGGCACAAATTTGGAAATGACACAAAATTTGGGATCAATAGAGCGGTTGATTAAGGTGGTGGAGCGAAAATATGAGGCCTTGTTTTCCCCGGCCATGAAAGGAATATGGGTCAAGGCGGCCAATGAAGCAAAAAAAGACGCACTAACTATAGGAATACGGGTGAATAATCCCAATTTGTGGGTGACAGCAATCTGGTACATGGAAAATAGCCAAAAGTTCCATAAAATAATGAAGCAATTGGCACCTGGAAGCACCTCACAAGTAAAGTTAAAGATGCCAAAAGGGGGTTTTCCTGTTTTTGCGGATAGACCTGCTTTGTCTGAAAAACAAATGTCCGCATTTATCGATGAATTAAAACATTCGTTATTTGCGGCATATGCTACGTACCAGAGGGGATCAGTGCTGGCAGATTCATTTTATGAAAAAGCACGCACCATGATGCATACGGCTCTGGAAATACCACCTCGAAGTATAATTGATGTGACAAAAGGAGTCGAGGTTTATGCATATGTATTATGGACTCTGCCTGATGAAATAGGATATGTCAAAGACAAGGCAGAACCACGGTACTTAAAGGAGTACGAACAGCTACCTGAAGAACCGGTAGTAATAAATCAGGAAGAGGTTAAGTGATACGGAAAAATAAATTAATCTGTTTACAGGAATTGTAAAAGAAAAACATAAAACAAAAAATGGCTGAAAAAGAAAGTGATGAAAGGAAAAATTAGCTGCGGGAGAAAGCATTAGCTGCTCAAAATAGTGTGGGAGTAGTAACCGAACTCGTAGGCGAGGTGCATCGACACAGTCTGGCGGCTAAAGCTAGTGGGGCAGCCCTCGCAACAGAGGTTAATGAACTAAAAAATAAAAATAAGAGTTTTACTAAATGTGCTAAGGCCTTAGTAAAAAGCCAAAAGAAAGGGAAAACAGGAACCTTAGGGGACATTGCTAAAGAAATAACGGGCAACCTGTTTCATAAAAATAATTCGGAACAAACCAGCAAAGAAAAAGAATTAGGAAAGCAACCTAGTGCACCTTTGTTCAACGAAAAAGATGAGGCACCACCCTCATATGATTTGAGAGTGGAAGCAAATGTTAAGAAGCCGAGGTAAACAGAGGAAAAGAAGATTGGGCTTTAAGCGTGGTGAGAGCAAGAAACGAAGCCCAAAAATTGAGAGACCTGCAAAACTCGGTGAACAGTGACAAAAACGGACCTAGCGTAATAGGTATGAGAATGATAGATGAAAGAGAAAAAATTCTTATCAACCTCCAAAATGACGCAATAGCGGCCAAAGAAAATTATGACAGATTAAAAAAAGCTTATGAACGGGAAAGAGATGGAGAAAGAAGCGGATTTAGCGGGTTTAGTATAACCACAACACCTGGCGGACAATACTCGGCACTGCCTGATTCAGACGAGGAAGGCAGTGAACAAGAAACTTTACAAAAGGTAAAGGTAAAAGACGCGCAAGTAATGGCGGGATCATCAATGGGAAGTAAACAATCTCACGAAATAACAGAGACCCCAAAAAGGGTAACATTAGGGGGAACGTCAGTAATAGGAGACTTACCAGGGTCACCTGAGCGAACTCGCATGTCCATAGACACATCGAGACCCGTATATTCTCAGACAGAGCAAACAAGCCTACCAAAACGAATATATCCGAATCTCTCAGAAAGTGAAGAAATGGGGGAACCAGAAGGACCGGAAGAAATAGGTAATTCCCCTGAACCGGTTGAGAAAAGGTTACGGATACAAGATATGAAAAGAGTAATGATTCCCTTAGTACCTGGTCATGAAATACCGTGGGCTACACTAATGGAATCAGTGGTAAATCGCGGCATTCCGGGAGAGGAAGCGTTGGCATTACAAGCATTGATACCACAACTAGCTGGACATAATGAAGTAGTAGCACAAGCCACCAGCATATTGGTACAAGCAGCTGGAAAACCATACCAAGAGAGGCGGGTGCTAAGTACATTTTTCGATTGGATACGAAGCAAATATCAATTGAGTCCACGACAAAAACGCGCAATATTTGCACGAAAATTGAGAGAAATGAAATGGAACTGGAGAACCAATCCAGCCGATAAAATATCTAGCACAATATCGGAAGTACAATTAACGTGGGATGAAGTAACAACACAGCCAGCACTCCGTGAGGAACTAGAAGCCGCTCTGGCATCAAAAGTAGACATCTCATTACAGCTAAAAATAACGCAACAACCACCACAAGAATGGAAACGAGCAATAACTGAAATTTGGGAAAGTGTAAAAGACAGCGCAGGAGCGACTGAAATGGCTGAAATCTATCAATATGAAGGAGACACCGAAAGTGACAGTGAAAGTGAGGAAGAAGCCCCTTTAGCAGCAATAGCACAAGTGGAAACCCCTAAAATAAAAAAGGCTAAATTTGACATGAAAGCCTTCGATAAAAAATTAAACAAAGTAATATCAGCTTTACAAGCACAAGAATTAGAACAAAATGAACAAAGTCAAGAAAAACCACCCCTAAAGTGCTTCTATTGTCATGAAGAAGGTCATTTCAAGCGAGAATGCCCTAAAAGACTACAAAACGCTAGAGGTCGGGGAAACTGGAATCGTGGTAGGGGTAATTGGAACTCAAACCAGAATTGGCGACAAAATCGAAATGGTTGGAACGGAAGACAGAATAGTAATTCCAGAGGAGGTTACGGAAATTGGAATGGAAATCGTGGTCGAGGGGGTTACCGGGGAGGACGATATAATGAACAGAGCTATAGAACAGCAATACCCGGAGCCCGAGAAGAAGCAGCAAGATACAGACAAAAGATAAGGGATGAAGGGCGACCACAAGCAGCATGGGTAGACCCACCTTCACCGCCTACCGAAGATGATGAACCAGCATTGCCAGCCGAACACGCCGAGGCTAATTTTGTTAAGGGGTTAGGACCTAATGAAAGATGGAAAAGTGAAACAAGCAGAGCACCCATGGTGTATGATCAAGCCATGGCTTTCATGGCTCAATCAGCACCCATGAGAAACGAGATGGAAATTTCCAGAGTGGATTTTTTAGGACTAAATTAGAGGACTTGAACGCCGAGGCAAACTTCCTTCAAACCTCTAAAAAAACAAAAGTAAAATCAAGTTATGTGTTTATAGATGATAAAAGGCATGACAGAACGTTCTTATTAGACACAGGGGCTAATAGAAACATAATTGATGCCTCTGTGTTAACTAAACAAGAGTTAGCAAAGTTGGATCGGACTGTGAGCGTATCAGTGGCCAATATACAAAGAGGAAGTGGGGGATTAAAGTCATTGGGGGAAGTAGAAATAGAGGTACCCCACAAAGATAATTATGTAACGTTAAAGTTTATAGTAATGCCTCCGCATACGTTAAATTATAATCTAATAGGAGTAAGTACGGTAATAAAGAACTTCCTACCTTTGTTGCAAGAATTAAGTCAGGACCAAAAGGTAAATGAAAAAATAAATCAGTTTTAGGTGGAACTAAATCAGGCACAAATAAACAAAGTAAAAGCTGAACATTCAGAAGAAATATTGACTGAGGAAAAAGCCAAAAAGTATCTAGAAACCCTACCCACACCGGTGTGCCCACCAGCACCCGAACAAAAAGATGTAATAGACCAAGAATGGTTTGCTCAACTATGGGCCCTATTCCCAAGGTTACAAATGGAAAAGCAAAATCTAAAAGAGGATTCACGATTACCATATAAATGTAAAGTTGAGTTAGTAGAAGGGGCAACCATGTTTTTTGCACCACAATATCAGTTATCGGAAAAATCAGCAGCAGAACAAGCGAGATTTCTCAAGGACGCTGAAGACAAGGGGATAATAGAGAAAGGAGAAACGGTGTGTCAAAGTTCGTCATTTATGGTGGCAAGGGCAGACCCAAATGCACCCCAAAGAATGGTAGTAGACTTTAGAACTTTAAATAAAAAGACTTTTCCTAAAGATGCTAACCTCCCGAGAACAGACCAATTGCCAAACTATGCTAGTCGAGGGGGGATCATGTCTAAACTCGATTTGACCAAAGGTTTTTACCACGTGGACGTAGATGACGAGTCAAGGCCATTGTTGGGGATTGCTACTGATCCAGGGGGGTACAGATTCAGAAAGCTCCCCATGGGTTGGATAAATTCCCCGGGGGTATTTTCCATGTCCAGTAGCTTTGTTGTGGGTCTAGCAAACTTCTGGTACAATAAGGACAGGGAAAAAAGGGGCCTGCCCGAAATACCACAAAACTTTCTGGTATACATAGATGACATTTTGCTTGTAACTGATAATGAAGAAGAACATAAACGAGCTATGTATTACCTCACCTACTACATGGCACGATTCCACTTAACAACCAATTTAAAAAAGTGTGAATTAGGCAAAGACAGTATGAAGTTTTTGGGAAAATGGATAAGCAATAAGAAAGTACACTGCGCGTATAAACACATAGAAGCCATACAAAAGATGCCTTTGCCCATGAACATCAGAGAAATGCGGAAATTCTTAGGGATAGTTAATTTCACGAGACCTTTTCTCCCAGGAATCGCTGAATATCAACGTAGACTAAATCAAGTGGGAGCAGGAGTCCCGAGAAAAATGAGCAATAAGACAAAGGTAAAATGGACTAAAACCCTGATACATGATTTCGTAAAAGTCAGAGATATGGTAATGAAAGCGGTAGCCGTGAGCACGTACGATGGAAAGAGACCTCTGTATCTAGCCACTGACGGGTCAGACTATGCAATAGGGGGAATACTTTATCAACTCACGGACGAAAAAAGGGTAAAACCTTTAGGATTTTTCAGTAAGTCATTAAACGATGCACAACAAGCCTATGGAGCTATAGATAAAGAGTTACTAGCCTTGGAAGGATGCATAAAACACTTCCATTATTTACTGGAAGGAAATCACTGCACTGTATATGTGGATCATAAACCTCTGGTCAATATACTCAATACAAAAAATTGCAAACTAAGATTCCGGAAATTGAGGCTGTTATATTTGTCGGAATTCGATCTGGATATACAACATGTAGATGGAATTGACAATGAGATTGCAGATTACTTGAGTAGAATAAAATTACGACAATTGGAAAAAACCAAAATAAACCAAGCAGAGGAAGACTGGGAAGAAGGAGAACAGGAAAAGGCGGACAGATTTCTTAAACCATTGAATAAGTTTACCAAATACTTAAATAACGATTGGTTGCAAAATATACGAATAGCCCAATCACAGTTGGCAGAAAATCTGCCACCACAAGCTGAATGGGATACTAAAAACAGTATATGGGTTTTAAATACTAATCCCAGGCAGCGCGCCCTAATATGGATACCAGATGAGAGTATTTTGGAGACATTGATCAAAATGGATCACGATTGGGGGCATTTTAGCTGGAAACAAACGTACCAACGATTAAGAAGACTTATATATTGGCCTAAATTAAGAAAAAAAAACAAGAACATGTTGGATAATTGCGATGTTTGTCAGAGAGTCAAAGCTTTTAAAAGGGCTAAACTGGCTCCAGCCGAATTTCAGGCACCCAATGAGCCTTTTGCTGTGGTTCATGTTGACCACCTACACATTGGGAATAATGAAATTATACCTAATGTAACGGAATTACTGACAATAATAGATAGGTTCACAGGGCTAATGTTAGCCATTCCGGTAACTTATGCTAATTCACAACAGTCAGTGTTGGGGTTTTTCAACCATTTCATTAGTCATTTTGGGATCCCAAAGATTTTAGTGAGCGATAATGGGACCCCATTCAATTCTGGGTTATGGGAAAAGTGTATGGAAATACTAGGCATAGAACATAGAACTACGCTACCATACAATCCCCAGTGCAACAGGAAGGTTGAACGAGCGCATCGAACGCTGCTCACAATACTTCGAGCACAGGAACATATTGACAAATGGCCAGTGTATTTGCCATTTGCTGTGCTAGCAATTAATACTTACTTTAACCTGAAAAATAACTCCTCCCCAAGCATGCGAGCATATGTAATACAGGTGCGCACGCCTGGAATACCGATTTTTGATGAAGCACAACCTTTGAAACCTCCACAATATATACCGATGGGGCCAGTCAGCATGTTCGGAACGACATGGGAAGAAGCAACTTGGGCATATGTCAAGGACAGACAAAGAAATCATAAATTAGCACCTTTGCTCAAAGGACCCTTTCCCATCATAGAAAAAGGATCTCGATTTGTGTTACTACAAGTAGGAACACAACAACGGAAGTTCGTGTATCATCAATTATTGCCAGCGAAACCACAGGTCAAACCATTGAAGGTTAAGAGAAATAAGATAAAAATAAGAAATTATGCATATGGAATAACTAACTAAAAGGAGGGAGTTAAAAACCTAAAAGAGGAGGGAGTATAGTTTGGTAAACCAAACTAAATACTGAATTACTAAATACTGGATTATGATAAGTAAAAAATTTTTTTGCTTAAGTACTAGTTTATACTGTATTTATGGTTTATGTTGTAGGAAAAACATAGAGTAAAATTACAATAAAAAGCATGGCAACACCTGTAGATGTGGCAACAAAAATGTTACAGCAGATGGAAGTGAAAACAGCAGGAGTACTGGGGTCAGGCAATGATAAAACCTCAGATATATGGAAGCCTTTTGAAGATGACAATGCTCATTTGGCAAATGCAATTAGGCTGATCCCGGCGATGTATCCGAAAACCACAACACAGTGGTTGGAAATTGTAAAAGGAATATTTCGGAGCAACCCAAAAATATCGGATGCAAACAAACTGCGCATAATTCTAAGGCAAGCCGTAGAAAATGGCTATAAAAACATAACAGTAAAATGTGGGATGTTATTGAGGTACATAAATAAATATGGGACTGAAAATGAAGCCCTAACAGAATTTTGGGAATGGGCAGAGAGGACTTTCCCTGCCCCATTGCACGCCAAAATAAACCAGTTTGAGACATTCATAAAAACCCACAAGATAGGAGCAACTATGAGCCCGGTTGATGCCATAGAATATGCACTATACGAAGCCGAATTAGGATGGGAGGATGTGGAACAATATGAAAAAGTGCGAAACATGGTGTTATATGTGTTACGACGAGACATAACATACCTGTCAGTGGAGGAACTGGTAGAACGAAACGCGAGGGCATGGCGTCGCATGCTCATAGAAGAATGGAATAAACATGCAAAATCGGAATATCACCGAGAACTGGGAGACTTCAGGTTTTGGGAAGAAATTCAAAACAATAAGAGTCAGGGAAGGCGAAGACGCCGTTAAGGTAATAAAAGAATGAACATAATTAATAACAAAAAATGATTAACAAATCAACTTGGAGTAGGTAACCTTAAGGGAAGAAGGGGAACTTAAGGGAGAACCTGGTGAGAAACCTAGCTAGGAGGATAGAATTAAGGAAACAATGAATCAAAAATAAAAGGATTTAAAGGACTAAATCGCGCGAGAAAGGGAACTGATGATGGGAAGACCAAGGGGAATACTCGAATTTGGCAGAATCAGGAGGAAGTAGCTAATCCTTCTGACGAAGCAGAAAATGTTAAGTTGCTGGTCAACCATTTCCTAAAACAGAAACGGGGTTTCCGGTCGCCCATCATGAGTATAAGCACACTCTGAATGGCCACAGAGGTGCTATTTTTGAAAATATTCATCAAATATATTATTTTATAGACTCAAAAATCAAATGAAAAAGAAGAAAGTCTCCCCGAAGAACCAAAGATACCAAAGGAAAACAAGAACAAAACATTTTTTGAACTTTGGAGCGATTCCCGCTGGGGAACAGATTCCGAAGAAATAAAAGACACTTATGAACAAAAAGAAGCACGAGTGACTATGACGCGCTCAGGCAGACGGGTTCAACCCGTTACTAGAGACGATATGATATATTACAAATGAATGTCATCAAAATATCTGCTGTATTCACATTGTGCGAAATATATTCATCATCACATGCCATGAAATGTTTTATGTGTACGAAATATATTACATTATATAATGGATACGTTTAAGTAAGAAAAGTAAGCGAAATGAAGTGAACATATTATGTAATATAAGAGAAAAATTGTAGTTATGAATATATATATCACATAATGTATGCATTGAGTATGTTATTATCATGTTATATAGGTGAAAGAAAACTAAGAAATGTTGATAACATTGGTGTTAATCTTTGTAATGATCTTAGTCGCGGGGGAAGCAACCACCACCGCCACAAGTGAAGTAGTATATGCTCAAATGATAAATGCATTTTATGGAACTAACCACACGGGTAGACCAAGCGAGTGTGGGCGCGATTGGACGTACTTTCATTATATTGCTACCGAAACAGCGATAGTATTAATATTGCAAGTTCTGAATGGTATTTTCTCGGTGGTAACATTTATAAAGTGGCGAAACAAACAAAAGAGTTCGCTAGTATTATAAAAGAGAAAATATGGGTTATAATAAAACTTAAGTAAGATAATTATGTGTTAAAATGTAAATATTGTATTTACAGATACTAGAGGTAAAATTATAAAAAAGTAGAAAAATCTGGTAACAATGGCAATTACTGTGGAAGGAATTCCAGAGGAACTAAAAGAGCGGGGCCATAAACTCCGAGAAGAACCCGAAGACGTGGAAACACGAAAGTTGTTACAAAGAATGATAGAGAATTTGAAATTTGAACAGACGAGCAAGTCTTTGATGAACACTTTGCTTATGACAGACTTAACCACCACAGAATTTTTTGACATACTGAGAAGTAATTGGGTAAATGGAGGGGCAAGGTTGATGACATTGCTGGATACCAACTGGCAGCATGATTTTCGTCATGCAACTTGGAGACTAGAAAGAGCAGGTTTCGTAGGAATACAAGAAAAGTTATGGTGCCAAGGGTGTGGAGGTGTAATAATGGACATGCCAGAATTTTGCACTTTAACCTTGATACATGCCTGGATGAATCCGCTTTGTCCCGCATTAATTGGATTACGAGATCCACAGAGAAGCGTACGAGGAACAGAAATAATGCTACAGCCAGAACTGAGTCGACCCTTGATAAAAGAGAAATTAAGGGATCTATTCGAAAGCGATTTTCACATGTATGAGGAAAGCATGATAAATCCAAATGCACGAGCAGAATCGTGGGGTACTTATCTTGACGGAGGTCCGATTGAAGAAAAAAATAGGATGGTGGTCGCAGGATGGTACGCGCAAGAACATCCTTCAGGAAAAAAGGCACGGTGTTTTTGTTGTGGGGTAGAAAAGAAGACATGGCGAACAGATGATTGTCCGCTGTTAGCTCATTTAAAAGAGAGCCCAGGATGCCCCTATCTTCATGCAATTATGGAAGAGGAAGAAATAATTGGCCTATTGTCAGGACATAGAGAGAGTATAAATAAGAACCCTCGGAGAGACATAAATGCATACGATTATTTCAAGAAAATAATATTTTCCCCAAAGGCAGTCAATTATGAAAGAATAAGATGGGATGAGAGATCAACAAAACTCCAAAAACAAAGTGATGCTAATAAAGAGAAGTTAATCAGTGAATGGATAATGCACCAGAGGATCCACAACGCTCCACCGACCGAGCCAGAACCTAAAAGAAGCCGACTGGTCATGACTCGGAAAACAATAATGACCAACTACCAGTGGGTTACTCGGCGAATAGATATAAATTCGAGAGTGCAGGGACTGGAAGTAGACAGTCAGGATGAATTTCGATACACACCCAATTGGGCAAGGGATGAAAAGTTCCTTCAAGGATGGGGGCTATTGTTCCCTTACAATCGAGACGTTACGTTAAAAAACGCCCATCTAATACTAGAATAAGTGATCTGAACCATGTTTTATTACAGGATTAGGAATTGTAAATATGTCTGATTGTGAAAATATAGAAGTGATATATGAGACTGAGTCTGTAACATGGGAATCAGATGAAGAACAAATGCCATTAGAAGAAGTCTCTAAGGAGGAAGAAAAGAAAGAAAAGAATGAGGAAGAGGAAAAGACCACAGAAAAAGAAGAGGCATGTACTGATTCACCACAAGAACTCAATTTTGTTTCACCACAAAAACAAGATGTCAACGAACTAAATAAACAAACAATGACTTTACCCAGGGTCAAATCGGTGATTATTCCGGGACCTAAGAACCGATACCCGCAATATCCTGTGGGAATACGTGCTCCTTATAGGTACCAAATTGAATTACGAGCACGAAACCGAGAAATGTTACTGTTTGAATCATATAGTAATGAATGCTGTGTGTGGCAACCGACTAAAGGCCGTTTATTATTGTATATACCGCGTACTGTTGATCATGAACGCAGTAAAAATTGGTATGTGTATCCTGCCCTGAGGATTTTCCCAGGGAGAGCAAATTTAAACTTTAACTTGGAACTGGCACCGAAGGTGAAACCAGTATTTGATAACAAAAGTCTCATGTTCGCTGAATCTCTCATGCACGTTAAATACCGACCTAATCGACGTAATGGTGTTAGATTGACAAAAGGAATGTTGTTCGGTTATTTGTATGTAAACGAAGTATGGGAACAATTTCCCAGTAACATGGACATGGGAGCATCTATGTATTGTCCTAAGTGTGAGAGAGTGGGTCATATGGCCACATATTGTGCGAAAAGTTAAAAAGTGATCGTATAAATTACGAATGGAATGACCTAACCAAATAAGATCATCGTATATCATACATGTGTAATCAATAAGCAATATATCCTTGTTTTCTGTGTTTTAGGACAGAAAATTTTAAAACAAAGAAACAATGTGGTTAATATACATGTTAATGACAATTGCCATTGGAAATGCCCAATTCCCTGAAGACGTATATGTGACGCAAGACGAAGAATTAGTCACTGACTTATTGAGAAGACATTCGTTTGAAGAAAAGGCAGCCAACAACACTGAAGAAATGCGGGTAAAAATGGAAGAATTAATGCCATACCCGTGTGATTTAGTAAATGAGAAACATTATTACTTAAGAGATTTTGGACACATACGTGCGCCGGTTCAAACTTTTGCGGAGGTGTTAACAACTCAGGGAAGGTATTACCTGAGTCCAGAAGAATATGATAAAAA
>Ga0210059_1005166_pt1 | contig 20990 bp, 10 predicted proteins | sample Ectturendosymbi2_FD_188042 | JGI IMG/M metagenome (GOLD analysis project Ga0210059, IMG submission 188042) | Ecteinascidia turbinata endosymbiont from Florida, USA - Sample 2 (SPAdes) (version 2) | ecosystem: Host-associated > Tunicates > Ascidians > Unclassified | place: Key West, Florida...
AACTCATTAATCCATCCCTACCTTAATTACTCAATCCTCAATTGGGGACGTGCTTCAAATGCAACCATTCAGCCTCTCATTAAGCTCCAAAATAAAGCTATAAAAATAATAAATCCAACTAACATGGGATCACTAGAAGAACATTTCCAGCACTTAAACATCTTATGCCTCCCTAAACTATATAGCTTTCCAGTAGGCAAATTCATGCACTCTTATCGTAACAAACTGCTTCCAAATCAATTTGATGAATATTTTATTCCACTCAGCTCAATTCATTATCACTCCACAAGACTAGCAACCTCTAGAAACCTGTTTTTACCTAGAGTTTACTCTTCCTCAAGAAAATGTTATCTTAAATTTATTGGCCCAAAAGTATGGTCTTCAATACCAGACGATATTAAATTTTCAACCACCTTTACCTTTAAATGGAAACTTAAGAAACACCTGCTACATGAAAAAAATCCCCAATTATGAACTTTAGCAACATTTCACTTGTCCAGAACAAAATACTATGTATTCTAGTATTCTGTAACTCTGTTTTATTTTTTGTGTGTATTTACTTTTTCGCATTTTCTGTGTGCATAATGTATGCTTTCCGGCACGAAGTACACTTTTTGTTTTTTTCAGTTTTGCTTTGTTTTCTTTTGTACATCATTAATTAGTTTTTGTAACTTTTTTACTTTTTTAGTACTATTTTTTAATTTTTTTGAATTGCTAAAAAGACTCTATGCACACCAAATTCCTTCACTTATATTCGATCCACTCATCTGTGTACATAGGCATGCGCTTTCACCTGTACATTTTGTTCACCATGTTCTGCTTTCATTCGTTTTTTGTTTTTCTTTTCATTATGCCTATTCGATCTCCAACTGTTGTTTCTCAACATTTGTCAAAAAGTGATAAACGGGGTTGGTTGACCAAATGACCGCCACGGTCTTTCGCCAATCCTATATGACACAGCGCCCGTCTTTGTTTACACTAATCAGCTATTGTGTTTTCTTTTGCTCTAATTTTCGCTAATGGTTGGTTTACTGCATGCGATGGCTTTTATGGTGCTTCTGCTTGTTGGCTGAGTCATATGAAACAATAAACCATTACCATTACTACCTTATGACTGGTTCCTTTTCTTTAACTTTTTGTTTATTCGTTTGCTCCCGTTTATGTTGTGTCCACTAACTCGATTAGACAAGAGGCATACTGTTACTTTGAGTCTTTTCCAGTTAAAGTGATATAAGTTGTTTCAATCCAGTCCAAAAATCATACTGCAAAATATAATGCAAATCCGAAAACAAAATCTTGTTTAAACCCTTTAAGGACCACAAAGCCACTATAGTGCCGTTGGTCAATCATTTAGTCTTCGACCGTAACATCATCCACCTTCCGAACTGCCCGGAAGACCTGCAGTCCACTAGCATCAAACACACTAAGTGGCTGAGGACGTCGTGGATTTTGTTTGAACCGCCGCACACACGCAAGAAGGAGGTTTACCCAGAAGAAAGGTTGTAGAGGAAATACAGGGTCGTCGCCAGCGGGGGGGGCCAGTGGTGCCCGGCTCCCCTATTTGAAATCGGTGCCCCCCATTTCACGTTTGGCCCCCGGTTGCTACATACATCCAATACTGTATTTTAAAAATGTGGCCCCTCCTTCTGGTTGTTGGCCCCCCCTGCTGCTAAATCCTGGCGACGGGCCTGAGGAAATAGCGCGACACACAAGTCGTTCCACTCCGCAAGACGTCGTGGCGCAAATGACCTCATATCATAATGCAAGGCAAAGACATTGTGCCATAAACCAGGTTATTTTTTAAGGCGTTTTATGGGCCCGATTCGGGTCCCTAAAATTTCAAATCGGGTCCCTGGAATCACAAAAAATTATCATCGGGTCCCTAAAATCAGAGAAAATCGGGTCCCTAGAATCAGAGAAATCGGGTCCCTGCAGATCCATATCGGGTACTTAACATTTTCCTTAAAAAAAACCCTGCCGTAAACCACAATCTTTGAAATGCGTCAATGTTGTTGATACTCTTTGATTTTGGAACGAATGACTCCCACAGAATCTCCGCATTGCTAAGAGAAATCTTAGGTACACTTTCTCTGTCAATGGGAGATGGGTCATCTGAAGTAATGCCTCATGTTTCAATTTTGCACTGTGCATGCACTGCAGACTGGTAGAAACAGTGCCACCATGTGCATATTTTTTATTGCCCAACAAAACGTAGTTTGAATAGGATAGCATGGTAACAGCATTGAAACTCTAGTTTCATGTATCACTCAGAAAAAGTATCAGTTGACTTTGATATTCCGGCTATTACTGCATTTCAAAAACTTTGGCTGCTACCAATGACCGACTGTTTGTTCCCCTTGAGTGAAAGTGTCATTAGAAAAGTTCAAGAATTTGATGTTAACTGTAAATAGACGTTGCAGGTGCGATCAGAATTACGTTGTTATATTCTGTATTCTAGTAAAATTTTATATTCTAGTAAAATGTCTACCAGCATTGCCTTTTGTCCCGAATTAGACATAGAAGCAGTTTCTGGGCAATTAGTAGATGAATTTCCGGACGGACTTGCTGTCCTACTTAGAGGCACTATATGTTAACCCCGCTCATATAACCATGGGTATCTCAGTACCTGAAGTCGATTTTTATAATATCATTGGCTTGGGAAAATGATAGAAATCTCTTCTTTCACGATTTTTCCTAACTGTTGGAGACCAATCGAATGGTATTTTGATTTTTTCGAAAATGTTCCTGTAAGCTTATGATACTTAAAACCCATGATTACCTGTTGTGTACCTCCATACCAGATGCCCGGGGTGGAAATTGACCCACTTTTTTGACATTGTTCGTTGTACGTACGACATCGGAATTTCGACTTTTACAGTGGATAAGTAATCCTGAATTGATATGAAGACAAAATAGATCGGAAACGCGCATAAAATTTTTACGGTCAAGTGAAAATTACCTCCAAAAACAAGTTTTATGGGGTTATTGTATGTGCAATTAGTAAAAAATGTGTAGTTTGCTGTAGACATAAATTTTGATGGGAAAATGAGTAAAAATGACTGCATACAAGGCAAAAATAGTTTGACTGGACCTTTCCGAAGTCATGTGATCCATAAAAATGTGATAGAATTTTCGGTCGGTCACTTCGGGCCTTGGTAACTTCACACGTTACGCACAATCAACGTTACCTGAGAAAAGTTGGGGAGCACATTGGAACTGGAGCTCGGCATGCGCGCATGGTTGAGCACAGGATCATTTCGGTGCCGCATTCATATGTTCCCCAAAAACACCTGCATTGAAGGTTTCTACAGTAGGCTATGTTGAACTCCGTGTTTCTGAGGTAGAATCCAACAGTTTTGACTTTTGGATGGACTGCAAAAAGGTATTGGCATCCAGATGCTGGCGGAAGCAAATACAGACGTCAAGGACTTGAAGCCTCCAAACGAGTAGGCTACATATCGATTATTGTCTGAAAGACTTGCAACCAAGGTCTTCGAGTGAACCCGAAAAGTATATGTATGTGCGGTAATAGAATTAACTACTACACGTTTTTATTTCATTCCTGTGAAAAGCTCTGGATAGATGTTTGTCTTTGACATTTTTTCTTTCTGTCGTTAAATCGTTTGGCACATCAGGATGTGTTGAGCAAGAAAGTTGTGGTGAAAATGACGAATAAGCTTACTTTGCTCGTTTTACGTATTTCATGTTATTATTTGATATTTGAAGTACTTGGTAAATGATGAGTTAAAGGCCAAGTTCAATTACAACTCATTTAAAAACAAACTTGTTGCTAAAACTAGGGTCTTTGCAGAACCTAAATGGCCCCTGGTTGCAATATTATCCCAACGTCCTTCATTCATTTTGATTATGAAAAAGTTGATATAACACAGATTTTGCGTGTGTTACATTGGAATAGGACATTTTTTGGTGCATTGTACTTAAAAGAGAACATTAGAACAGAAGGAAATTATCTATTGTGTTAATTACTGCCAACAGCCTGCGAACTGTGGTTAACTCTTGGCTTGCGGTCTATAGGCAATATGGTTTAAAGAAATCGTTTTGCACTATCTTTTAAAGGCTGTGTCTTTTACACGTGTTATGTAATCACCAAATTTCGCCGAAATCTTTCGTCTGACATGTTTCAATATTCTTTGATCACAGCTCACAAACGCCTAATAACACACATAGTTATATATGCAGTGTATAGGTGTGCTGTCACTCATTCTCTCTTTGCGACGCCATGCTCTGTAAAACATTTTTCTCAACACAGCAGGGCTTATTGTTCCAAATTCCGTGACAGCAGCTGCCTTCAGCCCATTATTATAGTGAAAACGTTGTTTAGACACAATATCCTTTGTGTATCCCCAAAGACAGTTATCACCTACTATCATTTCCGAAGTTCTTGCGGGCCATTTCATGGAGCTGGCGATGTTACGAACCACGACCTATCCACTTGTCGGGCAAAATATCATTAAGATACTTCCAACTTTGAGGTCATAATGAACTGGAATGGAACTCCATCTTATAATATATGCATGACGAACTATAACATAATAAAATACGGGTGGGTAGGGACTTATGGCCCACCCTGTATATTTGGTGAAGCTGATCTGATTAAATATGGGTGGGCATCTTAACTTCGAGGCTGAGAAAAATGTTTGAAAGTTGTAATGTAGGAAGCTGTTTTGATGTCTCTGCGTGTTTTTGACATTTTCTGAGCAGTAGATGTTTTCAGTTTTAGTATATTTAATTCTCTGTGCACTTAGGTGGGAAAAACCTGACCCAGAACTGATCACTGCGTTCTGTAATTTATAACAAACTACTGTAAGTGTATTAAACTGTTTTGGATTGCATTGTTTTACTTTCGCAGTAAGTGTGATCGCATTCTGAAACACGAGGCAAACTACAGATAAGCTTTCTTATGAAAAGGAAAATTAACATAAGTCTTTGCGATAAAACTTGAGAGTGAAGATAAAAACACTGCGATCTTTGAAATCAAAGGACAGGGCTTAAACTTTTGTATTTCGTGCTCTTCAAACATTTTTAAGTTCCAGGCCAAGTTCAGTATATCAGCTAGTTTTATTCCTTTGGCATGTAGGGAAGTTCGATGTTCCCCGCAACGTGGCCATAAAGCTTAAGACATGCCTCTTGTGCTTGCAACAACCCGTTTGCGGTCAACTGTTTGTACATATGTTAATAGCTGGTAATTCGAAAACAGGCTGATAATTTAGAAAACTGTTTTCGAAATTATCAGCGTTAATAGCTGAGGCATGTTTCAAGTTTTTCTTATCATGTCTCAAGTTTTTTATTATCAGCGTTAAACAGCGTTAATAATTGTTTTCGAAATTATCAACGTTAATAGCCTGTTTTCGAAATTATCAGCATTGATAGCTGATAATTTCGAAAACAGGTTCATGGAAGGCGATTTTACGGTATTTAGTTTTTGCCAGAACAAATGCAGTCGTGTTTCAAAGAACACCACTTTCTTCAATTACTATGCAGACAGATCAGGTGAAACTTCCACGAATTAGCTCCTGGTTGCAATATTGCGACCTTTGCCAAGTACTTCCAAATTTTCTAATATCGTCTTGGCAATACCGTATTTAGCTTGCAAGCAACTGTACAGCAACGAGATGATTCACAGACGTAGAAATAAACACGTGTTTTGTGAGGTTGAATTAAATGAGGTTGATGCAAGTTAAGATGCGTATTTTCTCCGTGTGTTGATATAAATTATGATTTTTCAGTACATTGTGTTGCGAAGCTATGTTTCCTCGTCACTTCAAGGCATTTGATATACTTACAATATAAATTACGAAATATAACTGCTAATTAAAAACTTTATACTCAGAAAAACAAATTGTTATAACGCAATGTGCTCTCAAATCTAGAACCATCTCTTTTCTGTCACACGCACTTTCGTCTTAAGAGAGAACTGCTATTGAAAGGTTTTTAGTCTTTCGCACTTGCACTGCCTAACAGTTTTTCTGCAAAACTAATTCACTGCATCACAACATTCACTGCTGTTTCTCTTTCGTGCATCAACGCCATTGATCGGTTAGCGCTCTCTAACTGTAGGCTTTCTTCGTTTGGGTAATGTGACGATTTCAATAAATGTGTTCTGCCCTTTCCGTTTGCTGTATAAACTCTTTCAAAACGACTGAAGGTTATCCGGCGGAAATCAATAACTTTGAAGTTGACACCATTTTTTTTGAAAGAGTACCTAAAAACATTTTTGGTAATTATACTGCAAAAATTGTAATGTTTTTTGAAAATCATGATGCGAAATTCCCGATGTTTTTTAGTAATTATAATGCAAAAATGTTTTTTGGTAATTATGATACAAAGTTTGGAATAACAACATTAGCGAATCTAACAGGATCCATCGAAAGGAATCCGTTCACACCCAAGAATCAAGCACTATGAGTTTAATGGAGTGTATATTTCACCCTCTGAGCAGGAATCGTCAGCTCTTATTCAAATAAAATCAAATTTAACAAGCGTTCCTAACCTTGGTCCACCCCATTTTTCGGTACTTTACAGCCAGTGCGATCGAACTACTGCAAAAAATGTTTTGAGAAAAAAGTTTGCTGCTGTAAAGAAAAACCTTTGACGGGTTTTAATCGTTTAAAGAAGGTATCGTTGTTTGTCAAATTTCTTCTTCTTTTGAGCCAGTTGTTCAAACCACTGTTTGGCCGCACTAGGTCTCGAGGCAGGTGTTGAGCAGCCATTCGGTTGTCTCATCGTCCAGAACCGTCAGACCATGCAGTCCATGAGGAGGTTGATGGATTGGACATTGGGGGACAACATGGTCAACGGTTTGTTTATCTGCGCCACACTCACAGGCCGCAGAGGAGGCCACATCACATTTGTACAATCAGGAGAGGAAACGTCCGACACCGGTGCGGAGACGGTTAAGTCGGACCCAGGTTCTTCTTGGGAGGGTCGCTCCGGGGGATGGGTGCCGGTGTCGGGGATGAAAATGCTGAGTCTTGTGGGATTGTCCGCCCAGTGCGTTGCAGGTACTTTTGTTGTTGTCAGATGAACTGATGAGTTGTGCGGCGGGTACAAATGAATGTCTCGTTGATCAAATTATAATTAATGCAATTATTTTCAACCTTATTAAAGTGTCAAATTAATGCAATTATTTTCACCTATTATCAAATTAATGCAATTATTTTCACCTATTATCAAATTAATGCAATCATTTTCACCCTTATTAAACTGAAGACAATTTACAAGAAACAAAAAGATTTTGGAAGGAAAATGCATAAATGTTTCTAGATCTACTACACCAACTTCACCACGGTACGTAGTATACTTGAGAAGTTTCGTTTATTTGTTTATTTATTGCTGCTTTTTTATTACGCAGATCACTAATCAGGGGCGCAACCAGTTCTTCATTTCGAGGGGGGAAATTTTTCATGAAATTTTATTCGATGACATCATCGTGCTTATTCAACCGTGGTACAACTTTTTCGCAAACAGGCACAGCTGAAGTTCTCTTCGCAACATTTCCGAAAATGAGAACTTTTCAGTTTTAATCAAGATGCAGACCGAACGATCAGGACAGAGTAAGAATTAGTAGCTTAATACAAACAGCTGGTTCCGTACTCAACTAGTGCAGTCATGGCTTTAGTGTGGCACATGCATAGGTTACTAGTGAACCTGCCTAACTTTTCGTCTTGTTTTAATAAATTCATCAATCAATTATAATTGATTGTGTGCACGCTTTGATTATAGATAAATTATCTAGATGTTTGAAACTTCAGTTGAACATATTTGCTGTGAGATAATTTCTGCACACTATCTTGAGAGTCGTGAAGTTGTCAGATACAGAGACTGCTATGAATGTTAGGATATATTTATTCACTGATGCTATTGTTTCAATCGTAGCTACGAGACTTCGTTTACCAACTGAAACACTCTTGAAAGGAATGCAGGTAGGAATGCAACTTGAACTTTATTATGGATGGTTGGGTCAGGCTCGCCACTACTTGTGGATGGGCTTTGCCACTTTTTCTAGGACCACCTAAACAACACCTAATTTGAGAGTCTTGTAAAATTCGAATTTCTCTTGCAACGTTACAGCTTGGCTGTGAAACCCCAGTAGCGGTTAAGCACTGAACATAAAATGCAAAAACTCTTAAATAGTAGCCTACCGTAACCCCAGGCAAACACAAAGCTAACATAATGTGAACATAGTATGCTGTTTCTTTCACTAGGCATAATCTTCTGGCTGCAAAGTTTGCTCAACTGGTGTGATAACAATATAGCATTTATTGTTGACGCTTCGAGAGTCATATGTAAACTCTCTTCCTCAGAAGATAGGCAAGAAACAAAATCAAAGCATACACATACTGGATTTCTGAAAATTTTTAGAATTAGAATATAAAATTTTCATGATTAAAGTGTAAAATTTCATCTTTATTCTTTGAAAGTTTCTGCAAATATCAAAATTGCTGTGCAATGTTTTGAAATTTTCGGGGCGGCAAATGCTCCCCTCTGGTTGCACGCCGGCCACTAATTCTTGTTTCCACTCCATCCATCCAAATAACAGCTATCATTTCAATCTCCAACGCATTCGATTATGCGACACATTTACATGTTTGCGTGTTTATTTATTTACAAGGTTGAATCGTCTTCCATCCACTTTTATCGAAGATTCTGTCGTCTTTAGATTTTCGAGTAAACAAACAATGACTTTCGTTCCGCGTTTTTGAATCAAAAACACTTCAAAATAATAATCGCAAATGCTATTGTTATTTCGCATAACCGCTCTGTTCCTAAGTAAACATGTACAAATGGATGAACCCATTGTTACTGTTGTTGCTCTGAGTCAACAAAAGCCAATTGTGTTTTATGAAACAATTCTAAGATACCATTTATGAGTGCACCAGTGCTTTGTGAAAAAGATAGCTTTCATAAGTACAATTATGAGAGTAAACAAGGCCACGTGCCAGAGAATGTAATCACTGCCGCTGAAAAGAATTGTTTCAAATAAAAAGGAATCGCGATGTCCAGCAAAATATTTTCAGAGAAAACAAAAAACTTTCATTTAAACCATGGGATGAATAAGACCTTAGCACAGACATCACACCTTAAATCAAAATTGTGATGTTAAGGCAACACTGCTCATGCTCAGATTTACATTTTGTCAAGTTGTTAACGACTTCGATACTTCATCTTAGATATATCTTCAGCAGATAAATGTACACATGCTGTGCAATGTTAGACGCAGATTCAAAACCTTTTCCAATCTTCAATGGAATTGGGTGTTTATATTTTCTGCTGTGAAGCAGAAGTTGCTAAAACGTCCTAAACCAAAAAACTTATTACCCACGCACGCAATAACCTACGTTTGAGCTTAATTGCAACAAGGTACAAGTCGCCACATAAAATATGTGCCTGATGAATGCTTGTAGGTTATCTCTTTTTATTTTACATAAAATCGCATACAGCTGGTCGAGGAGCAAATTTGGCAGCTTTGTTCACATTCAGAGGTTTGTTAGGTCTCTATCCATTGTTATGTTCGAATGAATGTCAGCTATTAACAGTTGGTAGCGTGATCTTCCTTTCTTTGGCGATGTGGAAGAGCGGCAAGCAAATACTAAACATTGTACTTTGTGATGTATTCCACAATAAGTGATAAATAGCTAGAAAAAAATTATGATTGCAACATTTCTGACAAATCTGCAAGTGTCTCGCATCCATAGCCTTCATTTTCTCTGAGTTCTTATCTACTTGCTGCTTCTTCGTAGAACCTGCCAGGTTGCTGGTAGTTAGCTTTCCTAGCGGACAGTTATATGTCATGTAATAACTTTGGAAAAGACTTTTGCATGAGTTATTGTCATGTTTGAAAAAGACTTCTTCACTGCTCTGTTCTTGCAACGCTTTTTGATGAGATTTAAAGAAAAAGATTGGGAAAAATACAGGTCAATACAGTAAATTTTAATTAAAGCAACAATACACTACCAAGTTCGATGTTCATCATGTTTCACTGAGGAGTTTTACCAAACACTAATTGCGTCATGCTGTTATTTATATACAACATGTAAGTCTATGTTCTATGGTGAAGTGTCTTTCCATAACTCTGGGATGCCTTGCACTAGACAACGAAGTTAAAAATGTTCTGCACGCTGTGGCGCAGCGCTGTTCCATGTTGATCTAGGCTGCGGAGACGAGTGCATCTAATTCATTGAACAATAAAGCATAGCTGGTACATCGAAGTTTGTTGATAGGTGTTAAATTGCTCCTGTTTTGTTGTTATAAAAACTGTTAACTTTACAAAAGTTGTCATGTTGTCATAAGGTAAATTATTGAAAGAAAAATGACTTTGAATTTTTTCACGTTTTACAATCCTGTCAAACAATCCTGACAAACCCAACCTTCTGAAGATAAACTATTAGGAACAGGGTTTTGGAGTTACTGAACAAAAGCACCTTCAGGAATCGCTAGACCTGTTGTGAGAACCCTGATTCATTCAGCTTTAAAGAAGCATTTCTGCTAAGCTCACCCGAAAGACTAGACGGCCAAGCAAACATTTTCGGTTTTCAACAGAAGCAAACTTTAGTGAGAAACTCTACACCGTATACGTTGCAACTCGGTGTCTACTAGTATCGGAATTTTTGGTAGCACTGTTCTCACCAAATTTTAAAATTTTCAAGCTTTTTTTGTGGTAGTGTAATTGGGAAAATGATATGAACTTACAATATAAAAGTGTTGGAGTTTCGATGTGCTACTAACGCCTACATTTTTTGGGCAATTATAGGATACTAATTGTTAAAAGCCATTAGGTGCACGTCCAAATATGGATGCGTCTCAGCGAAGTTTTGGAAGTTAACATCCTGTACATAAACAGTTTTCGTATTTTACGCAGTGGCTATGAATGAAATACCTAAATTTTAGATTGAAAGGTGTTTACCGAACTATTAACTTACCCTATAACTCGTTCAAGCATGATACCAAGTATTTTGAAATGTACAACTTGCCAAAATTACTGTTTCATCCGAGTTATATCACTGTTCTTCTGACATTAAAATAGCTATATTCTACTGCACCGCTTCGCAACCAGTGGGCCGCGAAGCATTTCAAAATGTTGCAATTTTCCCAACGTTTCTTGAAGATTAGCCGATTTTCTATTAATTAGATCGGAAAAAGGGAACCAAAAGTCTGCCCAATGTTGCGTTAAAAATGATACGTTTATTCGCTTTAACAATGAAGGTGCGGTCACTCAAACTGTCGGTTTCATCGGTGTTGTTTTGGGAATCACTGATCTACTGTATCCTTTAATAAAAGCAGTTTTTCCTTTTTGTTCCAGCAAACCAAACTGCTCTCTTCTCACACCTTTTACTCTTTGACAGCATAAATTCCTGAAAGGGAATTGTCAAAAAGGAAATTTGAAGGTCATTGACTAAAATGCTTTTTTGTAGCTTTTCCTAAACCTTTCGACTTTGCTCAGCAAAATGCATTGATTAACCTGCCATTGAAAATCTGCAGAATCCACAATAAACTATAAAGTTTAATTGTAAACTTATTAAAAAAATTAATCGTATGCAACATTTTAATTAATCAGCCACTTTCTACCTACTTTATTGATAAATGTAAAATGTCTCTGCATTTGCCATTTACTTCATAACAGTTACTGTGATTTACGTATTATACTTCGCGTCCAAGATCTCGGGGCTATATGTTCTCACACAGATGCCCCTTTGATGATATAATTTATGCGATAGTCGGGAACAACACCAAATATGGGGATTTGCTAAAAAGTACCTGTGGACGTTTCTATTATTTAAGAATATTCCGAATGACGAAAAAGTAACTGGATTTTCATTTCACCCTGCAAAGGATAAAGTTGAGTCGCTTATTCTGTTATGTTCTGTACACAGCATTTTCATAACATTCTAATGAGAGCCGCGGAGTTGGAGCTTTTTGCAATTTTTTTGCGCAAGTGAAGCTGGGATCTAAAAAAACAATGGCTCAGTGGTGAAGTGTTTGATCCACGGCCACTGAGGGAAATTGCCGTAGCGCTCTTTGGGCAAGAGCGTTCACCTCAATCGCCCCAGCAGGGGGCAAATTTCAGGCTTCGGCCTGCCGTTAACAGTCGTCACCAAAAATCAAATAAAAAAAACATGTTTTTGTTTTAACTTATGAAGTAAACTTCAAATTAGAACAACGTTTATGGATTCAGTTCAGTTTCGTTTATACTCGGTTTCTGTGATTCTTTCGGAGTGTCATGAATAGGGCCATTTAAAGTCATAAAAGTCATATTTTTATGTGCTTCAGGAAGCTATGAAACGAATTTTGAAACAAAAATCTCAACTCTACGAAGTCTATAATAAAAGTTATAAAATCATAAAACGTCGTATTTTCCATGTTAGGTCATAAAGTCATATTTTGCATATTTTCAACCTAATTCAATAATGAAACCATTAAAACAGTCTCGAAATATCGGGTAAAACTACTATATCACTAGGTGTAAGCTGCATCCTGCAAACTGAACCCACTTGGGCACCTTGAGAATGTTGGTAAAGGTTTTAGGTGAAATCACCAAGATATTTTGAATGAAATGTAATGCACTGCCTAAAAATGCATGGTCTTGCTGTCCCAAAGAAATAAACTAATGTTCATGTCTTTCAATTTACTTCAAACCAAACTCTGTATATGTTTTGCTCATCTTTTGAGCCATATATTTTAGTGGGGCTTCAACAAAACATGGGGCTACCAAGTCTTATGCCTATTTTCGCTGGTAATGCTTCTTCGTACAGTAGTTGTTTGTTTTAGCTCAATCATTTTTGTTTGGTCATATAAAGTTATATTTTCTGATAAATATAGTCATCTTATCAAGTTTTTTAGGTCATAAAAATGGCTCTAGTCATGAGTGGTCTGCGGCGCCCATCTCCGCTTACTTGCGTCATGGACCACACGGCTACTTGCGCAGATATCGCTGCACTGGTGGCGAGATAATGTCAGCACCGCGCGTGAACCGTTTCCTTGCACTCAACCATTAACAATAACACCGAGCACGAGGCTGGACAGGGCGCAAGCAACGTTTTCCAAGTCTTCGGTGTAACTCGACTGGAAATCGAACCCAGCAACGTTTATGGATGTTCATGTAAAATCAGCATCATCCCAAAACTTTCGTTAGATATTTTTCACATGGGCAACAACTTTGGATTAGTCAAGGATTAGATTAATTGATTTATTCAAACAACGTAAATATCTAATCGGTTACTGAAAGTTAATTAAAAAATCAGCAAACACTCACTTTTGCACAAAAATAGAAACAATTAAAGAAAAAACAAAAAAATAATTTTTAAAGTGTGATTTTCTTGAAAATGGCTTTGCATTTGAAAAGCATGTGAATATGGTTGGTGTACTTTTTTTAGTTTGTTTTTTTCAGTAAGTATTCATTTGCTTTAGTTGCTGCTGTGCTTTATGGTTGTAAAATATTTTTATTTGTACCTTTTGTTAACTTCTGTGAACTTTTCCTAGGTGATCAGGAGTTTTTTCATTACATTCCCAAGAATATCAGTGTTTGTCAGCATCAAATTAACTGTAGCAGTATTTCGTGACAATGCCTTGACAAGAAACATACTTTTGCTCAGCGATGACCATCTTCATCTAACTTTTTTATTTGGTTAGTGCAAATGTTTGAAATTTTTCACAAGTCTTTATTTTTCTTACAATATGTGACGCTTCTGCATGACAATGAACGAATGCAGTAATTTCTGGTGCATTGTTTCGGTGTTCGTTCCTGTCCAGTATTGACTACGTGTACCAACTAACATCATATGTGTGAAATATTATGACTCACCATTTTGTCTTGCTTATGTTCTTTGACTAACTTCTGTGATATGGACCGCGAACCTGAGCCAAACACGTGCAATAAATAAATAAAATACAAAAAGCAATTCTTACCACCGCGCTTAAACTACCATAGCAATTGTGAACAACCCGTTAGCAATGATCACAAAATTCCGCAACACATGTTGTGTGCAAACTTGCTGCAGCTTGATGAATTTTATCTCATCCTTGTGGAAATCATTATCCATCCATCACAACGCTTACACACGGTTTTAATTTAAACCAGTGTACTTTAAAAGAACTGGTATTGAAACTACGAAAATATGATTGTTCAATACATTATGCTATTTTCCATGTCAACACTCGTCGCGTATATTTTTCCAGAGGTATCCAATCCTGTGTAAGACGCCAGTAAACATACAAATGGCGGCAGACATTCTGTCTCAAGTTTTCTCCGTCGCCAGCCGTAATTACCCGAACATGGCAGACTTGTCGTATTGATTTAGGAGCATGTGGTTGTACGTGTAAGAAGGAATAGGCAACTTTCTGTGCATGGCCAAAATTAATTGACGCTTTCGTTATCGGGAAACTCTTGCCGACTGGCCACTTTAATGATATAATAATGTTAACTGTAGAAAAGGCTGACAAACGACGAGTGTCACGCAGCTGTTTGCATTAATGTTGCCAGTTGCGAGACAACCGATGCTGCGTTCGTCTTTTAAGCTTTGATGGATCAGAGCAGACGAGTGGCAAACACCGGTGCTTGGATCATTCAAAGCACGCCCCGTTTTGTGCCAACTTCCTCAAGCTCAATGTTAAGCGAAAAAGTTGTTAGTCTATGTTTCGGTCTCATTTTAGACTGAAAGAAAGGATTGTAATTGTAATTTTTTGTTTTTCAAATAAATAGGTTATAAAATCCAACATATTTCTCAAGCTTTTTCAGTTCCCCAGGGCAAATATTCACGCACCATTTTCCACTCTTCTCATGGAAAGCATAACTGCGATCCTCATGTAAGTGCGGTTGTAGTGCTTTATGACGTACAATGGGTTTACTACAAAATCAGTAAAATCGCAACAGCGTCTGTTTTCTAGTAGCTCTATGTAACATGCCACGATTGTACAAGTATGTCCAGTCCTCGCAATGCACATTTCCATCTGATGTCCTGCAAATATTGAAGTCCATGAAACTTAAAATTTCATTTAAATTAGTAAACCTCGCATGGCTTAATTGATCTTATCTTACCATCTCTAAGCGAAAGACAAATGTGCGGCATGTTTTGAACACAAATAGATTGAAAATGCTTTTGCCAAACGCACCTCTGTGACTTTCCTTAACTGCTATACCACGTCACAGCAGTTAGCGCAAGAGGCCCGGTTCACGGCGTTAGTACAATTCAGCCAACAACAGATGACGCGCTAAGCGTCATGGATGCCGCTAAAGCTGGAGGTAAACAAAGTGCTAAAGCGAATGGCATGATGGGTGTTACATTCACGTAGTAATTTGCAAACTGGGGACCACAGAGTTCGGCCAGGACTACCGCGCGATTCTAGTTGGATCAAGTAAGAACATAGAGCTTTTTAAGGACCTTTATGGAGATGTCGTCAGCTTCTAAACGATTGACAAAGGGTTTCAATTATGCGACAAGGGGGTGAAATGAGTGTGAATCAAAAAAGCTTAGAGACTAGGGTTTTGTGTAATCTAGGCATTTGCTAAATGTAGGGACTTTGAAACAAAATTTTGAATTCATGTTTGTCTTTTTCAGTGTTGTTTTTTACTAGGTTACATTCTGTGGTCGAATTGAAGCAATAAAACATTGACCACATGCATTATGCATTCAATTCAAGCTTATGAACCATATCATGAATAAAGCACTGCAGGAAAACCAAATGGTTTTGGTAAATTTCGACCTTTTTAAAATTTTATTGTTCTATGTTATTGAGTGTAGTTTCAACAACCTGTAAACAAATTTTTAGAGTTTTTGAAGGTCACTGTTTTTCAAAAACCGCCGCTTGTATCCCAGGCTTTTCTTTTTCGCACGTTACTTGGAAAAAACTGAGGAAAAAATATATAGAAAGATGATGTGTGAGGCATCTCAATTACTGAATAACTTGTTGGTAAATGGTTATACAACTTTTTATTTTATAAAATAGATTATTTTTTTGATTTTAATATTTCATCTCAACTTTTTCATTTGAAACAGTTTTTATTACCATATTATGATCAATGATAAACAAATAACCTTTCATCGTTTATCTGTCGCGAAAAAATAAATTAGTATAGAAAAAAAAAAAACAAGCCAAAAGTACAAAAAGTTTCGTTGTAAAAGGTTGTGATCAGTGATGGAGTCTCGAGACCAGTGATGGAGTCTCGTGACTTGGTCTTGGTCTCGGTCTCGAGACGAGTCTCGAGACCCATTTTTGTGAGTCTCGGTCTCGAATGTTTCAGGTCTCGTCTCAGGTCTCGTCTCGGTCTCGAAGGTTTCAGGTCTCGAGACTTGGAATATTGCAAAGAAATAGTTTATTAAAATTTGTATCTGTTATGAGCACAACACAACACAAGCCAGTTTATTAACGTGGCTTAAAACAACTAAAAGGTCAGTACCTTCAAAAAGAAAAAAATAAGACACATTACACCGGCGTCCAAGCTGCGACCGATCGCCAGACCAACCAACGCATAATGCGATACCGGCGGATGATCAACACACGCGAAGCATTGCGGCAACCAAGCAAGCGCCATGCAATGATTACGAACGCGCGACCACTGAGCACAAGAAACGGGATAATAACCACAGGCACATTCCACGACAGTGTCATTCAAAGTTTTTTTGTTTGTTGCATTTGCAGGTAAGAAACAACCAAAACATGTCGGGAAAAAAAACAGAAATTTGAAAAAATTTCAAGTCAGAAGCATGGACGTCCGCAGAAACTTTTCCAAGGGGGAAACTCGATATTTTGCTCATCCTTTCCATGTTGCTGACGATGCAATGCAAATGCACGTTCACAAAACGTTTTGCCCTTTCTACACCATAACGAAAATGCCCCATGCTGCGCAGGGGCGCAACGAGGGGGGCAAGGGGGTAACAATTCCCCAGGCGCCGAATCACTATGGGGGTGCCAATCGCTGCGGGGGGCGCCATAAAGTCCCAACAATGTCACAAATACTTTCTTCAATACAGTACATTTGCTATGGCTACAGATTCACTTGTGCTTCTTTTCACACAGCATGAAAATGCGTGACTTGCCGCTATCACCAGCCGGTCACTGGCTGCATTACCTGCCACAATGTCTACGTTCAACCGCAGTGCTGCCACAGGCTTCTCTACAAAAATCACTCGATTCACAAAAAAATTAACTAGATCTGAAAAATATTCACTAGATTTAAAAATTTTTGTCGAAGTTTGCAGTTTTGTTTGAAATGATTTAGTTATTTACTTCATCACCTCAAAACCTTTGCATCATTTGCAAGTTTGTTAAAATAGATCATGCTGAAACGTGGAAAATGTCATATCAACAATCATCAGACTTTTTTAAGAGCTGTAAACGACACCACACACGGAGTATTTTAGACCAATCTACCTAACATCCACATAATCATTTCTTCTGCAGCGTTCCTGCAACGAAATGAAAATGCCATCATGGTCAATATTGCAGTGATAAATTGTGCGAAAGAGAAAACGGTAAGAAACTCAAATTAGAAACACTTGTATGTTCTGTTGGTGCAAATCTCCAAACAACAATTCACGTAATTAATTGTTTAGGAATTGAAAACGGCTGAAAAGTTTGAAAAAAAACAACCGATTTTCTTCAAAAACACATACTTTGCAAAAAATCACTAGATTTCATTGAAAACTCACTAGATCATTAGACCAGTCTAAAATTCACTATGCGTGACCAGGGCCCCGACATGGGAAAGTGCCACCCCGGGGCGAGTCGAAAGTGCCGCCCCCCTCACACTCGAAAAGTGCCTCTCCCGCAAGCCACGGGTTAAAGCAAAGTCAAGCCCTTCAGGACGGAATCATTTCATAACAATGCATCATCAGGCTGGAGTTAATTTTGAAAATTTCACTGAAGTGCAATTCCGGGACGTTTTGCTAACCGGGACGGGACAATGGGACAGACGTTTAAACCGGGACACTCCCGGCCAAACCGGGTCGTACGATTGGTCCAACCTTAACCAAAATCTGAAACTTAAATCTAACTTCACGTTCATTCGTGAAAGACCATTTGCTATTCCTTCTTTTCACCAAAAGTGCCGCCCCGGGACATTGCCCCCCCGCCCCTCCCCTTGTCGGGGACCTGTGGGTAACACCAGTGTTCAAACGCAACATGTGGTAAAACGTCTTCTATCGTAACTTGAAGCGAACCTTTGAAGATTTGCTGCCATGATATTGTTACGCAATAAACACCAACACCAGAAAAAATTCGCTCTCAAGTTTGACCACGCAAAGGAGTGAACTGCAAGCTCACCACTGCATGACACCAGAACAGTGAACTTGGCTGTTGTGCAGTGTGAGTGTCGTACCGGAAAATACAGTGGCATTGCAAAAATATCAATTGATCGGAATTGAGCTACTAATTTCATGTTTTCTAGAGATTCTTGGTGCATAGTTTCAATCTCCAAGGGGGGCAGATGCCCGTTTTACACCCCCTGCGGACGCCCATGGTCAGAAGTGATGACGACATTAAAAAAAAAAATTCGGTAAAATGCACAAAGTTTGAAGTCTCGAATCTTGGTCTCGGTCTCGAACTTCAAGTCTCGAGTCTCGGTCTCGTCTCGAAATTTTAACCAGGTCTCGGTCTCGAAGGATACCGTCTCGATTACATCACTGTTTGTGATCAACTAAATTTTATTCATCCAAAACCACTATATTCACCTGAATATAAACCTCGGAGACCCATTGTTACTGGTTTTCCACTTTTTGCAGTCGATTTAATCCGTGATCGCTGTTAAGAGACAATGATCGCTGTGAAGAGACAATGATCGCTGTGAAGAGACAATGATCGCTGTGAAGAGACAATGTAAACTGAGAGACAATATTTTTCTGCTAACACGAAAATTTGGAACAGTTACAGCTTTTAAAGATCGAGTAGATCCGATTATTTGTTTTCAATTGGTGTGATTTTAACTGTCTTGATAAATTTTGATAGAAGTTTAGATAAAACTGCTTTTTTAAGTCACATCCGAAAAATTTATTGATCGGGAAAAGCTTTCAAGGGATTGTTAACGTGTCTTTCACAACTAGGTTATGACGCCTTATGTTTGATTACAGCTTCGTAGGAGGATGGGTTCACCACTCACCTCAGTGTTTTTGAAACGGAAAAAGATCCTCATCTAGTTCTTTAACCACTTTTACGTATTGTTTGACGTTACGCATAACGCCGTTGCTCAGAGTGTTTGCTAGATGAGCTTAGAATCAGTCTGCGTATCACCAATAATTTTTAAATGTGTTCTGTTTGATTTAATGTGAACAGAATCAATCGCAATGCTGTAGTTAGATTTTGATATTTATAGCTTGCTTTATTCTGACAAGCACAGACACGAGAAGTCCTTGATAAAATTCAAGCCATTAACAAAAGTCTATTGGAAGGTCAAAACTGGGACCAGTTAGACCGGACCTTCATAAAAAGCAGTTTTCCTCCCAAAAGAAAAAAAATTATTTCAGACTAAGTTTACGAAAGCTAAAGCTAAACAAGGCTTAAAGCTGGCGTACACGTCTTATATTTCGTTAATACATCCGTATCAGTCCCTTAAATAATACAACGACTTTTTCTTGCAGTACCATTTACTTTGTATTAGTTGTTTCAATGAGACCGCAAAATGGATTCACTCAGTGAGATTGCTGCTGTACTCGAAACAACTTTTCTGCTTTAAACCGAAGACGAATCAGCTGCTTAACGCAACTGTTTCTATTATCACGCTAATACACTGTAGTTGCTGCTCAAAACACCCCGTCGCAGACACTAATTCTCAATTGAACGCAACACAATATCTTAATAAAGACATCAATTGACAAAACCGTCTGTGGATCTTGTTACCACTTCACCGAAAGCGGCGCCTTCCCCGTCGGTGTTGGCGTTTGACTGACTGTGTGCTGTGAATGAAACAGCTGACTTCCAGATGTAGCATGAAAAGTCATCGGGGATATTTTATTAATATAATTAGTCGTTTCAACAGACTCCCTTGGCTTGAGAAATTAGCTGCAAACAAACTACAAGAAATTGAAAAACAATGGAGTATAAGACGTTGTAGGTGACATTTCGACTGTTAAGAGGTTCAACCCGAAATAACAGGTAACCCTATTTCAATGTCTTTTGATAGTAGTATTGCCTTTCTACAATGCCGCCAATAACGCATGATTTACCGTGAAAGCTTTTGACAAGTTGGTCATAAATGTCGCGATAAATCTTTATAAACCTTACTCTTTGAAAACTTGGTCATGTTGTCTAATTAAAGAACTGATCATTTAACTTAGTCGCAAGAAAAACAAGTTTTATTGCACAAGATGGGGATAAACACTTTGCTGCAATGCATAACAAAACCAGTTTTTGGGATTACAATCGGTTATTTGAATGACATGTCCTTGAACCAATCAGCTTGAAATGATAAAAATAAATAATTACCGTCGTGAATTTATGTAGCAAATCAACCTGACATCGTGCTTAAGTTTCGTCGCCTTTTTACGCGAATTTTCATGCATTCCGTTTCGAAGGGGTGTCGCTCGCCTCTACATGTTGTATGCCGACAGTGTTATCGGGTTCCTCTAGTTCAGTGTGGTGCAATTACAGACCCGCCGGCTGCATGCGGCCCGTTGACAAAGTTTTTGAGGCCAACGAGCTTTCTCTTTATTGTAATGTTGCGTGTATGTTACAGTAAGTAATTTTAATCAGAACAAGCATAACATCTTTCAAGAAAAATGTACAATATTAACGGCGTTAGAGTAGACTGTAGACAGCTTCTGGAAATTAGTCAGAAGTGATTGATTCCCCAAATTGAAAGATTTCACACCAGGGGCGCAGCCAGGATTTTTCTAAGGGGGGGGCTGAAGTTATGGAAGAAAAGCCTTGTAAAGGAAAAATTGCTTGTGATTAGAATAGTCAAGAAAAGCACTTAATTTGTGGAAAAACAATTGACTGTACTCACCACGAAAACTGGGGGTCCTTCCAACTAACCTGCCATCTTG
>Ga0210059_1005167_pt1 | contig 20984 bp, 9 predicted proteins | sample Ectturendosymbi2_FD_188042 | JGI IMG/M metagenome (GOLD analysis project Ga0210059, IMG submission 188042) | Ecteinascidia turbinata endosymbiont from Florida, USA - Sample 2 (SPAdes) (version 2) | ecosystem: Host-associated > Tunicates > Ascidians > Unclassified | place: Key West, Florida...
CAGAACACCTGAAAAGGAAGATGAAATTCAAGACTTTAGCTTGGAAATAAGTTTCACACTCAGCCTGATTGGCCACATTGACATATTCTTTTTCCGGTGTTTTTGTTTGTAATCTCTGGTTTCTGCTCATTGTTCGGATGAATGTTGTTTCTTGCCGAGTCACTCTCTAGCCTGTGAAATATTGTTTCTTAGTAAAAATGCATTCTAGTATTGATATCATAAATACTATCGCAACTAACTGTATGTGCATTTATTAAGCACATTCTCGACTACCGGAAAACAAACGGGAACCTTGCGAATCAGCGAAAACATAACTTTTACAAACGATGACGTCATGAATTACGTCATAGGGGCCCACCGGTAAAAATTGCCCCGGGCCCCCCTACCCTTTTAATCCGGCTCTGAATGCAGGTGAACAAAAATCAGAAAGAGAAAAGTTATGAAAGTGGCAGTCATGATTTACCTCAGATACAAGTGAAGCGTTACATTCTGGACAGTTTGAATGACTTCTCTGTTCCAGTTCACGAAAAATTAGAATTAGAAAAACGTGGATTGTGTTCGAATTGTGGGTTTCAGAGGTAGATAACCTAACTAGAAAGTTTTCTGGGCGTTTTACTTCATTTGCAAGAACACATTCGCTTTATTGTCCTTCGCAGTTCCTGGACGAACGTCTTTTACGAGTCACAACATTGGGATATTTAGAAATTTGGCTTGGGGCATCACGGAAATACAATGGAACACTCTGCAGTCGAAACAGTGCGTTGGAGATTAACAGTTATTGTTCCCAACTTAAAGCATAGGTCCAAGAAACTCGTGCATCAAGTCTCCCTCTCCATTCGGTTACGGGAAAACTACTCGAAAGCAAGTCGTCGGAAAAACGAACTCGGCACGGATTCTACTGATTTAGATATATTTCACTTCGGCAAGGGCAGCAGTCCCCCGTCTCATGCGCGTATGTTGGTCACCGTTGTCCAAGAACTAACAACGTTTTCATATTCTTTGCACACAATTGCACGGCACTCCATTTTTGCAAACCCTTGCAAGTCTGGTAAAAGCAAAAGCAGGGCTTATCATGAAGATTAATGAAAGCTTAAATGATCAGCAAGCATTTTGTGAAGCATTGACGTGAGTTCGTTAAGTTTTATGATTTGTTCCTACCAAACAGCATAATTGGTTGTTTTCGGGCCATGGCTTAACAAGCTTCTGCTGATGCTGTTCCTCATCACAGATTTGGCGTAATACTTCTGTTACAAGTTTACTACTTTTGCAAATTTCAGTTAACTTTCGTGCCTTGTCTGATTTGTAAATATATGTGAATTACGTGCGCTGGTGCATAATGGTTTTCTCAAGGTTTTGCTTTGTGAATTTTCGCACACTGAGCCCTGTGCACTTTGGGCTATCGAATGACAGATGTAGATTTTGCACTGGCACGGGATAACATGATAGGATATCGCGTTCAAAAAAGGCAGAGCCAGTTTTATATTAAAACTGTCACGAACAATGCACGCGTTTGTTTTGGCTGGATGAAAGCATTGAAATTAGTCTGCAACGACAAAAGCCTTTACTCAGAGCTAGATAGGAGGCTGAATAGTTCAAGGACTAAGTGAGATGGGTGTAAAAATATTTCATAGCCAAACTGCTACGAGGAAGTTAGCATAAAAAGTTCGTGTAGAATGAGGCAGAAGGTTGAGCATTTATGTTGTACTAAAGTGTGAGCTATGCGTTTATCGAAATTTAAGTGAAGCAATCGTAGATGTTTTGGTGAAAGCTATCGTTTCCAAACGAAAAGCATAACGTACAATATGCTTACGTGTTTACGTCCACTGTGTCAGATGCGACGCTCGGTGCTGAAACAGTCCATGGAACAATTCATTTTTATTTTGTCGTCAAATATTTAGCAACGAATCCAATTTTCGCAATATCTGTGGAAATTTTTAAAATCTCTTTTCGACCATTTATTTTTCACTAGACGTTAACTTTTTCGCTGAGCGAAGCTCCTTCACCGTCAGATGAGATCCGGTTCGACATAGTGGACGACGATGGCATGCTCTTTGGAATAGATAAGTGCGTTAATCGGAGATGTATTAAATTATTAGCGATGTGTGATCGTAAAATCAAAATTTGTTCTATTTAATTGAGCGAAAATGCAGTTTTTTCATTATTATGAACGATTTGAGTTTTGTCTTGGCGTAAAAGTTAGCATTGCGCTAAGAGCGCATGACTACGCTGTCATGTCCAGAACCTGTCAAACAAATTTGTACGACTTACTTTGTAATTGAAATAAAAGTAGTGTTTTAAGCAGCGCTTCCTAACCAATGGCCCGCGAAGGTGTTTCAGGCCGCGAAGCATGTTAAAATATTACAAATTTCCGACGTTTAACTAAAGCGCTTATTGAAAATTAGCCGATTTTCTGTTGTTTAGATCGGGAATGGAACCAGGTATCCGCCCATTGTCGCGGTAAAATTATGCATTGTGTCGCGTTAACAATGAGGTGTGATCACACAAAATGTTGCTTCTTTCTCGCATCTGTGTTATCGTTTTAATTTTACCGCAATATCTAACAGTGTGCCCCACAAAAATCGTGAGGTAAAAATGGGCCGCAAGGTGAAAAAGGTTGGGAAGCACTGGCCTAAAGCTGTGGTTTTTACCCGGGGGCGTCAATACATTTCCAGGGGGGCGCGAGCCCTTACGCCTCCTACATGTAAAGTTTGATCAACAAATTTGCCAATAAATACATTTGTGTTTACAACTTATTTAAATGTCAAGGGCTTGAAACAAAGGAAAATTACATCAGGGAGGCGCGGTAGAAAAAAGGTGAAGAACCACTGGCCTAAAGCAAGGTGCAAAGATGAAAAAGCAAACTTCAGAACCTTTGGGATTCGTGGTGCATAACTTAACAAATATTGTGTAATTGTTTTTCGCGGCGCCTAGTGCAAGGCGCGTGTTTTGCAAAGTTATTTTAGCAGCGTTCCGCGAAAATCAACTCATTTCCTCCCTCAGCCTTCCTTCCGTACTGCCCTCACGCCGCCTTGCTGTGCGCTGAGAGCTAACGAAGCGGGCATTTGCTGTGATCTTTGTAAACACTCATTCGCTTTTCTTCGCAAGCGGCCTTCCGTGACGACTGCAACTGTTGATATGTCAAACGCTTTGTGTGGTGTTGCGGCTCACATGACGTTTATCAAAAATACATTTTGCGTTTCGTGCCTTGCACGCATATTGACAGAATTATAAAATTGCTGACTTAGACACATTTCTTCGTTCCACACTCCAAGTTTTAAAATATTACACGTGTCGACAGCCGTTTTTCATTCTTAAATCATCCGCGGTGCGATTTGTACTAGCAGGAAAATTTCCATCCGTTGACGTTTGTGCTCCTGCTTTTCAGGTCATTGGGAAAAGCTGTGCTGACGTACAATGCTTTAAAGTTAATCAAAGAAAAAGAGTTACCGCTGAAAGGAAGCAAAAAAGCAAGCGTAAGTTGCAGCATTGTTAGGTCGTCAAATGGTAAAATAAGCTCTGAAAGCATTTTGTTAGAAGTCAACTGTTTTTACGACAAATATATTGCAGCCTGTACGATAGTAATCCTCATCCTGACAGACTTAATTCCATTACATATAATGTAACAGGTTGAACGAATCAACTGCAGGGTGATCCATTACAACAGATCGGCAGTAACCAGCTAACTTTTAGTGGATTTCAAATCTTACTGTTTACTTTATGGGTTTCAAAATCGTCAAACTTCAGCTTCTTACTGTTGAAAATAGATTTCATGAAAATAGAAAATGCTCATGAAAACATATTAACTTTTAGGTAAACAATCCCGATGCTTGCTATTTTAAGGCGAAGACACTTATTATTTGCTCTATGTGGTGAATGTTGATTTTTAGGAGAAAAGCGCTCTGGAAGTTGCTCAACACATAGAGTCACATTACGCGAAAAACAGCGGTTAAGGTCTGCAATTGCCTATTCTTTTTATGAAAGCTTTAACAGGAGAAATAGCTACATGGAACAAAATGTACCCGCTGTTTACCAACAAATTTATCCACTATTTGTTTGTTTAGCTCCTGTAAATGTACTATTTTTGATTTTCTTCATGAAAGTATTCAAGCATATCAGAATTTTGATTGCGTTTTACCTGTTTTTAATTATCGCATGCAATGCGACATATATATTTAATGACAATTGGCTGCAGGCCGAAGCCTGATCAAGGCTTTTTTGCCGGGGCGGTTGAGGTGAACGCTCACTGCCCAAGGAGCGCAACGACGATTTACTTAGTGGCCGTGGATCGAACACCCAACCTTCCAATTGAGAGGTGGACATTCTACCAATGTGCTGAAAGTTGGACCTTTTTGCAGAAATTTGCATTGTCCGTCCTTGAAACACTTTTTAAAGATTATGTCTAATTTAATTAAGTATTGCGCCACAAAATACGCAAATTTTTTTGTGTTAAGTCACAGCTGAATTAACATTTAATGCTAGAAGTGAGTTTGATCGAACAGACATTTACCAGCGTGATGTAGAAGTAGGCCAAACCATCAGGCATTTTGCTTGGCAGGGATCTACATTAAGAGTCGCAATGGTGGAGGATAAATCAAAATCTTCTGTCGACAAAGCACCTGCTACAACCAGTACGTATAAAAGATCTGTTCGTTCAACTACCTTTTTTAAGCATATGCGCGGCTATAGGGTTAACAGCAACATGGCTCTGTTACAATGATGTCTACTAGTTATATTGCAGTTCAACACTACCGAATTTTGACTGATATCTGAAAACTTGCCAAAGTTACTTCCTTGCTTTTTGCTCACGAAACCGACTCACGTTGCTTTTGCTTCAAAAAGAAGAAAAATAAACCAGTAGCGTTTTGATATAGCTATGTTGTGCTTGGGCAAAGCGAGATCATGGGTTGCTACTTCATCCTTAAAACACTTAAAATCACGTTAGTTACAGCAAGTGTGCAATAATTTGAAGAGCATGGCCTTGCAACTTGAAACACATAATTTGTCAAAAAATAAAAAGCTGTGTGAAACAAAGTTGTTTTTCAATATCCAAAGCAATGTCATAGTTTCTGCCGTTTACCCCAGCCGAACATACTGAAGCCGATGGCCAAGCAGTGGATGAAGGCGTGGGTGACATGAACGAAGCTTATGCCGATGCGCAGCCATTTGCCGGTAGTGGTCTAGGTGGAAGGTATGTATTCCGTTTTCCTTGATTCGATTCATTTCAAATCGTGGACTAACAGTGTTTAACCTTTTCAGAGAAAGTTGGTGTTTATCAAGGTGATAATTTGTTAAGGATTTTGTATGGTGTTTATTTTCATGCGTAGTGAGAAGCTACACACTAAGACTAATTCACACGTTAGTCGTGCCTTGACGTACATTAAAAAAAGGTATGAAAATTATCTAAGTTTTGACCTAAGCCTTTGACAAAGCGAAAGGAACTAAATTAATACATGAATTAGACTTTTGTTGAAAGCAACCATGAAAAGAATAAATGTTATGTCGCTGACCAAAGTGATGGTCTTATCTCAACTTCTACCATTCGCACCCTTCCAATCGCAAGCAGTGATTGCAATGAATATATTCTTTATTGAGGGCAACAAACTATGCATTTTGAAACATCTTTATCGCTACAAATCCCAGTGACCCTCATTTAAAATTGTTTTGCCATCTTGTAACAAGCCAAGCATTGAACTGAGTTTGCCTTCTGGTTGAGAATTTTCGAGTCTATCCCTATCTGTCTAACGTCAATACTGTAACTTACCCAACAAATACGGTTGTCTCTTATTAGAGCTGACCGTGCAACTTTGTCAACAAAAGTTGAGGATTTTCAAATCCGGCTCAAGATCATCAGTGGCAGGCAGTTGACTGGATCTAATATCAAGCCTGTGGTAAAGGTGAAAGCTGGAAAAACGCAAACGAAAATAACCCGAATTCGAAAAGGCTCTTCGCCAATATGGAACGAGGTCCATGCTTGTAACTTTGTTAATGTGTACTATTATAGTGTGATGTCAATTTCGGTGTATATTTAACAGCAGTATTGAATGAATCGCTTGGAAATTTTTTAAAAATTACTTTGACCTCTGTCTTGGGCGTTCAGGCTCCAATTCTTCCGTCGTCTTTCAAACAGTATTCTGCAACTGAAAGACACACGCTCTATGGTAGAGAATATAGCTGGTGAAAACCAAGTTGTTCGTGATTAAAACAGCATTTCAAACATGAGGGGAGATCTGTTAATAAAAAAATATGTAGGGGAAGTGTAACGAAATGTTCATACATTTCAACTTACTATTTGCCTTTTACCAACAGAAAATTGCGATGTCCTGCTCAGTCTTTTAGTATGACCCAACATTCATCCCAAACAATCAGGAGAAAACAAGGAATAATTTCGTAGGAAGTGTGTAAATAGATTTTCAGTGGTTTAGGCTAACTGAGTACTTCTAGCTGTGCTCACCAGAATTTAACAGCCTCTCCATAAGCCTATATCCAACCATATGCTATTTCAATGGTTCTTCAGCAATGATCATAAAACAGTGGTTCTTAAACTTTTTTGAGCGTGACCCAAATCTGAGTTTTATGAACATCTGACGACCCAAACCTCAAACATCGAAAAAATGTAATTTTAATGTTAGCACTCTGTTATTTTTTCAGATATGTATGAAATAGACAAGACACAGACAACCAGTCATAGTGCACAGTACTATTAAACAACGTTTACATTGCGACAGTTATTGATAAACTTGAAGTTGACGTACTTAGGATGTGAAAATGTTTGAAACTACTACTATGAAAAATTAACTTGAATTCAATGATTTTAAATTCAACATGTTCAATTCAGAAAGTTAAAAAATGTTAAATTCGAAAAGTTTAAAGTTAAATTCAGCGATTGTTCAATCTCCCATATTTATGAACACAACAGTTGTGTTAAGAAAACTTGGGCAAGCCTCTCCTCGTCAACTGGAGTATGGAATGCAGGTACAAGCACCGCTGAACTCGCCTAGCCTACTGGGACACTACAGTGTTGCCAACTCCTCTTACAACGAATATACCAAATCTAATCCAAAAATATGCCAAATATACACCAAATTTATATCCGTCACAAAAACTTTCAATTTAATGTTGTTATTTCTTCAATACCTTTTTATCATTTCGCGCAGATGATTAACAGTTGCGTTGTGTTGTGCGATGATCGAGATGCTGCAAGCTCACTTTCTACTTTCTTAACTTTAGCAGTGACAATTTTATTAAGCACTAGAAAATTCATCATTCCATCACAGTGCATTTTACTTTCTTTTGTGGTCCAGAATACTATTATGCTCTGCAATAGCTGTCAATTATCTTTTTGCACAGTTATCAGACGGCATACACAAAACCAGCTGAATACTTCTTTGCAAGCCACTCCAGCTCAATCCGGCACTCTTTGCCAAATCTTCTGCCACTCTCGTATGCAACTTTCTCACATTTGAATACATTTCCGTCTGACTAAAAACGCATACCTAGAGCTAAGTTCAGTTTTTTTAGAACATCTCAGCTTTCTTCCAATCTCGCTTTCCGCTTACCCAAAGTGCATGCTTACTCCCATGCTAAGCAAAATCGCTAAACTTTTTTATACAGCTTCAACACCACTATCGGCTTCTATGTGTTCGCTTTGTGATCAACCAAATAAACAGGCTTAAAATCTCAACTAAACCTTCTGACCAAAATATACTAAATATGTACCAAATTCGTCATATATAGCAAATCAAAAATGTATATACCAAGCACTTTGAAAATATATACCAGTTGGCAACACTGGGACACTAGGGTCTGCAGCCTGCAACACGTATTTTCTCTGCAAAGTTTTGATTGGTCAAGTCTATGACATCACAGAGCGTGGCTAACATTGGATATGCTCAATCCAGAATGATTTTACTCACTCTATGATGTAACAGTCGCTATCGATTTAAAAAAAAAAGAGATAAAATACTGCTTGAAGACGTTGTTTTGGCTAAATCCAATTTTAAACAAAGCCATTCGCGACCCATTAATAAAGCCTTGGCGACCCTATTTTGGGTCGCGACCTTGGTTTGAGAAACGCTGTCATAAAAGCTTGAATAAAAGCTGAGCAAACATTTACGGAGGGCCGCATTGAAAACTTTAATTGTTACCGGGACCGGATATAGTACAAATATTACACCTAAAATCGCTTTAAAAACGCTAACAAAAACTTCTTACATCAGCTAGCACCAATTGACGATAACAATATTCACTTCCGGTTGAGTAAAAATGCGGTTTCTAATGAAACGTGTGGAATAAAATCCTGAGAATTTTAATCTAATCGACAATATTACTTCAACATATCTATGTACGTGTGGCTGCCCTGCGGGCCGCACAAAATGTCTTCGCGAGCCGCAGGCCGTAGTTTGCCCAGCCCTGGTCTAAGGAAATCATAGTTGTTTCGAATCTGCAGCTGTTTTTCTGTTATTACCTGTGATAAGTTTTGGGGATCGTATCTTATTGAGATCTCGGAAAAGGCTCTGAAGTGAGCTTCGCGATTTTTGGAGAGGGCTTTGCTAACGTCACCGTCAACAATCCGTGACAGTTGGCAGGTAATTGCAATTTCAAAAATGCACTTTTTTATAAAATGTAATGTCGCCGCAGCATCAATAAAGTTTACGACGACGCATGCAAGTGGGAGAAATGCATTAACAACTTTGGTCTGCGTCAACTACATATTATTAGCGAAATATCAAAGGACGCTTTCTAAAGTAAGTTTTAAAAAGTGACTTTAGTTGCAACAATGCAGTCTTCAGAAAAGTGCTTAAGTCAGCTTTAGTACGACTCCTCTAAAATAGCGGTGGCGAACCTATTTACTATCACGCGACGCATAAACTGTGGAATATTACGGGCGTGCCGCAAAAAATAATTGATTTTATCTAAAAATTCTATCTTCATTTTCACAGGCAAAACAAGGAGAGAAAAGTATGAGAAACATGGAGAGAGACTTGTTTTGACTTACTGTCCAAGCATCTAGTTTTCATGTAATTTCGTTTTGACGCGATGTTGTGTTCTATCTTAGACAACGAAAATTCTGATTCGGGCCATATTAAATGTTCACGCGGAGCGCATTTGGCCCGCGTCCGCAGGTTTTCCACTCCTCTAAAATGTAAGCGTCTTTCTCAAATGGCACTTCAACAGACGCATGTCGAAATCGTGTAGCCATATGCTAGTAAATCCATACGGATCATGATATCGACTTAGGTTCGCCACCTACCGCCTACGAATTCCTTTCTACCGAAAGGAATCCTGTCGCGGCCAAGAATCAGACACTGCGATCTTATCCGAGTGTATATTTAGCCTACATAAGTAGGCATAATCAGCTTTGCCAAGTGCATGCAATATAAAATAGAATTAAATAAAATCCGCAAAACGTAAAGCTAGCAGCTAAGAGAATCTTATTGAAAATGCTACGAATACCACAACAAACGCGCGGGATACGCAACTTTTTTTGACCTCAAATTGCTGCTTTCTTTGCGCACAGCGTTGCCTGCAAACATTTTTGTTAATACGCTGTGCAGTATTTAACTTTTTCCTCTCGAGTTTTTACTCCACTTTGATGAAAAGCATCACTCAAACACGCAGGCGCGATTTGTTACAGTACAACTATTGATTTTAACAAAGTTTGTGAACAGGCTGGCAGGAAGGAGGCATAGTTTGAATATCTGCTCAAATTTTATTGAGCCGTTGCTATGCCAGTTTCTTCAAGATACTCCCCAGGTCATAGAAGACTCGTTTTTCTTCCATCAGTCTGGGCTAGCCCCTGTCCCACTCTGCACTCCGTCACGAGCCTCGCCTTGGCCCTTCGTAATGGTGATTGCTATCTGTGCATAACATTACTGGTATATACTTTTTCGATAATTTTCATCTCCAGCATTTATAGGAGGCAAAAACACTGTTAAAGACCGTAGTGTTGCGAGACCAATTTTTACCTCAGCCTTACAAACGCTTTATGACGAGCTAAGTCACGACAGTGCCACATTTGCGTCGCCGAAATGGTGTGCACTTATCCTACACAGTTATCCCCAAGCGGGGGTGTCTTGCTGCGGGTCGCAGGAGACAAACAAATAATGGGTAGCCTACATCAAACACCACAAAGAAAGCATTTGGATCAACTTTTAAATTTTAACAAACGCTAAAATTATACCTTTGCAAAGTGGTGTGCCTGGTAGTGATACCATAATTCTCATCAGCTTGGTGACGCCGAAGTCAAGCACAATGGTGGGATTTTCTGAAAAGCGATCGAGTTTGTCTAAAATTGCCAGGGCTGCTTGTAAAACAGTGGGAAGTTGTGCTGTCTTGCATGCCACGCGATGATTGCTGCCCATTGCCGCTGTATGCGACGTCATCTGAAGGTTTTTCAATTTCCACCGTGAATCCCCAGTGGGAAGTTTTTATAATAGCTTGGGCGTGGGTGAGGTTGAGTGGCAATTTTTATTCTGTAGCACTTCGTGTTGCAACGCCAAAACAAGCCATGTCTCCATATTCTGTGCCAACCTTCGAGATGTAGGACGATGTTTGGTGGACATACAGGGGTCGGCAAGCTTTTTTGCTTGAAAAGACTGGTTGTCTTCGTTTCGTGATTATGTCGGGCATTATCACGAAATGTCTAAAATGCGCTGGGCTTCTTGTAGAACAGTAGCATAATGCTCTGTGCCTGCTCCTGATCATTCACAGATACCAAGTCGTAAATATATGAGGTAACATGAACGTTGTATTTTGCAACGAAAGTGATATCCGCTTTTCACCTTTTTGTTGTTTACGTCTACAACTCTACACTCAGCATTGGATCTCGGTGGTTAACTAAAGCATGTACTAACAGCATACCTTGATATTTGTCCACCGTTTTCGCGGTAAATTATGGGAAAGTAACGTGCATTAGTTGCACACAGTAACTGTAATTTGCGAATTTCTGCGTTACCTGTATGCCTTCATGTAGACATGACCTGTTGGTGAACTGCAAAAATTAGAAACAACAGCGAAACTGACTTTGTAAACTGCCTTTTGCGGTCACATGCGAGCAGGATGTAGTACTAACAAAAAATGTGTGGGAACGCATCAAAAAAATACCCATTTTGACATAGCTTCCAACTCATTTTAAAGCAAAACATCAAAAAGGTGTGGGAAGGCCGTTCTCGCGCGTTTCCACCCCACTACATCCCTGCATTTAAAGAGTATCCTAGTAATATGGAAAATTATTTAAAATATAAATGTTTGCTCTTTTTGGTTAATAAAACTTAAATGACACTAAGTTTGGATGACCATTGTAACAGCGTTACGAAATCACGCAATTAATGAAATTTAAAACACTCTGGTGAAAACACTGGTATTGAAGATTACTTGAAGTGTCACTTTGGAACACATATTACGCGTTAAAATTTCTGTTTCTACAAACGACTTCATACAGTCACATCGAATACCAGTAAATGCACAGGCATTTATGAACTTATGTCACACTTGGTTATGTCTGATGCGGGAGAGGTTCTCAATGTCAACTGTAAATCAGAGACCACACGCAATACATCGCTCAAATGAGAATCACTAATTTGAGACCTCAGTTTGCTTTTCGCGTGTTTCATCTTTGAAAAGATTTGCTAACATATATATTATATGCGTGCTTCCAAACGTGGATACTACTTTCTTAGCATGATTTGCCAGCCAGCTTGTGAATCTTGAATTATATTAGCGAGGTGTTTGCACAAGAATTTTAACAGTGATATATCGTAAACTTTTTATGTGGATCTCAATGCATCATCGTTCTGTAACTCAATCAGCCCCAACTGGCAACTACTTGGTACCATATCTACATCTTTCTCTATTCTGTTGCAGGACAGGAAAATGAGTTTGATTTCTTTTTTCAAGCTGTGATTCTCACAAGTTTAGTTTCACTTCATATGCGGAAATGCGACTGAACATATCATGGATTAATGCTTTTTCTCTTGTAGTTGCAAGTTGAAGTTGTTTAAGCGGGACGTTAAATCCACTAGAAACGACAGTCTTGTCAGCCAGTTTGCATACAGGAATTCAGGCGCATACACATTTTTGTTATCCAGAGACGAAGCTATCTCTTTGTGCAGGGCTTACACTAAGCATCGAACCACGACTGGCACAAAGCACATCATAGAAATAGAGCAAGTCACCATAATCGGCTTCCACTTCAGACAAAAAAGCTTGAAATTGACGGTGGTTCAATCCACGTGACAAGATAAAATGGATACAACGATGTCCGTCACATTTTTCAAATTAGAAGACTTTGCGCACAAAGCTTCTTGATGGATTATGCAATTTAGTTTTGTCACCGTTTGCTCAAATCCAGTCTTTCACATGCTTTTGAAGCAGTGCAACTGCGCTTTTCTTCCCTCCCGCCATCGCTGGTGCCCCGTCGGTTGAAATGGCACTAATATTTCGAAAAATTTAATTTCATTGGTGTTGTATAAACTGATGTAGGAGGCGGGATGCAGGAGATGTAAGTGCACCACCAAAACTTTTGATTTGGTGAAAATCCGGGCAAAATCACTTAAAATGCGGGCAAAATCTGTGGAATTTTGGGCAAAATGTGTGAATACTTTCGCAAAATCGCTGTATGTGCTTTGATTTTACAAAAATGGCACCCAAAATCAAAGTGCAGGGCAAGTTAGGGGAAATTTGGGCAAAAATCCTTCGCACCCCCAAAAATTTGCCTGCTCCTACACCTATGGTTGTATACACCTTTATGCAGTCATATGTTGCTCTGCGAACACAGGGCTTCATTTCGTTCGTAATCCCCCACCTCAACTTCGTTTTTGTTGTTTTCGGTACAATGCTCTATTTTGTATAATGGTAGGTTGTGTAAAGCGGCACCACAAGTTGGGAACCCAAGAAAGTAATTTTGTCCAGGTTAAGGCAAAGAAAATATGTACAGTATGTTTCAGACAAGATGATACAGAGAGGACTGCTTTCTTGATTTAATGTGAACACGAATTGAAAAACATTTCTCAATATAAGAGCTGGGGATACAGATTCTTTACCATTTCCATTTGCAATCAATTGTTAAGAAGCTTATATAACTGATCCTGTTTCTAGTAACAATATTGCCAATTTACAGAAAGCAGCATAACTAACTTTAACAAAAAAGGCAAAAAAGGCAACCGTTACCCAATTAAAACGATTAGGCCTATAGCAGAAACTTGTCAAATTAAAAACCAATATTGAAACAATTAAAACCTACAAAAATAGGCGCACAATATATCCAAGTAGATACTGATAAAAAGTATGCCCTTTTATGCGTTTTGTAGCCATTAGATTACAAATTTGTCAAAACGTGTAGACAAAAAAAGCAGGCTGTGAGACGCTGCTGTGTTGATCGTGGCATTTTATCGAAACAAGACTTAGTGGATGATTTGCTAAAGGCAAGGAATGTGACGTAACAGAAAATGGTGTAGGCTAACTTTTACGTGATAATTGTCAATAACTGCGAGTTATAGTACTCAGTTACAAATTCAGTGCACAGCAAAACTTCAAAAGAGGGTATTACGACTAAAATAAGATTTTCGGTCAAAGCTCAAAACAGTATAATTGCGTGGTCGGGCAATGCATGGTTGCTGCTCACTTTGTATTTGCTTTCCCGACCGGATGAAAACGTCACGCGGACCGCATCCGGACCGCGAGCTGTATGGTTTGCCCGCCCTTGACTTAAATCAAATTGACGTGACGCAGCTGTTGGCATTCGCTGCTGTGAAACCAAGTGCGTTGCCGAAATATTTTAAGGGGCGTCGACCTACTGGTTCGACGACCTACTTCAACGGGTATCATCCTACAAAAAATATTAAAATGCAGTGCTTATTGCGTTGTCCAACACGCGATCCTAAGTAACCTTCATCACCAAAACTTTCAGTCAACGTTGTTACCCGTTTTGACAAAATATGTTAGATTTAGAAAAGCCTGTATTTTCATAATTTTTCGTCGCCGTACGCTTCGCTGTGTGGTCCAACTTGCTCACCATGGGGAATCGAACCCCGGCCTTTCGCGTGATGGGCATTTTCTATTTTTCAAAAGCTTTATGGGTAAATCACGATCTGCTGCATGACCGGAAAGGCGCAAGATTAATTGCTGCAACAAGAGTTCGTCCAATGCTTTTGTTTTGATATTGCACTCGCACGAAGAAAAACATATCCAACTGTTGCTATAACACTGCAGCTCGCTTTTGGGTTATGCCGATGCAATTTAATCTTGCTTGAACAGGTTTCAGTATTGTCGACGTTGGAGCACTGTAAGCTACTTATGGAGGGTTATTCCACTTAGAAACCTGTTTCGAAAGCTTTACACAATTATAACTATAGGGGTGACTACAGTTACGATTCAGGCTTGTATAGAGCTAGTCACGCAAACATAAAGCGCTCTTCTTGATTCTGGATCACAAGTTTCCGATTGCTGTCATTGCTCGGACTGGATCAACACCATATTTGAGACAGTTCGGCTCAGGTAGGGGTTTCTCAGGCCTTGGAAATACCCATTTTGTTATGGTTTTTCTCAAAACGTTGTCACTGTGGATTCTAGTGCGCTTATCTTCTGTGTAAAACGAGATTTGCATGATTTCTGATAAAGCAATCGAGCCATTCCTAACAAAGCCAAACGAACGACCATGTTTTGCCTTTTTCTTTTTTGTTGATCCTGTACATCAGTGTTTCCCAATCCTTTTTTGGCTAGCGCCCGCTTTTCTGACAAACAAATTTCTATCGCCCACCTACCACGCCTAGCACACATATCAACAAAATTTTTTCGTATTGTATATTTGGGATGTTTGAAAATGATTGAAACAAGAATGAGCGCAAAGATGCATTTCACTATAAAACTTAATTTAGTAAATTAACTCATTTAGCAGTCGGAAACTGTTAGAGTTAATGATCTGGAAACTGTTAGAGTTCATGAAGGGCTCGATTTCGTTTGAACAGCATTAAACTTGGACAAACTTGTGGGGGCAGTGACTTAAATGACAGCTACGGCCGTCGCTTCCTGTCCCTGTGTTCCTGATCAAGTATTCTGTGCTTGGTTGGGATACAAAAATAAACTGAACTTAACTTGGACAAGAAGGTGATGATTGCTGATTTGGCTTTAATGAGGTTAACACCAATGCCCTACAATTGCAAATTAACTTCATTGAACTTCGTGAAGGTATCTGTGGACTGTGACAGCCACTAGAGTACGGAAGGGGGGGAACTGTGCCATGCGCCCCTCAGACCCTAAAAGTAAAAAAATGTATAAACAGTATTCGGCAATGGCGTAACTAAGGGGGAGCAAAGGCCTCAATTTAAAGTACACTGACTTTGTTTTCTGGTCACTGATATAGGCACTACGCAAAATTTTTTTATGACTACTGTACGTTTCCTCTGCTTGATTTTCATTTTACGATCTCATTCTTTCACTGACAAAATTGCTTCACACGTGGCTGTTAAGAAACTTAACACAGGTAACAATGAACACCAGAAAAAAGCTTCGGTTGGCGTGAGATTTGAACCCACGAACTTCAATAAGCGTCTTTTACAAGCGATACATGTCTAAAACTTACAACATCCAAGCACGTATATAGGTTTATTTCATGAGCCTGAGACAACAAAAGTTCAGTTTTCTGTCTCACCGGCTAATAAATCTCGTAAAAGTATTATACTAAAACTTGCTTCCAGAATGCATGAAAATGCATATTTTTAGTTGTAATTTTGCAAAATTTTCCCGGGAGCATGCCCCCGGACCCCCTAGGATGGTTGTGCCTTCGGCACTTCCCCTAAAGTTGATTTGTGACGTCACACGATTGTGACGAAACATTGCTCCCCCTCGGAAATATTCTGCGTACGCCACTGGTGATAGCCAAGATACTGTATCTATGACACCCTTTGGCAGTCACCTTCTGTGTGCAGCAACAGGCGTACAAACTCTCTTCATCATTATCCGAGAGCACCACATTGCCTACTTAGCAGAACACTTCTAAACCCTTTGGTGTCCTTTGATCAATCAATCCATTAATACTCTGTCACATTTTTGGTAAATTTTGAGTTCGGAGCAGTGCAGGATTGAATTTAATCTGCATATTTTAAAGTTTTTGAACTTAGCCGTGACACTTGCAGTCGTCCACTGGCTCTACCATTTCTCTCTCCCTGGATTTAATTGGCGCTGCTCAAGCTAAAGTGCGTTTTGAAACACACTTCTGTTTTCCAGAACCTTTTCGATTCCCTTTAGGTAACTTATTCTTGTTGGCACCGAACACTATCTGTAAATAATTATAAATTGCCTTTCTACTTTCGAATTGAACTCATACAAGGTTATTATTATATTTGTGATCATTAAACCACTCCATCCAAAATTGGCTCACGCTTTTGGTTATAGGCTGAGTCTAAGTGCAAGCGTGTATTGTCCAACCTGACCGGTGATAGTCTCTGTAACAAAACGGGCATTGTTTTAAGTAGCAGTTTACCCGTGCCAAGGAGTACAGATGACGAAAATTCCAATCATGACCTTTTAATTATAGAGGAGAACAGTTTTACTGTGCAGCTTACCTTTAGTGATGGAAACTGCAGTTCATCAATTTATCTCCTAGCATTTCACCTCTGTTTTGTTTCCAAAACTCTAAGTTTTTGTTTACAAATTACAAGCATGCATGTTTGTTGATCATACTGCTTTTATGACATTTGGTCACTCAAAGTTAGCAAGACAACAGAAATGTAATTATTAACTGGGTCTCCTATCGCCCCCCAACCGCCCATTTCTGCTTCACCGCCCCCCTAGAGTTTCTCATCGCCTCCAGGGGGGCGGTATCGCCCACTTTGGGAACCACTGCTGTACATATTATAGACTTGTTGTGACGGCCTTGTTGCACAGGACTAAGAACTCCCCAAACACACTTAAAACCATTGCAGAACAGGCCTGTAGTCGCAGGTTTTAAGGTTTAGGGGCAAAAACATTTTTAGGTGGGAAATATTTTTTATGGTATATTTGTAAAATTTTTTTCTGGGAACAAAAATTTTTGGGGGAAAAAATTTACTGTCTCAGAAGAAAGTTCAATTTCTGAATGTGCTATAGTATGCAAATTCTGCTTTGCAGAATAAAGTCAAATCTTCGCATCTAGATTTCTTGGCAACCGGTCTTTTACAGAAGAGTAGCTTAACATTTAATACAATTTTTTTAACCAAACTTCTATTACAGTTACTTACACTAGTAGAAGCAAGATACACTATTTTGTCATTTTAGAGGCCACATCTTCAAGTTTTTCATTAAGATTCTATGCTGATATTTTACAACTTTCAAGGAGATACCTGCAATGACCAATAGCCTACTTATAACTTCTACCGTAAAACATGCTTATGAAAAGTACATTTTTAATACGGATAATATTAAAAGTTTTCCTTTTGGCATTCCTCTGCGATGTATTTATTTCAAAACAGTGTGGTCCATTTTGACTGTCAACCTTACACAATAATTGACAAAAAAACTTTGATGACAGGATGCGTTGATTACCAATTATGCTGATAAAACTTTCTTGTTTAGGAATGTCACAACACAAATGTTGAAGTGTATCGTCGACTCTGCCACGCTTTTTGAGTATTTGTGAGCACTTTCATTAGTTTGAACTTTTGTATCGGACGAACTTCGCAAATAGGTCGAATTTTTATTTGTGGCAAGGCGTTGTTTTTACACTTACACATCGTTTTCAAAATTTATCTTGTACGTAGTTTTCGTTTACTGAACGTATGTTCGGTCATGAATTGTTCTAACTGGCCTTATGTCGCATATTCTCACCACAGGTTATGCGCTGTTCTTGACGCTTCATGCACATTTAGTCATACAACTGCTCCCCCTACTATGAAAAGACTGAGTAATGTCTCAAAGTATTTCTTCAAACATATCTGGTGAAAAAGGAATATATTACCCAATAGACTTCACCTTTGTTATAGCTTGAGAAACGAAAAATACATTCGACTATCCAATTGGAGAATCACTAAGCAATTGTGCTAAATTTTAATTTCAGATGATGCTATTCACTTTTCACCAGTCCTTGAGAGATTTATACGACAGCGTCATAGAATTTTACGTCAACAATTCCATGAGACTTCGATGCGATGCTCTGATTGGTCATTTTCGATTGGACGTAGGATGCATCTACGACCAACCGAGTGAGTGTTATGTCGCAGGCGCGGAAAATCACTTTGAACACATTTCTTCTGACTTACGAGAAGTTAGCATACACTGCGTCACATAAATTGGTGTTGGATGGTATTATATGTAGCGTCGTGTGTAGCTGCAGTGACAGTTGAATATTTCCCTCTGACAGCGTGTAACCGTACCTGGCCGTATAGAATTGCAACCGGGTGTGGTGAACCGGGGAATGGAACCATCAAAAATGAAAAAACAGGTGTGGTGAATCTACCCTCGGATTTCTGCTCCTTGCCAGTTCCTGATGACTCTCAAATGAAGTCGCTGTGTTGAAATTTTTTGAAGGAAAAAAGTCAATTATCACAAAATCTTGGACTTTGTTTCGGATCATCCGTTTGATTTATTCTCTTTGAAAGTGGCGGAAGAATCTATGGTAATGCAGCCAACTAATATACTGGTGCCAGAGATTAATTATCCACAAACACCCATGGACCAGTACATACACTGACAAATATATTCAGGGCAAACCCTATATTTCTAATGGCTTTTGAGCGCAGAATACTTCAAAACCTTTATATTCAGGTCACGCGTACGTTAAAAAGTGGGTTTTACTCACTGACCCCGACGATCCGTCCAACTCTCCTAAAGGTTACCTCAAGATCACCATATGTGTCCTTGGAGCCGGGGACGAACCGCCGGTATGTGGCGCACGTTTCAGTCATCATTGGAGATGGTTTGCGTTTTGTGTTGAGTGCAGACAACTTAGCAGTGGACAACCTTTGAAAACGCAGCTCGTTAGCTTAGAGATGTTCTACTTCTTTACAGGACGATCGAACAGAAGAAGAAGATGATGACGTAGAAGGGTATGAGCTGGGTTTGATGTTGTTTTTTACGAAGGGTGAAGCTTATTTAAGTTGAAACGTTTTGTTTTAACAACAAACGTGCATTTGACTGAGGATATTTATGCAGCTATTAAGGGGCTGGTATTTCACGTATTTTTAACTTCATGTACTCTTTTGCTGTTTGACCAGAAATCTTCTCACCCCAGCCGGAGCGTCGCTTCGGCCTGCTACATTTTCTTTACGAGTTTACTGCGGAGAAGACTTCCCTCAAAGTGAATGAACGATTTTTTATTTTACCCTATATTTGTAGAGTGTGAAAAGTTGCCAACATTCTTTATTCTGACTTACCTTCGTTACCGTACGCTGTCTGATCAGAATTTGACAAGGGCTGAGCTGGTTCAGCTTAAAAATACTGCAGTACGTTTATGTATTTTGTCTTTTGTTTTTATTGGCTCATAGGTCTGAATGGTTGACTTTTTCTCTCAGCACTTTGCGTTTCTGTTTTTTTGCAGTGGACACGTCTGCCTTTAAAAGTGTGAAGAAATTGATTGGCATTGCTGACGAAGAAGACCCAGCAAAAACTTTAGTTGATCCTTATGTCACCTTTACGTGAGTTACAAGCTGATATGTTTTGTCTGCGTGACAGTGTAAAGCAATCGCGATTGTCAACTCGTCGCATAAACGCATTGTTTGTATAATTCCTAATTCTCCACAGGTTTCTACAACAGTTTTCTCCACAGGTTCTAAACAGGTGTTTACAACTTTTCTAAAACTTCAAACTCTTCACAGGTTATTAATAGTTGTATAATCAAGTACACACCACGCATTTTGTAACTGTTACTTCAATACCCGCATTTTGTAACTGTTAATTCAAAAGCTTGTTTGTTTAAGTAAAATTACAACCAAACCCGTCGCGTGTTTTGCTGGTTGTTGGAGGGTCTAAATAAAAATGGGGGCCACAGTTATAAGCGCAACCCCAATCGCTGTAATAAAACAAAAGTTGTCCGAAAAAAAGAAGAGTTAAGCACATTTGCTCGTTTTTTTGACGGATTCTCTATAAAATTTTATGACCAGATCCGGTAGCTAAATTTATATAAACTTCAAAAAATTTCAAAAATAATTCGGCGCTAATCCCAAATTATGCCAAACTGTGAATTTTACATTACCGCACTAAATTTCTGATGGTGTTCGCCAACTAAACATAAGGATCGGGCAAAGACTCCTGATTTACGGTTGAAATTGACTTTAGTGGTTATTTACGGTACAAGGTTTTTGAACTACTGTTCTGACTGTGTTGGCTGCAATTTTCCGGGAACCATGTCTCAAATTTTACAGAAATTATCAGAGCAGATTGAAGGAATGCCTTGATAATTCTGAAAAGAACGTAAAAAGTTTCGAACAGTACACTTGTATATATTTAATGTGATGAAAGAAAACATAAAATATACCAGACCCAAGTGAAGTAAAAAACCGTAAATGTAATCCACACTCTTCAATCTTACCAAAAGATGAAAAAAGATGTCGGAAAATTCTTATCTTCAGAACTACGTTTGATTAAAGGTTTGCTGGGAAGAAAAGAAAGTCAAGACATGTGGAAAGCACGAACCACCCTGAATGGAATGAAGAGTTAAACCTGCCTGTCAAGTTTCCTTCTATGTGCAACATCATTAAGCTAGCAATTAAGGATTGGTGAGTGCATATTTAGGTAGCTGGCCTCTGCTGGGTCTTAAACCACAGTATTGTGGGATGCTTCGCTATTTTCAGATTTCTTCTTCTTCTTTTGAGCTAGTCGTTCAAACCACTGCTTGGCCGCACTAGATCTCGGGGCAGGTGTTGAGTATCCATTCGGTTGTCTCAACGTCCAGAACCGTCACGCCATGCAGTCCATGGGGAGGTCGATAGATTGGACATTGGAGGATTACATGGTCGACGGTTTGTTTCTGCGCCACACTCACAGGCTGGGAGGGGTCATTCCGGGTGAATGGGTGG
>Ga0210059_1005168_pt1 | contig 20984 bp, 14 predicted proteins | sample Ectturendosymbi2_FD_188042 | JGI IMG/M metagenome (GOLD analysis project Ga0210059, IMG submission 188042) | Ecteinascidia turbinata endosymbiont from Florida, USA - Sample 2 (SPAdes) (version 2) | ecosystem: Host-associated > Tunicates > Ascidians > Unclassified | place: Key West, Florida...
AGATGAGGAACTTGGGCTATGAACTTTAGGAATTGGAGTGATGTGGGCAATTTTCCAGGAGTCCGGGAATTCACCAGTAGTCATGCATTTGTTGAAGAATTTGGACAACCATTCTGACACAATGCAACTAGCTATTTTTAAAAATTTGGATGGAATGTCATTGGGAGAACTACTAGATTTCATTTTAAGGTTTTTGATGAGAAGTTGGATTTCATATGCATCTGTAGGAGCTAGAAATAATGATTTTTTTGAATTTATATGTGTAATAAAATGTCGGTAAGTGGTTGGGGATGGTTTTATTTTTGTAGAAAGGGATTTTCCAACTTCTGAGAAAAAATTGTTCAAATCTTTACATTGTTTTTGGCATTCTGAGTCTTCAAAAGCCTATTTTTTTGTTGGGATTTGTTTTTTATTGCTATTATTTCATTGACAAGCTTCCATGTTTTTTTTATATCATGATGGCATTTTTGGAAAGCTTGTTTATAATAATTTTGTTTGGAATGCAATCACAGAAGACGATACAAAATTTTGACGGAATATACACATATCTGGCTTTAGCCACAATTTCGTGCATCACTGTTGCAATGCACGATCTGTGTTGAACGTAAAAAAGCGCTGTATTTTCATCGTGTTCTCATGTTTGCGCCTGTTTGCACTGTTCCAAGTAACTTGATCGATGTCCGATTTGTCGTGTGCCTTTTTCTGAAAACGAAAAAAGTCATTTTGCAATAAAACCTTTGGTCTGCGTTGGTGTGCGTTTAATTTGAGAAAGATCGACAAGTGTTTTCGTCACCCGTTCACGTGAGTTGTTGCCGGTCCTACGAGTTGCGAGAAAACCGAGTTTATGGCGAAATTTATTCAACATGTGAAACAAATGATGACACCTGTGTCACAAAGAATCGTTTGGTGTTACCGTGAGTGGCAGCATAGATGAAAGAGCAGGCACATATTTGCGGGTGTGAAGGATTTTTGCCCGAATTTCCCCAAACTTTCCCGAATAATTTTTGGGCCACTTTTTGTATGAATATTTTCTCATGAAGATCATATTTCGGATGACATCCAAAAAAAATCTTCATCTGATTTTGGGCGCCATTTTTTTCAAATCAAAACATGTTGGGCACGATTTTTGCTCGTATTTTCAGGGAGTTTGCCCAGATTTTCCGGGTTTTTGCGAAGATTTCACAAATTTTGCCCAGATTTCCACGGATTTTGCCAGGATTTTCAAGGATTTTGCCTGGATTTTCACAAAATAAAAACTTTTGGGCATGCGCTTGCACCCCCGCCTCCTCCACCACTGAGTGACAGCATCGCTTTGATTCTATTCCAAACGTGGAGTTTATCGAAGGACTTCCTCAGCGAGAAAACTTTGACGGAGCACAAAGGATCCTATTGATTTTGGACGATTAAATGAACAAAACTAACCGGAGTGTGACAGATTTGTTCACCAAGGCAGTCACCACAGAGACCTCAGTGTCATATAAGAATAGTGCAACTTAGTATCAGTAGAGTGAACTCAGTGAGTGATCTCTGTTGTTGCTGGTTGCTTTCGTGTTAGTTTTTGCCCCGAACATCTTTCTCTTGTGCTTGCCTCAGTAGTTCAAGTCGATGCAAATAACTGTAACACAAGGCATCCTCTATGACCAACCTCGTTCATGATATCAACGATTTCTGACAACGTTGGTTGTTCATACCTTTACGTCGTAAGTATTAAAGACCTGAATAGAGTAATTGAGAATGTACCTGAAGATGATGTTTGGATGTACGAAGCAGGCCCGTAACAGGGGTGTACGAAGCAGGCCCGTAACAGGGGTGTACGAAGCAGGCCCGTAACAGGGGCGCGAAGCCTCCGTAGAAAAATTTTCGCCTCCTCTGGAGAAATGTGTTGGACATAGTTTAAAAGTATTGGACAGGTAGTTTAAAAATTTTGGGCCCCTCTCAGAAAACTCTTCGCGCCCGTAATGTCCCAAGTTCACTACGGGTCTGGTACAAAGTACGGGACAAGGGTTAATACTAACCCTAGAATTGAGTAGCCTTTTCCATAATATTTTTTCTTAAATGTAGTGTGCATTAAGTCATAGCAAAAGAACTCACCACGTCATCTGAGCACAGCAATTCAAACTTTTCCGAAAGCCTATGCTTAGCCTACATATGCTTGGCAATGCAACTTTGCGTTGTAAAGGTGTGTATTTTACACGCACTATACAGGTCAATATAATTTTTTGACAAAGCGTGTTTATGCAAAATGAACAAAAAGAAAACTGAAGAAGGCTGGTCCAAAGCTAAAATGTGATACAAGATTTCCTCTTCATAATCACAATATGCATACACAATTCACTGATAGGAAACGAGTCCAATGTGTCACAGTATATTTAAGCCTCTAGATATTTTGGAGAATCAACCGTTGATTTATTTTGATGTTTATTAGTCCAGCTAGAAACTTGAGAAGATTCCCAGCAATTATGAAAAAGCTTTGGGAGTTATGGAAAATATTCTACGTGGTGATTTTGTACTTTTAGAACGGAAGCGCTGTTCATGCTCAAATTAAAATTTATAATGTTTAGTGCGCATAAAGATCAGAGGTAGCCAAGGGTCCGGAGGGCCGAGTCGACTCCGGCAAGATTCTTCGAAGTCACTTTTTATTTTCAGCAGTAGCATGAGTATGTGTGGTCTTTATAAATGTCATTACTTAAGTAAAAACATTTTGAATTTCGGTTGCATCGATGGTTGCGGGAGGTTGAACAGGAGTCGGATTCTTGAATTTGAAAAAATATCGGACCTGGATTCAGATTCAAAACTGTTGGAAAAGGAGCGGAGTCTGAGTCAGAAAATGTGACTGGGGCTACCTCTGACAAGGACAATGACGCCATATTTGCAAAAAGACGGAAAGTTGTGTCTTCGATTTGCTTTTGTAAACTGGTGTTTACACAAAAGTTCTATATTCTGATAACCTGTTTCATTATTTTGTCGGTTTGGAATATGAAACAGAGGAGTTGAAATAAAGACACCGTCTTTCTAAAATATACGTCATCTAACAATTTGGAAAGCACAGACTTGTATGCACAATTATTTAAGTGAATAAACGTTTGTGTCATTAAGTATGACAACAATTTTGTGTGCAGCGCTAACACACCGATTTTTCACTAAATCACAGTTATTGAAATTGTTTGAATGTTTAATGTAACTTTTCCGCAAATAGGCTACAAGTTTTCAACGGATGCAAATTTGCTCGCAGCTATGATAAGGGTGGATTTCTTCGGTCAAACAACATCAGGCTACTTTGAAGCAAAGTACACAGTCATAGAGAATAACACCGATAAAAATGCATACCATCAAAATCGAGAAACTTATTATTATTTTTTTGTAGAGTTGCCAATTCAACGCGCAATCAAAGGCATGGTTTGCAGAAACAGATTACATAAAAAAGTTTGAAAAAACGAGTAATTTGGCACTTGCAATTTTTTAACAAGTCCCAATAACGTCAGAGGGCCGATCTCGTGACGTAACACTGCTAAAAAAATTTTCAAGCGCCAATTTACTCGTTTATCTTAAAAAAAAGGTACACGAAAATCCGCATCTTACAGTGTCCTGATTGGCTCTCAAGCGCGAGCGGCCTTTGAGTTATGAACAAAATTGCCTCAAAGCGACAATAGTACTTTGCACGGTCCGTTAGAAAGGGTTGACGTCACAGCAAGTCTGAAGTAAAGCATTGCCACCATTTCGATATTCAGAATCTGTCTAAAGATCCTTATATTCAAGCATATTCTAGAAAGTGTTGAACAAACCGGTAGTGTGTCAGTGCAGTTCAAATGCACACAAGACAAGTAGGAAATATCTGATAACGCGTATTGCGAAGTTGAAGAGTGCTTCTTGAAAATAGCAGAAAACACAAGTCTGAGAAACAGTCATGCGTCACGTCTCTCAAACCACTATCCCATAAACGTCTGCTGCTCGGCCTGCTGAACAGCGAGCATGTACAGCTTTGGGGAGAGTTAGTCAGTGCTTCTGCCGCTGAGTCACAATCTGCAATTTTCATGTTCATCGACAAAACCAGCGTTTGCTGCTGATGTTGGTGGTAATTCCTTGAACGTGAAGTAATCCACAGCTTGCTTCGGTACTTCCGCCAGAACGCGACTGGATAATGTTTCCACTGAGCTCTGCCAAAAACACACGTGTTTTCGAATAATCTTCTCCCCATTGTTGGTGGTCTTGATCAATTACGATGTTGATGACCAAACATGTTGCTTATGTGAACTATTACTTGAATTATAGCAACTGGCCACGTTATGACAACTCTATTTAATGGCGACTCACTTTTCAGCAGGCAAGCTTGCTTCGAAAGAGCAATTTTGTTACTCAGTTACCGGAAATAAACTTCGTTGCTTTGACTTATTTCGTATTTCGGTTTCTTGTCAATTTTGCTACAAATTCTGTAAAACTGCATCTAGACTAAAGGTTTGTTGATCTACCAAATCGACAACTTTTATTTAAGATATCAGTCAATGGCAGCGTTCAGTGAGAAACGAGCCATACGTAAGTTTCATTTATCAACAATAATGATAAGTATGCTCAATCGCTTTCCACTCAGCGAAAGTGGAAAACTGTTGCTGGCTGTAAAAAACGAAAGATGACCTCACCAACTTAAACTTCCTGAAAGGAACAAACTGAACAACATCCCTCGATGCCTTAACTCCTTGGGAGTCTTTTAGAGATGAGCTGTCTTCGTCCAAAAATTCCATGGCAGAAAAGTCAGCATTTCCGACTCCAACTACTATAATCGACACAGGAAGCGCTGACGCTCGAACTATGACGTCAATCATTTCTTTCATGTCCGTCACCACTCCATCCGTTAGGAGGAGCAAGACGAAGTAGTTCTACGGCAAAATAAGTTTCAAATTTTTAAAATGTGTTATGGAAAGCATTTTGTAATGAAATGAGAGAAAATGCTTGCACGTCTGATCTAGATTGCTAACAGTTTTTGAAAGTGGCTTTCAAAATGGATTTGGTACACCACAAAACCTTAAGATAAACACTTTAACAAAGCAAGTTTCAACAAGCCACTTCCAAAATGACAAGTAGATGAATAGCACACAGGCCATCAAGGTCAGCCACATTTCATGCGGTTAACTCTACGAAAAACAGGAATCCTTACAAAACAATTGATGCTTTTTCTGTTAATGCGTCGGCTGCATGACACACAGTGCTTAACATTTCCGGCATCAGCATCTGTATTTGCGTTAGAAGAGTATCTTTTACAAGCGAGAAAAACGGCCTGAAGAAAGGCAAAATAAACAAATGCATAAAGGATGAAATGTTTTTGATTGTACCTTCGCGCTTGCTTTTTGTTGGGCTGCTTCGGCCAAATTTGCAATATTCTGGATAATGGGCGAAACGTTCGTCGGTCCCCACAACTTAACGGTGCGCACAGCATGAAAGTATGCTTGCAGTAAACCATCCACTCCTGAGCAGCAAGAAAAAAACTTGGTCCAACACAGAAATGTTGATATGGTTTAACCAACAAATGACTCAACGTTTCACTCACCGGCACAATATGGATTCTGAGCGTTAAAATTCAAGGCAAAATCGTCCGATAGTTCGTTATCAGGTGGAACTTTTGCACCGAAACCATAAGCAGGGAAGAGATCATCGCTGAAAGTTAAGTTGTTTTTTCTTTACCTCATTTTTCGAGATTGTGTTCAAATACAGTACTATAACCGTGCGTCCAATTTTCAATGAAAGCAAAACCAAATGCAGTCTTAAACAGAGTAACTTGTCATATCAGATAATTTTTAAATTTGCGCCATTTCGATCACTTAATTATTTTTAGAAAAAACTTTACTGAGGCTTTTTACTTCTAAACGTCTTGTGAGAGGTCTCTGAAACTGACTGCTTTTGTTTTCCTTCGTCTGCCAATCATTTGCATATAATGTTTAAAATGTACTGTATTATGCCGCTTTTCACCACAAATTTATAAAATAGTTGTTTCAGTCTTGAAAGTTTGTCGTTCTTAGGAGCTATACCTTCATTGACACGTCGAGTACATTGGCTTTATTGACCATATTTTAGCCTCGTTTTTGTAAATAGTTTACGATTCATTTTACTTTAAACGTTATATCACAACCAAATTCCAATAGTGTTCATTTGAAAACTGTGAAACACTGAGCACGGATCACACACTGCGTAGCCAGATGTTTGCGATTTTCAAAAAGCAATGGTGATGGAGACCGTTGTAAAACACCACATCAGTTTCCATGACGATGTTGCTTAAACATCTACGTTGACTGCCGGGATCGTAGAATTGTCGGTGAAAATATAATGTCCTGACTAACAGCAGGCCATAACGATTGCACAAAGCACTCAGTGCAACGGCTCATGCTAAAAAATTAACGGAAGCTACTGCAGTTGCAAATGTTTGGATCTCGTTTTACGGCCTGGGCGAGAGGATAAAGTATGATTCCAGCGAAGCCCATAACAGTATCGCAGAAAAGGTGATGCAAAAATAGTTCTACCCTCAAACCCTCATTCTATGCCCTTTAAAGTTTTTTAGCGGCCATTATTTTAAATATCCTGCCCCAAATCTTTTTTTACCTCAAAATATTACGTTCCACCCCGCCTTTGAATGAAACAGTCTTTTCAAAAGATCCATAAAACTTTAAACCCAAACATTCCTTACCTGCTCCACGCCATTGCGCGTTTGTATAAGGATTTGGGTTCCAAGAAAAAATGGGATAGTGGTTGTATAACGCACACGTAAAATACGTTAAAGAACTGTGTCAATCCTCACCTGCCATAGTATTGCATTACGTTTCCAACGGCCTTGATCGCCGTGGCGTACTCATTCAAATTGGCGCTTTCCAAGTAATGAAGTGAGCTGGAATGACGCGGATCCCCGTTGGAGCCAGTGAAGTCAACGCCGCACTGTAACGTGCAGTGGGTACAACGGATTCAGGTCATTGTTTCAAGTTCTATCTAAACCAGTGCTATCCAACCGGGTACACGGCACAACCTTTACTGGATCATTCACCAGGACAGGTTCTCTTCACCCAACGCCCGCAGCAAGGCTTTAAGGTTTAGGGGAGAAAATACATTTTTAGGGGGGAAGTATTTTTGTTTTTAGTGTATGTTTAAAACCAATTTTTCTGGACACGGCTAAATTTGGGGGCACAAAAAAGATTTGGGAGGCACTGTCCCCGAATGCCCTATTGTGTCTATGGGCCTGCGTCAACCTTTTTTGTCCTGGTTCACCTGTCGACGATTTTGCAAGAACCTTGCTTATGTCATCAGTTGCTGCTAAACTTTCTTCACCGTTTCCGTTCCACGTCCCAGCACTATAAAAAATCGTGGAACCGGCCACGAATCGCTCCATGATTTCATTGAATATGAAGTTAGGAGCAAAGGTTGTTCCCACTTCACCATAAGTAAACCACCAAACTAATTTAATTTCTGTCAGTGTAATTTTTTCTGTGAATCTACTGAAATCCCATGCGTTTTTATGTATTTTGCGCAGAAAACAGCTCCGTAGTTACAGGCTTATCACCTATCGCTGACTACTTTAGCAGAAAAAACAAAAAATTGCATCTTAATTTTGAGAGTTTTGGTAATTTCTGAAAGATACATCATCTTCACATCAGGCGCACAAAAAATTGTTCAGAAGAGTGAGAGAGCGAGACTATGTTCCGTCTCTTCTTAAATGTTTAGCCTATAGGCTACATGTTACTGTACATTGCAGTGATAAACATCCGTCTTGTTGCAACAGACTAAAGCACTATTTATTGTGTTCTTCACTGCGAACTTTGCGTCTAAATTACGTTACTTTTGATGAAATAATTCATCCGTGAAAGGCGATGATATAGCAGCAACTTTACTTTTACACTTAAGTCATTGCTACACTATTTGTGAATCAAATGGTACACTTGGGCATATTGTCCGCCAATGTTGGTGAAGCGTGTTTTTTCAGACCACGAAAAACGTACTTTCGTGCTCTGAGTTCTTTGCACATTGTATATGCAAAAACATCTGTGCGTATGTGTGTACGTATGTATGTGCAGAGGTTCGTGCAAGTGAAAATATTAGTTGGCTCAGAAAAGCAAAAAGAGGTCATCATCTCTCCACGGCGGTTACTGCAAAAACGTCTGTCACAGATCCCCTTCTCGTCTTCCCAAGTTTGTGGGCATTGAAGAAACAGTAGGAAAAAGTAGAGTTCTTCAAACATTTGGGGTGGAGGGCTCCCTTGCCCCTATAGGCATGGCACCGCTGTCTACGTATTGCTTTAAGTTTACTTTTGTGTTCGCAGCAACACCCCGCCTCTAGTATTGAATTAAACACGCTCTGGGTTCACAATGGCTCGACAAGGTGCGGTTGCGATTGATTTTAGCACGACGTTTTTCCAAACAAAAAACATTTAAAAGCAGAATGTATAAGAAGACAAACGGACACTGGAGAGTGGTTTTGGAATTTTTTTGTTTCTATAGCGAACAACATGATGAAAAAAAATTTATTACAGTAATGTTGCAAAAGTGGCAAATGTTGCAGAATATGCCATTATGACATACTTTTAAGTTTAACAAGATTCAAAAAATGCGTAACGAAGAAAAATATACTAATCCAGATAAACGACCGATGTTACAGACAGGATAATCCAAAACGGTGAACCTTACCGCTAAAGTTATTTTGCAGCCACCGAACAAGTAATCCAGAAATGAGTACCGATTGACGATCTGTACAAAGGTAAGTAACTTCAGTGGCTTATAAGATGCAAGTTCATAATTAGAGCCACTTTTCAGGCCCACAACGGCCACTTTTTTGACCAGACTTTGCAACTTTTGTAACTCCATAATTCGCCAGTCGATTGAGATAGAGAGCTGTTCAAACCCTCTGCGGATACGGCAAGTCTTTTAGCTTAATTTGAAAAAAAAATCTTATTTCGTTTTGTGTTTTGGGTTCTCTGTGGGGGACGTCATAAATGGAGGTGTTTTTGCGCTTTTTGGCCACATTTACGCGGCCCTGGGCGCCAATCCAGTGAGCTGTTTTTTGGGCTAAAGTTTTTGTTGGAAACTAGGCAAAAATCCACGACTTTAGAGCCCTTGATTGACCTTCTAGCATATCTGGAGCCAAAATTATTGGCCAAAAACCAAAATTTGGTAAAAATTTCTGCACCCACAAACTTTAACCTGGGGTGGATTACACCCATATTCTATATGGCCATAACTCGCTAGCAGATGGAGCTAGAGAGCTGTTCAAACCCTCTAAAGACTCGTGACCTCTTGTAATTTAGACTGCAGAAAAACATTTTTCAGTATGGGTTGTCGGTCTTATTGGCCATGTTTGCATAACCACAGGATGTTTTGACAGGTCTGTCAAAAAATTGGTTGACGTCATCATTCCGTGGGAGTTCAACAATCGAGTCCGATTTCGTGGCGCAAAGCTTTACTAGATTTAAATGGATTCTAAACTATAGTACGAATCTTTGGAGGGTTTGATTGACATTCTAGCGTTTCTGGTTGAAAAGTGATGGCAAAATTGATCGAATATTAATTAGGGAAATCCCCTAAATCTCGTAGGAAATTCCTGAAATGTTTGGAATCTTTTTGGCATAACTTTTGAACCCGAAACGCTAGAAACTCGATCAAGGGCTCTAAAGACTGGTATTCTGGCCTAGAATCCAAAAAAACTTTGAGCCACAATATCGGCTCGTTGTATCGGATGATGACGTCATCAAAATAACCACAAAAAAATCATGATCCCTTGGACCCAAAACCCCAAACCAAAATCTTAACAATTTTTTTTATTCTAAACTACAAGACGTCGCGAGTCTTGAGAGGGTTTGAACAGCGCTCTAGCTCATTCTGCTACCCAATTATGGCTGGCCAAAGTTTGCCCTGAGAGGGAAAATTATACCTTTTTTGAAACTTTGTAAATTTTGTCAAAAACTGGGTTTTTGAATCATAATTTCATCTCCCGATATGCTAATAAGTCAATCAAAGGTTCTAAAGACGCGGATTTTAGCCTAGTTTAAAAAAAAATTGAGCCAAAAATGGCTCATTGGGTTGGCGCCCAGGGTCTAGTAAACTTGGCCAAAAACGAGAAAACATTCCCCCAGAAAATCCCAATTCCAAAATAAAAAATGTTTTTTTCGATCTCAAGTAGAAGACTTGCTGAAACCGTAGTGCGTTTGAACAGCTCTCTAGCTCAATCGGCTGGCGAGTTATGGCCAGAAATGTAGTGGCCCGTTAAGTGGCTGCCGTTGGCTTGAGAGGGTTAAAAAACTTTATAATATGACTTGATTTTTCATAAAATATGGCTTTATATGACCAAACAGAAATGACCGAGCTGGAATATAAAACTACTGTACAAAGAAGCATTGTCAGCGAAAATACGCTTAAGAGATGGTAGCCCCATGGTTTGTTGAAGCCCCACTAAAATAAACAGCTCAAAACATGAGCAAAACATATAGTTCGGTTTGAAGCAAAATGAAAACATGCATGGACATTGTTTTTTTTCCTTGGGTCAGCAAGAACATGCATCTTTAAGCAGTGCATTACATTTAATCCAAGTAGAGTAGTCCCTGCTTATTAAGCCCACGGTTAATAAGCCCAAAATTGTCTGGTCCCGAGGTGGGCTTAATGAGCTGGGACTACTGTAACTTGGTTCACCTACGCCAGGGGAGGGGAGTCTGCGGCCCGGGTGAACATCTGAAATGGCCCGCATCAGAATTTTCGCTACCCAAGTGAGAGTATACGAGTAAAAACGACGCTCCGTAATAAGCAGGCAGGCTACTTACAATTACTATCCGTAGACAGTAAGTCAAGATAAGTCACTTTTCGTCATAGTCAGATAAAGGTAGAATTTTAGGAAGATAAAATTAATTGATTTTGCGGCCCGCCAGCGATAATGCACAGTTCATGCATGCGGCCCGCGATAATAAATAGGTTCCCCACCCTTGACCTGACCTTCACCTTTGCCAACATTCGCAGGGTGCCAAAGTGGGTTAGGTTCGCAGGATGCAGCTTAGACCTAGCGATATAGTAGCTTCACCTGATATTTTGAGATTGTTTTAATGGTTTCCTTATTGAATTAGGTTGAAAATATGCAAAATATGACTTTATGACCTGACATGGAAAATATGACTTTTTGTGATTTCATAACTTTTGTTATAGACTTCGTAGGGGTGCCATTTTTGTTTTAAAATTCGTCTCATATTTTCCTCAAGCACAGAAAAAACTATGACTTTTATGACTTTAAATGGCCCTACTCATAATATAAAAAGGTGGCTTTTACCTCTGAGTTTAAAAGTTGTCAAGTATACTTTTTATAGCATCACAACTGGCTCATGCGCTTCCTGAGACTCACAGGAAAAGCGCTTCAACTCCAGTAGAAAAGTATGTTTGAACCTTACCTTGCATTGCGTCAATACAAGTCTTCCAGAATTTCTGTAGTCTTTCTTTTTTGCCCTCTTCTTCGGATTGATCAATTCGACTTTGCTTTCTCCATTTCCCGTCACAATGGCTTGCAGCGACGTCACGCACTCCCCGATCAACTCATGCTTGCCGTTGCTGTCGTAATCCATGCAACTCAACTGCCATTAGAAAACAAAACAACTGTTTGTTGACTGAAGAGTGGTAATTGTTGAACAGCTGCATAAACAATAGACCTTTAAGCGAAAAATCGGTAGCATTTTGCTTGAGAATAAATCTGACAATAATATCGGAGGAATAAATTCCTTGGTTGACGGTGTTGCTATATCTTTGAAAAGGTTCAATAAGCGACTAATTGTATCTCTACATGTTGGATTTGTATTACAAACGTACAAGTCTCACTTATTTCATCTGCTGATTGCATTTTGACCTGGGGTTTTTAATTCTGATACTCTTTCATCGTTGTTTTTGTATTAGCCGAGGTTTCACGGGTTTTTGGACTTGATTTGATCAATTGAAGCATCTGACTTCGTTTCCTTTCGTCTTGTTTCTCACAGTACGTTCCCAATACCTACTAAAATGACTTTTCTGATCACCTGTAAATCTGTTTTGCAAACCACGCGATTCAGTGGATTAAATCGCATCACAGACTGGCAAGGTTTAGGCGTCTGCTGAGGTAGATGGACGTTAGACTGGTTGACAAAGCAAAGAATTTCCTAAATTTATTGCCCAGGCATAAGGTAACACCTGGTTTGTACTCACAGTTAACATCACGGCGTGAAAATTTGTGGTATATTCTGTACGTTTAGTTCATCTTATTGATGTCAGTATTGTATTGCGCTCTAATGTTCGGAATGCAGCTCACGTGAGCGCTAGACGAAAGGGTTCGTTTGGTTGGACCACGCAATGAAAACACATAATAGTGAACAACGTTTTGGAAGGAGCACTATCGCTTTTAGTTACGTCTCCATCCCGAAGTTTTTATCTGTTATGACCGTTAGCTACCAATGTTTGTTGACACAGTTATGCGAATTGCATTGTCTGTATCTGACCTTCGCCTTTGAGCCCAAATGGAAAAAAGGACGCTTGGTGTCGCTCAGGAGCTTTTCCAAGAAAGGTACTGTAATCGCGCTTGACTCGTTTTTCAGATCAGACGATTCGTGACTTGAAAGTGAATGCATTCGGCGACACCATTTTAACATGAGGCGTGGCGTCAACATTAACCTAACTGCACTGCTAATCTTCACCTTACAAGGCATGTGGAACAATACCTTTAAAGTTATTTGAAAAGGGAAGGAAACCTTCAAGTTTGTATTGCACATGTTTGAAAAGAAACAATCCTCAGCTTGGGCATCACTTACAGCATATATGTGCGGAAAAGGGCTCAAAATGCATAAAAAAATATGCAGAAAGTTTCCTTATTTAAAGCTATTGTCCCCAGTGATAATTAGTCTGTGATGATTTGAACCACATTTTGAGAAAAGTTCCTTGAATTATGCAAAATAGTGGCCAATAATTGCGTTAAGTAATATTAAGCATGCTCTCTAAACAGACGTTGTTTTGTACCTCAGTAAAGAAAAACAACGTATAATATGATTTGCAACATCCTGAAAGGTTTGTTTGGAACAAAGTAGAAATTCTGAGGGCGGCAAACAAACCATCATCTCCCATCATATATACAAGCAGGCCGCCTTTAAGCCGATGCAACCGATGCAGCTGAATCGGGCCCCGCGCCATGGTGTTTGGGCAGATTATCATTCATTTTTGCCAGATACTCTTTTCGCTCACGAATTCAATAAACTCGGCTTGTAAATATTATTGTTAGCAAGCATTTTATCTCGTTTGAACGAACGATGAATTTCATCTAATTGTCGAACGTTATCAAACGTGCTCGATTCTCACATGCTGCAGCGTTATATCTGCGCTCCACGATGTTCCACTCTATATGGATGGAATTTGGTTGTTACTAGTGCCAGTTAAGAATGCAGTAGACCTACATCTATTGAAAACATGGTCTGTAGTGATTCAACTCGCAATGAACAGGTCAAGACGAGTGTCTGTCGTATAAAATTTGGTGGCAGTTCTGCCAACGTAACGTTGTTCAATTCTTGAAAGATCCTTCTGTTGTGGAAAGCTCTTGGTTGGTTGCGGGTCATCTGCATTTTAACAAAGGCCTGCAGTTTTGCTTCGTGGCAGGTTTTAACATAGATTATATATTTAAAAATTTTGTCAAAATGAAATTAACTCTGCGACATTGAAACAAATGACAAAAGATGAAAGGTTGAACTCGCGGAAGCCAAAAATTTCATGCAAACCAGCGCCAAATTTTGCGAAGTGTTCACACTTAAATTTGCCTCCTTTTCTTTGTCCACAAAATTGTTCCGGTCGTGCAAGTTCTCTTATCATGCCGGCGCCGCTCCGCCAAACATTCATTGTGTTTTGCCTGTTTGGGGGCGCAAATACGTAGAAAAATCACCACTTCATAGCTCAGATTCATAAACGTGACGTACACTAACTATGGTCTGCAGCTTAACTAGGGAAGGCAAAAATTGTGAATTTCATGCAGCACACTAGTTCCTGTTTACCATTGTATTGGGCGGCTGTATGCTTCTATTTCATCAATCAACCATGCACATTATATTGCGTTTGATAAGTGTTTCTACATCTGTGACTTGGTATATAGTTGTAAAATCTTTGTACAATACATTTCTAATTCATAGAGAACTCAGAACTCTTTGCATTCCAAGTCCATGCATTAAGAATAACTATAAAGTTAGGCTTTGGGGGAACTTTGGGCGGGGGGCATGGGTTGCTCTCTTGTGAAATCTGGCTTTTTCTTGTATTGCGTCATAAAGCACGTAGTTGATCGTGCGCCCAAACGTTCCTTTATGAAAAACGCGTCTGCGCTTTTGGTCACCGAAAGCGAGAGAGGTAATCTGTTCATATTAACAGTTTTTTCCGAGTCAGTTGTTATTGGAACGAAAGTGCCGTTCAACGCGACTGAAGTAATTGCATTGTAAGTTCAGTTCGCTTGTCAGTTCGATTTGATTGACGTAACTTTGCACTTGCACTCGCCGGTCGGATCTCCATTGCAGAGCTTACGTTGCAACTTTCGGTTTGATTACGACCGGCAGCGGTACACTGTCTAATGTCCATCACAGCAGCAGATATAGTCCAGGGGTGACCAACCTGCGGCTCGCGAACCGCATGCGACTATTTGCCTGCTTTCATGCGGATGTTACGTAATTACCAAAAGTCCCACTAAATAGCATGCATAACAATACGTTGCTTGTAAAGTTCTGTCATTGTCATATTGGTGTGTGGTATTCACAATAAATCTAGCTGAGCAAAGGTATGTGTGTGAGGAAGAGATGGGATGATGTTCATGTGTGCCCATGTGTATGATGTACTCTTTGCGGTAACACAGTAAGAAATGTGGCTCTTGGTCTCTGACTAGTTGGCCACCCTGCTATTGTCATAAACATGAAAATAGGTAGGGGATACATGAGCCACGCCCCTCCAAAAAAGAAACTGCTGATACATACATATTAACTCCAATAATTTACCGTCTATTTTGATATTCATGAATTTATTTTGCTAAAACATCTTCATCAAAAAGTCGTAGCACGGGTGACTGAACACGATGATGCCATAACACCACTGCTCAGAGGGGCCCCGCACTTAGGTCTTGCGTTGGGCCCCGCACCTGCTAGGGCCGGCCCTGTATACAAGTGTTTGAAATGGGTCTGCAAAGTAAAAAAGTTGTCCCTTGCTACTGAGATGAAAGTGATAACAGCTGGAATTCAGTAGAACGTTTTGCAGTTTGTTGATGGTAGTAACACAATTTCGCTCTAATACATCTCGTATGCATTCGTTTTCTGAAAATATACATTTCCGATGATGCACCCGAGAAGTTAGCAAGTGAAGCTGAAACTTCAATCTTACTTTTATTTTCTTGTTGAAATTTCCATTACAAAGGTTTTGAACTCTGATTTGAAAAGGAGTCCATTCCGGTTTGCGAGTGCCTTTTGTCACCTGAATTGCAAAGGGTGAAAACATTAAACAACGGACTTGAAATTTTTGCTATGTGGTTAATTCTCTCAGGAACACGGCAATTTGTCAAAAAGGCCGGAAATTGAACAAAGATCGGAGGTTGTCAACTTGACAAGAACAATGTTTTAACAGCCGTGCTCAACTCTGAAAGAAAGCAACAGACCACGGAAATAATTGGAAGTACAAGTAATTCTTGTAAAATCAACTATACCTCCGTTTTCCAAACAAGGATCCACTGATTGGGGTCTTCTTCCCGAAAAACTTGAACAAAAAGAGCGGATCTCCCGAGAAAGTCCCTCTTATCGAGCCCCTCTGCTCGCAAGTTTATTTCCGCAAGATTGTTGTCTGTAATTTCTGTAGCGATGATCTGCCAATTGTTAAAATGTATGTGTAGGAGTTGGATGTTGTTTGTTTTACATAATTTATGACCTTTTAACTTACAGCATTTAGACGTGAAATTAACCATAAATAATTGAACGCAAAGTTTGAAAGAAAACAGTAAAAATTTTGAAACAATCAAAATGTTTCAACGTTTATTAAAAAAGCATCCTTTCTGAAAGAATATTTGCAAGTGCCAAGCACCGTTGCTTTAGCAGGAATTTATATGACAAGTAAAATTGCGTACCTATAGTTTGATGTTTCAAGGAAACGAGACGTACACAATTGTATAAACATTGCACTTTTGACTGACTCTCACAAGACGCTTCAACCCTTGCATAAACAGTTATGTAAGCGTAAAAAAACCTCAATCCCGGGATTTGGCCAAGTTGGGCAAGTCATAACTCGGCAGCAGATTGAGCTAGAGAGCTGTTCAAACCTTCTAAAGTTGCAGAAAGTCTTGTATCTTCGATTAAAAAGATTGGGAAGTTTTGGATTTGAGCTTTTTTTGTGGGTGACGTCATATTAGGGGAAGGTTTAGGCTTTTTTGGCTTACATCATCGGGCCCTGGGCCCCAACCGGCACAAGGAGCTTTTATTTTTTTTTTGTTAAAAAGTGGTCGTGAATCCGCATCTTTGGAGCTCTTGATTGGCCTTCTAGCGTTTGTAGTTGGAAGTAAAGGCCTGGAAACAACAAATCATATAAGTAGTTATTAATTAATTAATTTGTGGTTTGTAGGTCATAACTTGCTAACTATAAACGCTAGAAGGCCAGTCAAGGTCTCTGAAGATACCGATTTTCGCCTACAGCTTTTTTAAAAAAGAAACAAAAAGCTCCCTCTTGCGTTTGAGGACCAGGGCCAGATAAAGTGGGCCAAAAAGGCATAAACCTACCTCCATTATGACATCACCCACAAATTATCTCAAATCCAAAATTTCCCAATTTTTTTGTAATCGAACGTACGAGTCGTTCCGCATCTTTTGAACAGTTCTCTAGCTCAATCTGCTGGCGAGTTATGGCCGAATATGCTGGCGTCATGTTGCGCCAAAATTTTGGCGCACGCGGGACTTAAAGGGAAGGAATCATGGCACCCATAGTCCACACAACTTAGTTCCGGTTGTAAATGCCCAGTACAAATGACAACGAAAAAGGTAAAGAATGCAGAACATCTGCGATCAGACTTGATTCAAAATTATTTTTTCTGTATATGGCAAGTCATATACTGTATAAACTCCTTTACACTTTTCCACAGAGGATACGGAGAGAGATACTCTGGTAGTTAGTTCACTCCTGACTCCTTTTTTGTGTATGGGGATGATCACTCTAGCAGTTTGCCAATCTTTAGGTTCCCATGGCTGTGTATGATAATTGGTAGTCGGAAAGCTGAGCCATGCTGTGCAAAAACTCACCTGAAATCTGTTTTAATACAAATCTACATGGAAACAAAAGCATCTAAACCAGCTATGTCCAACCCGGGCCCGTGGGCCGCATGATCGAGCCGCATGCGGCCCAATGGGGTTTTCACTGCAGTAGAAGTATCCTACATGCTGACAACGTGTCCTTGTTTTGGTAATCTTGAATTTGACATTTTTGATGCAGGTGGTCCTCAGTGCGACTTTATCAGGTCTGTTATCATTGCAGTTAGGATTCGAACATTTTCAGTACATTAGTTTAAGCTAAATTTAGTTTGCTAGCATCAAAGTAATCCATTCAATGTGCGGCCCTCAGTAGTATATCATTCAATGTGCGGCCCTGGTTAAGATAGTGACATACTTTTTCGCTCAGTAGGCCACTTGGTTTGGACACAGCTGATTTAAACCAAATGTAACAAGCGAAAACTTTCCGCAGAGCGATTCGTTGGTAGCAAATTTTTGGATGCAATAAAGCTACAAAAATTGCAGAAAATAAATCATGTTTTGCGAAGTATTTACTGCAAGTTGCTTTGACTTCAGCGGATAAGAAAATAAGAGCTACTTTTGTTTAGAGCAGTGGTTCTTAAACGGGTGGGGCGCGCCCTCAGGGGGGCATCAATAAATTTGCACGAGGCGAGAGCCCTTAAGCGTTGTACAACATTGAAAATTTAATCAATAAATTTACCAAACAATACATTTGCTTTCACAAATTATTTATAGCCAGGGGGGCTTGAAGCAAATGACAAGTACTTCAGGGAAACGTAGTAAACAAAAGGTTAAGAACCACTGGTTTAGACAATTTTACGTTCCTTAAATATATTTTCTTACTGTTATGGTGGCTGGCTGGGTTGCTGAAGAATTCTGTTTCGACAGTTCAGCTGTTACTTCTTTGTTTGATAGAATCTAAATAATAGATGAAAAACCGTAAAAGTCATAGACACGTTGCAGTACGCTGAAAACGTATGCATTGCAAAGCTTAGAACTATTTCAATTTCGAAAGGTAAAATGGTTAGTGTGAAGTGAAACAAATTGGCCAACCAACTGAAATTTGTTTTTCGCAGTTTTGGTGCAGAACGATGGTTCAAACAGTAAAAACCTGATTTATTGTTTGCCCAGAATTAAAAGTTGGGTTGGTCTCGGCGGTGAAGATCAAAACTATCGAATTTTTTCCTGTAAAGCAGGGTGGGAAAACTACGGCCCGCGGTCCGCATGCGGCCAGCGAGGAAATTTTATGCGGCTCGAAGGGCAGCCGCACGTACATATATAGTACAGTACATATTTCGAGTCTATGTTAAAGTAATTTTATCGATTAGGTTACAATTTTCGAGATTTTATTCTCTGTGTACTGCAGTGTCAATGTGAAATAAAATAATACAAGGTTATAATAATATTATCATTAATTCATATCTTGAAATGTAAAGTGCAACGGAAGCAGACAAGTATGTACTTTCCACGATGGGTGTAAGCAAGGAATCGATCAGCAAAATTTGCTGATCGATTCCTTGCTTACACCCATCGTGGAAAGTACATACTTGAATAGAGATATGTGCAAGTTTGAATCATCGCAAAAAGACGAAAGCAGATGGCAGTCGACTGATTCCTCGAAAGCATACAGAAACACTGGTGCTTTTAAGTGAAGTAGACAAATGTAAAATATGCAGGCCCCGGTAGCAATAAAATTTTCAACGTGGCCCTCCGTAGAAAATGTTTTCCCACCCACCCCTGCTGTATAGTAAAGATTTGTTTGAAACAATGAGTGAAAAATGCAAGAGCCAACTAACCTGTCCCAAGGTGGTTACGTATATTCCCAAACCGTCATCGTCCAATATGGAGGTGTGGTCTCCGTCAACATCATGTACAGCAAACTTGAGTGTCTGGACATTTTCAAACAAATAGTCAACTTCCACTTCTTGAACAAACACTGGATGGTTTGTATCATTCATCTTCTCAGTCCGCCCGATCTGAATATTAATTCAAAAATAAATTTATCCAAAACCAAATTAAGTAAAAGAGATATTTAAAGCATATGTAGCATAATTAAACGACGTTTTGCTTAATTTCGAAAAATATAATTGCTTGTGAGAAATTAGAGAAACGCAATGTTATTACGGTTTTGTTATAATTTGAAAAAGTCAAGCAAACACTTTGCTCAACTTTTCATATTTTTGTGTACAGCTTTTTCTCCACAAGCTAAAGGAAAATGTGGGCCTCTGAAAAACCAACATGATTTCTGCGTTAAGAAAACCAAACCTAATTTTAGATTTACATTCAAAAGAAAGTCTTAAATGCTTTACAGCAAAATATTTTCCATGACCTTTCATTAGGCGCATACTGTGCATTAAACTAACACACAATGGAGCTTATGGCTCCATGCTAACAACTCTAGTTTTCTGCCATTTGAATTGTCATAAAAATTTCCAGCACTTTGTTCTGCATTACTGTGTATTTATAAGCTTCACGAAGGTGTTAAATTTCGCAATCAAAGAAGCAAGATTTGTGTGATTTTCTGAAGTTTTATCAAGACAAAAAAGCCTTCAAAAAACTATACACGTTTTATTTGTTTCGTGCATTGTTGTTGGTGTTGACGTAGACATATCGTGCTGGTTGTAGCACTTATTTGTAAAAAGTTTTGCATCCTTCCCTTGCAGTGTTCTGTGAACGGCCTCTTGCTGCTGGTCTTGGCTTGTTCTCGTGGATTACGACCTTACGTAGGTTTTGTTTTAGCACTTTCTCCATAGCTGCTGGTCCTGCTTTTACTTTTAGCGATTTTGACCGGGTTGGCGGTCTTGGTTTTGCTTTTGACGTCTTTTACGTCACACTGTTATTTCTTGCGTCATAGACTTTTGGTTTTAAATTGCTAGCATTGCCAAGTGCAGTGTTGCCATCTTAGCTGTTTTGTTGCTAGATCTAGCAGGTTTTTCTCGCTGTTAGCTGGAAAATTTTCAATCTAGCAGCTAGCTGATTTTCTTGCAGGATTTTGAAAACCGTTTAGCAGATCTAGCAGGTAACAAATTCCTGGCCAAGTATTTGTTCCAACAATTTTTAGAGATGAAAACTTTTACACTTTCTTCATCAAAAAAATTTTTACCTTCTTTCTGACGCTTTATATTGGGCAACACAAAGACCACCAGGCACAACTAGCTGCCTTTTAATCGTTTGGATGCATAAATATACAATTGCTGTTACCATTAAGGTTTCTATTACGACGCAGCGAAGCTGCTTCAAGAAGATAATTGCATCATAATAACAAGCAACTGGATGGTTTGGTGAAGCCTAAATGAGTTGCTTCTGTGCTTATCGAGCGCATTGGGTTTAAAAGACTGCGTGCACTGGCAGAACATATTTTTATCCCAAGGCACATATGATTTTTCCAGGTGGTGAAGTTACGCCAGGAAGTCATAGGCCTCATGTCTGGTCTATTGATAGCAGGGGCGCAGTCAGGATTTTTCTAAGGGGGGGGCTGAAGTTATGGAAGCAAAAGCCTTGAAAAGGAAAAATTGCTTGTGATTAGAATAGTCAAGAAAAGCACTTAATTTGTGGAAAAACATTTGACTGTACTCACCACGAAAACTGGAGGTCCTTCCAACTAACCTGCCATCTTGTGTCTTTGATATTCTTTCCTGACGACCGCAAAACTCGACAAACTTGATTACATGTCTCAGCCGAGTTTTGTTTTGATCTATGATCTTTTTTCTACTGTCGGAAAGCATATTTCTCACGTCCAAGTTTC
>Ga0210059_1005169_pt1 | contig 20980 bp, 8 predicted proteins | sample Ectturendosymbi2_FD_188042 | JGI IMG/M metagenome (GOLD analysis project Ga0210059, IMG submission 188042) | Ecteinascidia turbinata endosymbiont from Florida, USA - Sample 2 (SPAdes) (version 2) | ecosystem: Host-associated > Tunicates > Ascidians > Unclassified | place: Key West, Florida...
GTGGACAAGATTTCTCAAATTCCTGCGGGTGCGGGGCGGGATTAAATTTTGCGGGTGCGGGGCGTGAGCGGACAAAAAATTTCAACCCACGCAGGACTCTAGCACACACCACGGCTTGAAGATCGAATCTTGCTAAACTACACAAGAATTGAGAATGCGCATGAAGTACGCAAGAAATCTTTTAATTTTTTGTTATGTATAGAAGTCCAGCAACCTTTTAGTTTTCCTTTTTCCCTGCTGAGACATTATCAAATGCCTGAATGCTTCTATTTTGAAAACTGCTGTTTTTGAACTCGTGCAACAGTTCTATCATGCTACATAAATTGGTAACGTAGTCAATGCTGTCAGCTCTTGTGCTGATCAGCCTTAGCAGACAAAATAAAGACAATTGTTTTGGATAAAGTGAACTATCGCAGAACATGATCTTAAACATGCGTAGTGGACGAAAGGTCTGAAAAAAGTGGTGAGATGGTTTCTGGATGCAGACGATAACCCAGATTCCTACCAAAACCTAATTATTACTTTTCAGTCCATTTACAATGTTCCTTGAAATTTGCATGCAAATTTATTCCGTGGTATTTGCATTAAGTCGACAAATTAACAAGCAAAAAGCATGTGAAAACAATTAATCTCCTTTGCGCAGGCAATAAAGTTTTTGTAAAATATCAAGCTCAAGGGGGAGTTTAACACCAACCCCCCCCCTTGCGTACGCTCTTGATGTTGTGAGACTACGGGTTAGTCATATTATAAATACTATGATACATGTACATGTGTCACATTATTCACAAATGTCAGATGAAGAAGCAGATTTAGACCTACTGTGCTTCAACTACGTGCAAGGCTCCTTGCTGACAGCAACAGCCAAACCTAAGTGCTGTGAGGCAGATGCTATGAGTACTGAGCCACCTGGTTTCTGACAATGTTCTTGCACAACCTAGCGACTTCCTTTCCGTCGGATTAGAACCAAATTTCAAGTATAGATTTTCCATTATCCAGTCTTCTGAAACGTGGTCAAATAAAATATAATGTATCTGCAGCATCAGAGAAAATTTGTATGAATAAAGTTGTTCCAAAAAGTTTTTTCAGGCAAAATATCCTTTCTACTCTTCACAAATTGCCTGCTATATCCATGAGCGGCGTGATTTCGTCAGAGTGGGTCTGTTATGTTGCTCGATCATTGGCGTCAGATAGTTTTACTGTTCTGGTGAAAGCAATTATTTGGGAACGACGCATTTTCCAATTTTGTATTTGCTGCAACTTGTGTTTTGATTTTTTTCTTTCTGGTGTTGGGTTTGCTTGTTTTCTCTGCTCTTTCTGAAGCCATTCAACATTTCACATGCAAGCATTGCTCGCAGATTTCTGGACCGATCAGTCCTGAAATCGTCGTGGATGTGTAGTGTTGTATGAAATCAATTTCATATGAAAATGATTTTTCTGATGTATTAAACTCAGTAGCTTTGGTTGAGACTTGTTACTTGAATGTAAAGCAACCGTGAAAGGTTTGAAGAGATTAGTTACCTTACGTGCAACAGTGATAAGCTTAAATACCTAATTCACAAACTCCACCTAAACCGTGCTGCTGATGAACATGGCTTATTCGCTGACCACATCACTTATGCTGATCCCGTGTGGATTTTTATCTCATTATCCTGCTCAGCGTGTGTTTGGTGCATAACAAAATTATGCAACAATTCATGAACACTGTTTTTGTGTCTCTGCAAAAACAAGCTTAGGTTGACATAAGATATGTTGGCAATTGCAAACATGTTTCAGTTGCAACAACTACCTCCAAACTATTACATTTTATCCAGAACATTGCATATTATTCTGCACTTAACCATTTATTGATACCACTGACAACCAATTTGGTTGTAAGCCACAAATTTGGACAAATATATGTGCTTTTCTGCTCTAACAGATTGTATAGGCCTATCATATAATATACACCGACCCATCACAATTTTCCCAGCGCGTTTAGATGTCTCAATAGCAGTGGTTCCCAAACTGTGGTACGCGTACCACTAATGGTACGCGAAGGCCTTCAAGGTGGTGGGCGAATAGGCCTACTTTCCATTTTTCTTCACAAAAAATATATTCACAGGTATATTTCTTACGTGTCGGGTTCTGTTAATAAATTCCTGAATTTTTGTGTAGCCTACGTCCCTTGTTGGTTTCTAAAATGACTTTCATAATTTCTAACAGTCATTTTGTTCATGTCGCACTTGTGCCAATTCTGTTTTTCCAAACTTGATCGAATTATCTTTGGCACATTGACTTTTCCTGGAACAAGGTGGTACTTGTTGACAGTACGGGGCCCGCAAATGGTACGCGATCAGAAAAAGTTTGGGAACAATTGCAAGGCGTTTGACAGAACTAACCACAACCTAGTGGTTCCATAAAGAATTTAGCGCACTCTATCTATGTGCATAGTAAGACTGGTGGTGAGTTAGTATAGGAAATAGATTACGTAGGTGACGTGGGGCACTTGCCTTTCATACTCGTTTACCGCAACCAAAGAGACAAAGGGAGCAGCGAGACCATATCCATTCGGTGTTTACCTTGATCTGATTTCAGTGCGCCTGGGCACAGCTAGGAAGGATGCATTTTGGGGAAATATGGTTGTGAATCACCAGCTGTTTGCTGACGATTTAAACGCGTTTGATCTCAATTTTAGTTGTCTTGAGCGCGTTCAGAAGATTATGCTGCTGAACATGAATTTGTTTTACAGTAACAGCAACAAGACAGTTGTTGTACGTCAGCCCTTTTTCAGCCTGCCACACCAGTTGTTTCCTTCAATGGCGTGAGTTAATGTCTAACCAAGGCAGGTATCTTGGTGTATATACTTAGTGCCTCACTGGCAGATGATAGTGACGCGCAGGGGTAAGAGAAATCGCTTTATTTTGCAGCAAACAAGTTCCAAAGCTCCTTTGCTCACTGGTCTTCTGCAGTTAAAAATATTTTTTTCGTGAGCACTGCATACCAGTGTATGCCTGCCTGTCAATTGTGGCGCAAACGGACACAGTGTGGTACCAAACTCCTCGTTGCTTCCAGAAATGCCTGTCGAATTCTGCATTAGATACCCCCGAACGTAAGTGTTCGCCCACGTCAATTACCTTATTTCGTGCGATGGTTTGATTAGAAAAATATTATACGCCTTTGTCAAACGATGCGCATCTTCATCCAATTTTTATTCGCTCACTTCGATTGTCTGATGCTTTTTACAAATCTCCATTTTCTACCATTAAGTAACACTTTTGTGAGACATGAAATTATTGGTGCCTTGTTTCAGTGTAGATGGTTGCTTCTTCCTCAGGATACACTTCGAGTATCAAATAACTCCTACCCTGTGTAACGTTGAGAATAAACATTCCTGCACCCTTGTGCTCTTCTCACTAACGTGAATAACCCCTTGTGATTGAGCTAAACAGCGCAAATAAAATTGAATAACAATGGCAGAAAAAGCATAGGTATTTGTAATTTCTCCGCTGGGCAGTTGTTTTGTTGCTGATTGTTTCCTTGTTTACTTTGGTGTGATCAAGTTTCGCATAATAATGTTTTGCTTTGCCAAATCAATTGTTGCACGACATGACATATTAGAATGATATATTCCTCTTTAATTGTTACAAATTTATTGAGATTATTCACTTTAATTTTTCTCAGAAGCAACAACAATGTAGCTATTGTGTAATTTGTTTCTGATGTTTCAAGGAGAGTTGCAAAGTTAAACTCTGAAACGCTTTCACTCACACCAATATTATGGAGCTTATACTTCATTGTTTTAATTAAATGGGACTGCAAAGTTGGTGCTGCATATTATATTGATACAGTTATGAACGGTGTCCTCGGGGAAGATGTAACTTTTGTCAGCAACAATATTTCCCCTTCACTCGCTTGCTACGGCTTTGTCTTCACTCTCCGCCAACTCCTTATGATCAACGTCTTGCTCATTTCCTGCAAAATTTCCTGTGAAAACAAACGTGTGAAGCATTGATGAAAATATCACCACGTACCTTATTAAGTGGTCGTCAATAGGTGACGTTTCCGTTTGGCACAATTTTAAGTGTTTCTCAAATACCTCTAAGAATAAATATTGATCTCAAGTTCTAAGCACAGCTAGATATCTCACGTAAGCACCATTTCTAACAACCAGTGGTTCTTTACCGGGGTGCGCGCCCCTCAGTGGGGGCGTCAATAAATTTAAGGGGTAGCGAGCTCTTAAAGCGCTGTACAACATTAGAAGTTTGGTCAATAAATTTACCAAGTAATCCATTTGCTTTAACAACTTATTTATAGCCAGGGGGACTTGAAACAAAGGACAAGTACTAAAGGAGGCGTGGTAAAGAAAAGGTTAAGAACCACTACAAACGTTCGAAATATCGTTTCGTATGAAAAGGTTCGCAAGCTGTACGGCAAAGAACTTGTATGCTACACTGCAGAGTAGGAGGTTGAGGTAAAACTCACTTCTTTGTGGACGACGAGCGGTTGGCTATTGACGTTCACCAGACATTTTATTCATTTTTATGAACATTTCTCTTTACCTGGGTTTTGTTTGGTGTAATACTGTAAGATAGACTGAAATTTCAATTGCAAACAAACCAAGCTTCTATGTGATTGATTTTTTGGTTAACTACGCTTACAAATCCAGCTTTGTGTTTTGGTTTGAAAGTGACACCGTTTCTCTCAAAGTGTTCATCTTCTATCTTACAGGTGATTCTCCAGAACTGTAGATATTTGGTGATCTTGTGATTTGGTGTTGAGCAAGATTATGAGTGAAAAAATAATTTAGGTCAAATAAAAATAGTAGATTCTGATACACTTTTTTCTCCGCCCGGATTTCATTCCGGACTGTAAGTGATCAGTAGGACGTACAGCAGGCATGTATCTCACATATATTCAACATTCACGGAGTTTGAGCTGCTTTTTCTTAACAAAATGTACTTTTACCAATATTTGAATAAAAAAGTAGTTAAAAGAAATTCCCCACCTTCCAAGAGATCTTCCAATTTCTGAACTTTCTGTTCCACTTCTTCGCTGCTCATTTCTTTCAGTAAATTCTCTGCGACAAGCAGCAAAGCTGCTTCATACTCGTCCGGCATCTGCAAGGTGAGATCATGTGGACCAGAATAGATGTAATCAATTAATGCACGCTAAACCGCTCTAGGACCAAAATACATTATCTTAATTGCTGCAAACTCTCAGATTTGAAGGTTTTGGCGCCAAACTTGAGTGTTATAAAAACCAAGAAACAGCTGAGCAAGACTAATTGTGAAAAGGTAGGTCAATGCTACATGTTCAAACATCGAAATAAGTTTTTGAAAGAAATGCAGAAGTTACTTTTTAAAGAAATATCCAGAGTTTACTTTTTTAGGTAAGTGTTTTCAAAGGTACATTTTGAAAAGATCTTGATTCAAAAAACTTTTTGCCAAAACCTGCTTCAACTAGAAAGACCTTAAGATTTCAGACAAAATATCGGGAGCCTCAGGCGGTACTTTGTTACGGCAGTAAAGAGAAAAAGTGACGCGAAAAGTTGTCCACTATTCACCTCGTCACGCATTTTCCGAATCTCTTGTAAATCCTCGCGTTGTCCAGCATCAGCCAGTTCTAATTCACTACTCATTTCAAGCATTCTGGCCACCTTCCATGTGTCCCCGACACAACCATGGTGACGTCCGGCGTTGTGTCGTCCACAGGAGTTAGTCCATCTGGATTTACTGGGGGAAAAAAAAACAGAAAAAGGCGTTGTTACAGTGGCTCACAATGGCCGGATTCGCTGCATAAACCTTTTTTGCGTCTTTTTTGTAGAAAACATAAAGAGACGCACTGCGATGTTTAAAAAATCAGCATCGTTGATCAGCTATAGGCCATCACTGCTTGTTGCAGCATTGCAAAAATCTTGTTTACTATCCTGAAAGACCAAAGGATGTGCGAAAAAACATAACCTTATCGGAAAATGAGAATTTGCCAAGTTTTCGAGAGTGAAACCTATAAGGTTTAAATGAAATTCTTGTCACAATGTCTACGCAGTTGGATTGTATCGTAAAATTGCTTTACTAGGAGATCGATTAATTTGCGCATCTCCAGTCATATGACTTGCCAGCAAAAGCTTACGGGTGAAATGATAAAAAACTAAAGCAAGACTTAGAGAAAGCACACGAACTGTAGCTTCAAACATAAGCTATGACCATAATACTAGTCTCACCGAAGCACAAAAAGCAAAATTGACGCCATTTATGGAAGGCTAGGTTCAAGAAACGCGGCGATGCATCACATGAACATTGTTTCGGTGCATGTGGCCGGTGCAGCTAAGAATTGCTGCCAGGCTGTTAATTATATAACCTGTTCTAAATTTTGAGCGTTTCTCTTGCTGAACAGTTTTTAAAGCTTTTCTCTTGCTTCAGCACGTTCTGTGTATGATACCAAAACAAAAAAGAAGCCAGAATGTATTGCTATACGAAAACAAATTATAGATTGTTACAAATTCTGGCACTTGCGTGTTGTGTTGGCTGATTGGATTTATTGAAAAAGCTTCAAAAACAGACATAAAATTATCAAAAATCTGCTTTTGTTGTTCTGATTTTTGATGTTGCTGGAAACAATTTAGGAGATTGTGTTTTGTTTGTTTTGTTACTTTTGACGCCTGCAGATTTTCGAAAATTTTTATGCAAAGCAATGGAGAAAAAGAACGAATTATCTTCACAAACAAACAAAAAAAACATTTAAGCACTGGAAACACACTGAAAATTTTTAATTTTTTGTTTTTGTGTTACTACCCAAACGGTGTTCACTGCCAATATCAGACGTACTGGTGGTGTCGTTGATGACCGTGACCGTGTCGTTGAGGGTGCCTGGTTCGTCCTAGGCTGTGGTGTCTGGGTCGTCTGAAGCCAAAGCGGGATCGGCTTGGTTTTCTCCAGGATTCTCCCAGCACTGCCAATAATAGGATGACGAACACGAAGAGAATTTTTTTGTCCATATTATGCCTGGAACTGAAGTGTAAAGTTTGCGATTGTAACTATTCTTCTGTGATAAACGCATTTCAAGAGAAATATTCAAAATGAATCAAATTGTGAAAAAATAAATTTTAAGCTAAAAATAAAACGGGTTGATGCAATTTTCAGAATATGAAACTGAAAGAATCTAAAAAAACGTTACAGACAAAACTGTCTTGTTTGAATTGTGAGAAGTCAACCTAACAGTAGAATGCCGTTTAGCAGATGTTTGTGTCTTGTTTTGCAAAAAACTACATATTTTTTTAATTAGTTACACATGTTTTTCGAAAAAGTCTGAAAAAATTGAAAGACAATTTTCCACATTTGGTATTGCTATGCATCTGCCCACATTAAAGGTAGACTGGAAAGAAAATCGTCAAATTCTCTCATCTCTCCCACATCGTTAAGCATTGACGCAGACAGGGCAAAAATAATTACAACTGTTCTGCATGGTAAACAAGATTTAAAATTATTTTGCTTTGCAATACTCAGTTTTTCTTAAATTATTCTACGAAAAATCTTTTGAAAGTTCTGGTTGTCGTGATTTTAGGTGCGGAAAATTCCTTGCATTGCAAACAACAAATTCCATAAAGCAAATTATCAATGCACTTGCCTGCAGTTTCTCGAATTCTTCTTCTACGCGATTGTTCTCTCATCTGCAACTGCCTGTAAATTTATAATATATATGAGGAAATGATTTCATTCTTATTTGTTGCTTCTGCGCGGCGGTGCCAGTTCGGTGGAAAACGAGGAAGTCGACTTGATGATTTGGCGCAGAATGGTCCGATGTTGTCACCTCCCACGCTCAGTGGCTTGCTTGGTATTTCTGTTGACTTTTTGTTCGTAGTTAGTCAAAAAACATTTTCGTTTTGAAAACGCTTCTTTTGTCTTCAAGTCACTGATTGTTGCATCCAATTTCTTGCTCTGCTTTAATAAACTATCCAGGTTAAGGGCGATTGCAAATTGTTTTGTTGCTTTTCACTAAAACTAGATTTACTTTCAGTCCGATTCAGTTTGGTTCCGTAACGACGCACGAACACAAAAGTAAAACTTTAAACGTTTACTCTATCGTTTAGCAGGAAATAAGGCTTGAATAAGTGACTCTGCACAGAGCAAAACATCAAAGTAGGAAATGGGTCTTGCACTCAAATGCCGCATAGTTTACTTGACGATCAACAAAAATTAGAGCTATAAGCGGTGGAGCATACGCAAGCCCTTGTCCAGACTGAATATTGGAGGCAGCTGCTAGTTTACTTACTGATGGGAAATTTAAGGATTAGCAGGGCCGGTGCTAGGTGCTTTCGTACTCCCCAAGTCTGAACTTTGGGGCGCCCAATATACAATATATTGCATTATCACCTATTTTTGACATGAACAGTAACGTAGATTTGTTTTAAAAATATTTATCGAAGCATGTTTCAATGTATATGCATACCGATGACATAAGAATGGCTGCCTAATATCTAAAGTAATGAATCTGAAGAATTGACGAACATATTGCGTGTTTGCCACCACGCATTCTTCAATAAATTTTTATTCGTCTAATGCAAATTTATTAGGAAAGCATCCTGCCGTTTCGATCCATCATACCAACGACCGGTTATTTTTACAGAGAAAACAAAAATGGGTACGAAATAACGATAAACAGCATAAAATATCAAAAGTTACGCGTGGATGGAAAAGGCGCTTTTTAAGAACAGCGACGAGCGAGACCAAAGAGTTCAACATTTATAGCAGTACTGTCAATTAAATTTTAGAGGTAGTCATTTAAAATCAAACAGCTAAAACACTCCCAAAGCGCAAACTTAATTGAAATGATTAATCTAATTAATATTTTTTGTACAAGCGCGGAAAGTGATCATTGAATGTGTTATTTGAAACGACTGCTTAATTTTATTATTTAAGGACAACAATATCATTTAATGTTAGGCTGTTTTCCTAAATTCACACCAAAATAACAAAACATTTGGTTAATCTAACGAACAGTTTCAGTTTTCGCAACTAGCATAATAGCAGTGAAAGTTCCATTACAAGACCACATAGAGTAATAGAGAAACATGGCGATATGAACATTACCACGCAAAGAATAAACTATTTTCTACGTTACTAACTCGAATATAAGTGAAAAATCGTACCTCCCTATGGAAAGACAGGGTAACATCTGTAGGCAAACATGCAATGCTAATTTTCACAATGTACATACAGTTAGCGCCATCTTGTGATAAAGGCTTCTGAACATTGCTGCAAAACGATTGACCATCGCCTAAGATAACTGTACTACTGTATAATGAAAGGTACAGCGGTTTTGGTTAAGTGACTGGATTGCTGATTGGTGTAACTGTAAAGTGTTGAGTTTTCATGGGACAACTCTGATGAAGGATACACGAAATTGCAAGCGCGGGCTACGAATACGATTTTACCGGATTGCACTTTGGAAACCGGCTATTCTTGCACAATGAAAGGATACAACAACGGTCTACAACATAATTTTCCTGAACAATTTCTTACTAAACTATAGTATAATGAAAACGTTCACAATCAACGTGGACTCAGCAACATTACCTGCACAACTGCCTGCTCACCAAGGCAAATGGTGACAACGAAGCTATCCACAATGCACTTCGCAATCGTTGGCTTAGATAACAGGAAGCTAGGGACAGTAGGAAGATAAATTTCGTTGACGTATTGGGAAAATACGAATGTTGAAATGGGAAATGTTCGAAATCTGTTCTTGGTGAGTTCAGATCTGGTGTCTCTATATGCCCTAACAAAGGTCCTCAGTCAGATTTGGAGGCCCTCTTCATCAGGGTCACCCCGGTCGAGGGGCACTTCCTCCGGCTCTGGGGATTTTATGTTGTGACAAAAAGACAAAAATGTTAACACGTCCACCCTGACATCAATGGATTGGGAATAGCTCAAATCACAATTTCAAATAAACTAAGAAAGAATCTTGGAAGCTTTACAAAGTCGTGCAGGAGACATAGGATAAAAACAAAGTTTTTAAGCTGAATTATGCTCCTCGGATGAAGAAAAAAACAAGATGCAAATGCAAGCACTTGGACCTCGCACTGGTTCTTGCTTTACAGACGAGGAGATGGTTTGTTTTCCGCCACAAACTATCATTATCGCAACTGTTACCATTTCTTCCAAATTTACAAGCCAAGATGGTTGCACCAGTAATGGTGCAACGAAAGCGCGTTCTGACCAGGGGTTGCACCAGCGGGTGTAAAGGGTCAAGGTTACTGCAATAGCATTTATGCTTGAGGTAAGCGGGAAAAGCGAGAATGGGACAGTGCACACACGAACATGCCTCAACGAAAGCTCTGCGAATATTAAGTGTTCGAAAAAAGCTGTGGACAAGTTGTGTGACGGCAATAGGTTATATGCAACAAATGTTTATTAAAATTGTCAATAAATGCAAGAGAAACACTTTTTGGTACTTTCTCCCAATAGGGACATGCGCAATTGAGGTGACGAAGCGTTAAAATAGCATAATGTCAATTTAACAGTGTGTTTTCTTACTGGTGGAAATTCAGCCGATTTTCTGTGAAAACGTAACTAAGGAAATGTGAAGAGCAAGAAACACTCGTCGCTTTTTTTCGAAGGGAAAGCAGAATATTTTTCACGACGCGTTTATCATTCCCTTCCACAACCTTTTATTTTCTTTTCACCACTAGACTGTTATTTTTGAGACTGCGAAGCAATAGCCTGCGATTGTCCCGATGGAACTGGATTGCATTTTTACTACCTACAGGAAGCTATTAGAAAAAGATAAAAAAAACTTTCTGACCGGCAAAGTGTTGTGAAAAAGCTCTTCACGTCCAAGACTCAAAAGCCCAGTCGGTTTGGCGATATTGTCACAGATATAGATCTACTGAATATCCAGAAAGTTTCAACATAAAGAATGAAGACAAAAGTACGAGATTTCACTGTATTACTTACCGTTGGTTAATAATTTTTGATGGCAATTATAATTTCATAACAAAAAATGTTTAGTGCTTCGCCAGAAAGTTAATTTGAACGTATGATATAACCGGTTGAAAAACGTGTGCATTTTCCAGAACGTAACTTACAGGATGTTGCATTATTTGCAAGAAGTGCTCGGATTCAGCCTATGTCGAAACGCACCATCTGCGTGGGTTCATTTTATGATTCACAGCATGCTGAGTGTCAGTTTTTGGGAAAAGGGCTTCGCTTCAGAGATAACGTAAACAGGTAGGAAACCGCTCGTTTATTTCGAAGGAAGCCCTTTGAGTTGCACGCAAAAGCACATAGCCTACTAATATGTCCAACGAATGTGATCCTTCGTATGTTGAAGTATGGTTGCGTCTAAGTTTAAACGGATTTTGATGTAATTGCTGAGTGGAACTCCTTTCTTTCAGGCTGAACATTTCAACACGTTTGATTAAAACAAAGGTCGAACAATATTCTTGTTCTGTCTTTATCCAGGTCCGGGTTTAGGTCCATTTGACCGATTGGTTTCGTCCCTAACCGGTATTACAGGGACCTCATACACACGACAGGGCCGGCCAGAGACAGTCCTGGGCCCTAGGCAAGCTTCAATATTTACGCTATCGTTACACGGCACATTAAAACTTGCACTAGATGTTGTAGTAATATTTCTCGTATTGTGCACCACCTGAAGATGCCGTCTAGTTGGTCTAATGGAAGGAAAGCTCCTGACACTAGAATGTAATTTTTGCAGCTCAACATGCATGCAAAAGCTACGATTCAGGAAGCACCTATGTTTATGAAGAGTGCTAGTCGAGGTGAGCATGGAACGATCGAAGGCTTTATTGTTAACCAAAGGATTTCAAAAAACAAAGTACAACTTAAAAATTACAGAATACAGTGCTTGACGCAGGCGAAGCCTAGTCTACGCTTATCCTATTTTTCAATGTGCTTTAATGCCTAGTTGTTTTATCAAAACATGCTTGAAACAGAAGCTTTAAATTTTCATGAGGGATGCATGCGACAAATTGTGTCGTTCACCACAGTTTGCAGGGGTGTATCATGTACGTATTCACAACTCTATCAAAATGGCACAATGGAGTTTGCTAATGTACACAATCGACTGGGAAAGTCTATTTTACTTTAGATCAGTCATGCGTTCGCAGACTTCCGTTGGTTGTTCGGAAAAACACATTTTCTTCTATTGTACGATGGATTGCGCAATTTAAAGTGTATCTCGACTTTTTCTTGTTTCAAGAATCTTTTCTTACATAAAAAGTCACATGAAAGATGTTGAACAAATTGCGATTGGCAGGAACTGTTTTTTCGTAGTATATGAAAACAGCATCAGGGCAACAGCATGAAATGCCAGAAAAAATAAGCAAAATGACGTTTGACTTCTTCACATACAGAAGCAATTGAAATTATGAATAAAAAAATTACCAAAACGGTGCAGGTCCGTTTTCATTGTTTCAAAGAATAAAAAAATTATGCTTTGCTTCCTTTGCAATCACCAAGTGATATTTCTTGCAGCTTTTATAGGTAAAACACATATTTGTATTATTTATAATAACCGATTAACTTATTTCTAATAACCGTTCATCTATCAGTCTTTCTATATTTTTTGCTGTCCACTGTAACATGCAGAAGCAATGTCTACAAATGACGTTGCATAGTTTTATAAAAATGCTGCTGTTAAAAGATTGACAAACAGTGGTTAACATCCCTTTACACAGAAAGGGAGACAGCAAAGAATGCACTAAGTAAAGGGGCATATTTCTCCTTAGCCCCTTTGGGAAAATGTGCGCCAAGTGACTTGAAGAAATGTACCCAAAATTATTCAACCAAAGCGATAGGACACCCAGTGACATTTTCGTCCTTGCCGTAGCACTACAGAGCACATTTTACCCTTTAACAGAATATCTAGAAATCATGTTAGTATGCCAAGCATGTCTATGCATGTTTTCGTGACCTTGAGAAATCATACGACCGGACTGTTTTGATTTAGTACGGTATTGACGGCCGCCTATTTCTGGCCGTCAAGTCACTGATTTCCTGTTCAGATGTTTGCGTTTGTGACGGCGGAGTTAAATCGCAGCTGTTCACAGCATGGGCGTTGGAAGTTTTTTTCCAGGGGTGGCGCAGGGATATCTAGAAACTCTTTCTAGATAGTTTCTAGATATACCTGGAGTGGCCAAAAAGACTTTTCCATGTGAGGCCAAAAGTGGTGAAATTTCATTTTACCTACTCGAAACTAAGAAAACAATCTCTTTCCTACATATATTAATAGAAAAATTTCAAATTTCAAGATCCAGTGGGCAAGCCCCCTGTTCCCCTTCCGACGCCCGTGGTTCACAGTCGGTATTTGGACACTTTGAGCGTGGTTCACAGTAGGTAGGTATTTGGCTCTTTGAGCCAAATGGTTCACAGTAGGTGGTTCACAGTAGCCAAATGGTTCACAGTAGCCAATGGTTCACAGTAGCCAAATGGTTCACAGTAGCCAATGGTTCACAGTAGGTGGTTCACAGTAGCCAAATGGTTCACAGTAGCCAATGGTTCACAGTAGCCAAATGGTTCACAGTAGCCAGCCAAATGGTTCACAGTAGCCAAATGGTTCACCCGTGGTTCACAGTAGGTATTTGGCTCTTTGAGCTTTGAGCCGCATGCGGCTCTTTGAGCTTTCCGAAAAATTGAAAAATTATGTATTTGTTTATCATTCTTTATTTCTATTGCAATGTGTAGAAATATTGTAAAATAGTAGTGTGGTAGATAGAGCGCCGTACAGTATTAATTTTGCAAGTCGTTCCAAAAATAATTATGATGTCACAGAAGCGTAGATTGTAAATAAATTCGTGGTTTTAGATTTTTATGTTGCGGCTCATATCACTTGGGTTTTATGATATGCGGCTTATACATAGAGCAGGTTTGGCCACCCTTGTTATAGTATATTTGAATTGGATAGGTCATCGTACTGGAGTCAACGAGGGTCGAAGGTGTCCGTGTTGGAAGCTGCAGGATCACACGTTTTCTTTTTGTTAACAATCTAGCACTGATTGCATCCTCTGAACAGGGTCTTCAAAATGCACGTGATTGATTTGCAGCTGCGTGCGACCAAGCGGGAATGATGATTAGCAATACAAAGATCGAGGGTTTGTGTTTCTCCAGAAACCCAGGCCAGTGCCATCTGTGCCAACGCGTCAATAAACTGCAGCATGCGGAGAAGGTCAAATACCTTGGAATCTTGGAATGGTATTCACGAGTGACGAAAGGATGGACGAGAAGATGATATACGGATTGGTAAGGCAAACCCAGTTCTGCGTGAGCGTTATCGTTCTGTGGTTAAAAACGGGAACTATCAAACACGGCGACGTTGTTAGTTTTTAAATCGTGTTTTTGTTCCGATTTAATTATCACCTATGGTCATGAATCTCAGACAATGACTGAAAGAGAGCTGTCTCAGGTATATGCGACCGAGATGAAAATTTTGCTTGGATTTCACCCTGTGACATTTCGCCACCGAGTGCGCTCAGCCGCGTGAAAACAGCATACCCTGAATTTCGAATTGCTTCTCCGATTAGATAGACCCAGCTACGTTGGATGGGTCATGTGACCAGAACTTTCCAAAAAAGATTGGCGAAACACCTGCTGCTTGGTAGACCCACAGGGAATCGGCCCAGTGGTCGACCTGGGACCAAGGAGTGTAATTAAATCTCCGGCCTAGCTTGGTCTCTGTTTTGGTATGTTGCCAGCAGAGCTATCAGAAATTGATGAAAACCGCGAAATATTTCGAGCCCTTCTCGTGCTGCTGATCCGTTAGCCCTGCTCAGGAGAAAAGTGGGTTTGAACATCAACGGATAAACTGTTTCTGGTGCAGTTTTTTCGGAAACTGATCCCCGCAACCCAAACTTTATCCTGGGTCTGTCAAGGCCAAACTTAGCTGCTAAATTGGGGATGCTTGGCTGTTAAATTAACTAAAGCCCCTATCAAAATCCAACTGCGCCCCATAGTTACCAACAATGCCGTTGGTCATCGCGGCCGATCAAAAATTCATGGTTTCTTTAAGCTACTATCCACTTGTTTAAGTCCTGTGACTTCTACGCTTTTGTAATCGAAACATTGCTGAGTTTTTTTTCTTTGGGAACTTGAAGAACAAGCAGAAAGGGCAATGTTGTCATAAGGCGATACATTTGAACACTGCTCTCTTCGGAAAAGAGCATGAGCCGGTCGGGGAAGCCACAAAGCATCGGCTGCATGTGGTATAGGCAATAGGTATTTCTTCGACTCAGCGTCATGGATGTTACTCGTTGTGGGTTTGGGTTGTTAAAGAAAGCTATCATTCCGGTGTTGAGAGTCAACATTTAACTACCCAGGCTGTGCAGAGGATACTCATTTGTCCGAAGCTCAATGACTCTGTTTTTGATGAATGACCCAGCGTGAGGAAACAAAAACAACTGTGAGGAACGATTTACAATTTGGGCTTAAATTGACAGTTTGGGCTTACCTCTCCATGTGCTTTCTATGGGCATACATCCAAAAGTTAAACACGTATTAGAACATTGACGATGTCCTGAGAAACTGCAACGATATTCGTTTGAATGTCTTCAATGTAATTTTGTAGACGCGGTTAACGAGTTAAAGACTATCAGCGGTCAGCATGATGATGCTAACATTATAATGATAACTTAAATGAGAATGGTGAGTGTTTCTTGCATCTGTAACGCAACAACACGCTTCGCATCGTTATTATTTCTTTTTCTGCACGAGGATTGTTCTCCAGCCATATAAAATCTTTCCAAACGTTACTTTGAAAGCAGGAACTATACGCCAAAAATTGCAGCTACAGCATCTCGCACTTATTAACCCTGCTGAGGTAACCTCTGCCAATTTGGGAAAATGGTTCTTCTACTTAAATTAAAAATTAGTTAACGTTCACGTAGAAAGCTGTTTTTTTTCAGTAGCTGCATTTTTAAGGCGCTCTTTCGGGCAGTCCTATCTAAATCCGCACAAGTTTTGTAGTTTTCGATGGAGAACAACAATTTGCCCAAATTGGCACATGGTTACCTGAGGTGTAACAAAATTCCTTCAGAAAAATCCCTCCTTAGGTAACCTTGACCAATTTGGGCAAAAGGAGTTGGTGCATGTAGGTTCACTAGTAAACCACGCCAGCAACCTTTGACCGAAGCCAGCACGGGAGTACATCACACGAGTGCAAGCCCTGACGACGCAAATCAATTTGACGCGAATGGCTCCTCCTCAGCTCGTGGTTTTCATTGAGAAACAGGCAGGAGAATGTATGACGCCTTCACCGTCAGAGGAAAGAAATTGGAGCCAGACAGGGCCTGCAAATCACCCTAGGTGAAAATGAAAATCACCCGACATTATGGTTAGTTTGAGTTTAGGTGAAAATCACCCCATGTTATGGCTAGAGTCAGTTTTTGTTTTCCCTGTTAATGCCTTGACATTGTACAAATTGACAAAACTCCACTAATTCATAGTTTACATATTTCAATTGGGTGGGCTTTGTTTGGGTGGGCTTAGCCCACCAAACCCCCCTGTGGCGACGGGACTGGCCGTATGTGAGACATGAAAGTCGATGGCAGTGCCGCGATCAATCTGATTTGCAACAATTGTCGTAAAGCATTTGCCCATTTTGGGCAAGGTTGATTAATGTGGCTGAAAATTGCAATGAAAATAGAAAAATTTCATGTCTCAACCTAATTTACTGTTATTGCAGATAGAACCACAAGCTTGAAATGAGGTTCTGTTTAAACCTCAAACTGACCACCAATGACGTCTACTGGCGGAATTTTTGGATTTTTCTTTACTTTTTCGTTCATTTGTTAAGAGCATTCCCGCATTTTTGTTTGGAAAACTGCTTTTGTTCTTCATCGTATAAAAATTTTTCCAAAATCAACACGTCATTTTTTTCTGATCGGATGAGCTTGAGAAGACTTGCTAACTTGTACAAAAACCGCGCGCACGTCTAAACCTGTCAGATAGTCCAGTATAAGCGAATAAACAAAATGTGCCCATTTTGGGCAAGGACAACAACAGCGTTTGTGTTTAGAGGATACCTGAGCAGGGTTAAGAATTCGCACAATACGTCAGCAGCTGCAATCCATCTTGAAACAATATCTGCGTAGGTACAGTTTGTGATTCACAGCAGTTTTATTTTTTAAAGTAGGTGTTTCCCTTCGGAGTTAACATAAACAGAGTGAAATCAACCGGTTGTTTTAGAGGAGGTCCTATGATGTATTCATAAAAAGCACACTCCATCATTTGCAACGAAGGTATTCTTCCAAACCTTAAAATGCAGTTGCATTGATGAGCTATAGGCCTACCTGATTTTTGATTTGATGTGGATGTCCCACCAGTTGTCCTTATTTTCAGAATGAACTTCCAAATAGGATGAGTCTGTGAGAGGTCATGATATTTTTAAGTTCAATTTTTGTTTTTAAATAACGTTTTTTACTTCCTTTTCTTTCGTGCGGTTGCTAAACCTCGCAAGCAATAAATTGGCGAGCACCAGTTTTTGCAGTAATTTGGTATCATATGCTCACACATGTTACCTCTTCGCTGCTTCTTGCTACCTTCCGGGTAATTGCTAGAGGCTTAGTGTTTGATGCATCGTACGTTTTGTGTGACCTGTACACGGTTCCTGGTCATTCCCTTGTTGGACCTCGTAACCAGAACAGCTTGTTAATCAGCTGCTGCATTGTCAGCAAGCAATTTCACAACAACTACGAATTTGTAGTAACTGGCGACAGTGCTCGAGTTTGAACGAGTTGTTCTTCCCAACGACCTTTGCAACGACGTAGTAGAACGTCGTCAGGTCACACGAATTCCCAAGCAATTTTGCTATTAAACTTTCACATTTTTGAACGTAGCTACATTTTGCGCATTGTGTCTTCCTGCCTCTTGCTTTAGTGACACCCAAGACTTCTGACGTTCTTTGTCTAGCATCTATTGCTAGGCAACCTTCCTACTTTTTGCAGGATTCAACTGTTGTTGATGAACAATTTAGCAAGGTAGAAAAGAAGACTGAGAAACTTTCGAATCAGTCAAAACCAGGGTAGAATTAAATTGATAGCACTGCAACGTATACCATCTTGACAAATAAAATAGAAATTGTTTACAGAAAACGCTAGCTATGGTACCCTCATTTACCCTGATTTTATACTTTCATGTTTTGAAAACTAGACATATTTTTAGCAAACTTGCACTATTTACAAATGCGCTGCACCATGTTTTGATAGATAATGAAATGCTTTTCAAGGTGCTGGCAGATACTGTTTACTGCAACTACTTAAAACCAGATTTGAAACGTTCGTGTTAGTCATGGTGTTGCTCAACTTGCTGCTGAATACGTAAAACGTCGAATAATTTCAACAGTGCTTTATTAGTTTGTTATGCATTGTGAAAGCCATTTTTGTGCTGAGAGAGCATACAGTAACTAATAAAGACTTTAACGCTCGTTTGGCTACTATGCCCAGAAAAAGTAAATGGCACCATTGATCCATAGCAGTGCAGGTAATGGGCTAAGTTCGTCCAAAGTATGTTGAAAAACTTTGACCAGTGTTGCAAACAACATATTTAAACAAATTAGTTACATCCCTGGTAAAAACAATAAAAAAGGTGCTGTTTTTTCTGTGGTCGTGCTGCGGAGAAAAGATTAATTGCAAAGTTATGGCTACATGGTAAAATCTTTTCAAGCTACATTCACTTTTTTCCTTCGGATGCACATTCTTTTATATAAACAAGTTACCAATCAGTTATTGCAATAGAGATGCTTCGTGCTAACTATCCAGCAGACGTTAAAAAGCGTATGACATTTGTCTGTAGTTAAATTCACACAATACCAATAATATACTTCAAATTATGCACCTCTTCTTTCAGAAGTTTAACTAACTGTCATGTGATCTTAAATAAGCTACATGGACATTAGTCCTATCCCGATTTATCAGGATTTCACTCAGCTACATTTACTGGTGACGAAAACATGCAGAAAAATTAAATACGGTTGATTCAGGATTTTTTGACTGTTAAACGCAGTCGAAATAAAAGCCTTGGTTTAAGAAAATTGACCTTTCTAAAGGGTGAGAGTGACATTCAAAATTACATTGAATCGCTTTGCTGTGCAACTCAGTGCTACTTTCGCGCAGTGCGCAGATGCAACAAATGTAACTTTGCTTCGTGCTTATGGCATGCCTTCCAATTGAAAAACAGGTATACACAGTCTTGTGCGAAATGATTGCTTATACCGCATAATAGAGATGGGGAATCTATTTACTATTAGGATTGTAGAATATCGATGGTGGGACACAAAAACATAGTTCATTGAATCATGAAGTTCTACCTTCACCGTCCAAAGGAAACTAGAGCGAGAAAACTATTTCCACGAGCGAGAGAGACATTTCTTGACTTACTGTCTCCGTCCGCCTGCTGGTCATGGAGTTTTGTTTTGATACGATGTTGTGTTTTAACCTGGGTAAGGAAAATTCTGATGCGAGCATTTTTAATGTTCAGACGAGCTGCATTAGGAACTCAGATGACAGGTTCACCACATCTGTCCTATAACAACGCTTGCCGACATTTTTTGCATCTCCGAATGTGCAGGGGTCCGTCAGCATCAAACCAACAATTATATTAATACATTTGATGCCTTTCTCAAAAAATTTCTGCATTCTCTGTCCAGCAGCGTGCATCAGTCTTTGACGTCTTTGTCTGTACCCTCTAAGTGCTTGATGCTTTCCGCAAGTCCTCATTCTTATTCTCTATACCAACCTTGTTTATGGCAATGGGTTGATTTACTAGTTTCCCCTGCGGTTCATTTCAGTATTTCATCCTTTTCGGTATAAGAGTGTATCAAATAATTTATATGGCCTAATCTACTACGAATTAAGAATGCGCATGTTCTTGTGTGTTTTTTACCAGCTCCGATGATCGAAATTCTATTTTGTTGAACCACGCATTTTCCCACATCTCGCGAATAAATATTGATTGATCGATTGATTGATGACAGGGACCACAAATCGGAATAAAACACGCAAATAAAAATATTATAAAATTTTAGGTGATGCTATTTGCAGTTTTCAAACAAAACTGCTTTTTGTAGTTTTCAAAGATTGTTTGTCAAAATTTATGAAGTATGGATTTAATAGAACGAGTGGGTTGGTTTATGTTGTTTGGACAATTTTTTGGTGAGCGTTTTTGTGTGGATTTGATGTTACTAATTTTGTCCTGCACCCAACTGGATTTTTTCTGTGAAATTTGAATGAATATGTTCTCGAAAATGGTCGCTTGTAACTGACTTTAATCAAAATGAAACAGGTCAATTGTCAGGTAGATTTGCAACTAGCTAGATTGCCGTTGAAAGCTTAGTTCGAGTTGATGGGAGCGAATTTTAAACCTATCATTGCTCTTGACGAATACGCCGCAGAACAACCCAAACAACTGCAGGGTGTCCGTTCCAGTATATTTTGACAATTTCAGCTCAAAGGCAACATTTTCTAAGAAGTTGAGTCAGTGGAACGTTTTAAAATTTTGCACTATCAGCGAGACCAGCAGGTACTGAGTAACCGTTTATTAACTGAATCACGCAAAAGTTGGAGTTTGAAATAAACGAGGAGACACATAGGATTAGTTGATTTATTTTCAAGCGGCTTGTCCGCGATTTCTCCTCACTGTTCTGCAGTCATCGCAATGTCAGCCGCATGATCACCGTCTGAAAAAATAAAAAGCAGGTGTCGTGTTGTACGCTTTTACATAAGCTGTTTGGGTTGGAAAAACAGCTAAGTTTTAGCAAAATAGAGGTGATGCGGTTCAAACTCGTCAACTTGTCAGAGATTCCATTTTTCAATTTATGTGTTTTTGTGTTCAATATCCTTAAAATTTAGACACACGTGCTTTGTGTTTCACGCGTTTTACTTGAACATTCAACAGGCTATAAAAATAGCAATTTTATTAGGAAATAGTTTTGTTGGCAATCGGGTTAAAACAACAAAATCTTACGACTACAATCGTGTGGTGCATTTCTTATT